>Ga0255773_10000025_pt1 | contig 166052 bp, 141 predicted proteins | sample 011ome_17_FD_179971 | JGI IMG/M metagenome (GOLD analysis project Ga0255773, IMG submission 179971) | Coastal salt marsh microbial communities from the Groves Creek Marsh, Skidaway Island, Georgia - 011502XT metaG (version 2) | ecosystem: Environmental > Aquatic > Marine > Intertidal zone >... | reverse complement strand
CTTGTATTGTTACTAAGCTGGATATATTTGGAAATCTAACCGCATCAAGAGAGCAAATTTATTTAATCAAAGAATCGTATGTGGAAACTATATCAACTCAAACTGAGGGTTATCCAGCAACTTCAAACAATGAAGGTGTTAAATATGAAGATGTAGATGTAACCAAATTTAGATACAAAGTATCTACAATACCTTATGGGGGTTCTGCTCCATCGGTTGGAAATGATATAGTAGAAGTAACTCCACTATCTGGATACTTCCCTACACACTATCGTTATAAAAACAATTTACCACAAGGTATGAAGAATTCATTCTTCGAAGGTTCAAAGCAAACTGCGGAAACAACACCGGATGGTTTATCACCGGTAGAAACATTTACTACTAATCCAAACATTCTTAGAGTGGCTGATACTGGTAGAGGTAGTGGAGAACCAATTTTACAGGTAGATTAATCAATAATAATTTATTTTTTAAAATGTTATATTTATTAGTATATCAAAAGGGTAATAAAAAATTATGGGATATTTAAACAACACATCAATTACAGTTGATGCTATTCTAACCAAAAAAGGTAGACAAAAATTAGCATCAGGTCAATCTTTGAACATAACCAAGTTCGCATTGGGTGATGATGAGATTGATTATACATTATACGAACCAGCACATCCAAAGGGTAGTGCATATTATGATTCGGCAATTAAGGCAATTCCTATAATGGAAGCAAGCCCTGATGAAACACAAGTATTAAGATACAAATTGGTTACACTACCAAAAGGTACAACTCAAATTCCAATCGTAGCATTGGGGATTCCATCTATTGGGGCTTATCAAGATGAAGGTGGGGTTGCAATGACTCCTACTACTTCACCTGCTGGTAACTCTTCGGCTGGATACACTGTTGTATTAGCAGACCAAAGAGCTGGTACACTATCAGTAACGCAAGGAGCAACAGCAGCCGGTTCGGTTCCTGTTTTCTTGGGAGAAGAAATCACAACTACCGCACAAGTGGTAAGTGGATTATCATTTAACTTCACACCAAATCCAGCGTTAACTTCAAATGTATCAACAACTATTACGGTCTATGGTAATGAGACGGGTGGTTCACAAACCATTCCAGTAACTATAACATATAGAGCATAAAGGAAATAAGATATGGCATTAATAAACGACCCAAACATTGCAGCACAAATTGCTGATTTAGCATCAACTGGAACATTCGATACAAACGATATCGTTTCAATTATAAATTCCGCATTACCTGCTGGTCAACAATTACAAAGTGGTGCTGGTGTAACGACTGGTGTGTACAAACAATTCGGTGAATTCGATAAAGTAAACGCTAAGGTAGAAGTAGTAACAACGGGTCTTTGGACTGGTGATGTTGGTTCTTTAACTGCCGCTTATACCTCATCAACGCAAGTTGGACAGAGTGGAAATTACTATTATGATGTGTATAGTACTGACCCAAGAACTGATTCAACTGCCGAAGTTCAATTTGCAGTAGCATATGGACACGTTGATGGTAGTGGTTCAATCTCATTGGAAAATTCCGATGATGCACTACTTCCTACAAAAGCAACATACGCACAATACAAATCAGTATTGTTAGACCCGACTGATGATAAATTTTCTTTTGAAACCTCTACGGCTAACGTATTTGAAGATTCAAACTCAATATACGCTATCAATGTAAATAGAGCTAGATATAGAGAAAAGATGGATGCTGGAAACTGGTCAATCCAATTAAGTGGTTCGAATGGTACTTTTACTTTCATTGATGATAGTGGTAAGAAGTTCGGAGATACATTAGGTAAAGCTGGTAGAGTATTTAAAGTAGTAAGTGGTTCACTTAACTTAGGTACGGAAAACGAAGCAACAATTAACACAACAACCGATGCAAATGGAAAAGGATACGGATTGTTCTACCCAGATAGAGGTATTATAATCTTCAACCCAACCGCATTGGCAGAAACTGTTGGAACTGTAAAACCATTTGGTGGAGCATCTGAATCTTTATTGGGTGTTGAGACTGTTGTAGCTGATACTCAGAATCATAAAACGTTGATTCAAGCAATTGACAATGGTGGTGATTTCCAAGCTAGAAGAACTGAAAATGTATCAACACAACATTTCTTCGTAAGAGCAACGAATAGAGAATTCAACTACTCAAACAACCCAACATATACAGCGGCCGATGGAACTTTCGCAGAAACAACATTTAATACTGACCCACAAACGTATATTACAACTGTTGGTTTATTAAATAACTCAAATGAATTAATTGCAGTAGCTAAAACTTCTCAACCCATAAACAAATCATTTGATAAAGAAGTATTGATAAAAGTTAAACTTTCATTTTAATAAAATTATAAAAGTATAAACTCCAAATGAAACCCCCCTTAATTGGGGGGTTTTTTGTTTCATAGATATTTATATGAAAGTATATTCATTAGATGATTAAAGAAATACCAAAATCAGATGTAGTAGTTAGACCCTTTAAAGTTTACAAAGAGTGGGCTTTGGATGCTGGTGATATTACACCATTGTATGGTACACTACAAACTGATTTATATGATGTGGATACCGATGATGTAAATTCAGATGGTACATCTAAGAGAACTTTATATGATTCTATAAAATCACAATTCTATCTAAACCCATCAACCTCATCAATCTTAACAGAAGTTGGTAAGAGAGTATCTTATGCATCTACTGATGAGAGAGTAATTGGTGATACTATTGGTGTGATTGCAATACCACAACAAAAATATGGTGAAGGGTTAAAGGTAGGTTCTGTTGAATTGGAATATGGTTCAATCACTGTAACCGATGATGGTAATTCAAACTTAATTGATTCTGCTAGTAATCATAAAGGTAATGTATTTTATGATAGGGGATTGATTGTACTTACCGATGGTATTGTAGATGATACGACTATCAATACATTTGATGTATCATATCGTTCAACAATGACTATTTATGAAAATGAGATATTTCTATCGGTAAATGAAAGTGAATTTAACGTATCACAAAACCCATCGGCATATGATGGTACAAACAAAATTAAATTAAATACAATTCAATCTACAATAGAACCAACTAAGTTTGGTGGATTTGGTGATTATGATTACTCATCTTCAGTTGACCCTACTGGTTCTTATTTAGCACCATTCATTACAACAATAGGGTTATATGATAATGAATTGAATATGGTTGCGGTATGTAAGTTACCAAAGCCCATTAAATCATTACCCGATTATCCGTTGAACTTTATTGTTCGTTTCGATACTTAATTGATATTTATATACACAAAGGAGAATAATTATGACTTTAGAAGAAAGATTAAAACAAACACCACCGGCATCATCAAAAGCAAATACTAAAGGTGGGGATAAGACCCCATTAGAAGCAGATGGTGGATTGGATTTATCAAAAGATGAAAAGGCTATTGAGAAATCAGGTGGTAGAAAGTTAGGAAAAGGTGCAGCAGGGCATAATCCATCTAAACCTTATTCCGATTCAGTTAAATAAGACTTTATGTCAAATTGGTTATGGGAAGGTAACGATGTTACCGAAGATGTTATACCTGAAGATGCCGTAGGATTTGTTTATATAATAGAACATATACCTACTGGCAAATACTACATTGGTAAGAAATCCTTAGAAAGTGTCCGAAATGTAAAAATCGGAGTTAGAGAGTTAGCTCGTATCAAAGAAGAACGAAAGTTGGCTGGTATACGAGGTTCACTACCTAAAAAGAAAAAAGTTAGAAAATCTTCTGACTGGGAAAAGTACTACTCATCCAATGAATGGATTAAGGAGCAAATCACCGAAGGTAAGAGTGATGAGTTCAAACGAAGTGTACTACAATTTTGCTATTCAAAAAAATCCTTATCATATTATGAAGTACATTGGATGTTTAAATACGATGTCCTATCAGATGATAATTCCCTCAACGGAAACATATTAGGAAAATTTTATAGAAAAGACTTGGATAATTAAAATATTATTCGTATATTTGTTTATTAAATGTATATACACTAAAAATAATATTATGAATTTAGAACAAGTAGCAATTGCATATGGTATTAATCCAAATAACCTAAATGCAAAAGATGATGGTTTGAAGATAGCCGTTAAATCAATCAAAGATTTGGTAAGGCAAATGGAGCAACGTAATGTTGATGCTCAAACTATATCTCAAGTAAAGAGACTGGGTGAATTCTTATTTGCCGTATCCGATTCTCAAATGGGATAATTTGGTAAATCCAAATAAATTTCGTATATTTACGCAAAATATAATTTAATGCTCTCCGCAAGAAATAAATTAGTTGTTATAAATGTATTGGATTCTACATTAGGTGTTGGTTCATCTATGAAGGGAAACGAACAGGCACATCATTGTCCTTTTTGTCATCATCATAAAAAGAAACTACAAATAAATTTAGATTCTCAATATTGGCATTGTTGGGTATGTGATTCCAAAGGAAGAAGTATCCAATCACTTTTGCGGAAGCTAAATGTGGATAGAAGTGATTTATCAAAAATCATTTCTATATATGGGGAGTATAAACCGTCTACTAATCATATGGAGGTTGAGAAAATACAACTCAAACTTCCTAAAGAATTCAAACCACTACATCAGAAACCAAAATCAATCGATTTTGCATACAATCAAGCATTGGGATATCTTTACAATAGAGGTATTACTATGGATGAGATATTGAAGCATAATATTGGATATTGTGAAGATGGTATGTATGGTGGTAGAACTATTGTACCATCATATAATTCCGATGGTGAATTAAACTATTTTGTAGCACGTTCGTATTATTCTGATAATACAATGAAATATAAAAATCCACCTGTTAGTAGAGATGTAATTGTATTTGATAACCAAATCAATTGGAATGAACCAATTACATTAGTTGAGGGTGTGTTTGATTCATTCTCAGTAAAGAGAAACGTAATTCCTATCTTAGGTAAGTTTTTACCAAAAACTTTAAAAGAAAAGATATTTGAAAAGGGAGTAACTGAAATAAACATCTTATTAGATGCTGATGCAATTGATGATTCCACAAAGCACGCAGAGTACTTTATTAAAAATGGTATAAAGGTAACAAACATTATACCCACAGAAAGTGATGCTGGTGATATGGGATTTGATAAAGTAAATGAATTACTAAAAGAAACCGAAGAAAGTGGTTGGGATGATTTAATCCTATCAAAACTAAACAATTTATGAAGGTAGAAAAGATTTACCATTTAGCGGATTTACATATCCGTAACTTAAAAAGACATAAGGAGTATAGAGAAGTATTCCAAAAGTTTTTAGATAATGTAGATAGAGATAATATTGAAAACTCTATCATTTACTTAGCTGGTGATATTGCACATGCTAAAACTGAAATGAGTCCTGAATTAGTAAGGGAAATCAGTTGGTTCTTAACCGAATGTGCCAATAGAAAAGAAACATTCTTAATTACTGGTAATCACGATTGTAACTTAAACAACAACTATCGTTTGGATGTACTTACACCAATCGTAGAAAATTTAAATAATGAAAGAATACATTACCTTAGAGATACTGGTATCTATCCCTTCCATAATATTACTTTTGTGGTATATTCGATACTCGATGAAAAAGAGAATTGGCCAAAGGCGGAATTGGTAGAAGGTGAGAATACAATATGTTTATTCCATGGACCTGTAAATTTAGCACAAACTGATATCGGATACACCGTATCATCCAACTCATTCACAACTGATATGTTTGAAGGATTTGATATGGTGATGTTAGGTGATATTCACAAAAGACAAACATTAGGAACTCCAACCATTGCTTATGCTGGTTCTATGATTCAACAAAATCACGGAGAAGCATTGGATAAGCATGGTTACTTATTATGGGATGTTGAGAGTAGAACTTTCGAAGAGTTCGATATCGAAAACGATTATGGTTTCTATACATTAGATGTAAACGATGGTATTGTACCTGATGTATCTGATATGCCAAAGAAACCTCGATTGAGAGTTCGCATCTCAAATACCGACCCATCTCAGATTAAGAGAGCATTAACTGAAATCAAAAAGAAATACCAAGTAGAGGAATTCACTGTTACGAGAATGGATACCATCTCAAAACAAAAGCAAGGTAACTTTGATGATAAGTTGGCAATTGGAAATGTGAGAGATGTAGAATTCCAAAACGAACTAATCAAAGATTACTTAGAAAGACAATTCCTTGCGGATAACGAAACTATTGATAAGATTCAGCAAATCAATAGAGAGATGAACACAAAGTTGGTAGATGATGATGTTGTTCCAAACATCCAATGGATACCAAAGCAATTTGAATTCTCTAATATGTTCTCATATGGTGAGAACAATAAGATTCGATTTGATAACGCTAAAGGGATGGTGGGAGTATTCGCACCAAACGCTAGTGGTAAATCATCCCTATTTGATGCTATCTCATTTTGTATTTTTGACAAGACAAGTAGAACCTACTTAGCAAAGAACATAATGAACAATAGAAAATCAAACTTCTATTGTAAACTAAACTTTCAGATTGATGGAGTAGATTACTTCATTGAAAGAACGGCTAAGTTAATTAACAAAGGAAAGAATGTAAAAGTAGATGTAAGCTTTTGGAGAGAAGATGGTGGGGGTATCACTTCTTTAAATGGAGAGCAGAGAAGAGATACAAACGCAATGATTCAACAATACTTAGGTACTTATGATGATTTCGTACTCACCACTCTTTCACTCCAAGGTAACAACTCTTTATTCATTGATAAATCACAAACGGAGAGAAAGGAAATCCTAGCTCAATTTATGGGTGTAGATGTATTCGATAAACTCTACAACTTTGCGCAGGATGAGAATAGGGATAACGCTTCACTTATTCGTAAGTTTAAGCAAGATGATTTCACTCAAAAGTTGGCTGATATCGAAACTTCCTTAAAGGAGAAAGAATCGGAATACAAATTAGTTGAGATTCAATTGAACGCTTCCAATGATGAAGTGGAGAAGCACAATCAGAAATTAATCTCCCTCAACGAAAAGATTGTAAAAGTTAAATCCGACAATTATTCTTTGACCGACTTGGAAACCAAAAAATCGACATTGGAGAAATCCCTAACCGATTTAGAGGAACAAAGAAATCTAACACAATCAAAGATTGATACTTTAGAGGGAACTCAAATTGAATTAGAGGAGAAAATCGATTCGATGGATGAAGATAAAATCACCAGCGAATACAAACTATACAACCAATACATTTCCGATTTAAAGGATTTGGATAATGAGTTAGATAAGATAAAAATCAAAGAGGATTCTTTATTAGAACGAATGGCTCATTTGGAAACTCACAAATACAACAAAGATTGTGAGATTTGTATGGAGAACTCCGAATCAATCATCGATGCTAAAGTTGGTGTAGAAGCTGATTTAACAACTATCGCTGTTGATAAACAAATGAAGTTTGAAGAGAAGAATCTTCTACTTCTTGCAATCGATACTCGTAAAAAGTACAAAGAGTTAAGTGAAACTCTTACCAAACTAAAGAGTGATGAAGAAAAGATAAGTAGAGATATTAACACACTTATTAACAAGTTATCAACATTCGAAACTCAAGAAGTTAAGTTAAACAACGAACTTCTACAAGTTACACAATTGATTGAGGATTATTTGGAGAATGAAAAGCAAATCCAAAAGAACAAAGAGTTGAGAACTGAGATGGGAGTTGTACGAAGTGATTTAACATCTGCTAAATCAAATGTAGATTCATTTAACAAACAACTCCTCACACTAAATGGTTCAGTATCATCTTTGAAGAATCAAAAGGAAACAATTGAAGAGAGAATCAAAGAGGTTGAAACTTTAGAAGAACAATTTGGATTATACGAATACTACTTAAACGCTTTGGGTAAAGATGGTGTATCTTATGAATTGATTTCTAAAGCATTACCAATGATTGAAGGTGAAGTAAACAACATCTTAGGTCAAATCGTAGAGTTTGGGTTACAATTGGAAATGGATGGGAAGAACATCAACGCTAACATCGTTTATGATGACCAACAATGGAGTTTGGAGATGTGTAGTGGTATGGAGAGGTTCATCTCAGGATTAGCCATTAGAATCGCTCTAATCAATGTATGTAACCTACCTCGTCCTAACTTCTTAGTTGTGGATGAAGGGTTTGGAACTTTGGATAACGAAAACCTTACATCATTGTATATGTTATTCGCTTATCTAAAAACTCAATTCGATTTCGTAATGATTATTTCTCACATCGATTCAATGAGAGATGTTGTAGATACTTTGATGGAAATCAAAAAAGTAAATGGGTTCAGTAATATTAAGTTTTAAAAATGAAAATAGGAATTATAGGACAGGGGTTTGTTGGTAATGCAGTTTATCAAAAGTTTAAAGAACATTATAATGTATTGACTTATGATTTGGATGAAACTAAATGTAACTCTACATTTGAAGATGTATCTAAATGTGATTATGTATTTACCTGCTTACCTACTCCTATGAATTCTGATGGTAGTTGTAATACTAATATTGTAGAAGATGTAATCAAACAAATTGATGAGGTTGGGGTAGCTAAAGGAATCGTTGTTAAATCAACTATTACACCGGGTACTACTCAACGTTGGAATGATACATACAAAACAAACATTGTATTCAACCCAGAGTTCTTAACCGAACGAAACGCGGTAAAGGATTACGAAAATCAAAATAGGATTATATTAGGAGGACCAAGACCAACAACCACTTACCTTAAACGAATATTCTCAAATGTATTTCCAAACGCACATATAGTAAAAACCGATTCAACTCATGCTGAGATGGTAAAGTATTTAACAAATACATTCTTAGCAACTAAAGTATCATTCGCTAATGAGATATATCGGATTTGTGAGAAGTTGAATATAGATTACGATAAGGTTGTGGAATACTCAACCTTTGATGATAGGTTAGGTAAAACACATTGGAGTGTACCGGGACCTGATGGAGATTTTGGTTATGGGGGGCATTGTTTCCCAAAGGATGTTAACGCATTGATTTATTTAGCTGATGAGTTGGGATTATATCCAACTATGTTAATGGCTACTAATAGGAAAAATGATGTAGTACGAAAAAATAGGGATTGGGAAGGTATGAAAGGTAGAGCAGTTAATTAGTTTTAAGAACATTAGAAGGAAGAGGTTTCACATTTGGTGAAACCTTTTCTTTTATAAGGGATTCCACCAACCCATTCATTTTATATCCTTTATCCTTACAAAATTCCTTTAACATTTGATGAACTTCGGCATCAATTTGTAACATTGCATATTTTTTACTCATTTCTTTAGAACTCTTTAGTTTTCTTTAGTATAAGTATCCACATTCTAAAAATTGGAATATTTATAGTGAGAAACACTAATAGGCAATTGGTAAATGGCAAGAATTAAAAAGTACTCACCTGAACAAAAGTTATCTTCTTTTCAAACATTTGTAGTAGATGAAAATCCAAACTCAGATTATTTTAGAATAACTGAATTTAAAGATACATTTACTGGTGGTAAAAATGGATTCCTTATTGAGGGTTCCGAATATCTAAAAGAAACTACTGAAATAAAAATAGAAATTTTAGATGTAGAGGGTAATCCTGTGTTTTATGAACCAGCCAAAGGTATCCCAGAATACTATGAAGGTATATCATCATTAATTGCGGTTTATGTATATAATGATACACCAATTGGATTGGGTAAAATCACAATATTAGGTGAACTTAAAGAGTACATTGATAATGATGTAAAACGAGCTATTCCAGATACATGGAGAGGTACATATAATGTTAAGTGGGAACGTACATTCCAAATCAATAAATTACTTGCAAATGAGGATAGAGTTAGATTCTTTAAAAGACCTCAAATTAATATTGATGAGATTAACAAACCAATATTTAATAACAATGCAAATTTAGTAACTCAGAATGGTAATGTTAATGGTATTCCATTGGCACCAACTGCCGGTACTACATTAACAGAATTCTCACTACCAACATCATATAGATTAAATGTAAGTAGTGGTGATAATTGGACTGGTTCAATTGGTGGTAATCGTATATCATTTGATAATATTGATTATAATCCTATTGTGTTGGATGTTGTTAGTGAAACTGAGGTAATAGTTTCACCACCATATGCACCTAATGGTATTGTGAGGGGATTTTCCAATGAAAGTTATACAACATCATTTAATTATTTAGAAGGTGTAACTGATTTAGCAACCGCACTTACTGGCTCGTTTGCTAAGATTAGTATTACTGATATGAAAACGGCAGTTGGTGATGCTGCAAGAGTAAAAGTATATAGACGTTCTCAATCAAACTTAACTGATTATGAGTTCGTACAAGAAATACAATTAGAATCAAATGAGTTATTAAGAGATATTGAAACTACCGAAGCTAATGAGATTAGTTATGGTACATTTACACAAGATGTGTTATCACAATATTGGATGACCTCATCTAATAATATTTCAGTAGAACTTAATACTGGCTTCTTATATAATTCTGCTAAATTAAATTCAACTGAGGGAAACTATTTTTTAACAACCCAATCATTCTCAATTCAAAGTGGGGTTGAGTACACATTAGATTTTAATGTTAAAAAGGGTACTAACATTAGTACTGATTTTATAAAAGCAACATTAAGTGGTTCCTTAAATGGTACTCCTAAATCTCAAACAATTTTAAATATACCATCATCTAATAGTGTTTTACAAAAGCAAAACTTTACTGAAAACATAATAGCAGATAATTTTGATGAGGCTAAGTTATATTTTGAAGTTGAGGGTAGTGATTGGTATATTAACAATGTAAGTCTGAAAGCATCGCAGGAAACATCATTTTCACCTGATGAGATTACATTCATACAACAAGTTCCAAAAACATTACAAACTGAAACGTTTGATTATAGATTTGAATTCTATGATATAAATAACAACTACATACCAGTATTAGTTGAAGATACTAAAACATTTGATGGTGGTAATTTAAATCTTTTTAATAAAGATATTACAATTACACCAAACAATTTATATTTTTCATTTGATTCTGCATCTGCTCCATCAAATCCATTACCACCAACAACAATTACATTTGATGTAGAAACTACGTTGGTTACTGGTTCGATAACATATACATCTGGTGCATATGATGAGTTCGGTGATTTGATTTTATCATCCGAATATGTAGGTGGACAATATCCTGGTTTAATGAGTGGATACGAAACTCTAAGTCCAACATTAACTGTTGCTGACTTTACTGGTTCCAGAAATGATATTACTGTACAATATATTAGATTTACTGGTGAGGTTGAGGGTGTATCTGATGATGTAGTAATCACCCGAACTCAGGATGGTAAAGGGGGAGTAAATTTTGAAATTAGACCTTATAGAGGTACTATTATTAAAAATAAAGATGAGAGTACATTGGAGGTACAAGCTATCCGTATCGATGGTGTGAATGAAATCATACTAAGGGATAACTTACCACAAAATGGATTCTCCGATGCGAAGTTGAGAGTACAAAGTGGTTCTGAATATATATTATTATCTGAGGCTGATTCAACTGGATACATATTAGGATTAAGTGCTGGTACAACTGGTAGTGGTGAATTGGATTACAATGCTGTATTTGATAGAACATCAATCACCGGCCAACTACCATTATACTTAATGGATGGTGATACCGAAGAGGATATATTAACAACATTATTACTAACTGATTTACAAGATGGGTTAGGTGCTGGTTTTGTTACATTTGATGTTGAACAATTCAATATCAATCCAAAGGAAGATACAACGTTTACACCACAAACTGCAAGTTTAGCTGGTAACTTTTATTTAAGGGGTACGAATGAATCACCAATAAGTGGTACATTAAAAGTATTCCCATCGATGTCTATTACGGATGCACTTTTACCTGAATACTATATGTTCTTTGAAACTGGTGCATTTGATAGTAGGATAACTGTAACGGCAACAAACGCACAAAATGAAATTATTGATAGTGGTATACCTGGAGATTCCGTTGGATATTATTCACCAATCGATAGTAAGCAATTAACATTTAACTTTACATATACTGAGGATTTCACATCAGAATCTATTAGTGTTGATAAGACGATATTTGTAGCACCTGATGGGATTGGTATTGAGCCGGTTGTTATAAGTTTAGACCCACTTACAGTAAATCTAAATTCAAATCAACAAGGTGAGGTTTATAGTTACACTCCATTAGATACTACTATTACTGCTAAGCAAGGTAAGTTTGATTTAATTTATACGGGTAGTGAAGAACCTGGTACATTCTTTGTTGAGTTGGTTACTCCTACAAACATAACTTATACTAGTGAGAGCTTCACAAACACATCGGTTAATTTTGATAGTTGGAGTTATATGGATTCTGGTTCATTATTAGCTAGTGTTGATTATGATTTAAAAATATATCCATATTACACCTCATCCTTTGAACTCAAAACTATAACACAACGTATTACTAAAGGTGTAGATGGTTCAGATGCAATTGAAATTGAAGTAAATCCATCTGTTGTAAGTTTACAAGCTAATGAGAACGGTACAGTATCCGATTATTCAACGGCAAACACTAATATAGTTGTTAAGCAGGGTAATTTATACTTATCGTATGAAACAAGTAGTTTGCCTGGTACATATAATGTAACTGCAACTGGTAGTGGTATTGTGGTGGGGGATGTATCTGCATCATCTCAATATGATTTGGATTTCGGAGATGAGACGGTACATTACACAAACTTCAGTCAATTGGAAGCTGGTAGTGGTTCGGTTGATTATAACTTTTATGTTTATCCATACTCACTAACAAACGGTGTAGCTGGTGTTGAAGAAACTTATACAAAAAAACAATTATTCTCAAAATCAAATGATGGTACAGCTGCAAGAAGTGTAAGTTTATCAACCACAACTGAAGTTGTAAACTTTGATGGTGATGGTGTAGTAACCTCACCATTAGGTTCTATATTCTTAGAGGCAACTGCATTTAATGTAACTGCCTCACAAACATATTACCAATTCTTTAGAGATGGGTTTGCATATAGTTTAGTTGGAACAGACCCTACATTTGAAATTGGTTCAGGTGATGCAACCTCTCCGGGTGAAACGGCTACATGGCAAGTTCAAATTAGAGATGGTGCATCTACCTCTCCAATAGTTGCAACATCAGAAGTTACAATAGCTGGTATCAAAGCGGGAGCCGATAACTATCAAGTATTTTTAACAAACCCATCACCAAGTGTTGGAGTTGAAGTTGATGGTACTACTACATTAGATACAACTGGAACTCAAATAACGGCACTTAAAGGTACAACTCAATTAACACATGTCTCAACATATTCGGAGGAAACTTTAAATTTAATTGGAGACCCTATTGGTACCATTGGTGAATTTTCATCATCATTGTATTATGTACCGTCATTCATAACACAGCCAAATATACCAAACGGAAATCCAGCTAGTGTAGACCCTATAACGGCTTGGACATTACCACAAGATAATAAATCGGCAACAATTGTTTATAAGGTTGATATTGAAAATGGTAGAGCAACTTATTTCTTATCACAATCATTATCAACTGTTTTCGAAGGAGCAACTGGGCCTGGTATCGTTGTAAGGGGTGAGTGGACTGGTTCGGTTGATTATCTATTTAGTTTAGAACAAAAACGTAGAGATGCGATAATATACAAATATGATAATGGTGGTGAGCAAGAAACTCACTACTTCGCAACAACTAATGAATTAAACGATTATAAAAGATTACCATACACAGCTTCAGTTGGTATTACCGATGAACCTGAATACGATGGTTCACAAGAGCAGGGTGATGTGGATACATTTGGTTGGGAATACTTAGGGCAGCAAGATATGTTTGTTGCGGCTAAGATAGCAATCTTCGAAGAATCATTTGTAGAAAATACAATTAACGTTGGTATTCCACCTGATGGAAATCCAAACGCAAATATAGCAATTGTCGGTGGTAGTGATGAACCATATATTGCTATTGGACAGACTGGTACACAAGGTTTTGCTCAACCTGGTGTTTTTATAGGTATGACAAATGATGGTGGACCAAATGGTACTTCTGGTACAATGGGAATCTTATCATTGAAATCAACACCAGCCGCTGGTGAATATAAATCATTAGAATGGGATGGGGAAACACTTACTATTAGAGGTTCTATAAGACAAACCGCAGCTGGTGTAGTTGAACCATCACTCAGAGGAACTTGGGCAGATGGTATAGATTATAATCCAGAAGATTTGGTACAATATGTTGGGGAAACGTGGAGTTCTAATACTTCACATACATCAAACATATCTGGTGATTCAACCGATGGTCCTCCGGGAACAGGTCCTTGGACTATCGCAGCTGGTGCGGGTAAAAACATAAGTTTATCAGCAGATTCATATGTAATTCAATATGATGAGTTTGGATTAAACCCAACACCATCATCAACAATTACCTTAATCGCATCATCATCAAATTTTGTTGATGCTTATTATAAATTTACTGGAGGTGGTGCAGTATTTACGGATGAAACTTCATTTACTGATGGATTGACCGCAAATACCGATACAGCAACACTTAATGTCCCAACATCGTATTTTTCAACTCCATTAACAATTAAAGTTGCAGTTTCCGAAGGTGACCAGATAGAAAAGTTATCTGATACAATTACCATAACTGCATTAAAATCTGGAGCAGATTCTACACCACAATATATGATTACTCCATTAACTGGAACTCAAATCAAAAATAGTAGTGGTAATATTGAATTACAAGTTCAAGAATCATCTATAAATGGATTGAGTGATGTAAATAGTGGTGATATTAAAATATACAAAAACGATTCATCTTTATTAAACGCTTCAATGAGTGGTGTTACTGGTGATGCGTATAACCCAACATTAGATTCGGATGCAATAACTGGTACACTAAATCTACAATTAAGAGATGCATCTGATAACGTATTAGATTCAATCACATTGGTGGATGTATCTGATGGATTGGGTGGTGGTTCATTCTTATCTCCCAACTTAAAATCAACTAGAAATCCGGGTTACGGAATTTACAACCCAACATTCCTTTCAGCAACCGCATCATTCTTTGATACATCTGGAACTGAATACCAAAAGCAAGTTAGAATCACTCCATCTTTAAGTTCTGGTGTAGATTATATGGCTGTTGGTGCCGCAAGTGGTGATTCTGAAATTACAATTACGGCTAACGATGGTGATGGGAATACTATAACATTGGGTGGTTCTTCTGTTGCAACAAAGGATACTGTGTTGGTTGCAACATTCACAGACCCAGCTACATCACAAACAACAACCATTAACGAAACATTCTATATTGTTTCAGATGGAGCTGATGGATTATCGGCAATAACTGTTATTAATACAAATCAATCACATACAGTACCAGCATCATCTGATGGGGTAGTTTCATCTTATAGTAATAGTGGAACTGATATTTCAGTTTATGAAGGTACTGGTTCATTATCGTATGATGGTGTTGGTAATTCACCTGGAAATTGGACAATAACATCCAGTGTATTACCATTGGATGCTATAATTGTTGGGTCTATTACCGATAATGGTGATGATATTACAATCGGTGACCATAGTAGTATGGATAACGCTGAATCGATTGCAAATATAACATATACAATTAGTGGACAGAGAATAAATGGTGATTCGTTTACATCTAATACAACTCAAACTATTACTAAGGCTAAAGAGGGTGTAAAAGCAAAAACAATTAGATTATCTGCAGATTCACAAACATTTAGAATAGCTAAAGATGGAACAGTAACTCCATCAACTATTACATTTACTGCTAATAGACAGAACCTAACTAATACTACTACATTTACAACAAACCCATCTCCACTTACAATTGGTGAACCTGCTACTGATGTTGCAACCTTAACATATAATAACTTTAGTCAAGGTGGTGCACAAACAGCCGTAACAATCACAGCAACTGCTGATGGTTTAAGTGATGAGATTACAGTTGTTGAAGTTGTTGAAGGTAGTGATGCTATTACGGTAGTATTATCAAACGAATCACATACGTTTGCAGCAGATAATTCTGGTAATATTGCATCTTTTGCTGGTAGTGGTACTACAATTAGTGTATTTGAGGGAGCAACTCCACTTAACCATGATAATGGTGGTGTTGGTGGATTTGATATCACAACAACTACTACGAATATTGTTGTAGGTACTATTACCGATAGTGGTAATAATGCTGTGGTTGGTGACCATAGTAATATGACTGCTGATTCGGCATCAATAGAATATGAGATTGATATAACTAAATTAGATGGTACAAATATACTTCTATATAAAACACAATCTTTCTCTAAATCAAAAGCTGGTACAGATGGTACACCTGGAGCTCCAGGTGCTTCTGGAGCTGGTATAACTTATAGAGGTGAATGGGCAAATGATGCTGGTGTAACATATAACTCATCGGATGCAAGAAAAGATGTTGTTAAATTTAATGGTGATTTCTATATTGCAGATTATGATGGAGGTGATACGTTTGCTGGAAATATAACACCACCAAATGCGACTTATTGGGCTACCTTTGGTGCACAATTTGAATCTGTTGCAACTGATATCTTATTTGCTGAAGATGTTTACGCTAACCGAACTATAAACATTGGTACAGGTGAAAGTGGAAACCCTGTAATCGCATTAAACGCTGATTCATCATCTGGATACGCAAATCCATTTATATCAATCGGACAAACTACACAAGGGTTTGAAAGTGATGGTATCTTTATGGGATTTGATGAAGGAACCGCAAGTTTATCTTTAACTGGGGAAAATGTAAAAACAAACATTGGTGGTTGGCAGGTTGATACGAGTGGATTATTCTATGAAACTGAATATTCAATTGGTGATTCAATCGAAGCTGATTTTTATTTTACTTCATCAATACTAAATTCATCTTTGAGCCAATGGTTGTATTATGGTGGTGGTTTTTATGGTATAAACGATTATTACTCAATGGGTAGTGAATTTGGATTTCCACCGGCTGTATTTGATGTTTACACAAGAACACCTGACCCATTTGGCAGTGGTTCTCAATTAATAGCATACGGTCAGATTACAACAACTCATATTATTAATGGTAGGGGTAATACCAATTCGCAAGAATTGGCCGTATTTACATTAGAAGGACCTGCATTGTATGCAGATTCATCATCTGTTGATTATCTGACATATTTAACTTCCTCATATGATTTGAGTGCTGGTGGTCCGGGTACTACAAAGGCTGAAATAGTATGGGCAGATGGTGCGGATTATATACAGGCATTTGAATATGGTACAAGTCGAACAGTTGCACTAAGTTGGAATACAATTTCAGAAACGGGTTCATTTACAAATGATAATTTCTTTGGTCCACCTGATTTCGCACCAAATACCAATGCATATGTATATGCTACTAATGTAGATATTGGTCCCTACGTTTCTGAATCAATAGCAATAAAATTATCAAATCAAGATATCTATGACCCTGGTACCGATTCTCAGATAAAAACTGAATCACCTAATACTTTTGGTAGAGATTTGATTCTATCCAGCTACGACCAAAATCCTGCAGCAAATCAATTTATTTTGTACACAATTCATCGTAGTGGTGTACAAATGCTCGCAAGTTCTGTTCGAACTGTTAAAGCTGGTTCATTAACTGATGCTGTTATAATTGGAGATGCTATTCGTTTATCCACTTCCGGCTCAACTGCTGATTCTAATAAACCATATATATCAATTGGACAACCCACTATTGGGTATAATACAAGAGGTGTATTTATGGGATTCCCATCCGGCTCTGATACTCCGCAATTCTCACTTAGAAGTTTATCTGGTAATTATTTAAGATACAATGGTGATACTATTGCATTTAGTGGTGATTTATCTGGTGGTACAATTGAGGGTACTTCTATCGTGGGTGGTTCTATTAGTGTACCTGGTATTGGTTCAGAGGCATTATTTAGTGTTGATGTGAATGGAAACGTATCTGCCTCAAATGCAAATATGAGTGGTATCATAAATGCTAATAGTGGTAGAATTGGTGATTGGATAATTGATGATGAAACAAAATCGTTGAGAGATGAAAACTCAGAAATTATATTTGAACCAAATTTACCTGAATTACAATTCTTTACGGGTTCTGAAAAGAAAGTAATCATTGGTCCACAACCAACATTATCTGAAACGGATGGTGCAAGTTCAACAACTATAACATTTACAAATTTAGCATCAGCTCAACCAGATACCAGTGTATCTATAACAAACACAAATGCAACTATACCATACCTAAGTAGTTATTCCGTTGGTGATAACAGTAATTCTGCAGCTATATCTGTTTCTCAAGGTGATATACAAATAGGATTGGATTTACCTGCAATGACAATAAATCCACCAACTGCTAATATTTCACAAATCACTTCATATCCAAATTACTCACCATCATTTGATGGACAGATACATGGTAACTCGTTAGGGCCAGTTCCTATAAAGTTACGTGCATATTTGTATTTAGAAGTGGTTGATACTAATAATTCTAATGCTGTTATTGGTAGAAAATTGGTAGCACAAACATCTGAGGCTGTTAGTGCATATGCTGGATTGGGTAATTACTATGTTGGTAGTTACTTTGATGATGGAAATGGTGGAGGTGGATTCCCCTCGTATTATTCGGTTGTTGGTGATACTGAGATTACACTATCAGATGGTTCTACAATTTTGGCAAAAGATATAAAAATCGGACAAAAGATATTAGCTTGGAACTGGAATGATAAAATTGATAATCACATTGGTGTTGATAAATTTGATGAATTTACAATAAGTGATGTTAAGACAAGAAAAACATCGGAGATATATAAAATAACAGTAGGTGATAATATAGTTGAAGTATCGGATTCTCACGGATTTTGGTTAGATGGTAATACTCAAATAAAAGCTACTGAACTTATTGCAGGTGAGAGTAAAATTTATGTAAAAGATGGTGATAGTATATCATTACAATTGGTTGATAGAGTTGATATCATCGAAGGTGCTGATGTATATACATTATCGGTTCCCGGTGTTTACAACTATATCTCAAATGGTATCATATCACATAACTACGTTTCTTCTACTTGGGAATATATACCAACATCACAGGGTGGTGTATCTGCTGTAAATGGAACATTTGCTGGAGCATCCGGTCAGACAGTATCTATACCGATATCAAGCGCATCTACCGCAGCAAAACTAAGATACTCAGTTAGAGTATCCTCAGCTGCGGGTTTACAAAGAAATACTAATTCATCCGGTACTTCAACGAATATATATACATCGGCAACTGCTGCTTATAATAATACAGCCACATCAGCAATTTCTACTACTGGGTATCTACAACCAATGACGTTGGATACTTCATTAAACTTCCAACTTGCTGCAAATTTTGTTGAAATTAAAGCGGGTGGTGTTCAAATTGTATCTTCCGCTGATTCGTATGTTAGAATGAAAAGGCGAGAACCATCTTCTTCTAATCCTGAATTATTTAAGTTAACTGGAGGTACGGCTTACTTTGATGTAACTGATGGCGGGCCTGGTATTTCTGCAATTGTATCCACTGGTAATATAATTCCGGGTGTAAACAATTTATATGATTTGGGTAATAGTAGTTTTAGATGGGATGATGTATTTGCAACTAATGGAACCATTAATACATCCGATGAGAATCAAAAAGAAAATATTGTAACATCTGATTTGGGATTGGATTTTATTAATGCATTAAATCCGGTATCATATAAATTTATAAGTGGTAGTAGAACTCACTATGGATTGGGTGCACAAAGTGTTGAAACTACATTGGAATCATTTGAAAAAGATTCAATAGATTTTGCTGGACTTATAACTGGTTCATCTTATGGATTGAGATACCATGAGTTCATTTCACCTATGATTAAAGCAATTCAGGAGTTGACTGATAAAGTTACACAATTGGAAGCTCAAATTAGTGGTTCAATTTCGTAAAACAAATTTAGTATATACTTATATATAGATAATAAAATAACTAAGTTATGGAACAAAAGACAGAAACATTAGACCAATCAATAATTGATAAACTAAAATCTATTCAAGAAGTACAAAACAATATGGTAATTGGTTTAGGCCAAGTTGCTGTTAGACGTAGAGAATTGGAAAAGCAATTGGAAGAATTGAATTCTAAGGAAATTGAGTTTGGTAACAAAATCGATTCATCAATGGATGAAATGAATACTGAACTATCTGAATTGGATAAGAAATACCCAAATGGACAAATTGATTTAGATGCAGGTACAATAGTTTACTAAAAAATATTTGGTAAATTAAAATATTATTTGTATCTTTGTAAAGAAGTGTAACTATATACACTAAATTTGTTTATGTCTAAAAAGAAATTGTTATATGTATCATCTCACCTATCTACTGGTGGAATGCCGCAATACTTATTAAAGCAAATTGAAATCTTTAAGAATGATTTTGATATTGAAGTTATTGAGGTAAATAATCATAGTGGTGGTGTATTCGTAGTTCAGAAAGACCAAATTAATAGTTTGGTTAAACTACATACATTAGGCGATGATAAATCGGAAATAGTTGATTTGATAAATTCCATCAAACCAAATATCATTCATTTTACCGAAATACCAGAACATTTTTTATCATATGATATATTAGATAAATTATGGAATCCTAAACGTAAATATTATATTGTAGCATCAACGCATGGTTCTGCAACCAATCCAGATGAAATTCGTTATCAACCAGATAGATATGTTTTGGTATCTGAATGGAGTAGAAGAAAGTTTGAACATTTGGGAATTGATACCAAAGTGTGGGAGTATCCAATTGAAACTCAAAAATTCAATAAATCGAAATTCCAAAAAGAATTAGGTTTTGAATCCGATTGGAAGCATGTTCTTATGGTTGGATTATTTACCGAAGGTAAGAATCAAGGTGAGATATTTAGAGTAGCCAGAATATTAGAAAAGTATAAAATCAAATTTCATTTTGTAGGTAACCAAGCAATGAACTTTGAATCATATTGGGGACCTATAATGAATGATAAGCCTGATAATTGTATAGTGTGGGGTGAACGTAATGATGTGGATAAATTCTATAAAGCATCCGATATGTTCTACTTCAGTTCTAAGTTAGAATTAAATCCACTATCAATTAAAGAAGCATTGGGATATGGATTAAAATGTATATTCAGAAAGTTACACACTTATTTAGATACATACGATTCTAACGAATTGGTTACCTATATCGATGATGATATAAACAATACTAAGAAAATTATAATAGAGTTATTAGAACCTGAATTCAATGAGATACCTGGTTGGTTCGCATATGAGGGCTTATATGACCGAATGGTAAATAACGCTAAGGGTGGTGAAGTATTTGTAGAAGTTGGTAGTTGGTTAGGTAAATCATCCAATCATATGGCAACTAAGATATGTGAATCAAATAAAAATATAGATTTCACTGTTGTTGATACTTGGAAAGGTACTGATGATGAACAACTACATCAAAATATAGTTGGTTCATATGGTGGGGATATTTATGGTGAATTTGTTGAGAACACTATAATGAGTGATAACTTTGGTAAATTTAAAGCTATAAAGGATACATCTGAAAATGCATCAACTCAATTCCAAAATGATTCTATTGATTTTATAATGATTGATGCTGGGCATGATTACAAATCCGTAATAACCGATATCAAACGTTGGTACCATAAAGTTAAGCCAGGTAGATTTATTACTGGTGATGATTATGGTGTTTTTGAGGGAGTGAATCAAGCTGCTAATGAATTCTTCTACAATCAAATATTAATTGATAATCGTAGTTTTGTTCGTAGGAAACCAAAGATTCAAATAAAACATTTAATGACTCGACCTGATGATTTGAGAGAACGTATTTCCCAAGAATCATTAAAACAACTACAATCATATGGTATGGATTACGAAGCTATCGTAAACACACCTTATACGGATTTCCCACCAGCGGAACATTGTAGGAGACCTCAACATATATCACCAACCAATACGCCTGGTGAACTTTCACCTGGTGCTGGGTTAGGATGGATAACTGGTGGACATTATGGGTGTTATATGGCTCATAGATTCGCATTAGAAACAATGAGTCCCGATTACGATTACACATTGATATTTGAAGCAGATGCATATATTCATAGTGGGTTAATGGAGTTTGTTGAGATTGTACATAAAGCGTGTTTTATTTCTGAAAGAGATAACGTACCATTTATATCATTCGCAGATAATCCATCAAATACAAAAGAAAAGATTGATGAGTTGTTTACAAAAACTGCACATAACCAAGATTTAGCACATGCTTATCTAATTCCAAATAGAGAAAAAGGTTGGTGGTTAGATAGAATAAAAGATTGTGAATGGGATGTGGCTGATTTATGGTATAATCACGTATTCTATCACCACCAAAGACCACGATATACAACTAACAAAATGTATTCAAATCAGGCGGAAGGATTTTCATTATTGGATTTAACAAATAAGACTTGGAAATGATATACGATAAATTAAAAAAGAATAAAAACAACATTGTTGATATAACCAATAGAGTTGTTACTCATTTTGTAAGAGGTCCGTTTGTTGAAATACTGGGAAATATTGATGAAGAGTATAGTGTACGATTTATTGATAACAAAACAAATCAAGTTAGGTTTGAGACCACTATTAGAAATAACAATTGGGCTAAATCAAATATAGAATATTGTATTGATTGGAACATTGAAATATTCAGAGGTAGTGAATTATTTTACGAACATAAATTCAATCCAAATGGAAAGCGTGTATTTATCGCAATGTCATCTAGAGCATTAGGAGATACGTTAGCTTGGTTTCCATATTTTGAGGAATTTAGAAAAAAGCACAATTGTGAACTGATTGTATCTACATTTCATAACCATATGTTTGAAGAACAATATCCTCAATTTGAATTCGTTACACCTGGTTCTACTGTACCAAACTTATATGCAATGTATGATGTTGGTTTATTCTATAATGAAGATGGTAGTGTAAATCAATTAAAGAATCCTAATGATTTTAAAACCCAAACAATGCAAAAGATGGGTTCTGATATATTGGGATTGGAATATAAAGAGATAAAACCATTACTACCAAAATCAAATGTTGTAAAGGATGATAAACTAATTACCATTGCAATTCACGGAACAGCCCAATCAAAATATTGGAACAATCCAACAGGTTGGCAAGAAGTAGTTGATTGGCTAAATGGTAGGGGATATACAGTTAAATTACTTTCCAATGAAGGTGATAACTATATGGGTAATAAACACCCAAGCGGAATCATACAACACCCATCGGGTCCATTGGAATCCGTAATGGATGAAATGAGAAAATCAAAAGCATTTATTGGTATTGGTAGTGGGTTGAGTTGGTTAAGTTGGGCATTGGGAACTAAGACCGTATTGATTAGTGGATTCTCATACGATTGGGCAGAGATGCAAGATTGTGTAAGAATAACTCCACCTAATGATAAGTGTAGTGGGTGTTTTAATCGATTACGATTAGATGCCGGTGATTGGAATTGGTGTCCAGACCATAAGGGTACAAATAGACAATTTGAATGTACTAAGGGTATATCATCTCAAATGGTAATTAACGAATTAGAGAAATTCTTATAATGAAAAAAGTTTGGATGAATGGGTGTTTTGATGTTCTACATCATGCTCACTTTAAAATGATTGAGTTCGCATCTACCTTTGGTGAATTAGTTGTTATTGGAATTGATTCTGATAAACGAGTAAAGGAACTAAAAGGAGATGATAGACCATTTCACTCTGAGGAAGAACGTAAGTACAATTTGGAGAGAATTAAAGGAGTGAGTAAAGTGATTGTATTTGATTCTGAAATAATGTTAGATGAGGCAATTAAACGATACCAACCAGATGTATTTGTAATCGGTTCTGATTATAAGGATAAACCAATTGTAGGTGAACATCATTCTAAATCAATGGTATTCTTTAATAGAATGGAAGATTTTAGTACAACAAAAATATTAACAAATGAGTAAAGTACTTTTAATAGGAGAAAGTTGTATGGATATCTTTATCTATGGAAATACTCCACGTCTTTCACCAGAAGGACCCGCTCCTGTTTTTAATCCAACCAATGAGAGGTATAATGGTGGTATGGCACTAAATGTACAATCCAATTTAGAATCGTTGGGAGTTGATGTTGATATCATAACACACACATCCACCATAACAAAAACCAGATATGTACATGAATCATCAAATACACTTTTACTGAGAGTAGATGAGGGTGATGATGTAAAACAAATTGATATCAATATATTACCCACCAATTATTGGGAATATGATATGGTTGTAATTTCAGATTACAATAAGGGGTTTCTATCGGATAGTGATATTGCTCATATAGCATTCAATCATCCTATCACAATTTGCGATACCAAAAAGAAATTGGGTGAGTGGTGTAGGGATTTAAAATTTATCAAATTAAATAGAACTGAATATTTAAATAACGAAACATTCATTAATGAGAATGAGTGGATAGTTGAAAAGCTTATAATCACACTTGATAAGGATGGGTGTAAACATAATGGTATTATGTATCCAACCAAACAAGTTGAGATTATGGATATATCTGGAGCAGGTGATACTTTTGTAGCAGGATTCACTACAAAGTATTTGGAAAACTCCGATGTAGTTGAATCAATAAACTTTGGAAATGAGTGTGCATCTCAAGTTGTACAAAAGAGAGGTGTAACAATTATAACGAAAACATAATTTATGTATATTTATATATGAATTCAAAAAACAAAATTTTTAATTAAAAAGTATTATGGCAAACGAAGAAATTCAAAAAATCGAATTGGTTACTAGAGAACTAGGTGAAGATGTAGTAACTCCAATTAAAGAAGCTAATGATGAGATATCTCAGTTAGTAAATGTATTCGGACAACTTTATCTAAGAAGAAAAGAGTTGGAAGATGAGATGGTAAAACTTGAAGAAGGATTGGAAAGAGCAGAAACTGATTTCAAAGAGAAAAACGAAGCTCTTAGAGGTTTAGTTGGTGAACTTGAAAAGGAATACCCAAGAGGACAAATCAATCTACAAGAAGGTACAATTACATTTGACCCATCGATTAAAGAAAAGATGGCTCAACAAATGGAAGTTGTAAAACAATAAAATCCTATATTTATATAGTACAATAGAAAACGTACTATTATAATGAATGATTTATCTAACTTTTTAGTAGAAAGTATATTATTGGAAGCGGACAGTGTAGACAACAAAGTTGTTGTTTACGCTGGCCGTTTTCAACCTTTTCATAAAGGTCATTATGCTACTTACTCACATTTAGTAAAGAAGTTTGGAAAAGATAATGTATATATCGGAACATCCAATAAAACCGATAATCAAAAATCACCTTTTAACTTCAAAGAGAAGAAGCAAATAATGACAACAATGTTTGGTATCCCATCAAACAAAATTATTGAAGTAAAAAATCCATATATACCAACTGAGGTACTTAAAAAATTCAATGAAGATACTACGGCATTTATCACAGTTGTTGGCAAAAAGGATGCAAGTAGATTAGGAGGTAAGTTCTTTACTCCTTACAAAGATAACTTAGATTTTGAAGGATATAAAGATAAAGGGTACGTTTATATAGCTCCTCAGCAATCTAATCCAATAAGTGGAACCGATGTTCGAATGGGATTACGAAGTGGTTCAGATGAGGATAAGAAAGAGTTTTTTGCAAAAAGAGCATATGGTAAGTTTAATCCAAAAATATTTAAATTCATAGCTGGTAAGTTATCACAACTACCTGAGATAACATCTGAGGGAATCTTTATTCCAAAACACATAATAGAAGATTGGATAGTTGATAACGTTGAGTTAATCAAAGAGGCATCTAAGATAGGTGGTTCTTCTGAAGTAGATGATGGACCTAACTTTGTGTTTCCATCATATGCATCATTTGATAAAGTTTCTAAGAAACGAGCCGAAGCAATTGGGTATACTGTTTTATCACAAATTATGAGTGATGAACTTACTGATATCGATTCACATCCAATATATCCAAAAGGACCTGTAAAAGCGGTAACACCATTCCCTGCTGGGGTAATTGGTAAAACAACTGCAACTAACCAAAAAGATTTTTATGGTTCACAAGCCTATAACTTATGGTTTAAGCACGCAACTCGTTTTGCTAGTTTAGTTGGATATTCTGTATTAGATTCATTGGATTCTAAGCATGATAAAGAGGAATCCAGTAAAACTAAAAAAGTAAAAGACCCAAATACAAATATTGTAAAAGAAGATATTACTATCCCAATCAACGTAGGTGATACTGTATTGGGTGGTAAGTTCAAAAACAAAAAAATTGTAGTTAAAACTATTGGTAAAAATGATAAGGGTGATATTACCATAAATGGTAAACCAGTCTTAAAGGTACGATTAATAGAAGAAAATATTGTAGTTGAATTTAATGGTGAAGAAATTAAATGTGAAAAATGTAATCACCAATGGGAAATTACATCAAATGATGATGAAAAATACCTCTGCCACAATTGTGGATTTGATAATCAATCAAAAGAATATGATTTAGATAGTTTAGATGATTGGAAACGTTCACATAATATGATTGAAGAGATATCATCGGAAGATAGAACTTTGATTTATCAACTAACTACTAAGGCATTAAAAACAATGCCAAACTCTCCAAAACAAAAGGAGATAATCAAACAACTAAATAAAGTTAGAGTTAAAAATGGTATGAAACCTTTGAAGGAAAACTTCTTAGGTATTACATTAAATGAAGCATCTTTAACTATTTCAATAGCAAACATTGTAAAGGATTTATTTCCAAAGGAGTTTTTCTACGCATACAAACCCAACGATGTTGAACAAATGAAAGCAACAATTGGTGATTTGGTAAACACCTTAAATCGTTTCTACAAACAACATAATGTAAAGGTAAGATTTACCAATACCGATTTTAAATATAAAATGTATTCTAAAGAAGGTATAGAAGTTGAACTCAATGAGTTTGGTGGTACTAGATTTGATGCAATCGGATACGATAAGAGTGGTAAAAAGGTTGATATGTATCTTCCAAGAGCAAACGATGGGTTTATGAAAAACATTGTAAATGCCGCAGCTGATAAATTATTCAAAGGTGGTAAAGGTGTTGAATACATTGAAGTGTACTACGATAAACATCATCTAGGAACTATTAAGAAACCAAAAACTTTCACTAAAGGAAAAGATTGGGGTAAATTACCAATCAACGAAATCCCAATGGGAGACCTTCAGAAGATTGATACATTTGCAGATAAACAATTTAAACCAGTAGATGTAGTTCTAACTGGTAAACATTTCTTCGATAGATTAAACGACCCAAGAAACGGAAAGGAAGTAACCAACGCTGAGTTGATTGGTTTCTTTAAACGATTGGGTAAGAAGAAAAAAGAATTTGTAAGTTTCCTTAATCAATACAATCAGATTGTAGCAAAGGATAATAGAACAAATTTGAATATTCCATTTATGAAACAAGCGAATAAGATAATCGCTAAAACCATAATGAGAAAAGATGATTTCAAGACTTCATCACCTGAATATAAGTTTGAATCATTACCAACTAAAATAAGTGATAAGTATAAGCCAGTAAACTTAGACCCTAATCAATCAGAATTAGAAAAAGATTTTAATAAACATCATCAAACATCTGCAATTGCAAAAAGAGGTTCATTGGCTGAACCCGATACTATCGATTTTGATGATGACGATAAAATGGGTGGCCACCAATCCAAAGAAAAGGATACTGAGAAAAGGGGTTACGAACCTGTAACCGAACAACTAGCACCACATGGTTATCCATACCAAAAATGGATTGATGACCATAATAAGGAATTGAAGAAGTTACGAAAAAAGTTTGATAAAGAGGAACTACAATATAATGAACCATATGCATTGAGTGGCGGTATTTCTGAAGATACCATAAAACGTATATCCAAATCGTTAGGGGTAGATAGAAAAGATATGCCACAAATCAACTCAAAGGATGTTAGTGATTTTGTAACATATTTAAAACGTAATAATGTATCTGTATCGGCATCAACGATAGATGTTTCCAAAATTGGAATGACTCAAAAAAATTTAAATGTTGATAAAGTGAAGGCACTTTTGGATGTTGAAAAATCAAATTTATCTAAACCGGTAATTATATCTAAAGATAACTACATTTTAGATGGACATCATAGAGTGGCAGCATTATATAATTTAGATAAGAACTTTAAACTTAAAACTATAAAAGTGGGGTTAGGTATAAAGGATTTACTAAAGATAGCTAAGGAATATCCAAAGGTGAGTTATAAATCAATAAATGAAAGTGAAGAAATGATAAGATTAAAAGAATTACTAAATGAAATTCTACTAACCGAAGGCGGTGCGTATGGACATATGAATCACCCATTCGATACTGAAATCAACTTGACTTTTGGGCAGTTAAAAGATATTGTAAACAAAGCATTAGAAGGTAACCTAGAGTTAGCTAGAGAAAAAACCGATGGACAGGCATTGGCAGTTAGTTGGAGAGATGGAAGATTAGTTGCAGCAAGAAACAAAGGACACCTAAAAAATAAGGGAGAGAATGCTTTGGATATCAATGGTGTAGCAACTAAATTTGCTGGTAGAGGTGAATTGGAAAAAGCTTATAACTTTGCTATGAATGATTTATCAAAAGCAATAAAATCACTTTCTGATAAACAAAGAGAAAAGGTATTTAAGGGTGGTGCTTGTTTTATGAACTTGGAGGTTATCTACCCTACTTCCGTAAATGTAATACCTTATGGCCAAGCACTACTTGTATTTCATGGGACTATGGAATATAACGAGGACGGAATTGCCATTGGAGAAAATCAGGAAGCTGCAAGAATCCTTGCGGGAATGATTAAACAAGTGAATGCAGATGTACAATCAGCTTACACAATCCAAGGGCCACCAATTAATGAGTTACCTAAATCAACGGATTTAACAAAACTAAAAGGAAAGTACAACGGACAAATCTCAAAACTTCAATCCAAATTTAAGTTGAAGGATAATGATGGTATCGCAGATTATCATCAAGCTTTTTGGACAGATTTCGTAACTAAAAAATCACCATCTACTTTGGATAACAAAACCCTAATGGGATTAGTTAAGAGATGGGCATTCTACGATAAATCATTCAGATTAGATTCTAAGAATATTACTGATGAGAAAACTTTAGAATGGGCTAAAGGTATTGATAAAAATGACCATGCTAAAATGGCTAAGGATAACATCAGACCATTTGAAGATATCTTCTTAGGGATTGGTGCAGATATCCTATCCTTTATGAGTTCGGTTCTTGCAGCTAACCCTGATAAGGCAGTTAGAGATATGAAGAAGAGGTTAGACCAAACCATTAAAGATGTGAAGAAATCAGGTGATGTTAAGAAGATTGCTAAACTCAAATTGGAGTTGGAAAGATTGAACGCAATTGGTGGTAAGGATAAGATTGTACCAAACGAAGGAATCGTATTTGTGTATGGTGGTAAAACTTTCAAACTGACTGGAACATTCGCACCATTAAATCAGATATTGGGATTATTTTACGAATAGTAAAAAATCGAATACTTATATATATGAATATATAATAGGTTATGGCTGATAAAAAATTTAGTAGAAAGTTCATGCATCCAACTCGTAGAAAGTTGGCTGATATGGTACAAACTGGTGAGTATGAAAAAAATACTCAAATCGGATTCTCTGATATCAAAGAACAAGAAGTAAAACGTAACGTTGGTGATATTTGGAGTGATTCTGATGGTAATGTTTGGGAACAAAAAGATTTTGGTAGAGTAAAATCATCCAAAATGTCAAACGTAATGTCTGAATTAAGAAATTACATTGAGAAGCAATCCCAATGTAAAGCTACTGATTGTGATGTTAGTGGAAAGTTTTCAAATTCAGATAAAAAGTTAATTTCTAAAACTGGTTATTGTGCTGGTTGTTTAGCAAAGAGAGAACTTATTATAAAGCAAGATGGTTTATGGGAATCATATGAAGAATATAGAATATATTCTAATATGGCTGATTACGGAACTGATGTTTTAGAAAAATGGAATCAAGCTCTTAAAGAAGTATCTAACATTCACGAATATGTAAATGATGATGGTTCGGTAGAAAAATGGCAATCAAATGATGATGTTCAAACTTTAAAAGCTCAAATAGAATCCGATATAGAAAATGGTAAGAAAGAACTTATCGAAGTTATCGAAAAACGTAATATTGCGTATGAGAAATTAAAGGATATGAATTATGAATTGGTTAAAGAAATTTGATTTAAAAACTCTCCTAATAATAGCACTGTGTATTGTGGTGTTAATGAGAGGATGTGATGGTAATGATACTAAAGAAATAGAAACCATTAAAGTTGATGGGAAAGATTATGAGTTACTGAAACAAACTATTGATACTGTTGTTGTAACTAAGGAAGTAAAGGTACCTACATATGTACCAAAATATATAACCAAAGTAAAGACCGTTGAAGTTGAAATTCCAATTGATGTAGATACATTGGCTATTGTAGAAAAATACTTTGCAACATATCAAGTCAAAGATACTTTAAATCTTTCATATGAATTTCCAAATGGGGTTACTGATTCTTTAGGTAATAAACCATCTCCAAATTTGGGATTTGGTATTATAACCGATAACATATCACAAAACTCAATCATATCCAGAGATGTAGATTGGACATTTAAAATTCCAACAATTTATAATACTACAATAGTAAAAGAACTACCAAAAACTCAATTATATTGGGGATTAAATGGTGGGTTCAATAGAGAAGATGTGGTTACTAACTTATCAACATCTCTATTACTAAAAACTAAAAAAGATAAAATATTTCAATTAGGATTAGGTGTGCAAAATAATTCTAACATACAACAACTATCACCATATATTAGTGGTGGTATGTATTGGAAATTATCATTTGGTAAGAATAAATAATTTATGGCTAAGCAATCAATTAAAGAAATAATCAAATTGGAGTATCAGAAGTGTGCTTCTGACCCAATTTATTTTATGAAAAAGTATTGTATGATTCAACACCCAGTTAGGGGAAAAATACAATTCCAATTATATCCTTTTCAGGAAGAGACTTTAGTTGATTTTAAAGACCATAGATATAACATCATATTAAAATCCAGACAAACTGGTATCTCAACATTAACCGCAGGTTTTTCATTGTGGAAAATGTTATTTAATCAAGACTTTAACGTATTGGTAATTGCAACTAAGCAAGAAGTTGCAAAGAACTTAATTACAAAAATTAGGGTAATGAACCAATACTTACCATCTTGGTTAAAGTTGGAAACAGTAGAAGATAACAAACTATCACTTAGATATGCAAATGGTTCACAAGCCAAAGCAACTTCGGCCGCTGGTGATGCTGGTCGTTCTGAAGCACTATCTTTATTGGTATTTGATGAGGCTGCTTTCATCGATAAGATTGAAGAGATTTGGGTATCGGCTCAATCTACGTTATCTACGGGGGGTAACGCAATTGTGTTATCAACTCCAAATGGTGTGGGTAATTGGTATCACAAAACTTGGGTAGGTGCTGAAGAAGGTAGAAATGATTTCAACACAATCAGATTACATTGGACAGTTCACCCTGAAAGAGACCAAGATTGGAGAGATGAGCAAGAAAGATTATTAGGACCTAAAGGAGCAGCACAAGAATGTGATTGTGATTTTGTATCGTCTGGAGATAGTGTTATAGACCCACAACTTTTACAATTCTATAAAGAAACTTACGTCCAAGACCCTATCGAAAAAACAGGGTTTGATGGAAATCTTTGGAAATGGGAATATGCTGATTATAATAAATCATACATAGTTGTAGCTGATGTTGCGAGGGGAGATTCATCGGATTTCTCCACCGCTCATGTTATTGATGTGGTGGCATCAACTCAGGTTGCCGAATATAAAGGTAAGTTGGATACAAAAGATTTTGGAAACTTCTTAGTAGCATTATCAACTGAATATAATAACGCACTATTAGTAATTGAAAACGCTAATATTGGTTGGGCTGCAATACAACAAGTAATTGATAGAAATTATTCCAATCTATATTATACTGATAAGGATATAAAATATGTGGATGCTGGTAATCAATTTACAAATAAATATCGCTCGCAAGATAGGAACCAAGTAGCAGGGTTCTCCACAACATCCAGAACACGTCCTCTAATCATCTCAAAGTTGGAAGAGTACATAAGAGATAAATCAATCACATTACGTTCAGTAAGAACGATTGATGAGATGTTTACATTCATATGGAATAATGGAAGAGCTGAAGCAATGCGAGGTTATAACGATGATTTAGTTATGGCACTTGCAATTGGATTATGGGTTAGAGATACTGCTCTTAGGTTAAGACAAGAAGGTGTTGATTTAACCAAACAGGCTATTAACAGTATTTCATCTCATACTTATACTGGTATATATGGTGGTAATGATATCGATGATAATCCTTGGAAAATGGATATTGGAGATGGTACTCACGAAGACTTAACAAATTGGTTATAAATCAATTTTTTTATATTTATATAGTATAGGATTTATTATGGATAATACAACTAAAGAACTTTATGATGATTTTACAAAGCAATTCGAAGATGATATCTTTGAATATGATGTAGAAAACCATGATGATTTAAAAGAATTTTTAGAATTCATAAAAGAATATAAGCCGGATGTAAACGAAGCTGAATATCAAGGTAGAGAGGTAAAACTCAACAAACCGATGGCAGGTGATGTAAAGAAGTTTAAGGTTTATGTTAAGAATCCAAAAGGAAATGTTGTGAAGGTTAATTTCGGACATGGTGGAACATCAGCTAAAAAAGCAGGTGAGAAAACTATGAGAATTAAGAAAGATAACCCAGAACGAAAAAAAGCATTTAGGGCAAGACATAATTGTGATAACCCTGGTCCAAGAACTGGAGCAAGATATTGGAGTTGTAAAGCATGGTAAATAAATTAGGATATATTAATAATTTTTTGTATCTTAGTTAGATTATTAAATAAAGAAAAGTAGAATGGCAGAACAACAAAATAGTTCATTTTTTCAAAAGTTAACTAAACTTTTCTCTACCCAAGCCGTAGTCGTTGTTGACAAGGATGGTAAGAGGACAGTTAAGGATACGGATGATAGACAGCAGGGTAGTACTAACTTAATGAATTTAAGGGATAGGTACACAAAACTACAACGTTCGTTCTATGGAGACCAGATGGCAGCTCAATCAATGGCTTATCATCAGGTCCGTAGAGAATTATTTAGAGATTATGATGCAATGGATAATGACCCTATTATTTCATCTGCATTGGATATATACGCAGATGAATCAACACTAAAGAATGAATTTGGTGATGTTATTCAAATCAAAACTCAGAATGAAAAAGTAAAAGAATTATTAGAAAATCTTTTCTATGATATTCTTAATGTAGAATTTAACCTATGGGCTTGGACTCGTAATATGGTTAAGTATGGTGATTTCTTTTTATCAATAGAAATTGCTGAAGGTAAGGGAATTATCAATGTACAACCACTACCAGTTTATGAAACTGAGAGATTGGAAAATACTGACCCAATAAACCCAAACTATGTTAAGTTCAAAGTTAATCACGACCCAAATGGTAAAGGTGAATACGAAAACTTTGAAATGGTACACTTCAGATTATTATCAGATACCAACTTCCTTCCTTATGGAAAGGCAATGATTGAAAATGGTAGAAGAATTTGGAAGCAAGTTTCTCTTATGGAAGATGCTATGTTAATTCATAGAATTATGAGAGCACCGGATAAGAGAGTTTTCAAAATCGATATTGGTAACATTCCTCCAACTGAAGTTGATAACTACATGCAGAAGATTATCAATAAAATGAAGAAAACTCCATTCATTGATAAGAATACTGGTGATTACAACTTAAAGTACAACATTCAAAACTTAACTGAAGATTTCTTCTTACCTGTTAGAGGTGGTGATAGTGGTACTGAGATTGATACATTAGGTGGTTTAACTTATACCGCTATTGAGGATATCGATTACTTAAAGAATAAACTATTTGCAGCTCTAAAAATTCCAAAAGCATATTTGGGATACGATGAGAATGTAAATGGTAAAGCAACTCTTGCTGCAGAAGATGTAAGATTTGCAAGAACAATTGAGAGAATCCAAAGAACATTGGTATCTGAACTTACTAAGTTAGCTGTTGTACATTTAGCTGCACAGGGTATTGAAGGACCGGAAATGGTTGATTTTGAATTAAACTTAGTTAACCCATCTACAATTTATGAGCAAGAGAAGGTAAACCTTTGGAGTGAAAAAGTTAGATTGGTTTCCGATATTACTCAGTTGAATATGATTTCAAAAGAGTGGGCATATGAAAACATCTTTAATATGAGTAAGGATGAGATTGATTATCAAAAAACTCAAATGGTTAATGACCTTAAAGATAGATTCAGATATCGTTCCATTGAAGATGAGGGTAATGACCCTGCAATGGAGAGTGAACCTATGGGAGTAGAGGATGAATTAGAAGAACTTAAAACATCGTTATCAGTTGATAAGGGTGGCAGACCAAAGGAAGGTAACACCTATGGTAAAGATAAACACCCATATGGTAGAGACCCATTAGGTGCTAAGGAAAATCAAAAAGCTTTAAAGAAAAATGAAGTAAAGGTTAGTAGAAAAGCTAGCAAATTCGCAAAAGAATATGTGAATGGTATATCTCCTAAAAAGAAAGTAATTACTGAAAAAACCGACTTTTTAAGTGATAGTAATTTGTTAGACGAGGAAAAATTTAATAAATAAAATAAAACTTATATTTATATACGATAAACTTTCGTATAGGAATATATTATTATAGGGTAAATAACGTAATGAAGAGAGTAAAACATTCAAAATTTAAGAATACCGGTATTCTTTTTGAACTTTTAGTGAGGCAAATCACTTTAGAGGTTCTTAATGGTGATACTACTGAAACGGCTAAGGCTATAGTAAGTGAGTTCTTCTCAGCTAAAACTGAGCTAAACAAAGAACTTAGATTATACGACCTATTGTTAAAGGAGAAGTATAATTCAGAAACTAGAGCCGAAAAGTTTATTGATACAATCAATGAAGCTCACAGTAGAATTAATCAAAAAAATCTGCAAAAAGAAAAATATAATCTTATTAAAAAGATTAACGAATCATTCAATATGGATGAGTTCTTATCTTCACCTATATCAAACTATAAGGTATTAGCTTCTATATATAAAATATTTGAATCTAAGAACTATGTAGATTACGATGTAAAGGATGTATTTAATTCGAAGATTACCCTAATCGAAAACATTACATCAAAGCCAACTAAATTAGTTGAATCGAAAGAATCCGATAAAGTGGTTGAGGCTTATAAAAAGCAAGATAAAGATTTACGTTTACTTACTTATAAAATATTGGTAGAAACTTTCAATGAAAAGTATTCCAACTTAGATGATAATCAGAAAAATTTATTAAAGGAATATATCAATAACCTATCCAACACAACTGGATTTAAATCGTTCATTGAAAAAGAAATTCCTAAAATCATTTCTGAGATGAAATCATTGGGTAAATCTATAAACGATAAAGTAACCAAAATTAAATTAGCTGAAACTGTATCAGTTTTATCTAAAACCAAAATTGGTAAAGTAGTTTCCGATAACCACGTTTCATCATTAATGATTTCATACGAATTAATTAAAGAGTTGAAGAGTAAGGTTAATGGAAAATAATTTAAAGAAATATATCGAAGAACTAATTGCTGAAATTGAAAACGATGAGTTGGATATTGAGGAAGCAACTACTTCTGGTGATATAGCTGGATACAACACCCCAAATGCGTTTAAACGTACAAATGGTGATGATGAGGATGCTGAGCCTGATGATTCTCATACAAAAAAAATCAATCAATCAACTGGATACAAAAAGGTTAACGAAAATCGTTGGCATGAGTTAAGAAAAGATGAATCCTCACCAAAAGCAAAAATTGGTAGAGGAATTTCAAATGTCAACAAACAACTTTCGGAAATCGAAAAGTTTGTAGGTTGGTATGGTAAAATAAAAAAAGAAGGCGGATTGGAATCAGACCAATACTGGAAACGTACTCAAAAAACTCTTTCAAAGATTAGAGAGAGGTTAAATAGTATTGCAACTTCAATACAAAACTTTTAATAGGAATAACAACTATGGATATCACCAAAGACCAGATTAAAGAAACCCTAAAAACAGTAATGGCTGAAGAAGCTGATTACAAATTGTTTTTTAAGAAAGCATTAGAAAAAGCAGGTAAATCTATCCCATCTATGAGTGATGAGGAAAAGAAAGCATTTTTTAACAAAATAGATAACGCTTGGGATGCAAAGGGTGAAAAGAATGAAGCTCTTAAAGGAGACCAACATAAATTAGATGTTGATGGTGATGGTGAGATTGAAGCATCTGATTTAGCAGCACTGAGAGCTGGTAAAACGGCTGAAGATGATGTTAATGAAGAAAAGCCAGGTCTATGGGCAAACATAAGAGCTAAGAAAGCTAGAGGTGAGAAACCCGCACATGGTAATTCACAAGCACATAAGGATGCTGTAAAAGCTGGTAAAGCGATAAATAAGAAAAACGAATCAGTTGGATGTGGTTGTGGTTGTGGTGGATGTAACGAATCAATAGTTACTGAAGGTAAACATGATGTAATGTTAGATAAACTTGCTGATATCGTAAAAGATTCTAAATCATTTATGGATATTGGTAGTGAGTTAAAGAAGAATGGAATCAAATATTCATTCTCTACAAATATGTTACCAATGTATCTAATTGATAAACCTACTAAGATTGCAATCCTAAATAAGAAATATGCAGATGGTGCTGAAAGAGTTGTTGGTAGTACAGCAATTGGTTTAATGGAATCAGTAAACGAATCTGCATCAAGAACTGCAATGGAAATTGGTGGATATACTGGTTTGAACAAAAACGCAGTTCAAAAGTTTGTTGATGATAATAAATTAGACATTGAGAAACTATATCAATTCGTTAAGAAAGGTAAACTTTCAGATAGATTAAAATTAGTATCTGCGATAGCAGGTAAACCTAACAACCCAGTTCAAAAGAATATGATTCAACAATTCGGTGAAGTGTTATCAAAGGAATTGGCATTTGAGGTAATTACATTTATGGAAAGACCTATTGTTGAAAATATACTAAATAGTAAATTTGAAACAAAGGATGTAATTGATGTATTGGTTAATGAAGGTATTCAAAATGTATTAACTGATGGTGTAAAAGCTGAGTTTGATACATTGGTAACAATGTACAACAAATAACAAAGGAACGAAATGAAAAATTTAATTATAGAAACTAATTTGTTTAAAGGTAGTGTTAATGAAGATGCTTCTGGTAGAACATTGGTTAAGGGAGTTCTTCAACGTTCTGGTGCAGAAAACCAAAACGGTAGAGTGTACCCAAGAAATATATTAGAAAGAGAAGTAAATAAATATCAAACCCTTATTAAGGAACGAAGAGCATTAGGTGAGTTAGACCACCCAGATTCTTCGGTTATAAACCTAAAGAATGTATCTCATAATATCAGAGAAGTACATTGGGAAGGTAATGATGTTGTAGGTACAGTTGAAATTTTACCTACTCCTTCTGGAAATATTCTAAAAGAATTATTAAGAGCTGGTATCCTATTAGGTATCTCATCAAGAGGTATGGGTTCGGTTAGTAATATTGGAGAAGGTAAAGTGGAAGTTGGTGAAGATTTTGAATTAATCGGTTGGGACTTCGTATCCAACCCATCTACACATGGTGCATTTATGACTCCTATGAACGAATCGGTAATAAAGAAAATTGGTACCGATGTTTGTGGAGATTTTTGTAAAGCAGAAAGTTTAATGAGAGAAATTATAACGGAATTATCATAATGAAAAAAGGATTTGACATATACAAATACGTTACCGAAAACAAAATCGAATTTAAAGTCGATTCTAAACAAGGTAAAAACGTAAGCAAAGGATACAATGATATCCGTAAAACTAATATCAACGAAGTAAAGATTGTTGATGGTAAATTTAGTTTATCAGAATCACTTGATGCTAATAAGCCACTAAGTAACGAAACTAAAAAACACTTTTTAGAAGTTATCTCAACTTACAAAAGTTTTGATGAGCAAATGAAAAGAAAATCTGATATCGTAGAGGTAGCAGAAACTTTAGGTGGAATCGTAGAAGCTTCTAAAGCATTACTATTAGGTGAATCGGATGATTGGTTCGATAAGGTAACTATTAAACGTAATCTAAGTGAATTAGAGAAAATGGATAAATCATTCGAAAAGATTGCTTCTGAAGCAAGACAAATGGATGAGAGGTTACATGCTTTATATGAAGATATGGGCAATATTTTAAATAGGTATTATGAAATGTCTGATTTGGATATTGACGAAGTTAATAGACGATTAGGAAAATAATATTATTGATATGATAAAGTTAACAAATTTTTTGAAAGAAGAATCTTTCACAGCTATCAACAAATCTACTGGTAAAGTATCAGTATTCAAATCAAAAGATACAAGAGATGCAGCTATCAAAGCTGGAACTCATGATGAGAAAGAAGAGGCAGAGAAGGGAGGTGATTCTGCCGGTGAGAAAGAGAAACCTAATATGTTCTCTAAGGATGCTGGATATGATGCACCTGATACTAAAAAGAGTGAACCCAAATCAGAACCATATGGTGAATCTGATGAAAAGGATTTTGAAAACGCATTAGAATCTGATGGATTCTCTTGGTTTGATGGTGGTTCTTTAGAAGGTACAAGTACATTTGGTGATGATAGTGGTAATACTGTATCTGTAGCACCGGGTAGTGTATATGATAGTGAAAGTGCATTTGTGGTAAGTGGATACAATGAAGATGACCCTGCTGATGTTAAGGGAACGAAAGAGTTTGATAGTAAAGATGATGCAATTGCATACGCTAAGGAATTAGGACAGGAATTACAAAAACAAAATCCTCCTCAAAAATCTGAACCAAAATCAGATGAACCAAAAACAGCTGTGGGATTACCATCTCAAATTTCAAAAGAAACTGGTGTATTCAGAGTAAATAAAGGAGAACTTACACCTAAAGAAACTACTGTAAAAGATAGAAAATTTATTAATAAAATAATTTCAAAAAGAAAATTTGACCCTAATAAAGTTGGTCGTGAAGAATATGAAAAACGAATGTTGAGTATAGTACATGATACATTAGAAGATTCAAACTTCCATGGTGCTAATAGACAAATCTTCGCTGACTTACAAGGAAAACCTGAATTAGCAAAAAGACCTGATTACTCAAAAGCTCCTGAAATGGGAACGCCTGAAAGAGAAGAGTGGGATATGGATAATTCCATCTACAATAAAAACTTTAATGGTATTACATCTGAATTTGATGGTTCTAATGATGTAGCAACAACAATCTCTTCACAATACGGATGGGATGGTGAAAAAGCTATCGCTGCAATTTTATGGAAAATGAGAAACGATGGTCATGGTGAATTAGCAGATAAAGTACAAACATCTTTTGATAAAGCTATGGCTAATAATGAAGCTAAATTAAAATTAGGAGACTTAATCTAAAAGTAATAATACTATGCCAGCACAATCACAACAACAACAAAAATTATTCGGTTTAGCATTAGCTGTTAAAAGAGGAGAAGTTCCTGCTTCTGAAGTTTCTGATGAAGTAAACGCAATCGTTGATAGAATGAGTGAAAAGGATATCGAAGATTTTGCATCAACATCTCATAAAGGTTTACCTAAAAAGGTAGAAGCTCAACTTAGAGAAATCGTAAGAGAGATTATGAGAGAAAGAGCAATCTCTGAAATAAATGAAAATGAATCAGTAAACGAAGCTGATGTTAAAAAGAAAATAAATAGAAGAGGTGATATAGATGGTCTTATAGTAACTCATAAAGGTAATGATTATGAGATTGTTTATTCGAGTGATTTTAGTATGAGTGGGGCTATACAACCATATGGTATTGTAATGCCAGGTGATGATGTAGTTTCATTTTTAAGTAAAGATAAAAAAGCTAAATCTATTTGGAAAGAATTAAAACCAAAGGTTGATAAGTTTGTAAAATCAAACGAATCAATAAACGAAGGTGCATCAACCGAAGAAAAGAGAATTGTAATGGCGGTAATTAAAAAGATTGCTAAATATCGTAATGTTCCTCTTGATTATGCAGTAGGTGATGTAATTCGTGCAGCAGAAGAGTTGGAAAGAGATATCCAAAAAGGAAAAGTAAAATAAAAAGAAAAGGTGGTTTATCCACCTTTTTTTATGTCTTATAGATAAAAACTAAAGAAAATATAATATTTTTTTATGGTTTTCTAAATTTGATTATATTTATCATTGTTAATAACCCATTTTTATGGGTTTATTGGTTTATGAATACTAACTTTTAATGTTTAGTGACCGAACGACCAATTTACAACTAATCTACATTGGGGTTCCCAAATAACTTCAGAAAATTTTTAAAAGGTAAAAGTAAATGGCAAATTCAAAATTGTTAAAAGAAGCAATTGCTGATGCCAAAGCTGTAAGAGAAACTGCAATCGCTAATGCTAAAATCGCATTAGAGGAAGCTTTCGCTCCACGTTTACAATCTATCCTATCAAAGAAGCTAACTGCTGAAATGGAAGGTGAAGAAGAAGAAACTATGGAAGAGGGAGATTACTCTGATACGAATGAAGTTGAAGATGATGCTGTGGAAGAAACAGTTGAAGCAACACCAGCAATTACCGAAGAAGAAGAATCTGAAGAAGATTCTATCGAAGAAGGTGAAGGCTCTATTGAGGACCCAACTAACGCTGACGATGCTACTATCTCTGAAGAAGATGAAATGGAAGATGAAGTGGAACCAGAAATGGACATGGAAGATGAAATGGAAGCTGATGAAGAAATGGAAGATGAGGATGAGTTAGATTTGGAATCTATCATTAGAGAATTGGAAATGGGTATGGAAGATGAAGAAGAAATTTCTGAAGAGGAAATGGATTCTGAAGAAGAAGTATCTATGGAAGAAGAATTGGACTCTGAAGAAGAAGAGGAAGTAGCAGATATCGCATCTGATGAAATCGAAGACCACGAAGCAGAAATGCATGGTGAGGAAGAAGTTTCTGAAGAAGAAGATATGGATGACGAAATCGACTTGGAAGAAATCCTAAGAGAAATGGGATACGGAGATGATGAAGAAGAAGTAAACGAAGAAGAAGAAGTTGAAGATAAAACTGCTGAATTAGAAGCAGATTTAGAAGAAGCTTTGAACACTGTTAAATCACTTCAATCTACAATCAACGAAGTAAACTTGTTAAATGCAAAGTTATTATACGCTAATAGATTGTTCAGAGGTTACAACCTAACTAATGAGCAAAAAACTAAAGTTGTAGAAAACTTAGACAGAACTAGTTCTGTTAGAGAGGTAAAATTGGTTTACGCAACGTTAGCAGAATCGATGAATTTCACAGGTACTGAGAAGAAAACTAAAAGAGTTGTAGCAGAAGCTGCAGCATCTAAACCAGTTGCTTCAACTGCACCTAAGAAAGAAATCATTTCTGAGAGCACAAACTTGATGGCCGAAAGATTTAAAGAATTGGCTAACATCAAATAATTATTATTAACAAACAAACATTAAAAAGGAAAAATAAAATGGCAAATTTTGATTTATCTAAGTTGATGGAAGGAAAGAACCCACAAGCGGTGATGTTGTCTGAAACAAGACAATTGAAAAGCAAATGGGATGCAACTGGACTTCTTGAAGGCTTAAACGCAAAAGAGCAAGGCGCAATGGCGGTTATGCTCGAAAACCAAGCAAAACAATTGCTTGATGAGGCAACTCAAACAGGTACTGCAGCTAGCTCGGAAGAGTGGAGTGGTGTAGCTTTACCTTTGGTAAGAAGAATCTTTGGTGAGATTGCTTCTAAAGAATTCGTTAGTGTACAACCTATGAACTTACCTTCTGGACTTGTATTCTATCTTGATTTCAAATATGGTACTGCTCAAGGTGGTAACCCTGCATTCTCTGGTCAATCACTTTTCGGTGGTACTGGTGCTGATGTAGGTTCTACTGATGCAGCTGTAAATGGTTTATATGGTGAAGGAAGATTCGGATATACTGCAAATGATGTAACTGCATCTACTGCTGTTGCTTCAGTAACCTTTACTTCAGCTTCTTGGGCTGATGTAGGTTTTGACGCTTCTTTATCGGCTTCTATCTCTGATGGTGAGGTTGTAAAAGCAACTTTCGCTAAACCAGCAACTGCTGATGTAGATGGTGTACGTTCGTTCAATATCGCTAACGCTGAGATTGCAACTAACTTAAACCAATTCCATAGTGTATCTGGTAACAACTTAGTAATGATGGTATCAGCTTCTGCTGGTCTTGAAACTGCTAAAGCTGGTAACGTTGAATTGACTTACTCAGTTGTTCCAACTGATTACGCTAGAGGTGATTTCGAAGATGGTAAAAACGCTGGACAAGTAGCTGGTGCTGCTGGTACTGTTGGTACTTCTATCGATATTCCAGAAGTTGATTTAGAATTGAAGTCTGAAGCAATCGTTGCTAAGACAAGAAAACTAAAGGCTGTATGGACTCCTGAATTGGCGCAAGATTTGAACGCTTACCACTCAATCGATGCTGAAGCTGAATTGACTTCTATGCTTTCTGACTACATCTCATTAGAGATTGACTTGGAAATCTTAGATATGTTGAAATCTAACGCATTGACTACTGAGTACTGGTCAGCAACTATCGGTGAGGAGTACAACTCTTCAACTGGTGTATGGTCTGGTGCTAACACAGCTGTTGCATACCAAAAGAACACTTGGTTCCAAACTTTAGGTACTAAATTGAACAAAGTATCTAATAAGATTCACCAATTGACTTTAAGAGGTGGTGCTAACTTCGTAGTTGCATCTCCTGATGTATGTACTATCTTAGAATCTATCCCAGGTTTCACTGTTTCTGCTGATAAAGATGCTTCATCTTTCGCTGCTGGTGTAACTACGGTAGGTGCTATCGCTAACAGATACACAGTTTACAAAAACCCTTACATGACTTCAAACGAAATCTTGTTAGGATTTAGAGGAAGCAACTTCCTAGAAACTGGTGCTGTTTACGCTCCGTATGTACCATTAATTATGACTCCATTGGTGTACGACCCAACCAACTTTACTCCACGTAGAGGTGTGATGACTCGTTACGCTAAGAAAATGGTTCGTCCTGAATACTACGGTAGAATCTTCGTTAAAGATTTAGCTTCTATCTAATAGACAGTTAACTTAACGGAATCTACTTTAGATTCTTAATAAATTAGAGGGAAGAGAAATCTTCCCTCTTTTTTTATGCCAATATCTTATTACTGAAATTTATTATATTTATATTCATATGATGAATTGGCACACATATTATGAGTTAAACAAACACATTGGTAATATCAATGAGGTGGTATCTCAATACAATATGTACGTTTACCAATCACAAGAACAATATGATGTAGAGTTAATTCGTAAGATGGGAAATAATTCCAACTTTATTTTACAAGAAGAACCTTACAATTATATTATCTTACAAGAAGGTAAACACGAATATGGAATATTACAAGAATAATGGGAAATAAGAGAATATCAGAATTACAAATAGAAGTTAATCCACAAATTAGTGATTTGGTGGCATTGGCATCCGATGGTCAGTCCAAAAGAACAACATTAGGTTCTATATTAAATTCCGATTTACCTACAACATTTGGCGATACTACTATTAATGGTGATTTAATTGTAATTGGAACTGAAACTATTATATCATCATCTATTCTTTATGATAGTGGTTCAACTATTTTTGGAAACTCGGTCAATGATACACATGATTTTATTGGAGATGTAACAATTTCAGGTTCTCTTTTCGTAAGTGGAACAACGGAGTTAGGTGGTGATATGTTACCAAAAATCGGTGTAGGTGTAAGATTAGGTTCGTTAGAACGACCTTTTAAAGAATTATTTCTACAATCTGGTTCAATTCATATAGAATCTCAACAAAGTGGAGAACTAACTGTTGATATCGTAAACAACCTCGGAAACTTGGACATATCTTCGGGTGGTATGAGATTAGTAGAACCTGGAAACTCATTCATTGCAGAAACTGGTTCATTCCAATACATTTCAGGTAGTATGACCCAAGTTGGTGATTATATCCAATATGGTGATAAAATCATAGAAGGGAATTTGAGAGTTACTGGTTCAGTAGATATTACTGGTGATTATACCCTAAATGGAAATTCATTTTCATCATCACTATTCCAAAGTTCATCTATATCTGGTTCGGTAATAGAGTTTACCAAAGGTGATAACACTACACAACAAGTCCAAATACCAAAAGGTTTAGGATATAGTGGATTGGGTTGGGCAAGATACGATGATACAACCTACACAACATCTTCTGGATTCTTAATAGGTGATGGTCAAACGATAGTGATACCTTGTAATGGTTCTGGTTCTATTGAAACTCACATGCATTCATCCGTTCCATTCTTCAATCCAAACGAACAAAAAATACAAGCTGAGAACGATGGTGATGTATATACCATTACTATTGATTTTAGTATGAAAGCAGCAGTCAATCCCAGTTTTGAGAACTACGCTAGATTAAGTATGAATAATACTGTTGGAACTCCATATACGAGAGTTGGTAGAGATTTATTCTTTTCCAAAAATGATACTGAGTGGCATAAGTTCCATGAAATATTTCAATATTATTCTGATTCCGATTTTGTATTAAATGGGAATGAGTTTAATATTACTCCATTTGGAGTGGGGGTACAAATAGCAGATGTGATTATCTTCATCCAAAGAACTCAAAACCATTCTCAACACTAAAACACCTATTCTTCTTTTTCTTTATATTTATAGATAAGATATTAAAGAGAGGAATAATAAATGGCAGTAGAATACATATACCCTGGCTCATCATCGTTCTCAGTAGGAGATACTCCATTTGGCACATTTGATAGTGATACAGTTTTTCAAACTGATGCACCTAAAATTGCCAATTGGTGTGCAAAAAGATTGGGATATCCAATACAAAATGTTGAATTAGTTGATGAAAGTTTTTACTCATGCTTTGAGGAAGCAACTGCGGAATATGCGGCACAAGTAAACCAATTTAATATCAGAAATAACCTCGATGTACTTAAAGGTGTACCAACGGGTGAAAATTATTCACAAAAATTAGTAGAGGGTTCTTTCTTACCAACATTGATTGGTATTTCTGATGCCTATGGTACTTTAGTTGGTGTGGGTGGTAATACTGATATCAAAACCGATTACATTGAAGTTGTAGCTGGTCAGCAAACATATGATTTAGAACTATTCGCTAGTTCTTCTGAAAATGGTAATAGAATTGATGTAGTTAAGGTATTCCATGAAGCAACTCCAGCAATCAATAGATTCTTTGACCCTTATTCGGTAAGTGGGCAAGGTACTCTTAATTTGATTGATGAGTTTGGATTCGGTTCATTCTCACCAGCCGCACAATTTATCTTAATGCCTGTTTATGAAGATATACTTAGAATTCAGGCAATTGAATTTAATGATGAAATTCGTAAATCAGCACACTCATTTAACATTACAAATAATAAATTACAAATATTCCCAATACCAACTACAAATGGTAGAATGTTTTTTGAATATTTTGTAAGAAATGAATTTGTTGAGAATTCAACAACTATAAAACCTGATGTAATTTCAGATTACTCAAACGTTGGATATGATTTTATCCCATATCAATACATAAATGATGTTGGTAAACAATGGATTAGAAAATATACACTTGCTCTTACAAAAGAACTATTAGGAGCAATCAGAGAAAAATATAGTTCAGTTCCAATTCCAGGTTCTGAAATATCTTTAGATGGCGCAGCTTTACGAGCTGAGGCCCAAACTGAAAAGGATAATTTGATTGAACAACTAAGAGAAAACTTAGAAGAGTTGAGTAGAAAGACTCAATTTGAAATTAGAAACAATGAATCTAACTATCAACAAGAGATGTTGAGAAAAGTTCCATTATCGATTTATACCGGATAATAAGATATGCCAAGATTTGCATTAGATAGAGATATAAGATTCTTTGAAGGAATCTCAAGGGAGTTAGTGGATGCGGTTATTGAAACAACTGTTGTTCTATTTAAACTTGCCATTGAAGATATATCAACAAACCTGTATGGGGAATCCCTAAATAAAACATATTATCAAGGAACTGAATGTTCTGCCGTAATTGATAGAGATGATAGTAGTGTATCATATGAAGGATTCGGTTCGGATTCAGGTCAGAATGTAGAATTCAGATTTAATCGCTTTACGTTGAAGGATAAGAACTTCTATCCAGAGATTGGTGATATTATAATGCATAATGATGCATATTTTGAAATCGATAATGTGAGAGAGGACCAATTAGTTGGTGGACAAAGTTCTGAGAAATTCTCAATTGTATGTTCAACATTTATGACTAGAAGAAGTTCTATTCAAACTGAAATGAGAGTTATCTAATGAATAAGCGAGAAACAAATAGAGCAAATCAAATAAGTATCAGTAAGGAGTTCACTAAGGGTGTTCAGCTTATTGATATAGATACAACTATTGCCGAATATATGGTTGATTCTATTATTCCAACAGTGGAGGAGAACGGAAATCAAGTTAAAATTCCTCTTTTATATGGTAACGCTGAACGTTGGAATAATGCACGAACAAACGGATATCTAAGAGATAGTAGAGGTAGGATTCAATTACCATTGGTAATGTTTAAACGAAACTCCATTGATAGGCAAGATGGAATGGCTCAGTTTAAAGATGTAAATACATTACCTGCTTACAAAAAATATTCTAAACATAATAGATACGAACGATTTACTTTACAAACTGGTGCAAGTAGAGCAACTGAACAATATGAGGTATCGGTTCCAGATTATGTAACTGTAACATATGAGGTAATGATTTGGACATCATTTACCGAACATATGAATACTATTGTAGAACAATTCCAATATGCTACTGATAGGTATTGGGGTACTGAAAATGGATATAAGTTTAGAACTCGTATTGATTCATTTGATAATCAGCAAGAAGTTGGTGAAGGTTCGGAACGAATAATTAGAACATCATTCACAATGGTGACTAACGCTTATTTATTACCTGAAACTTATGATGATAAACCAACTGTTAAGAAATCATTTACACCAAAGAAAGTGATGTGGGGTGTTGAGACTGATTTAACAGGTACATCATTTACAAATCCTAACATATACAATGAATATCAATCGGTAATTGATTTTGTGGCAATACGAAGTTCTCAAAGAGCTGAATTTACAAATGCCACAACTGTTACATTGACAAATGTTAGATTACCAATTTTACCTGTTGAGCTGATTGGTTCATTTGATACGTTAAATTGGTTTAGGGTATATGTTAATTCAGAATTCAGACCCGCATCAAATTACACATATTCTTTTAATGGTACCGATGATGAAATTATATTTACATTCAACTCTGAATTAGGATTTGATTTAGATGAAAATGATGAAGTTGATATTGTTGGAAAATACGAGCAATTATGAACATAAAGACTCTTAAAAATATAATGAAAGAGGTTAATCAACCCAATGAGTTTACAATGGAAATTGTAAATCTAACACATGAATTGTATTGGATTTATAAAGCTAATAATTGTAGATTAAAAACTTTAGATAGTAGATTAGAATCTAAGAGAAATTCTGATAGTAGATTTGATGTATTTGTAAATGGTGGATTTATAGCACCAAGAGATTATAAATTTAAGCAAGTTGGAAATGATTTTCATATAAAATTTATTAGAGAAAACTTCCCAGCAATTATTGAAAATCCAAATGACCCAAATTATGGACAACCATGGTCATTCGAAATTGGTGATGTGGTAATAATTGAGGGTGATTTAGAAAATATATCATAATGGCAAGAAAAAAACCAAACATAGATTTAGGTAATATCACTAAACGAAGAGATAGGCAATTCTTCAAAAACTTTGTATTAGAAGTTATTGAAGATACTTTTATTTTTGAGGTAACTCCTACATCTATATCACTTGATGGTGATACCGAAACATTATTTACTTTGGTATTGGATGGGTATCGATTTGTGTATGAAGATTTAGTAGTTTCAGATTCAAAAGATTACTTAGATGTATATTTATATGGAGTGAAGCAAAGTGAAAATTATGATGTAACATTTGATGATACTTCAATTACAATAACTTTTACTGAAAGTATAACAAGAGTTCCAGCTGATGTGGTTGAGACTGACTTTGAAATTAAAGGTAAAATTACACAAATAGTATAATGGCTAGATTAATACCACAAAAACAGATTGAAGAAGTTAATATTTTTAAGGATAGTATATCTGTTAATAATTCTGTCTTTATATCTGGTTCACTCTTAGTATCTCAAAGTATAGATATTGGTAGTGATTTAACAACACCTCAACGAGTAACTGGTTCGGTTGAAATTACTGGTTCATTAACAATTGATGGGCCATTGGCATTTGCAAATGCTGCAAATAGATTAGATGCAACCGCATCATTTGCTGATGAGTCTGTGGATTCGCAGAGATTTGGTGGGATACTAGCAAAAGAATTTGGGGAAAGTGATGCAACTCTTTATGTATCATCTACTAATGGTAGTGATGATAATGATGGTAGAACACCACAATTTCCACTAAGAACAATTAAAAAAGCAGCTAAGATTGCAACCGATGGTGATGATGGTAGATATGGTTTACCAACTGGTTCACTATTTACTGGTTTTGCTATTAAGGTTGATACTGGTACATATTTAGAAGATAATCCAATTGAACTTCCAAAGAACACAACTGTGTGGGGAAGTGGTTTGAGGGTAACTAAAGTACTTGCTAAAAACGAAAATGAAGATTTATTTTGGGTAAATAGTGGTAACTACTTATCTGAAATGACATTTGGTAATCTTAGAGTATTCCCATCGGTTGATGTATCTGAAAAGGGATTCGCTGTGGCATTCGCACCAAACGCATTTATCACAACATCACCATACGTTCAGAACTGTTCGATGATTTCTAATCAAGAGAACTCATTCTTAGAAAAGTATGAGGAGATTCCTGCTGGGGGTGGTGGTTTGAATGTGGATGGTAATAGAATACACCCCGATTCACCACTTGCTTCAATGGTATTGGATGCATATACACAAATCGCACCAAATGGTGTAGGTTGTCAAGTTGTTGGTAGGGGGTTCATTCAGTTGGTATCTTTCTTCACCAACTTCTCAGCATATTCGGTAAAGGTAATCGATGGTGGTCAAGCGGTACTACTTAACTCAAACACTTCGTTCGGTGATTATGGTATGTATGCGTCTGGTTCACGTTTTATCACTGGTAGTGGTGGTAATGCTGATGCATTTTTTAACGTACAAGATAACTACTCAATTATTGTTGATACCATTAAGAATGGGTTATCATCTATACCTGATTTAGTTCCAAATACATTTGAGGGTAGGAGAATTACCGACCCAAATGAGGTACCACAATATTTCATCTCAGAAGATTCTACAATAGATGTGGCTGAAAGGGTTAAATCTGATTTTAGACTTGTGAGTTCAATTGTGGAGGATGGTATAACTAATGTACCTAAATTACTTGCTAAAAGTGGTAAGGGTGGATACGGACCAACTTCTTTATATAATGTAAGTGGTGATACTCAATATACAAATGTAGCAACTGCATCATCTGATGATATTGAATTTATTGATACTAATTTTGATATCACATTAGATATCATTGATAGAGGTAACGCTGCAACGGCATCTTATGTTCAGATAGATAATGTTTCTTCTTCTATTAAGGTAAGTGATATTGAACAATATTCAACATTTGCAGTTCAATCCGATACATCTCAGAGAATAGTTGATAGATTTGATACGGTAATTAGTATTATAGAAAATGGATTAACATTTTCACCTGATATTGATAGTAACGCATCTGCAAGTTATAAACTTACGGAAACTCCTATATATGAAACTGATGTAACTTCATCATTGGAAACGATTGAATATGTAAGTTCATCGTTATCAATTGTATATGATATTTTGGCAAACGGAACTGGTTCACTACCAACTACTATTTTAAGTAGCTCGGTTGAAAATCCATCTGTTGATATTCAAAACGCATATACATTATTAATTGAAAATATACCATTCATACAAGATGAAACTATTGCATATTTAAGTTCTTCTTGGAGTGACCATTCATATAATCAAGAAACCTGTAAAAGGGATGTTGGATTTATAATCTCATCTTCAGCACATGATTTATTATTTGGTGGAAATGAGGAATCAATTCGTAGTGGTGTTTACTACTATCAATTCCCATCAAACGCAACAACAACTGAAAAAGACCCAACATTAACCGGCGTAAAGTATGCTAGTGAGTTGGCAATCAATATATTAGGTGGTAAGGTGTTTACGGAACCCTCTGTTGAGTTAGATAATGCATATGATATCATCTATCAAAACAAAGATTTTGTTAAAGCAGAGACTATCGCATACATTTCTTCATCTTGGAGTGAGTTTGAATATAACGAAGCAAGTTGTAGTAGGGATGTTGGTTATATCTTAGATGCGGTAGCAACCGATATTCATTATGGTGGTAACGAACGAAGTGTAACCGCTGGTGAGTTTTATTACAAATATCCATCATTGGCAACTGTTGATAATAGAACTGTTGGTCAGTTACAACAAACTTTGGATGGTGTAAAATACGCAAAACGTATTACCGAAAAGTTAGCTAACAATGATACATTTGTAACAGCATCAGCATCCGTACTTAATGCGGTTAATCTTATAAAAGAAAATCGTTCACTAATACAAAGTGAAACAATAACATATATTGATACTCAGTATCCAAACTTCTCTTATGATAGAGTTAAATGTAGAAGAGATGTTGGTTATATAATTGATAACGTATTAACTGATTTACTTTATGGTGGAAACGAAAGAAGTGAATTAGCTGGATTATATTATTTCTTATATCCATCGATTGCTAATACAACTCAATTAGAGGAAACCTTAGAAGCAATTAGATATACTAAGGAATTCACAAAAGCAGTAGCTCAATCTATTGTATTGGAAACTCCACAAGTAATATTGAATGTTGATGGTAATATTAGAGTAACAAGCTTTACACCAACAACTGGTTCAATTGATGCAACTGATTCGGAGGTAACTATTGTTTCTCAATCATTTGGTTTAATTGAGGATATTATTAGATATGGTACTGATTCGGTATTGAGTTCTATTGCTGGTAATTCTGAGGATTATATTTGGAATTTGGAAAATCCACTAAACGTTAGTGGAATTACCCAAATCACCTCATCCATTGTAGCAACTGGTGAAACTACAAATGTGGTAACATCTAGCTTTGATACTGTAATAAAAATTATTCAAAGTGGTAGTTCGATTACAACTGAAGAAACGATTGGAACTGATTCAAAGGGTAATCCAATATCAACAGTGGGTATTCCTAAAAATTCATATGGTGATAATTTAGTAACAACCACAATTGGTACTACAATTCCATCTGATATAACTTTAGTAAAGAATACTGAAGCAGGTATTTTGTTTGGAGATGGTGTACAAATAACATCATCAATTTCAGTAGATTCTTCAAATATATCTAAAGTATCATCATCATTCTCAATAGTATCTGATATAATAAAATATGGTATTAGTGGTAGTTTGAGTATAGTTGGTTCATCCGATACATCTACTTACTTTGAGGTGGTAACATTAGAAGATGGTAGTTTTAATATAAACAAAACACAACTTCAAAAATTCGATGATGTTGATGGTAGAATATTGGGTGAAAATACTGGTTCATTTGATGATAGTGTTAAAGACCCGACTCTTACTTTAAAGAGAGGTGATTTATACACATTCTCAATAAACTCATTAAATAATATAAATGCAATCCCTACCGAAACTGAACCATTCTTCATAACAACTCAACGAAGTATTGATTCAAAATATAGATATAATAGTGGGGTAACTAACAATGGTACTACATTTGGAACTATTACATTTATTGTACCATTTGATGCACCTGATACCCTATTTTATGTAAATGGTAATGATATAAATGCAGGTGGTGTAATTAACATCGTAGATGAGTTACCACTATCGGATACTCAGAGATACGTTAATGTTCCATCATTGGGTTCGTTTGAGGTTATTACAAATAATGTTGATAATATTAAGGTAACCGACCTTTCACAATATTCATCTGAAGTAACTGCATCGATTAGTGAATCATTTGATATAAGTTCATCATTCTCAAATGTGATTGATATCTTATCGAATGGTGTTGGTGTTATACCAACAATTTCTAAAAACGCAAGTGGTAATATTAAAAAAACATCACTTACTCAATATACATCATCGGTTGATTCTACTGATGGTATAATTAATACAATCACATCATCATTTAATAATGTGATGAATGTGATACAAAATGGAACGGGTTCAATTCCAACGTTAATTGAAAACACAACTGATTTAATCAAAGTAAGTTCAGTAACACAAATTACTTCTTCGTTAAGTGGTAGTAATACTGAAGTTGTTAACGTAAGTTCATCATTTGCTATCGTATTAGATATATTAGGAAAGGGTATAGATTCATTACCCATCGAAGTTTCAAATACAAATTCAAATATTAAATTCTATTCAGCTGAACAATTTACTGGTTCATTGAGTGGTAGTTTAGAAGATATAAGTTTTGTATCTTCATCAATTTCAATTGTAAGTTCTATAATATCATATGGTAGTGGTTCATATTTAACCGCAAGTAATTATGGTGCGATTTCAACGAATCCATCTACTATTGCAGCGTATGAAATTATAAAAGAAAATATACCATTTATTCAAAATGAAACAATAGCTTATCTATCTTCATCTTGGAGTACTGCTTCATACAATGAAGCTAGTTGTAGTAGGGATGTTGGTTTAATAGTAAGTGGGGCAGCTGAAGATTTATTATATGGTGTTTATTCATCATCTATTGTAAATGGTAAATTCTATTTAGAATATCCATCTGAGGCAGAAACTTCACAACTAAATCAAACTTTGGATGGTATTGAATATGCTAGTAAATTAACTCAGAACTTAATCCAAAACATTGAGTTTGTAACTGCATCAACTGAAGTATCAGCATCATATAATTTAATAAGAAATAATAGAGAATTCATAAAAGAGGAAACTATTTCTTACTTATCTTCTTCTTGGAGTACATTTGATTATAACGAAGTTACTTGTAAGAGAGATGTTGGTCATATTATAGATGCCGTATCAACGGATTTACTATATGGTGGAAATGAAAGAAGTTTAAACGCTGGTGTATTCTATTATCAATACCCATCTGAAGCTACAAGCTCACAATTAGACCAAACAAAGGATGGTATCAATTATGCACGAAGATTGGTTGAAAACATTGTAGTTGGTAATCAATTTGCGGCAGCACCATTTAGTAGAACAAATGGATATGATTTATTATTTAATAATAAAGAATTTATACAAAATGAAGTAACTGAATACATTTCATCTTCTTGGAGTGAGTTCGAATATAATGATGTAACTTGTAGAAGGGATGTTGGTTATATTATAGATGCTGTGGCAACTGATTTACTGTATGGTGGAAACGAACGTAGTAATAAAGCCGGTGAGTTCTATTATCTATATCCATCAACAGCAACAACATCACAATTAGACCCAACGATAGATGGAGTTGGATATGCTAAAAATCTTTCAATTGAGTTATTACAAAATAATGTATTTGTAACGGCTTCTCAACAAACGATTGAAGTATCTAATCTAATTTCTGAAAATAGAAGTTTAGTACAAAATGAAGTAATTGCATATATTTCTTCTTCTTGGTCAAATTTTGAATACAATGAAGCAAGTTGTAGTAGAGATGTAGGATACATCTTAGATGCAGTTACAACTGATTTCTACTATGGTGGAAATGAAAGAAGTAGTAAGGCCGGTGAGTTCTATTATCTATACCCATCTTCAGCAACTGTAAGTGGTAGTGAATCTCCAAACGTAGATGCACAATTATACCCAACTGTTGATGGTGTTAAGTACGCTCAAAGATTGACAAACAAATTAATAAACAATGTAACCTTAGTAACTGCTTCAATTGAAAGACAGACTGTTCATAGTTTAATGGTTGATAATAGGGAGTTAATTCAAAGTGAAGTAATCTCATTTATGAGTTCTTCTTGGAGTAACTTCCAATACGATGATATTAAGTGTAGAAGAGATGTTGGTTATATCGTAGATGCGGTAGCAACTGATGTTTTATATGGTGGTAACGAACGAAGTGTTACCGCTGGTGAGTTCTATTACCTATTCCCATCTGAGGCAACAACGATACAATCAGACCAAACAATAACTGGTATTACACATGCCGCTGGATTGGCTGATAAGATTATTCAAAGCACATTGTTGGTAAACGCAGATTCGGAAACGATATCCGCATATAATTCAATGTTGGATAATAAGGAGTTGATACAAAATAACGTAACTGAATTTATAGACCAATTATATCCATACTTTACTTATGATAGAGTTAAGTGTAGAAGAGATGTTGGATATATAATTGATGCTGTTGCAACTGATTTACTATGGGGTGGTAATGAAAGAAGTATTGTAGCTGGGGATTACTATTATAGATATCCATCTAAAACAACTTCATTAGAGTTGACTGAAACTACAATGGCTATTGAATACGCCAAATTAATTGTAAACAAACTAATTACGAATGTTGAATTAGTAGTTCCATCAATTTCATTGAATACTAATAATAATATTAGATTTAACGATACTGAACAATATAGTGGTTCACTTGCAATTAGTGGAAGTAGTTTAACTGATATAAGTTCATCATTCTCAGTTGTAGTTGATACGATTCAGAATGGACTGGTATCATTACCAACTGAATTCAAAAATATTGAATCTCTAACAAAAGTAACTGATGCAACCCAAGTAACGGAATCTGTATCGGCAAACGAACAACTTGTAAGTTCATCATACGCTGTTGTATTGGATATTTTACAAAATGGTGTTGAAGTAATACCTACATTGGTTGAAAATACAAATGGAAATATTAAGGCAACATCTACAACCCAAATCACATCAGCATCTGCTGCTGGAGCAACTGAAATTACCAAAGTAAGTTCTTCATTCGCATTGGTTGAAAGAATTGTTGAGGGTGGTGTTGATGAATTAGAAACGATTGTTTACAACACCGCTGGAAATATTAAAGTTGGAAATGTTTCTCAATACATAGGAGGTGTAGGTGGTAACTCATCTGATGTAACTGCAATATCCGAATCAATATCGATTGTAACTGATATTATTCAGAATGGAACTGGTTCATTACCAACTATAATCGAATACACAACTCCATCGACTGATGTTAACACATTAGCTGCATACGAAATATTAAAACAAAATATTGGATTTATCCAATCCGAAACTATTGCTTACTTATCTTCATCTTGGTCAACAGCTTCATACAACGAAGCAAGTTGTAGTAGAGATGTTTCATTGATTGTAAGTGGAGCAGCTGAAGATTTAATTTGGAATAGTAATTCAGCATCCATAATGAATGGATACTATTACTACTTATTCCCATCGCAAGCTCAAGGTGCACAATTGAATCAAACTTTGGATGGAGTATTCTACGCAAGTAGATTGGCACAAAAACTTATCCAAAATGTTGTATTCGAATCTCCATCAACTGCAAGAATTGCAGCATTTGACTTATTAAGAGATAATACTGAACTTATCCAAAATGAAACAATAGCATACCTATCTTCATCTTGGAGTGGGCATTCTTACAACGAAACAACTTGTAAGAGAGATGTTGGATACATCATCGATGCAGTAAGAACCGATATCCTCTATGGTGGTAATGAAAGAACTAATAAGGCGGGTGAATACTATTATTTGTATCCATCAAACGCAACTGGTTCTGAACTAATCCAAACTTTAGATGGTATCAATTATGCTGGTAGATTGGTACAAAAAGTGGTTCAAAATACAACCCTTTCTAATCCATCAACATCAGTTGTAAATTCTTACAATTCAATCTTAGATGATAAATCAACTATCCAATCTAAAGTGATTGCATACTTATCATCATCTTTCCCAACTCACCAATACAATGAGAGTAAGTGTAGTAGAGATGTTGGATATATCATTGATGCAGTTGCAACCGATTTATTCTATGGGGGTAACGAAAGAAGTATTGAAGCGGGTAGATTCTATTACCTATATCCATCTCAGGCAACCGGATATCAAATTGAAGAAACTGTAGCTGGAATTGAATACGCTCAAAGATTGACAGAGGTTTCATCTAAGAATAAAGGAACTCAAATTGGAATTGTATCTGCTAGTATTGATTTAATCAATGATGTAATCAGATTAGGTTCTGATAACATTCCATTCGCAATCGCTAAAAACTTCCAAACATCCGAATTAGATACTCCTCAAAATCTAACAACTGGTAGATATGTTACTGCTAGTGGAGATTATGAAGTTGGAAACGAATTAGCAATCGTAAGTTCTTCATTCTTACAAATAAATGATATTATCGAAAACGGAATAGATATCCTACCAACGTTGGTATTGAATACTGAAAATACAATCAAAGTAACTAACCTAACTCAGTTTACATCTTCACTTAGTGGAACATCAGCTGAAATTACAAAGGTAAGTGGTAGTGTTGCTATTGTTGAAAACATTGTTCAAAATGGGTTATCCGTATTACCAACAATTGTTGAAAACAATACAAACATAAATAACCTAATCAAAGTAGGTTCAGTTGAACAATACGTTTCAGCAAGTGGAGCTGATAAGATTCAATCTAAGATTGTATCATCTTCATTTGGATTAGTTATAGATGGTTTAACAAACGGAACTGGTTCATTACCAACTATCATAGAATATACTGAAAGAGTTGATGCACCTAAGACTGTATTGGCTTACAATTTGATAAAAGAAAACATCGAATTTATCAAAGAAGAAACTATTCAATTTATGAGTTCTTCTTGGAGTAATTTTGTGTACAATGAGGCAAGTTGTAGTAGAGATGTTGGTTTAATAGTAAGTGGGGCAGCTGAAGATTTAATTAATAACTCAAATTCTGCATCAATTGTAAATACCAAATTCTACTTTGAGTATCCATCGGATGCAACTGGTTCACAATTAGACCAGACTGTAACCGCTATTAGATACGCAAGTAATTTGGTACAAAATATTGTAAGAAACTACGAATATGTAACGGCATCTGCTGAAGTATCTTCTTCATACAATTTATTAGTTGAAAATAAAGAATTTATTGTATCCGAATCTATTCAATTTGTATCATCTTCTTGGAGTGATTTTGATTACAATCAAAACACTTGTGGTAGAGATGTAAGATACATAGTAGATGCGGTAGCAACTGACCTTCTTTACGGAGGAAACGAACGAAGTGTAACTGCTGGTAGATATTACTATGAGTACCCATCTTCGGCTATCGTAGGTGGAGTTCCATCAGCAACTCAACAAAAAGACCCAACCGTAACTGCAATCAATTATGTAAGTGGTTTGGTAACTAAATTAGTTGGTGGTTCGGTATTTGTAACATCATCAAATGAAGTTGAATATGTTTACGATGCACTTAGATTGAATAGAGAGTTTATCCAAAACGAAACTATTGCATTCGTAAACGCAAAATATCCAAACCTACAATACAACGAAGCTAGTTGTAAGAGAGATACTGGATTTATAGTAGATGCAGTGGCAACTGATTTAAGATGGGGTGGTAACCAAAGAAGTTTAACTGCTGGTGAGTTCTATTATAGATTCCCATCACAGGCAACCAACGTTCAGTTGGGTGAAACTACTGATGCAGTTACTTACGCATCTGATTTGGTGAAAGAAATTGTATTAAAGAATACATTATCTATTCCAACTCTAACTGAAAACTCAGCAAACAACATCAAAGTAACATCAGCAACTCAAACATTGGGAGTTGGTACATCGGATGAATATACATTAAACGCTGTAAGTTCTTCATTTGGTATAGTAATGGATATTGTACTTAATGGAATTGGTTCTTTACCAACTATTTCTGAATATACTCAATCTTTAAATGATACTGAGGTTTCTGAAGCATATTCATTATTAAAATCTAACATTCCATTTATACAATCTGAAGTAATTGCATATATTTCTTCTTCTTGGAGTGGATTTGCATACAACGAAGCAAGTTGTAGTAGAGATGTTGGTTTAATAGTAAGTGGGGCAGCTGAAGATTTACTATTCGGTTCAGTATCAGCATCAGTAACTAATGGTGAATTTTACTACCTATATCCATCAGATGCAACTGGTTCTCAGTTGAATCAAACTTTGGATGGAATTAGATACGCTAGTAGATTGGCTAACAACATTATACAAAGTGTAACATATGTAACTTCTTCAATAGAGAACGTTACATCTTATAACTTATTAAGAGATAACAAAGAGTTCATTCAATCAGAATCAATCGCTTACATATCTTCTTCTTGGAGTACATTTGGATACAATGAGGAAACTTGTAAGAGAGATGTTGGTTATATCGTAGATGCTATCGCAACCGATATCCTTTATGGTGGAAATGAAAGAAGTGTAACCGCTGGTGATTTCTATTATAGATATCCATCGAACGCTACAACATCTGAATTGGAACCAACTACAACTGGTATAGAATATGCTGGTGATTTGGCAGAAAAGATAATTGTGAATGAAGTATTCGTATCACCATCGGTTGAAAGAATTGCTGGTAACGAAACTTTACTAAACAATAGATTATTCATTCAAAATGAAGTTATATCATATATTTCATCATCTTGGAGTAATTTTGAATACAATGAAGCAAGTTGTAGTAGAGATACTGGGTATATTGTAGATGCAGTAGCAACTGATTTACTTTATGGTGGAAATGAAAGAAGTAGAACCGCTGGTGAATTCTATTACAAATTCCCATCATCTGCAACTGTTGCTGGAAGCGAATCACCTAATGTGAACGCACAATTGTATCCTACTATTGATGGTATTAGATACGCTAATGGTATTTCACAAAAGTTAGTTCAGAACATCGAATTTGTAACTTCATCAAACGAAGTATCATCTTCTTGGAATTTATTAAGAGATAATAAAGAGTTTATCCAAAATGAGGTAATCGCTTATGTATCTTCGTCTTGGAGTGGTGTATTCTACAATGAGGATAAATGTAAAAGAGATGTTGGTTACTTAATTGATGCAGCCGCAACCGATATGTATTATGGTGGTAATGAAAGAAGTGTAACGGCTGGTTCGTTCTACTACTTATTCCCATCTTCGGCAACTGAAAAGGGTGTTCCTTCAACAACGGCTCAATTAGACCCAACTGTTGATGGTATTAGATACGCTGGTAAGTTATCAACTAAAGTAATTAAAAACGAACCATTTGTACAACCATCTGCATCCGTATTAGTAGGTGCTGATTTGTTGGTTGGTAATAAAGAACTTATTCAAAAAGAAACAATCGCATTCCTAAGTTCATCTTGGAGTGAATTTGAATATAATGAAGCGAGTTGTAGTAGAGATTTAGGATATATCATAGATGCCGTTAGAACCGATTTGGTTTATGGTGGAAATGAGAGAAGTGTACAAGCGGGAACATTCTACTACTATATTCCTTCAGTAGCAACAACGGAACAAAAACCACAAACAACTGATGGTATTGATTTCGCTAAAGGTTTATCTGAAAAGGTAATTCTTAAAGAACAATTAGTTAGAGCACCATTCCAAACGAGAGAATCAGTTGATTATTTGATAGCTAGTAAAAAAGAATTACAATCAATTGCAATTTCTTACACTAATGGGGCATTTCCAGGGTTTGAATATAACGAAGAAAAATGTTATAGAGATACTGGATTCATTGTAGATGCAATTGCAACTGATTTATACTATGGTGGTAATGAAAGAAGTATCGCAGCTGCAGAATCATATTACACTGGTGTGTATGGTTCAGCTGCAGAGGTAATTACCAATCAACAATACGAAACTGCTGATGTTAATAGATATTTAAGAACCCAATTCCAACGAATTGTGAGAAACTCACCATTGGAAGAATTTGGTTCATTAATTATTACAACTGGACATGATTTCTCATACGCTGGTTCTGGTGTAACTTATAAAGCATTACCTCCTAATCAGGGTGGTGCTGGTATACCTGACCCTGATAAAGAAATTACGGAAATTGCGGGTGGTAGAGTGTTCTTTACTTCAGGTAACGAACTTGGTGACTTTAGAATTGGTACGGGACTTGTGATTAATCAGGCAACTGGTACGTTGCAGGGTAGAACATTCTCTCGTTCATTATTCTCATTAGTTACACCATTCTCTCTCGCATTGGAAGGGTAATAATTAAAAAGGTAATATTTATATAGGAAAAAGACAATAAAATGGCAGATGTATTTGTACCGCTAAATGCGTTTAAATCGGTAGTAACAACTCTGACAGGTGAAGATGATATCGTATATTCAACTCCTACGGGAGTTTCCACGATTGTTCTATCAGCTCAGATTACTAACAATAGTAATTCGCAAACAGAGGAAGTAACTATAAAATTAGATTCAAATAGAGAAATACCAGAACCACAATTACAAAATGTGGTAAATACTGGTAGTTTTTATAGTGCTTCGGCATTATTGGAAATTAATAGAACTTATATTGAAAAAGAAGCCGCAGCATACGTTGGATTTCAAAACAATTTACAAGATATTCCATTCTCATTTACATCTTCAATATTTGAAGAAAGAATAAATACCGCATTTGATGGTATTTTATATGATATAGAGAATGGTGGTACATTACGAACTAAAAAAGCTGCATTATCATTCTATGATAAAAATGGTGTAAGTTTAATTACTGATGAGGCTCAATTAACATCATCATATGATGCTATCACATATGCAAATATACTTTCACAACAAATTTTACTAAATCAATCAGTTACTGGTTCTGGTGATGTTGAGAGATTATATCAAACAACATTTACTCAATCATATGATACAAATATAGTTATTGAAAGTGGCTCTGCTACATTAGTTTCCGATTTACTTACAATTATCGCAGATACAATATACGACCCGGTAACACAACCACAAGAACAAATTGAGTTTATTAGTAATTACCCAATACCAATAGGTGATTCACTATCTCCAGTTGTTGCTGGTAAATTGGTTTTAGAGCAAGATTTTGCATTAGTATTTTCGGGTTCGCAGGATTTAAAAGTTGTACTTTCTATTTTGGAAAGTGCTAATGAGTAATATTTAAGTTGAAGAATAATAGATGAGTCAATTATTAAGCGGTAAGGTAAGGGTAGTTCGTCCGCAGGATGTATCCGATGATAGGTATGAGTACTTATCATTACAGGAAGCAGAACCCAATTTAGGGGTTCCACTAAGTGGTAGCATCCAAAGTGGTTCTGTTGCACTTATTGCATCTGATATTGATGGAAATCGTTTATTTATCACAAAAATACAATTAGAGGAATTTAGTGGTTCATTCTCAGGCTCATTTGCCGGAGATGGTTCTCAATTAAATAATCTACCATTCTCAAGCCAATTAATAAGTGGTTCTGCATCCGCATCGATTGCACCAAATACTGGATTCTTAGTAAATGTATCATCATCATTTGATGGTGATATGGATATCAATGGTGATGTTAGAGTTACTGGTGATTTATTTGTAGATAATAGAATAGTAGCTAGAGAAATTTTAGTTGAGATAGTATCTTCATCTATTATATTCTCATCTGGTTCGAATCGATTTGGTAATACAACTGGTGATTTGCAAGAATTTACTGGTTCGGTTGGTATAACTGGTTCATTAGATGTTGAGGGTAGTACAACCATATCAAACGATTTAGTAGTTAGTGGTAGTGGTACCATTAGTGGTTCCCTATCGATAGGTAATGAGTTGGTTATTAGTGGTAGTGGTGATATTAGTGGCTCACTTAAAGTTGGTGGTGATATATCAACCAATAATGTAACTGCCTCATATGTATCTTCTTCATTTTTCGAAGGAGATGGTAGTAGATTATTCAATCTACCTGCCGCTGCTGAATCAACTAGGATAGTTGATGGTAATGTAACCGCATCGGTTGATAATAATGATGGATTCATTGTAATATCAGTAGATAGTGGTTCACAATTTACAGGTTCATTATTTGTAAGTGGAAATATTGAAATCAATAGTGGTTCATCCTTTAGTGGTAGTGGTGCCAACTTATTTGATATTCCAAAAGCAGCATTAACCCCTGATGCATTATTATCATCATTTATTGTAAGTGGTTCAGTAACTGCATCGGTTGACCCTAATTTCGGATTTAGATTAGAGGGTACCGATAGAGCTGAATTCAGTTCATCATTATTTGTAAGTGGTGGTGTTAGTATAAAAAGTGGCTCATCTTTTAGTGGTAGTGGTGAAAATCTATTCAATATTCCAAGAGCAGCATTAACACCGGATGCACTTCTTTCAAATTTAATTGTTAGTGGTGCTGTAACCGCATCTGTAACACCTGAAGGTGGATTCTTAGTAACTTCTGTTGAAAGTGGTTCAACCTTTAGTGGAAGTATATTCCTAAGTAGTGGTTCGTTCTTCTCTGGTAGTGGTGAAAAACTATTTAATATTCCTCGTTCTGCGCTTACCCAAGATGCTCAATTATCTAACTTAATTGTAAGTGGAGCTGTAACCGCATCCGTAACACCCGATGGGGGATTCTTAGTAACTTCTGTTGAAAGTGGTTCAACTTTTAGTGGTTCGATTTTCTTATCATCTGGTTCTTTCATTAGTGGTAGTGGTGAACAACTATTTAATATACCATTATCCGCACTTGCTGAGGAAGTAGTTGCGGCAACTAAAATTACCGAAGGTGATGTAACCGCATCAGTTTCAAACGAAGATGGATTTGTAGTAACATCAATTGATAGTGGTTCAACCTTCTTTGGAGATATACAACTTCAAACTGGTTCATTTAGTGGTAGTGGTGCTAATTTATTTGATATACCGAGAGCAGCATTAACCCCTGATGCATTATTATCATCATTTATTGTAAGTGGTAGTGTAACAGCGTCTGTAACACCTGATGATGGGTTTGTTGTAACTTCAATTGAAAGTGGTTCAACTTTCTTTGGTGATGTAAAGGTACAAACTGGTTCATTTAGTGGTAGTGGAGCTAATCTATTTGATATACCACGTTCAGCACTTACGCAAGATGCACTTTTATCCAATTTAATTGTAAGTGGGGCAATAACCGCATCTGTAACTCCGGATGATGGATTTGTTGTTACCTCAGTTGAAAGTGGTTCAACTTTCTTTGGGGAAGTTAGAGTAGAAAGTGGTTCTGCTTTTAGTGGTAGTGGTGAAAAATTAAGAGATATACCATTCTCAGCACTTTCTGATGATGCGCAGGCATCTATCACATCGTTAGTATCTGATGAATCAAAAATATTAGTAAGTGGTTCGGTAACTGCATCAGTTGATGCTAATGCTGGATTTATTATAACATCCGTTGCGAGTGGTTCAACTTTCTTTGGAGAAGTTAGAGTACAAAGTGGTTCTGCTTTTAGTGGTAGTGGTGAAAGGTTATTTGATATTCCATTCTCAGCACTTTCCGATGATGCACAAACATCTATCATATCATTGGTATCGGATGAATCGAAGCTATTAGTAAGTGGAAGTGTAACTGCATCCGTTGATGCAAAAAATGGATTTATTGTAACATCAATCGCTAGCGGTTCAACATTCTTTGGGGATGTTGGTGTAGTTAGTGGTTCATCCTTTAGTGGTAGTGGTGCTAAATTAACTGATATACCATTTGCGGCAATATCTGTTTCATCCGAAGATGCATTTGCATCGGTTGTAGCTGGTGATTCAAAACGATTGGTTACTGGTTCAGTTACTGCATCCGTTTCAAAGGAGGATGGGTTCAAAGTAGAATCCATTGCTAGTGGTTCGACCTTCTTTGGTGATGTAAAAGTTCAAACTGGTTCATTTAGTGGTAGTGGTGCACAGTTATTTGATATACCTCGTTCAGCACTTACACAAGATGCACTTTTATCAGCTTTAATAGCTAGTGGTAGTGTAACTGCATCTACCGAAGATAATGTGTTTAAAGTAGTATCGGTTGATAATGGTTCCATATTTAGTGGTTCAATACAAGTTGATAATGCAGTAACCGCATCTGGTTTCAAAGGTAGTGGTAGAGATTTGACTGATGTAGTTGTAACCGAAATGGTTAGCGCATCTGTTGTAGCTGATGTATCACCTGATGCTGGATTTAGAGTAACATCTCAAATAGTTGGTTCACAATTTACTGGTTCAGTAAAAACAACAACTTCTATAACTGCTGGTACATTCGTATCTGCATCTACTTTCAAAGGTAGTGGTGCTGAATTAACTGATATTGTTGTTAATGAAATAGTAAGTGGGGCAGTTACCGCAACTGTTGCACCAAATGAAGGATTTGTTGTAACATCAGCCGAAAGTGGTTCCACATTTGTAGGTAGTGTTGATATAAATGGATTACTTAATGTAGAGGGTAATGTATCCGCATCTATGTTTACTGGTAGTGGTGCCGGTTTATTTGATATACCCCGTTCAGCACTTACCGAAGATGCTCTTTTAACTACTGAAATTGTAAGTGGTTCAGTAACCGCATCCGTTTCACCAAACAAAGGATTTGTTGTAACATCAGCTGATAGTGGTTCTCAATTTACTGGTTCGGTAAGTATGGATACATCGTTGAGTATAACTGATGTAATCGAACTTGGTGAAAATGGTATTATTGCTGAGCCTGGTAAAGTATTTAGTGGTAGTGGTGCTGGATTATTTGATATTCCAGAAGCAGCATTATCATTTGAAATTAGTAAAATAACGTCTGGTTCGATTACCGCATCGGTAACACCTGATGATGGATTTGTTGTAACTTCAATCGAAAGTGGTTCAACTTTCTTTGGTGATGTAAAACTTCAAACAGGTTCATTTAGTGGTAGTGGTGCTAATCTATTTAATATACCAAAATCGGCAATATCTGATTTAGATACATCTTTAATCTTTAGTGGTAGTGTAACTGCATCTACACATCCAGAAAATGGATTTATTGTAACATCAGTTGATAGTGGTTCAACTTTCTTTGGAGAAGTTAGAGTACAAAGTGGCTCATCCTTTAGTGGTAGTGGTGCCAACTTATTCGATATTCCAAAAACCGCACTTACCGAAGATGCACTTCTATCAGCATTTATTGCAAGTGGTAGTGTTACTGCTTCTACATCACCTGTTGATGGATTTGTTGTAACTTCAACTGATATTGGTTCAACTTTCTTTGGAGAAGTTAGAGTAGAAAGTGGTTCTTCATTTAGTGGTAGTGGTGCATTATTATTCGATATACCTGATACAGCGTTATCTGATGAAGCACAATCTGCAATTACGGCATTACAATCAATTGATGCTTCTAAATTAGCAACTGGTAGTGTAACCGCATCTGTTGACCCGATTGATGGGTTTGTTGTAAACTCACAAGTAAGTGGTTCAACTTTCTTTGGTGATATCCAATTGACAAGTGGTTCATTTAGTGGTAGTGGTGCTAAACTATTTGATATACCTAGAACGGCATTAACCCCTGATGCATTAGTTAGTACATTAATTGCGTCTGGTTCGGCAACTGCATCTATTTCACCAAACTTAGGGTTTGTAGTTAATACATCATCATCTATTGAAGGTGATTTGAGTGTTGATAATGATTTATATGTAGGTGGTAAAATAACCGCAACTGAATTAAACGTAACATTTATAAACTCAGAAGTAATTTATTCTTCTGGTTCAAACACATTTGGTGATAAAACATCAGATAGACAAGAATTTACTGGTTCCGTAAACGTAAGTGGTTCACTTAACGTTGATGATGGAATCATTAGTGGTGATGGTAGTGGATTATTTAATATCCCACAATCAGCACTTACAGATGATGCTGTAAGAATCTCAAGCGGTTCAGTAACTGCATCAGTTTCACCTGAATTTGGATTTAGAGTAGAATCATCATTAGAGGGTTCTGAATTTACTGGCTCGGTTTCTATAACTGGTTCGGTTGATGTAACAAACACAATCACATCACAAATTGTAATAGCTGATTCTATTAGTGGTTCATTTAGTGGTAGTGGTAAAGATTTAATAGATATACCATTTTCTCAACTAACCGGTGATGCATTTAGAATCGCAAGTGGTTCTGTAACCGCATCGGTTTCACCTAATAATGGATTCGTTGTAACATCAGTTGATAGTGGTTCTACCTTTAGTGGTTCAGTATCAGTTGATGGTAATGTAACTATACCATCTGGTAGTGGATTCTTTAGTGGTAGTGGTGAGGGGTTATTTAATATTCCACAATCTGCATTTAGTGGGGATTCATTTAGAATAGCAAGTGGTAGTGTAACCGCATCGGTTTCACCTAATTTTGGATTAAAAGTAGAATCAGCTGATAGTGGTTCTCAATTTACAGGTTCATTATTTGTAAGTGGTGGTATAAGTGTTAATAGTGGTTCTACCTTTAGTGGTAGTGGTGCTGAATTATTTGATATACCACTAACCGCACTTTCAATTGAAGCTATTGAAGCTCTAATTTCAACTGAAATAAAGAGTGGTAGTGTAACCGCATCGGTTTCACCTGATAATGGATTCATTGTAACCTCTGTTGATAGTGGTTCTCAATTTACTGGTTCTATTAATGTAACTGGTAGTTTGGTTGTAAGTAATGATATTACCACAACTATATTAAGTGCTAGTATTGTAACTGCGGATGAACTTAGTGGTTCATTCTCCGGTTCATTTGAAGGTGATGGTAGTGGATTAACAAATATCCAATTAGCAAACTTATCTTTAGAAATAAATCAAATCACATCTGGTTCAGTAACTGCATCAGTTGACCCTGATACTGGATTTGTAGTAACTTCAGTTGAAAATGGTTCTACATTTACTGGTTCAATTGATGTAAGTGGTTCAATTACCATAGATGGTATTTACACTGGTGATGGTAGTGGATTGAGAAATATCGATATCGCTAATTTGGCATTCGATACTACTCGTATTTTTACTGGTTCAGTTACCGCATCGGTAGATGCTGGTGGATTCTTCAGAGTAGAAGATTCTAACGGACCAATTAAATCTGAATTTAGTGGTTCGGTATATGTTTCCGAATCTGTAATAGCTAGAGCATTTGTTGGAGATGGTTCTCAGATTACAAACGTACAAGCGGCGGCATCTCCAAAGATAGCAAGTGGTTCGGCAACCGCATCTGTTGAGAGTGGTGAGTTCTTTATTGTAAATACATTTAGTGGTTCTCAATTTACATCTTCGGTTGATATTAGTGGTTCATTATCAGCATCACTATTCCAAGGTGATGGTGGTGGATTATTTAACATTCCACTTGATGCACTTGAGGATTTGGAGTTAAATATAATTAACTCTGGGTCTGGATTCGCAGAAGTTGACCCTGAGAGATTATTAGTTAATGTTCCAATAACCGCATCTCGATACGATGGTGATGGTAGTGGATTATTTAACATCCCAGCTGAATCATTACAAGATTTAAAATTAGATAAAATTGAATCTGGTTCGGCAGTAGCAGTTATTTCTCCTAATAAAGGATTGGAAATAAATGTAGGAGTTAATGTATCCCAATCTCTACAAGTGAGTGGGGGGATATTTGTAACTGGTAGTGATGTTGTTGTAGCTAGTGGTTCATCATTTGTTGGGGATGGTAGTGGATTGAGTAATATCAATATCGCTAACTTAGCATTTGAAACTTCACTTTTAGAGAGTGGTTCGGCATTTGCACAAATTTCACCAAACTTAGGATTACAAATAAACACTTCAGCATCCATTAGTGGGGGGTTGAGTGTAGAAAAAAATATATACTCACCAATTATTAATGGTGGGCAAATTACTGGTTCACTTTATGGTGGATATTATGGTGAAGGTGATGCTGATGATAGAGATATTCTTATCTATGATGAAGCTCGTTCTAAATATGTACCTGTACCTGAAAGTACACCAACTTTAGCAGAACCATTTACAAATGTAACTGAGGTAACAATTGTACACAACTTTGATGTTGAGTACCCAATCGTACAGGTTTATGAAACTGGTTCGAATGGAATGATTATTCCTCAAGCAATTGAACCTTTAAATAGTAACACTGTAAGAGTAACCTTTAGTGGGTTGACAAGTGGACACGTTGTTGTTGGTACTGGTGGTTCAAAAATAAGTGGAGCAATTAGTGGAGATAATGTAATAGGTATAGTACCATCAGCATCTAGAGCAATTTCAGCAGCAACTGCGGATATAGCACAAAATGTTGCAGGTATTGATTCCGCATCCATTGCACTACTTAATGATTTAGAAAACTTTGTAAGAAACGAACAAACCGCATCTATGACGGTGTTGAGTTCATCGTTCGCTCTTACCGCATCATACGCATTAAACGCAGCATCTTCTGAAGGTGGGGACTTTATTCAAAGTTCACAAACATCTTCTATGAGTGTTGCAACATCATCATATTCATTCTACGCATTAACTGCTTCATACGCATTGAACGCTGGTGAAGCTGGTGGTGGTGGCGATTTAAATTCTGACCAAACGGCATCGATGTATGTTTACTCAGCATCATTTGCTTCGATTGCAGAATACGCATTAAACGCCGGTGGTAGTGGAGCTGGGTTCCCATTTGAGGGATACGCTGAACTAACTGGTAGTTTGGATATAAGTGGTAGTTTAGTTATTACTGGTAGTACATTCATACAAAATTTAGAAACTGGTTCATCTGATTTCGTAGTAACATACAATGAGGTAACTGGTAGATTAGAAAAAAGAGATATAGAAGCCGCACAAGGTGCTGATGGTGTGGATGGTTCTTCTGGTAGTAGTGGTACAACTGGTACCGCTGGTAGTGGAGGTACTTCTGGTTCTTCTGGTTCGTCTGGAACATCTGGGACAAGTGGTACATCTGGAACCAACGGAACATCAGGTTCATCTGGTAGTAGTGGAACATCTGGTACATCGGGAACATCTGGTACAACCGGTACATCTGGTACTTCTGGTAGTAGTGGTTCATCGGGTTCATCTGGTTCAAGTGGTAGCTCTGGTTCGTCTGGAACTTCTGGTACAAGTGGTACATCAGGTTCATCTGGGACAAGTGGTACTTCCGGCTCATCTGGTTCATCTGGTAGTGGTGGAACCTCTGGTTCTTCTGGTTCAAGCGGTAGTAGTGGAAGTAGTGGTTCCTCTGGAACAACAGGTTCAGCTGGTACTTCTGGTTCAAGTGGAAGTAGTGGTAGTAGTGGTAGTGGAGGAACTTCAGGTTCTTCTGGTTCATCAGGCTCATCGGGTTCTTCTGGTTCAGCTGGGACAAGTGGAAGTAGTGGAAGTAGTGGTTCCTCTGGAACATCTGGTTCTTCTGGCTCATCAGGTTCTTCTGGGACAAGTGGAAGTAGTGGAAGTAGTGGTTCTTCGGGTACCGCAGGTTCTTCTGGTACTTCTGGTAGTGGAGGAACATCTGGGACAAGTGGAAGTAGTGGTACCTCAGGTACATCTGGTTCTTCTGGTTCAAGTGGTACATCTGGAACATCAGGTTCAGCTGGAACTTCTGGTTCTTCTGGGACAAGCGGTACTTCTGGGACAAGTGGTTCTTCTGGGACAAGCGGAACATCTGGTACCAGTGGAACTTCTGGTAGTAGTGGAACATCTGGGACAAGTGGTAGTAGTGGAACATCTGGGACAAGTGGAAGTAGTGGTAGTAGTGGAACATCTGGAACATCTGGAACCTCAGGCTCATCTGGTTCTTCAGGCTCTTCTGGAACATCTGGAACTTCTGGTTCATCTGGTTCATCTGGTAGTAGTGGAACTTCTGGTTCATCTGGCTCTTCAGGTTCATCTGGTACTTCGGGTTCTTCAGGTTCGTCTGGTAGTAGTGGAAGTAGTGGAACATCAGGTACATCTGGTTCAACCGGCTCTTCGGGTTCTTCTGGAACAAGCGGTTCAAGCGGCTCATCTGGTACTTCGGGTTCATCTGGCTCATCTGGTACAAGTGGATTGAGTGGTTCATCTGGTACTTCAGGAACGAGTGGAAGTAGTGGTAGTAGTGGTACTTCTGGAAGTGAGGGTTCATCCGGTACATCTGGAACATCTGGCTCTTCGGGTACTTCTGGTGAAGATGGTACATCTGGAACATCAGGTTCAGCTGGGACAAGTGGAAGTAGTGGTTCTTCTGGAACAAGCGGAACATCGGGTACTTCTGGAACATCGGGTAGTAGTGGTACATCTGGACAAGCTGGGTCATCTGGTACTTCTGGAACATCAGGTAGTAGTGGTACTTCTGGAACAAGTGGAACATCAGGTACATCTGGAACAAGCGGTACGTCTGGAACTTCTGGTACTGATGGAACGTCTGGGACAAGTGGAAGTAGTGGTACTTCTGGTACGAGTGGTACAACTGGTTCGCATGGTACTTCGGGAACTTCTGGAACAAGCGGAACATCTGGAACGGATGGTACCTCAGGTACGTCTGGTTCAACTGGTACTGATGGAACATCGGGTACTTCTGGAACTTCTGGCACAAGCGGAACATCTGGAACATCTGGTACAAACGGAACTTCTGGTTCATCTGGAACATCAGGTTCAACTGGTACCGATGGTACATCTGGAACAAGTGGTATAAGTGGTTCATCTGGTAGTAGTGGAACTTCAGGTTCTTCTGGTAGTAGTGGGACAAGTGGTAGTAGTGGTTCAGCTGGTACTTCTGGTACATCGGGTTCATCTGGGCAAGATGGTACCTTATTTGGTAGTAGTGGTTCATCTGGAACCTCAGGCTCATCTGGAAGTTCTGGTTCATCGGGTTCATCTGGAACCACTGGAACTGGTGGTACTTCTGGAGTTGATGGAACATTCTTTGGTTCATCAGGTTCATCTGGTATAAGTGGGACAAGTGGTAGTAGCGGTTCATCTGGAACAAGCGGTGAAAGTGGTTCTGCTGGTACTTCTGGAACTTCAGGTGTAGATGGTACATTCTTCGGTTCATCTGGTTCTTCGGGTATAAGTGGTACATCGGGTTCATCGGGTTCTTCTGGAACATCTGGATTCGGTTCATCGGGTACATCTGGTGTGAGTGGAACATCTGGACAAGATGGTACCTTATTTGGTAGTAGTGGTACATCAGGTGAGGCTGGAACTTCTGGTTCATCAGGTTCGACTGGTACTGATGGTGTAAGTGGAAGTAGTGGTACTTCTGGTATAAGTGGTACATCTGGTGTTGATGGTACATTCTTTGGTAGTAGTGGTAGTAGTGGAACTTCTGGTTCTTCTGGTAGCAGTGGTACATCTGGGTTAGGTTCATCTGGAACTTCTGGAACAAGCGGTAGAGATGGAACTTTATTTGGTTCATCTGGTACAACTGGTACTTCTGGTTCATCTGGCTCATCTGGTACGAGTGGATTGGGTTCTTCAGGTACTTCAGGTATCAGCGGAACTTCTGGGCAGGATGGTACCTTATTCGGAAGTAGTGGTACTTCTGGAGTTGATGGTACTTCTGGTAGTAGTGGTTCATCTGGAACATCTGGATTCGGTTCATCAGGTACTGCTGGAACATCTGGTAGAGATGGAACTTTATTTGGTTCAAGCGGTTCTTCGGGTTCTTCTGGAACAAGTGGTTCATCGGGTACGAGTGGATTAGGTTCTTCGGGTACTTCTGGTATCAGCGGAACGAGCGGACTTGATGGGACATTATTTGGTTCTTCAGGTACTACTGGTACGTCTGGTAGTAGTGGTTCATCTGGTACTTCTGGTTTGGGAAGTAATGGTACTTCTGGAACATCTGGACAGGATGGAACTTTATTTGGTTCGTCTGGTTCTTCAGGTACAGCAGGTTCTTCTGGTTCTTCTGGAACAAGCGGATTGGGTTCTTCGGGTACTTCTGGGACAAGTGGTAGAGATGGAACCTTATTCGGTTCTTCTGGAACAACAGGTACTTCTGGTGTTAGTGGTTCTTCTGGTACTTCTGGATTAGATGGGTTAATTGGTTCAAATGGTACTTCTGGTACTGGTGGTACCTCAGGTAGAGATGGAACTTTATTCGGTTCGTCTGGTACTTCTGGAACATCTGGTGTTAGTGGAAGTAGTGGTACATCTGGATTGGGCTCTGATGGAACTTCAGGTGTTAGTGGTACTTCTGGACTTGATGGAACTTTATTCGGAAGTAGTGGTACATCTGGTACTAATGGTACATCTGGTCAAAGTGGTTCTTCTGGAACAAGCGGAGTTGGTTCGTCTGGTACATCTGGTGCGAGTGGTACATCTGGTAGAGATGGAACTTTATTTGGTTCTTCGGGTTCATCAGGAACTAACGGAACATCTGGTATAGATGGTTCTTCTGGTACATCTGGAATAGGTTCATCGGGTACTTCGGGTGTTAGTGGAACATCTGGACAAGATGGTACCTTATTTGGTTCTTCTGGTTCTTCGGGTACTTCTGGTGCAGGTTCATCTGGAACATCAGGGTTATCTGGTTCTGATGGTACTTCTGGTATAAGCGGTACTTCTGGACTTGATGGTACGTTATTTGGTACATCGGGTTCATCGGGTACGTCTGGGGCGGGTTCGTCTGGTACATCTGGTATTACTGGTTCAAACGGAACATCGGGTTCATCTGGTTTAGATGGTACAAACTTTGGTAGTGCTGGTAGTAGTGGTTCATCCGGTACTTCTGGTGAGAGTGGTGTTGATGGAACGAATGGTGTTGATGGAACTAATGGTAGTGCTGGTAGTCATGGTTCTTCGGGTTCTTCTGGAACAAGTATTAATCAAAATGGTACAACTGATGATGGTGTAGTTCGTTGGGATAATACAAATAATTACCAATACGTTAATACTGATTTAGTTTACGATGGAACTACGTTAAGTGTAGTTGGTGATGTTAACCTAAGTGGTGATTTAATCGCAAGTGGTGAAGTTAGTGGTTCAACCTCAATTCACACTAAAAACTTTGTTGAACTTTATTCAACTTTGGGAACTGGTGGTAGTACATCAATCGATTTAACATCAGCAAATAACTTTGAGTACACTGTAAACACAACATCAACAATATCGTTTACAAATTCACCGGCAGCTCCGAAAGCATTTGGATTTACATTGGTATTAAATAATGGTGGTTCACAAGCAATCACATGGCCAGCTGGAGTATTATGGGCAGGTGGTGTTGCACCGGCTTTAACTGCGGCTGGAACGGATATTTTGGTATTCTATACTTATGATGGAGGGGTATCGTATTACGGATTCCTATCCGCAGCAAATATGAGTTAAAGGTTAATAGTTATGAATTATGAGTATAGCAAGAAGATTAGTATCATCATCGGGAGGAGGAGCAGTGGAACCATTTAGATTTCAATTGACAGTGGCATCTGGCCAAACGTATGGGTTACCTTTATTTTCGGTATCAGGTACACAACCTAATATTATAGTAGATTGGGGTGATACATCTGAAAGTACTATAACAGATGTAAATGATAGTGCTAGATTTCATGCATATACTTCAGCAGGTACATATACTGTTTCAATCATTGGTTCATTACCTGGTTTTAGGGTAGATAATGATATATACAAAACATTATATACGGCAATCTTAGATTGGGGAAATGTTGGACTTCGTAGTTTAAATTTCTATGGATGTGTAAATATTACATCAATTCCAAACGCAACTTCTGGTTTGGGTAGGGTAACTCAATGGAACAACACATTTAGGGGAACAAGTATTACATCAATCCCATCTGGTTTGTTTGATTTCTCAACATCTGCATACGAATTTGTGGATACATTTTCATTTACAAAGATAACATCAGTTCCCAACAACTTATTTGATGCTTGTACTGGTGCATCTTCATTTTCATCAACATTTAACGCATGTACATCATTAGTAAGTGTACCTAATGAGTTATTCAGATATAATACTAATGTAATTAACTTCTCATCAACATTTAGAAACAACCGAGCATTAACAAATATACCTACATTTCAATATAATCAAAATGTTAGTATCTTTTTGAACATATTCAATATGTCATCTACAAATAATGGTTCATCTTCTTGGGGAAATGTTGAAGAATTATGGACTAGAAGTCCTGAACCATTGGGAACAAACGCTTTTAACAATTGTACTGGTGCAACTAACTACGCATCAATACCATTTAATTGGAAATAATTATGTATTTAAAGATAGAAAACGAAAATATAATATATCCATACACACTTAGTGATTTAAAAATCGATAATCCTAATGTTAGCTTCCCATTATCAATTACTAATGATATTTTAGCAGATTTCAATGTATATCCAGTAAATTCAGTAGAATGTGGTACTGATTACACAAAAAATTACGAAGAAGCTACACCAATATTAGTGGATTCATCATACATTCAAGTTTGGAACGAATCCGATGCATCTGCTGAAGAAATTTCAACAAAAATAGAAGAAAAGTGGTTAGAAGTTAGAGAACTTAGAGATAACTTATTATCACAATCAGATTGGACTCAATTCCAAGATTCCCCAATAACAGGCTCCTCATTAACTGAGTGGCAAACTTACAGACAATCACTTAGAGATATAACCTCACAAGAAAATCCATTTTCTTTAACTTGGCCTGCTAGACCTTAGAAGGTAAAAGATAAATACTTTATATTTATATCTACAAAGAATAGATTTAAAGTGATATGAGAATAGATTCACCAAGTTTTTCGGGTTCGATTAATCAAGCACCATCGGCATATGCTGATTTAAGTGGTTCGTTTACTGGTTCCTTTACTGGAAGTTTTAAGGGTGATATTTCGGTAGATACTGCAGAGTTTACTAACCTAAGTGTAAGAGATTCTCTTAGTTTGGGTTATGAAAAGGATAATAATACCGAATTTGTACTCGTATCAAGTGGTTCAATAGCTCTTTCTGGTTCAATAGAATTACAAGGTGGTTCATATAATGTAGATGGGGTAAATGTATTGGATTCGGCAATCGCATTCGCAATAGCATTAGGATAAAATATAAAATATGGCAAATACATTTAAAAATAGTATAAAAGGACCAGCTGGAACGGGTGGTTTATTAGTTTATAGCTGTCCTTCGGCAACTTCGGCAACAGTTATTGGAGTAAATGTGGCTAATATTGTAGCACAAAACATCGAAGTAGATGTTGAGATAACCGATAATTCGGCTGGAGTAACAAAATATTTAGTAAAGGGGGCAACACTTCCTCAAGGTTCATCAACAATTTTGGTTGGTGGAGAACAAAAGGTGGTTTTGGAAGCAAATGATTCAATAACTGTAACATCTTCGGTAAATTCATCAGTAGATGTGGTTGTATCGGTATTGGAAATTACATAAAAGAAAAAGTGAATGAAATACACAGGTAAAGACCCTAATGGTTTAAATCAAATCAGTCAAAGTTTATTATCATTAGATGTAAACGGAGAATCGCAGGTAAATATATCTACTGATTCGGTAAGTATTAATACCGAATTATCGGTTGAGAATGGTATTTCAGCTATCTCATATACTGGTTCTGTATTTAGTGGTAGTGAAGTGGTTACATCCACAATTACTGCTGATAGTATAGTTGTTGATACCATCGATGGTACAACTATTACGAGTACTGAATTTAGTGGTTCTTTTAGTGGTTCATTTCAAGGTGATGGAAACGCTATAACCAATATACCTACATCAGCATTAGTTGGTGATATCAATAGAATTGCCGAAGGTGATGCAAATGCAACTATAACCGAAGATAAATTTTCGGTAAATGTTGATGCTGATATAACAGGTTCACTATTAGTAACAAATACAGTATCGGCATCATTCATAAAGGGTGATGGTAGTGGTTTAACAAACATATCAGCTGATTCAGTTGGTGATATCAATAGATTACAATCGGGTTCAGCAATAGCTAGAATCTCTCCTAACGAAGGTTTAGTTACGAACGTGGGAATTGTAACTGAAAAGTATTTAGGCGTAACTGGTTCGGCTAAAATCGGTGAAAACTTAGATGTAGATGGTACTACAACCACACAAACATTAGATGTAGATGGTACAGCCACAATAAGTACATTAGATGTAGAGGGAACTGCTACAATTCAAAACTTAAATGTTGAGGGTACAATCACAACAACTGAGTTAAAGGCAACTTACATCTCATCATCAATAATTTATGCAACTGGTTCAAATAAATTCGGAGATTCGATATCGGACAAGCAAGAATTTACTGGTTCCGTATCTATAAAAGATTCAATACAAATACCATCATATTCTTCAGACCCTGCGTCTGGTGAAGTTGGTGAAATATATTACAACACTTCAGATACTAACATATATCGTTATACTGGTACTGAATGGGAACAAGCAGCCGGTACGGCTGGTACGTCTGGTACATCTGGAACATCGGGTACTTCTGGTACTGGTGGTTCATCAGGTACTGGTGGTTCTTCTGGAACTTCTGGAAGTGGAGGTTCATCTGGGACAAGTGGAATAGATGGTACATCTGGTTCATCTGGTTCATCTGGTTCATCTGGTAGTGGAGGAACAAGCGGTAGCGGTGGTACATCTGGTTCATCGGGTAGTAGTGGTGTTAGTGGTTCATCTGGGACAAGTGGAACTTCTGGTTCATCAGGTACATCTGGTAGTGGTGGCTCTTCTGGTTCAAGCGGTACATCTGGTAGTGGGGGAACATCTGGTGTAGATGGTTCATCTGGTACATCTGGTAGTGGGGGAACATCAGGAACTTCTGGTTCTGGTGGTACTTCCGGCTCTTCTGGAACTTCTGGGTCTGGTGGTTCATCTGGCTCATCTGGAACTTCTGGTTCTGGTGGTAGTTCAGGTTCTTCTGGATTTGGTTCATCAGGTTCATCTGGTAGTGGTGGTACTTCTGGAACTTCTGGAAGTGGAGGAACATCTGGTTCATCTGGTAGTGGTGGAACCTCTGGTTCTTCTGGAAGTAGTGGTACTTCTGGTAGTGGTGGTACATCTTCATCAGCTGGTACTGGTGGTACTTCAGGTTCATCTGGTTCGTCTGGAACATCTGGTAGTGGAGGAACTTCTGGAAGTGGAGGAACAAGCGGTAGCGGTGGTTCATCTGGAACTTCTGGAAGTGGAGGTTCTTCAGGTTCTTCGGGTTCGTCTGGTAGAGATGGTGTGAGTGGTGAAGGTGGTGCAGCTGGTTCTTCTGGTTCATCGGGTTCTTCAGGCTCATCGGGTACATCTGGTTCATCAGGTACTTCGGGCTCTGGTGGTTCATCAGGTACTTCAGGTTCTGGTGGTACATCAGCATCCGCTGGTAGCGGTGGTACGGCTGGTACATCTGGCTCTTCGGGTTCGTCTGGAACAACTGGTTCACGTGGTACATCTGGTAGTGGAGGAACTTCTGGTAGTGGAGGAACTTCTGGAAGTGGAGGAACATCTGGTTCTTCTGGAAGTAGTGGTACATCAGCATCCGCTGGTAGTGGTGGTACGGCTGGTACATCAGGTAGCGGTGGTTCATCTGGAACATCTGGTAGCGGTGGTACATCAGGAACTTCAGGTTCTTCTGGAACATCTGGTTCTGGTGGAACTTCAGGTAGTGGAGGAAGTAGTGGTACAAGTGGAAGTGGTGGAACATCCGGTTCTGGTGGTACATCTGGTGCATTAGCATTGACTGGTACAACTAACAATGGTTTACTAACATATGCTGGTGGAGGAGCCGCAAATGTTGAAAGTAATCTTACCTTTGATGGTTCTATATTTGCAGTAACTGGTAACGCAACAATTACTGGTGATTTAACTGTAAGTGGTACAACAACATATATCAATACCACAACTCTTAATATTGGTGATAATATTATCACATTAAATGCTGATATTGGAGCCGGAACTTCACCAACTGAAAATGCTGGTATTGAAGTTAAAAGAGGTGATTCTGCAACTCGACAATTCTATTGGAATGAGGGAAGTGATAGATGGTATGCCGATTGGAACTTTGAAGCAAATGGTACTGTTTACGCAAGTAACATTAATACTGGTCAGGGTACTACTGAGGTTCACTTAATGAACCAAAATGTTAGAACATCCGATTCACCTTCATTTTCTGGATTGACAGTAAATGGTACTACTATTATGAATGGTACTCTTACACTTGGTTCTAATGTAATCAATGATGTTGAAGATATCTATTTAAGAGATAGGTTAGTTCATGATGGTGATACCAATACATACTTAGAATTTGACCCAGACAAAATTAGGTTCACCGCAGGAGGACGTACGAAACTCATAATGACCACCAATGGTGTTCAGATGCCAGATGGAGAACTTTCATTTTTTACGGACGAATATGCAGCTAAAGTATCGAGGTCATCATTTAGTGGAGTAAGTAACGCTGGATACACTAATATTTGTCTTGTATCAAATTTCCAATCTAATGATGAAGGTACTGGAGTTAGAATATCATTGGTTAGTCAGACCATTTCTGTACCTATAAATGTAGTTGCAGATATATTGGTAAATCGTACTGGTGGTATTTCTATAAAATCTCATTCGGGAACTTCAAATCTACTTACACTTAGAGTTATTAGTAATAATAACGAACAGTTTACAATTCAAGCTACTACCAATTCGGGAACTGCTATAATTTTATCAGTTGATGTATTCCCACTTAGTAATGAATTCGTTAGTTTTTCAGGAGCTTTTAGTAGCGGTACAATTCATACGCATGCTTGTTACCCTGGTGAACATCTTTCTGCAGTTGGTAGTAATACTGGTAATTTGAAAATTGGAGGTACTATTGATACTGGACAAGGTGCAACTGAGGTTTATTTGATGAACCAAAACCTTCGTACAAGTGATTCACCAACATTCGCCGGATTGACTGTTAATGGTACTATTAATGGTGCTATTGATGATGCAAATAGATTAGTTAGAGAAGATAATAGAACTATTTCTCCATCAGAATTAGCTGCAGGTAGATTGAAATTCGGTTTTACTTCTTGGGCAAACAATAACTCATCACCATACGCTGATTTCTTACATCTTCGTTCTTACACCGATTCATCTGGTGGTTCGGATAACTTAGTGATGTTTAAGAAGAGTGGTATTGGAATGAGAATTTGGCAACAAACCTATGGTTCTTCAACCGCATATTCATCATACGCTAATGTATTGGATTCTGTAAATAATCCATACGCTGCGAATATGAACCAGTATGTTCGTACAACGGATTCTCCAACATTTGCACGGGTTTATGTTGATAATGGTAACAACTATATGGATACCATTTCAAATTACCTATCGTTCAAATCTGGTGGTAATGAAATGACATTTGGTGGTTCAACTTCGATGTATATTAACTATCGTGCAGCGTTAGGTGGAACTCCAACTCATTGGATTTGGAATGCTGGTTCATCATCATCATTTTCACAATTTACATTAGGTAGATTAAACGCAGATTCATTATATGACCGTAATGATACGGGATACTATTTAGACCCTGCATCAAATTCAAATCTTAACACAGGTACATTTAATGGTAGATTAAAGTATTCGAATTATATTGTTAGTAATAATGCTGGTGGTATGATGGGTGATTACAATGTTAATAGCACCGCATCAAAAGTAATTTGGACAATAGGTGAAAGCTGGCCATTAGCTAATATGTATGGAATTGGTTATGAGTATGGTAGTGGATACGACCACCACCTTGCTTTAAGAAACAATGGTTCTACATATTCTCGTATCGGATTTGCCGGTGGAGCATATTTCACTGGAACTGTAACCGCTGGTAGTGATTTTAGAGCACCAATATTCTATGATTCGAATAACACTGGTTACTACACTAATCAGGCATCTACTTCAAACTTTAACCAATTACAATTACAAAATTCTGAACCATTAAGATTCGGAACAACATCAACGGCATTATTCCATCATTATAGTGATTCCACTCCTGTTGCATTTGCAATGAGAAAGGGTGGTAATTCATTCGCAGATGGTACTAATTTTGGTGTATTAAATTTACAAAGAACAAATCATAATAATAGTGCATCATCTGCTGGTGCATCTCTATTCTTTGAATTAAAGGATAGTGGCGGTACGTTAAGAGAATATGCTGGTATCACTGGTAGAAAAACAACAGGTGGTGCTAGTGGAGGTCAATTAGATTTCCATAACTATGGTAGAAATGTGATAGCTAGTATGAATAGTGATTATTTCTATCATACATCAGATATAAGAACACCAATTTTCTATGATAGTGATGATACTAATTGGTATGTTAATCCGAATGGAACAACTCGATTAAATAACTTAACAGTAGTTGGAACTCTTTCGGCAAACATTACTGGTGATGCTAATACAATAGATGGTTTAGATTCTACTCAATTCTTGAGAAGTGATACGGCTGATACATTTACGGGTACTCTAACAATGGGTACTCAGAAAGCATTGGTTGCTAATAACTATGGACGGGGTGTGTATGGTGTATATTCACCAACAAGATATCAGCATGTTTGGAGTATGGGTACCTCATACAACTTACCTGATAATGGATTAGATGAAAGTGGTGCAGCTGGTAACCTATATGGTTTAGCTTGGTCTTATAATCCAGATTATAGTTATGCTGGTTCTAACCCACAAGCTAAGTCTGGATTAGGTCACCAACTTCTATTAATGATGAATGGTACGACAAGGTTCGCTGCTGGTAGTGGTATGTGGACTGATGGAACTGCCACATCAACTGCTGATTTTAGAGCACCGATATTCTACGATTTGAATAACACTGGTTATTATGGTAACTTCGCATCTACTTCTAGATTTAATAGAATTGATGTAAATGATACTCGTTCGGATATCTTCTATGATAGAAATAATACAGCATACTATGTAAACCCAGCGGATTATTCAACATTTGGTAGAGCATCCGGACCTGTAATGCAAATTACTAAAACGGGTTCTGGTGGTACTGCTGGAAATAATACGGCATTAATAGTAGAGAATACTTACGCTAATCATTCTTGGGGTATTGTTCAAGAAATAAGAGGTGGTGGTATTAGTGGAAGTGATAGACCTGGTTTATTATTCTCATCACCATTAACTTCACAAACTTGGACAACTGGTTATTATCAAACTTCCGATAGTTTCGGTATCACATCCAATAGAGGATATAGAAATCAAGATTGGGGTGTTTGGAGAATGCTTGTAGATTCAAGTGGTAATGTAGAGGCAGCTGGTTCATCAAGAGCACCAGTTTTCTATGATTCCAACAATACTGCATACTACATAGACCCAAATACAACTGGAACTTCTATAAATGTAAGAGGTGAAATTCGGAACCCATCTGTTTGGATTAATGATGGTGATAATTATAACAACTATAATGAGAACATTAGATTATTCAACGCACCAAATGGTGTTTCGGTAATCGCATTCTCCGCAAGTGGAACTGGTGGACAACCAACAACATCTATATTAGGATATTCTGATAGATTTGAAACGAGATTTGGAAGTACTTGGCAAACGAGAGTTCGTAATGGATATGCTGAAGCTAATGGTTCATATAGAGCACCAATTTTCTACGATACGAATAATACTGGATATTATGTAAATCCTCGGTCTCAATCTCGTTTAAGTGGTTTAAGATTAGATGGTGTTGATAATAACGCTTCTGGTGATGATGCAATCTTATGGATTAATAAACCAAACAATAACGATTGGGGTATTATTGTAACTGGTGATGATGATTATGGGTTAGACCTTCGTATGGCTAGTAATAACTCATATGCATTTAGAGTATTGGGTAATGGTTCGGAGCAAGCAAGATTAAATTCTGATTACTTCTACCACTATTCTGATATCAGAACTCCAATATTCTATGATTCGAACAATACTGGATATTACTTAGACCCGAATTCAAACTCTAGATTGTATGACTTACAACTAAGAGGACATTATGTAAGAACATACGCACATTCTGGTTCTGATTTCGTAAATGGTACATTAGTACAAACTGATATACCATCATCAGCAACCAACGGAGCATCGTTTGTATTAGAGGCAACTGGTAAGAGTTATTCAGGAAACCCACCATTTGGATTTACGGCACAGGGTTATCTATATAGTAACACCATAATAAATTATAGTGGTGTTCATACTGGATATGCTGGGTTCTCTCAAATGAAGGTATTCAACAATAATGGTAACTTAGCATTCTGGTGGCCAAGAGTATCTTATTGGAACTCATTCTCAGTACACGTTAGAGATGCTGGTGGTGATGATAGAAATAGAGTAACATCTATTACTAACTCAACTGAACCAACTGGTACTAAGAAGGTAACGATTACTATGAAAGTATCTGCGTTATATAATCAGAATAGTAACACTGGTGATTTATACGCAACGAGATATTATGATTCAAATAATACGGGTTATTATTTAGACCCTGCATCTACATCATATCTAAATGATATTAGACCTAGCATAATGTATGATAGGGATAATACAACATATTATGTAAATCCAGCTTCAACAACTCGATTAAATAGTCTTGAGACTCGGGGTACAACAACGTTGGGTAATGGTAACAATGATACAACCAATATCAACGATACTCTTAGATTATGGGCAACTGATAGTGGTGATTCACACTTCTACTTTGGTGAAAGTTCATCAAATGGTTATGGTGACCACTATTATTGGGATAGTGGATATAATTCATATCATTATAGTAGATATGCTGGTTCCGATTCACTTATTTCATACCATGATACGAGAGATACCAGTAGAATCACTTATGGTAGAAACATCGTATTCAATAACTATGGTATTGGTATTGTAGGTAATTACACTTCAACTCGTTTACAATTAGTATTCGCAATGGGTGATTCGTACAAACCGAATTCAGCTGGTACATCAACCGCTAATATGTATGGTATTGGTTGGTCTCATCCAAATGCAGGTGGACTTGGTGGAGCTAATAATTTGAATGACCATGGTATATTAATTATCAATAACGGACAGTTTAGAGCAGCATTATCAAGTAGAGCAGTATTTACGGAAGAAGTAAGAGGTACATTATTCAGAGATTATAATGATAGTGGATATTATGTAGACCCAGCTGGAACTTCTAATCTAAACAACTTAACTGTTAATGGTACAATAAATGCAAGAGCTAGAGCTCTCGCAATAACCGGATTTGGTAATAGTGAATTTACATTCAACCAAAGCTCTGGTACATTTGAAGGATTTAGTGGATGGCACAACTATTTGATTAGTAATCATGGTAATGGTTCAAACTATTACAACACAATGATTGCAATGCCATTCTGGGGCCCTCCAAGATATTCAAGAAGAGAAGGTAACACTTATAGAGGACCTTACGAATTCTGGACAAGTGAAAGAACAATTGTATCTAATTATGATATTTCAGCTCCTGTTTTCTACGATTATAATAATACTGGTAGATATGTAGATGGTGCTGGAACTTCGGTATTACAAAGAATACAATTAGTTAACAATGTTAGTAATACACCTCGTTGGGACTTCTCAGCATATGTAGTTGAGGCACAACATTGGTATGGTAACTACTCATCTCAAACAATGTATATTGGGGAAGGTAGTAATGTTATTCAAATACCATCATCGCAAGGTATTAGACCTCAAATAATCTACGATTACAATGATACTGCATATTATGTAAATCCTAATAGTACTTCTCGTATGAATTATGTTCATATGAACGAGCTTTTAGTTAATAATGGTGGTAATTCTCATATTGTAGTTGATGGTAGTGGTGGTGGATATCAATCGGTTCACATTGGTGAATCTGGTAAAGGCGCAGCCGCACTTCACTTAACATATAGAGGTGATGGTTATTCTTGGATTGGTATGGGTGAGGGTAACGAAAGAGTACCTCAATATTGGGCAATGGAGATGTATTACCAAAATTCAAACATCTACTTTAATGCAACTGCTCAAGCAAGAAATGATTTCAGAGCACCTATTTTCTATGATAGTAATGATACGGGATACTATGTAAACCCAAATTCAACTTCTCGAATTAGAAAATTGGATATTATCGCTAGTGGTGCGGGTTGGAATGATGGATTAAACTTATACTCATCCGATGGTTCAAATGAATGGAACTTATTGGTTGATAATGGTGCATCCGACCATTTAAGATTCGCATTTAACAATAGTGAGAAAGTAAGATTTGAAACTAATGGTATTCTTTACGCATTTGGGCAAATAAGAACTCCAATTGTATATGATTACAATAATACGGGGTATTACTCAGACCCAGCATCAACATCTATCTTTAATGATTTAAGAGCTGATATATTCTATGATAAGGATAACACATCTTATTACGTTAGACCAGGTTCAACATCATTATTAAATGATTTAAGAGCTAATGTATTCTATTCTCGTAGTAATACTGGATACTATACTGACCCTGAATCTTTATCAAACTTAAATAACTTAACTGTTCAAGGTACCTTACAATTAAATGGTACTGTTGATTTAGGTGATGATTATGAAATTGATGTTCATAAAACAATTGCTATCACAAATACACTATCGGCAAGTGGAACGCAGGCTCGTAGATTTGAGATTGCTAGAATTTCAATGGATTACAATGATTGGAATTCAGGTGGTACATTTGAAGTAGAATTACATGAACAATATTTTGGTAGAGGTTCTTTCAAAAAATATCAAGTATTTTGGGGATACAACAACTCCTATTCAGTACGATTAGTTGATGCGAATATTTCAGCTAATAATCATTTTAGAGTTGAAATTGGTTCACCTGTAACAATTAGTGGTGATATTAGATATGTACCGGTTTATGTTGATGTAAGATACTACACTCAAGTAAAAGCTAGAGTTAGAACAACTCGAAGTGTAACTTATACTGATAATACACCAAGTCGGTCTTGGGCATACATTAATAAAACACCTGGAGCAAGTAATATTTCAGATTTTAGTGGTGATAGCATCATTTACAAAAATGAAGTATCAATTGCCGCTGATAGATTCTATGATGCAAACAATACGGGCTATTACTTAGACCCTGCATCTACATCATACACAAATGATATTCGTTCTAACATCTATTACGAAAGAGAAAACACCGCATACTACTTTGGTAGTTCACAAGGTGATTTCAGATTCAGAAATGGTAGAGTGAATTCATTGGCTATTGATGGTGATTTACGTTCTCAAAATGGTAATGGGTACATCCGTATGGGTGGAAACTTCCATATCGATGCATATAATGGAAATGATATTTATGTAAACTATTACTCAAATCGGAGATTCAGAGTATGGAATGGTTCATCTTCTGAAAGATTTAGAGTAGATACTAATGGTATTGTTTACGCATTCTCTCAACTCCGTACACCGATTGTATATGATAACAATGATACCAATTACTATACTGACCCACGGAGTACATCTCGTTTCAATGAGATGCGTGCAACGTATAGATTACACATTGGTGATGAAAGTAACTTATATAATGGTGTAGTTCAAGAGACTCGTAGACCTGATTTAACTATTAAAGGACAATATCCTCAGTTAAACTTAATGTCCTCTGAGATTAGTAATAGTAATCATGGACCAACCCTTAGATTTGTTGGTTACGATGGTGCAAATGCATCTTCGGGTAACTTTAAACATTGGGTAATTGGTACGGCTGCTACAAACGCAACTGGATTATACTTTGGATATTCTGCAAACAACACCAATCCTCACTATGGTATTGGTAGAGGTTGGAGTAGTGGTAACAACGTATCTATTATGTGGATTTCCAACGATAGAAACGTATATACTGAAAATTCATTCAGAGCACAACTATTTTATGATACAAATAATACCGCATATTATTTAAATCCTAACTCTACTTCTAGATTAGATAGAATTAACGTAAATGGTGGTGAATCCTATAACGAATTTTACTTTAGAAGTAATAAAGGTGCAACATCTGGTGGATTAAGTTCACCTCCACTTCAGGCGTATTCAACTGGTGGTAACTCGGCATTTATGTCGTTCCATAGAGGTGGATACTATGCTGTGAATATGGGTCTTGATTCCGATAACGTTCTTCGTATTGGTGGTTGGAGTGCATCTGCAAATAGATGGCAGTTGGATATGAGTGGTAACACTTATGCTGCTGGTTCACATAGAGCACCAATATTCTATGATACAAATAATACTGGATATTATGCTGACCCTAATGGTACATCGAACTTTAACGCATTAAACGTTGGTGGTTCACCTGTATTGACTGGTAATTCTATTCAAAACTACACTCGTAATGTAGATAATGGTTCATTCTTCAACATTACCGATGATATGACTTCTGCTGAAGTTGGAGTTGCGGTTGGTGGAAGTGCAAGTTCAAGAATTACTAAAGTTGATGACCCAACTGCACCTGCGGCAGGTTGTTTCGAAGTAAATGGACAGCATTATCCAACTCACCCAGATTACATTAAAATTGACGCTAATTCTCAATACATATTTGAGGTATGGGTAAGATATGTTGCTGGTAATGATAGTAGTTGTGCATTATATATGGGAGGTTCTGCATATAACGCTTCCAAATCCTACTTTGGTAATACCAATAGATATTGGGGAGCATCTTATGTAGAATTTGATTCTAACACTAGAAATAGTGGCTGGTATAAAGTAAGTGGTAGAATTGGTGGAAATGGTGGAAACGGATTTACCTCTGGAACTGAATATATCAGACCTTTATTCTTATTTAACTATGCTGGTAATAGTACGGCTGTAACTAGATATTGTGGGTTAAAACTATATAAAGCAGAACAAACTTTAGGTAGATTACATTTCCATAGTGGTACTCGGTATGTACATCAAGAAACTGACCAAAGATATCCATATATTGAGGGTGAAGCTAATACTGATGTAAAATTCCAATCATCAACTGGTTGGGGTAAAATGGGTTCTAGAAATACATCCCATTTCCATATGCAAACCGATAGAAGTTCTTGGTACTTCTATAATCGTATTGAAACACCATCTGATATTAGAGCAGGGTTATTCTACGACCGGGATAATACTGGATATTACGCAAATCCTGCTTCCACATCGTACTTTAACGATATGAGAGCAAACATTTACTATGACCGGAATAATACTGGTTATTATGGTGATTTTGCATCTACATCTCGATTCAATAGAGCAGATTTAAACGATACTCGCTCAGATATCTTCTATGATAGAAATAACACTGGTTATTACTTTAATGGAGCTAGTGTTAACTCTACTAGGTTTGAAGGTGTTAACGATAGGACTAGGGCACAATTAGGAAACGCAGGTTCACCTCATAGTAGTGCGAGTACTTATATGAGAAGGCCAAACTTTACGAGTGATACTAACTATTGGGTAGGTTCAATGGGATGGGGTACCTTAGATATGAACACTGTATTCAATTGGGGTTCTGGTTTCATTGATTCTTGGTCAAATCCAGGTAACCAACCATCGGGTACATCTCACTGGGTTGGTACTCAAGCACTACACTATACTAATGGTTCAACTCGTTACGGATGGCAAATGGTTGGTGGTCCAATTGGAAACCTACGATTTAGACAGCAGTGGGGTGGTTCACCAAACGCTTGGAGAACTATTCCTATTCTTGATATCAACGATGGTAATGGTGGAGCAATGTATGCTGGTATTTATTACGATAGTAATGATACGGGATACTACTTAGACCCTAATAGTACAGGTACTTATTCAGGACGTGTAAGACAAGGAATATTATTCGGACCAAATACTTCATGGGGAAGATATCTTGCTGTTGGTACAAATGGTAGATATAGTAATGAAGCATCAGTTGCTACAACAAATGGTAACCTACACTTAGATGCTAGGAGTGGAAGCGGAACATACATAAACTGGTATGTGGGTGGAACAACTTACATCAATGGTACACTTCAGGTTAACTTTATCTACGATAGAGATAATACTGGATATTATGTGGATGCAGCTAGTACATCTAATTTTAACACAATTAGAACTGCTACTATAAACTCTAATTATTATACGAGAAGTGGGCACAACGTTGGACACTTAGTTGGTTCATACAACTCAGTTGGTGATAACTATACTCGTTCTAATCCAATTTATACTATCGGTTCATCATATAACCCAGCCGAAACAACATTATCAAATATGTATGGTGTTGGTTATGCTGGAGCTGGTGCTAGTTTTATCGGATTTACTGGTGAAAGTGGATGGGGATTCTATGTAGCAGCTGATGGTGATGCTAGAGTTTGGTTAGATGGTTCAAATGGTAATGTATCATCTAAAGGAAGTGTGTACGCTGATAGATTCTATGATTACAATAACACCGGTTATTATCTACGGCCAGATAGTACATCATTATTGGCAAATATGCAAATTAATGATTATATCTACCATAGAGGCGATACTAATACCTATATGCAGTTCCATGCGGCTGACCAATGGAGAGTTGTAACTGGTGGTACTGAAAGATTAGAAGTTAACAATTCTCAAATCTATATGACTCGGGAATTGAGAGTAACGCAGGATATTATCGCATTCTACTCCGATGAAAGGTTGAAGAAAAAGACTGGTGTAATTGAAAACGCATTAGATAAGATTTCTAAATTAGATGCTTTCTATTATGTGAATAATGAGTTAGCAAAATCGGTTGGATATGAAGATGATAAACAACAAATAGGTTTATCAGCTCAGCAAGTGAAAGAAGTATTACCTGAGGTTGTTCATTCAGCACCATTTGATACTGATTTCGATGAGGATGGTAATATGTTCTCTACATCTGGTGAAGATTACTTAACTCTTAAATACGATAGATTAGTACCATTATTAGTAGAAGGTATTAAAGAACAATCCGAAATTGTTAAAGCTCAACAAAAAGAGATTGATGAATTGAAGGAAATGGTAAAACTTTTATTAAATAAGTAAAAAAAACACTTATGAATATAACCAATTTACTCTTTTGAGTTTTTTGGTTATATTTATATGTGTATTTGGTATAAAATCAAAATAAACTTATTGGAGAAATAAAATATGGCAGAAAGAATTGTATCACCTGGAGTATTCACAAGAGAAAACGATTTATCGTTTTTGGCTCAAGGTATCGGAGAAATCGGAGCAGCATTCGTAGGACCTTTCAAACAAGGACCTGCTTTCGTTCCAACAATTATTAGAACTCAATCAGAATTTGAGGATAAATTTGGTAAACCTGATGGAACTTACTATACAGAATATGCAGTACAAAACTATCTTAGAGAAGCTGGTACTGTAACAATTGTTAGAGTAATGAATGAGGGTGGTTACTCTCAGGTAACACCTATTGGTTTAGTAGCAGATGGTAAATTAATTTCAACTATTCATTCAACAAACGCTGGTGATGAAGAAGTTGGATTTGGTACATTTGTTGTAAATAGTGGAACAACATCTGGTTCGTTTGTGGTTAGTGGAAGTGGTATTGGACAAGTATCATCATCTTTACTACCATCAGCAACTAATGATGTTAGTGATGTATTTGGTGAATCACCATTTGGTTCAAAAGATGGATATGTTTATTCTTACTTTGAGAATTTAGCAGCATCTACCGATTATTCATTAGGAGTATCCGCTGAAGCATTACCAACTCAAATATTTGGAGGAGCAAGTGTAGCAACTACACCATATGTGAAATCACAATTGATTTCTGGTGAGAGAAGTGAACTATTCCGTTTCCATACTTTAGGATATGGTACTAACGAAAATAAAAGATTCAAAGTTTCTATCTCAAATGTAAAAGCAGCTGGTGAAGATGGTGGAACTGATTACTCAACGTTCTCAGTAACTATCAGAGGATTTGCTGATACTGATAAGAGAAAAGTTGTATTGGAAACATTCAACAACGTAAACTTAGACCCATCATCACCAAACTTTATCGCTAGAAGAATCGGTGATAGATATTTAACTATCGATTCAAATGGTAAGATTACTGAAAATGGTGATTGGTTGAATAACTCTAAGTATGTAAGAGTAGAAGTTAAAGCTGCTGGTTCATACCCTGTTTCAGCTGCACCATTCGCACATGGAGCATACACTAACCCAATACACGCTACTGATGCAACTATTGTACCTGCCGCTGTTTACACAACTGGTTCGGCAATCAATACTGCTGGTTCATCAGTATATTACGCTGGTTTAGATTTTGAAACTGTTGGTGTAAAAGGTGATAACGCTAATTATCTAAATCCAATCCCAACATCAGCGGTAGCTGGTAACAATGTTGATTTCGGATTTGATTCTCAACTATCTTACATAATGAGTGGTTCAGATTCATCTGATATGGTTAAGAGACAGTTCACATTAGGATTCCAAAGTGGATTCGATGGACAATCTCCAACAATCGCAATTAATTTGGGTAGTGATATCGATGGTTCAAACACACAAGGGTTTGATTGTTCATCGGCAACAGCTACTGGAGCAGTTGCATATACTAAAGCATTAAACGCAATTTCAAATGTTGATGAGTGGGATATTAATATGTTGGTAACGCCAGGTATTATTAGACAATATCACCCATCGGTAACTACAAAAGCAATTGATGTGGTAGAAGCTCGCTCAGATGCATTCTACATCGCTGATTTCAACGCAGTTGATGCTACAATCGCTGAAGCAACTACTCAATCAACCGCAGTAGATACAAACTACGCAGCATCTTACTACCCTTGGGTTAAGACGGTTGATACTAATACTAACAAACTAATCTCAGTTCCACCATCAGTATTGATGCCAGCTGTATTCGCAGCAAATGACGCTATCGGAGCAGAATGGTTCGCACCTGCTGGTTTGAATAGAGGTGGTATTGTAGGAGCAGTTAGTGTATTGAATAGATTAACACATTCTGAAAGAGATACTTTATATGAAAACAAAGTAAACCCAATCGCTTCTTTCCCTGGACAAGGTATTGTAGCATTTGGACAGAAAACTTTGCAAGATAAGGCATCAGCATTGGATAGAATCAACGTAAGAAGATTATTAATCACTGTGAAGAAGTTCGTAGCATCTACTTCTAGATTCTTAGTATTCGAACAAAATACCGCTCAGACAAGAGGTAGATTCATCAACACTGTACAACCTTACTTGGAAGGAATTCAACAAAGACAAGGATTGTACGCATTTAAAGTAGTGATGGATGAATCTAACAACGGACCTGATGTAGTTGATAGAAACATACTTGCTGGACAAATTTTCTTACAACCGGCTAAGACGGCTGAATTCATTGTAATTGATTTCAACATCTTACCAACTGGAGCAGCTTTTTCAGCATAAACTAAAAATAATAATAACTAATATTTATTAGTATAAAAGGAGAAAAATAAAAAATGGCAGAAGTATTAGAATTTAACGAAATGATGTTCACCAACTTCGAACCGAAGATGAAGAACCGCTTTATTATGGAGATTGATGGTATTCAATCTTACTTAATAAAAACAGCGGCGAGACCATCTATCAATTTCGAAACTGTGAAATTAGACCATATCAATACTTACCGCAAATTGCAAGGTAAGGGTGAGTGGCAAGATATAACAATCTCATTATATGACCCAATTGTTCCTTCTGGAGCACAACAAGTTATGGAATGGGTACGTTTAGGATATGAATCATTAACTGGTAGAAAAGGTTACGCCGATTTCTACAAAAAGGATATTGATTTCTATATGTTAGGGCCTGTTGGTGATAAGATAGAACAGTGGAAGTTAAAAGGTGCATTTATTGCATCGGCAAACTTCAATGATTTAGATTTCTCCTCTAATGATGCCGCTGATATCGAATTAACGTTATCGTATGATTACGCTATTTTGGAATTCTAAAATATAACACATATTTTAATAATAGAAAAGGTTCTCTTAGTGAGAACCTTTTTTTTTATCTTTTTTTTAAAGTTATATATTTATATATAAACAAATAAAGGTTTAATATGACAAAGCATGACTTTCCAACCGAAGTGATTAGTTTACCATCTGAAGGTAAATGTTATCCTTCTGATAATCCACTTTCTTCCGGCCAAATTGAGATAAAATATATGACAGCTAGGGAAGAAGAAATCCTAACATCTCAAAACCTAATTAAAAAAGGTGTAGTATTGGATAAATTGTTTGAAGCTATTATAGTTGATAAGAATGTGAATCCAGACGATATTATCTTAGGTGATAAAAATGCTATTATGTTAGCAACTCGATTATTGGGATATGGTAAAGAGTATACTGTTGAGATGGTAGATTCGGCTGATAACAAACATAAAGTTGTAGTTGATTTATCAACAGTACAAACAAAAGAAATTGATATAACTACTCTAAATCCAGAAAATACTTATAAATTTACTACTCCATTTGGTAAAAATGAGATTGAGTTTAAGTATTTAACGCATGGTGATGAAAAGGCAATTGATATTGATGTAAAGGCACTACAAAAGTTTAATAAAAGTGGTACTTCATCTGAATTAACAACTCGTTATAGATATATGATTAAATCAGTAGATGGTGAATCGGATACTAAATCAATAGTTAACTTCATTAATAATAAGTTTTTAGCTAGAGATACGAGAGCATTTAGGGATTTTGTAAAAGAAAACCAACCTGATATGAAAATGGAGTTCAATTACACAGACCCAGAATCGGGAGAAGAGGAGGTACGCTCGATTCCTATGGGCGTAGGGTTTTTTTGGCCTTCCGAATAACTATTCTAAGTTATTACACACACAAATTTTTGAATTATGTTACTATGGTAATGGATTCATTCAATCCGATGTGTATAGATTGCCGGTTCATCTCAGAAACTTCTACTATCAACAATTGATAGATGCTAAGAAAAAAGAGCAAGAATCGCAAGAAAAATCACAAAGACAATCAAAAGTGAAGGTTAGGAAATAATCTTCACTTTTTTTATATCTAATATTTATAGAAGGACAAATAAGAATACTTATGAAAATTACAAAAAAAGATAAAAATCTTTTTAATGAGATTAAATCTAAGCATAATTTGAAAGAAGGTATCCTTTCTATGCTATTTAAGAAAACATTATCAAAGGCATTAAAGGGTGATAAAACTATTCAACAAGCTTTAATAGATGGTGATAAGGCATTATCCGATTTAAAGAAAAATATAGATAAGTTGGAAGCTAGAGGATATACTATACCTGATAGTTTAAAGAAATACATATAATAGATGCAGAACGCGGACGAGTTAAGAGAAATACAACAACTTACTAATTCTATTAGTAAGGTCATGTCAGATATGGCCGCAGCATCTGATAAGCGCAACAAATCTCTTGAACGTGAGGTATCTTTGACTAAATCCATACTAGCTGATGTCCAATCATCGGAAGATATTGAAAAGAGTTTAGAAAAATTAGAAAGAGGTAGGGCTCGTATTCTTAAAACAAATTATGGTGTAAATCAAAAAATGAAAAATGATTTACTTACAGCAAATAAAATAGCACAAGACGGTCTTAAAGTAGAACAAAAAAAGTTTGAAATATTAAATCGTGTATCAAAAATAACCAACTCTGTAGCAGATGGTATCACTAATGGTATTGATAATTTAAAATCCGAAATAGAACAAATACCCATATTAGGCAAGTTCTTCAGTAAATTGATACCAAGTGATATGCTAAACGCTCAGATTGGTAAAATGTCTGCTGGATTTACCAGAGGATTTGGTATAATGTTTAAACGTGGATTAAGTCAAGGAAAAGGATTTATGGCTTCATTCTCTGGTGGTATGAAAGCTGGATTTGGACAAGTATCAAAAGCATTAGGACCTTTATTAGCAAATCCAATAGGATTGGCTGTTGCTGCTATTGCTTTAATTGCTGGTGCTGGTCTACTTGCATTTTATAAAGTATCAAAAGCAGCAAAGGATTTTAGAAATGAAACTGGTTTATTAAACTCACAAACTGAAGATTTGGAATCCAAATTTGCAGCAGTGGCTAAGAACACAGCCGTAATCGGTGGTAATATTGAAGATGCATCAAAAGCAGCTTCAACCTTTTCCAACCAATTCACCGGTACTCAAGAAGCCTCAAAAGCCGTTCTAACCTCAATGGTTGCAATGGAGAAGAGTTTTGGTGTATCTGCTGAATCTCAAGCTAAAGTAAACGAACAATTCCAGTTGATGTCTGGGGCATCAGCCGCAACTGCACAAAATATGATTCAAACTACAATAGCAGCCGCTGAAGCTGCTGGAGTAGCACCAGCTGCAGTTATGAAAGATATTGCAGAAAACGCTGAGGTTGGATTGATGCACTTTAGGGGTTCTACTAAAGCATTAGCAAAAGCCGCAATTGAGGCTAGAAAAATGGGTACAACCGTTGGTGAAACTGCTAAAGTTGCTGAGGGATTATTAGATTTTGAATCATCTATTACCAAAGAATTGGAATTGGGTGCTATGTTGGGAACTCGTGTCAACTTTAACAAAGCTAGAGCATTGGCATTTGAGGGTAAGACTGTAGAGGCTCAAAAAGCTGTAAATGCTGAGGTGAGTAAGTTGGGTGATATCAACAAAATGAATATGTATCAGAAAAAGGCATTAGCAGATGCCACTGGTATGGATTTAAAGAGCTTGATTAAACAACAAGAAATAGCTAAAAAATTCAAAAACATTGATGATGAAAAATTAGCCGCAGCTAATGCACTATTAGATGCTGGAATGAAAATCGGTGATATTGGTGATAAAGATTTAGAACGTAAGGCTATCGAAATGGGAAATCAGAAAAAGATGCAATCCGAATTCGATAATATGGGAAATTCTCTAAAAGCAATGGGTAATAACTTATTGATGGCATTCATGCCAATTGGTAAACTTATTATGGGTGTATTAGGGCCGATAATCGGATATATAACAGGAGTATGGGCACCTATTGGTAGAGCAATTGAAGGTGTTATGGATGCATTCAAGCCAATACAAAGTATAATGAAAGATATTTTTGGTGATGGTGCTGGTTTAGCTAGTATTTTTGAGTTCATTGGAAAGATAGTATCAAGTGGTATAGTATTTTCTATAAATCTATTCTCAAATGGATTAAAGGCTGTAATGAGTATTATAGGTGGAGTTTATGATATATTTAAAGGAATATTTACTGGCGATTTTGATTTAATATTAGATGGATTAATGTCTTTAGGTGAAGGTATTCTTAGATTCTTTGTATCACTACCAATGGTACTATTGGATACCATTATGGATATCTTCCCAACAATAGGTAACTATATATCTGATTTCTTTAGTTCCATTGGTTCTAAAATCAAAAATCTATTTATGAGTATAGTGCCTGATTGGATACGAGATTGGTTTATGGATGATAGTGAGTTGGCTAGCGATGCAAACCAACTACAATCAGCAGGTAGTATTAATGATGGTATTGTTCAAGATGGTAAAATCATATCAACTAATCCAGAAGATACATTAATAGCAACAAAAACTCCTGATGATTTCCTTAGTAATCTAATTTCAAATTCACCATTAGGAATGGTGGCAGGTGGACTTACTGATGCTGCAGCTGGTATTGGTAGTATGTTAGGAATTGGACAAGAATCCAATGATGAAAAGTTAATTGCTAAATTAGATGAGTTAATCATTGTAATGAGTGGTAATAAAGATGTTTATATGGATGGTAGGAAAGTTACCGCCGGTGTTTCAAACACTGTTGATAAAATAGGAGCTAACTCATACGCAATAGTTTAAGAATATGCCAACATTATTAGAATTATTTAAAACAAAATTATTACCATCTCAGAATGGTACAACAGCTGAAGAGGCTTATGATATTCAGAACTCAAAGGATATCCGTATTTCAACGTCTGACCCTTTGGTAAACAATACTGGATTTGCTGCAGCAAATTTATTAAGAAAAACATTAGGTGTAAGAGGAAGTGAAACTCTTTTGGAACAAGAGGTAGTAGGTGCTCGAATAATTAGAGGATTATCTATTCCAATTATATATGGTTCAGATTTACCAAGACTTACACTAAGAACAACACCATTATTGGATGTGATGAAAGCTGCTGCTAATGGTAGTGAAGGTGATGGTGGATTAATTGGTGGGGCAATTGCAGATGCTAGAAATTTCGTAAATGATACGTTAAAAATCACATCAAATATAATCCCAACAAAAATATATAATGATACGAGAATAAAATCTAAGGGGGAAACCCAAAATAGAATGATTCTTTTAGCTGATATTAAAGGAAGTCCATCAGATAAGTTATTAGCAGAACTATTAAAAGGTGGTATTGGTGGAAACCTAAAAACTATTGGAAAGCAGGCTATTGGTGGAGCAATTAACTTAGCAAAAGATAAGATTAGAGGTAAATTATTTGGAGACCGTTCTAAAACGGGATTTAATACGGCTGGCTTAAACAAAGATGGTTCAAACATTACTGTAAACTATGGTAGTTTGGACAACGCAGTTGGTGTAACAATTAAAACCGACCCTAAAACTGGTATAAAGGATGTTGGTGGATTGATGTATGAAAAAACATTTAGGTTAACCATCAAAGATGATGAACCTGGAAAATTAAACTTTATTGATGCAACTGAAGAGGGTGGATTGGCATCAAAAACACCACAAGTTGTAAAACGTAGATTCACAGTACCATCTATTATGGGATTGCCTGGTGGTGAATATGAATATCCATTATATAGTGAAGTATTCAATACACTTAAACGAAACACAATTGAAGATGCGGTTAATACCGATGGTACTCTTAAAGATACTGAAAAGACCGGTTTCAAAACGATTGATGAGGCAATTAATGAAGGTGAAGAAAATAGTGCTGTATTTGGTGAAAATGGAACACAGAAATTTTCTGATAAGATAGAACTAACTATCGATAGAAATAGAATATCGCCTGAGATTGATAAGGCTGGTAAATCCTTAATTACTAAATATAAAATTGATACTAAATCAGATGGTGTTAATAACTTAGCAGTTAATAGTGAAAACGATGATATCGATGTAGCACCTTTAAAATTCAAATCAATAGCATCTGGTAAAACTGTTCAATTTAGAGCAACTATAAGTGGATTAAGTGAAACCCTTTCTCCATCTTGGGATAGTAATAAATTTGCAGGTAATCCATTTAGTTATCATACCTATACTGGTATCGAACGTAGTGTATCTTTTAATTTTAAAGTATTTTCTTTAAATTTACAGGAACACAAAATTGCATGGGAAAAGTTAAACTTCTTAACTGGGTTAGTTTATCCACAGGGGTATTATAGTAACTCAGCGGTGAAGCCACCATTCATTCAGTTTACATTGGGGGATTTGTATAAAAACAAATATACATTTATAGATGCATTATCATATACATTTGATGATACTACTCCTTGGGAAATCAATGAAAAGAATTTTAGATTGCCTATGGTTGCTGATGTAGCTGTTACCATCAAATTTTTGGAAAGTAGAGGGAATACTAAAAAATTCTATTCATTTTCAACAACAACATAATAAGAAATGGCTAGTAGATACAAATATAACGAAACAAAGAACACTAATGATGGGAGGCGAGTATATCGTTCAAAGATATATCCTCAGATTCCGTTAAGAGATGATGATGTCTATGTTGCTACTGAAACTGGTGATAGGTTAGATACACTTGCTTATCAATACTATAATGATGCATCACTTTGGTGGATTATAGCATCCGCTAATAATATACACAATGCACCATTTGGATTAACTGATGGTACTATTTTAAGAATCCCTCAAAACTACATACAAATACTGTCAAATTTCAATCAATAAGTTATGTCATCATTTCCAAATTTTACACAAGTTCCTAACCATGTAGTATCTCGAATTACTGAGAGAACTGGTAATCCTATAAAAGTTTCATCTTTAAACTCTTGGATTAGAGTTGCATCTGCTGCGGGTAGTGGTTTAATGTTATATTCAAATCCGGATATAGCCACATTCAAGGCGGCTGGTGATACTAATGTAGCATCTATATATGGTAATGATAAGGTATCTGGTATTATTGGTACAACTTGGGGTGGTGGTGCAGTTTATGCAAGTGAAGGGCAGGGGTATAAACCATCTCCAATAATATCATCAATTGAAATTGATGAGGGTGAAGGTAATTTATCAAGAAAAGCAAATTTTTCAATAACCGCATTTACTAAAGAACAAATGGAATTGTTATTGGAATACTTTCTTGAACCTGGTTATAGTGTATTTTTAGAATGGGGATGGAATACACAAAATTCAGTAAATGGTTGGCAAAGTAACTTATCAGGTGATTATGTTTCATCGTTTCAATCATTTGTAGAAACTACCAAAAAAAGAGAAAATACTGGTGGAGAATATGATAATTATTTAGGTTTCATAACTGGTGGTTCTCTTTCACAAGATGGTGATAAATGGACAATAAGTGTACAACTAACTGGATTTACTGAATTACCCGGTTATATGATATCTACTGAAAACGCAGAAGATGAGGTAACTATCGATGGGAAGTTAGATAATGTAAAGATTCAACCAACTGAGCCATTTGGAGCTAATTCAATAGAAGATGCTGGTAAAGCCGGTGAGTTGGGTAAGGAACGATTTATGAGAATGTTCAACGATTTACCTGATAGTAGAAAAACTCCCAGAGTACAATCGTTAATATCCACTTTGGGTAAAGTTGAGAATTTTATCAATTGGGATGAAGATGTTTCAGAACAAATAAATGGTGATACTGATGGTTCTTGGTTTGGACTTAAAAAAGCTAAAGTAAAAGTAGGTGATACTGAAGTTGCACTTCCTGGTGGAACTGAACTAATATCCGAAAATAGATTTATACGTTTTGGTGCAATGATGGATATCTTTTTTGCATTAGGTTCAAACGGATTTAAACTATCGAATGGTAAAACTGTAAAATTTAGAGTAAATACCGAAAAAACATATTGTTTGGCATTTGACCATATGTATAGTTTAGACCCAACTGTATTATTTATTCCAAATCCAAATACACCTAAATTTAAAGTAAGTGATGTAAGTATTGGATTAGATTTAAAGGATATACAGGATAACAGTAGAGGTTTAAATGGTATTCAATTCCCAAAACAAACTGGATTAAATGAGACTGGTAAGCTTGGTGAGAAAATTTCTCAAAAGGCTAAATTTTGGGGTAAACTTGATGATTTATATGTTAATTTTGATTTCGTTAAGGGAATATTGGAAACCAAAAATAATACAACAAAAGATGCACTTTATCAAATACTTAATGGGATGTCATCTGCTGTAAATGGTTTATGGGATTTCCAAATAGTAGAAAGACAAATTGAAGATGGTATATCTGAGTTATCCGTTGTAGACTTAAGTTTTGTATCAGCAGCACCAAACGGAATTAAGTTAAATTTGAATACTATTGGTGAACAATCGATAATTATCGATTCATCATTGGATTTAGGAATATCAGCCGCTAAGATGGACCAGATAATTGGACAACGATTAAGTACAAGTTTAAATGGACAAGGTAAGAATGTACCTTCTACACTATTTTCTGGTAAAACCGATATGGTTCTAAGTATAATGGATAAGTTAACACCTGCTCAAATTAAATTACAAAACACTACAACGGAATCGGCCGATGCTAAAAAGCAAGAGGCATTGGATGTTTTATTGGGTAAGCTATTTTTATACCCATTTGTAAATTATAAAGATGCATCCGAGGTTAAGGAAAAGCCACTATATGATATATGTTATGTAGGTGCTTATAAAGATGTTGAAACTTTTTCAAAAATAAAGAAAAAGGAATTGGGTAACATTGCTGGTGCTGGTGCATTGATGCCAATAAAATTTACATTTAAAATACATGGTATTAGTGGTATAAGACGTGGTGATATGTTTAAAATTAATGGATTACCATATATGTATGAAAGACCGGGTTCATTTTTCCAAACCTTATCAGTTAAGCATGTGATTGATGGTATGCAATGGACAACCGAAATAACGGGCGGATTTAGACCTTCCAATAACTAAACTATAATATTTTTAAATTATGATAAGTAAGGATAATTATAATAATATTAAGAAATTACCATCTGGATTGGAAAGGTTAAAGATAATAACATATATTCCAAAACCCATCGATAGTGATTATTTATCTGGGTATATAACTAGGTTTTTTATACAAAAGGTAAACGATTCAAGCGCACCTATATATGAGATTAAGTCAAACTTCGCATCTAAAGTTGAAAACAAAGTTTATTATACGTTGGCAGTTTTGGATTGGAGAATAACTGGGAAGCCGGATGAAATTAGAAAATCCAACTCAGCATCAATTAAATTAGCATCAAAGGATATTCCTAAGATTGGATTATATTTACCAAATCTTTTACAATTCCACAAAAAATAATTTTGTAAATCAAAATATTTTTCGTATATTTGTTCTCAAACTCACAAATAGATGAAAGTTACAATAGTTGTACGAACGTTCAAAAGACCTGATTTTTTAAAAGAGGCATTAGCTTCCATCCAATTACAAACTTATGATAATTGGGAAGTTATTCTATTTGATGATAGTGGCTCTGATGAAAACTTTAGAATCTACAACACCTTCAAATCAAACAACCCAACAAAACGTATAGTTTACCTTACATCAGCAACTCCATATGATATGTTTAAGGATTCTTGGAGTATTTCACCTAAGTTATCTAAGGGGGAACTGATTGTACGATTGGATGATGATGATTTATTGGCGGAAACTTCAATTGAGTATATAGTTCGTACTTATAGTAACAACCCAAAGTTGGACTTTAGTTATGGTTCAGCTACTTTCTTTGAGGATGGTTCGTTACAAAGTAAGATTACAACCCAAACACCTATTGAAGCACCAAAGACAGTTGATATTTGGGAAGGTTACCTACATGAACACCCATATAACCTACCTTGGAGATTTAAACACAATCATTATGATGAACCACAATTCCATAGTTCAATAATTCATTGTTCTAAGGCTAATCATATGTGTGTATATCATACCTATGTGATGAGAGTATCATCTTTATTAAAGGTTGTTGATAAGTTGGAAGTAACATCTAACTTTGTAGATGATTTGGAAGCTATGGGTATTATGGATTATTTGGGGTTATCACATACTTCGATAAAAAAGACATTAACATATGCTAGAATCCATAATAATGGTAGAGTAACTGATAGAGAGGGTAATGGCGAAGATACATTGTGGAACAACATACTCAGAATACGAGATGATGTGGAATATTACAGAACTGATGGATTTCAATCCAATGTTTACCCAACTCCAATTGATGGTAATGAAAATGATGATGTAACTGATTTACATAGACAGAGATTTAGTGAATATCTTAGTAAAGTAAAAAATACTTCTAAAACATTGGGATAATCCAATAATTTTTTGTATATTTGTAAAATGGTTATAGTTGAATCTCAAAGCGAAATAAATGAGTTCCTACAAATGTGGGAATCAACTCCATCTACAATAATTCCTGTCTGGAATGATTTGGAGAAGCATCCAATGAATAACGAGCTTTCGTTCTTATTTGTGGTGATGGGTAAAACCACCTTTATTCTCATATATAACCATATTGATGGGAAATCCCATCATTTAGACCTCTCAACCTCCACACAACCAAAATGGGTATGGAATAAGAAAGGTTTAATGCAGATGGATACCAACATCCAAAATTTATTTGATATATCCACACATACGTTCTTTGAGGAGAATCGTTTGTTGGATTTCAAACCCGAAGAACAATCATTTATCTCACATTACAATCGTTTGGGTATAAGAGAAAATTTGGGAAAGATAGCACCTCTTATGAAATGGGGTGAATATCTTACATCCTTTGTTGATTCTCTTTCTCTCCCTACTCCATCTCCTTCTTGGATTAATAACGATGTAATTCCCTTACTCTCAGATATTGAACGATATGGGGTTCGGGTCGAAGAGGAAAAATTTCTTGATAGATGGCCTCAAGCTACTAAACACTTAAAAGATACAACCCTTTACACCGAATACAACCCATACACTATTACATCCCGTCCATCCAACCGATTTGGTGGAATCAACTTTTCGGCTTTGAATAAAAAAGATGGTACGAGAGATGTGTTTGTACCAAAGGAGAATAGTATATTCCTACAAATGGATTATGATGCATATCACCCACGTATCATTGGTAAGTTGATAGGTTATGAATTACCGAAAACTTCGGTTCACCAATGGTTAGCGGACCAATACGGAGTTCCATATGAAGAATCAAAGGGAATCACCTTTCAATTACTATATGGTGGGATACCTGAGGAGTTCGATGAAATACCTTATTATAAGGGTGTTAGAGAGTTTATTGATAAATTGTGGAGTAAGAGTACTGAAGTGGGATATCTTCAAACACAACATAGGAGAATACCTCTGAGCTCGATAGAAGGAGTGAATCCGCAGAAGTTATTCAACTATTTACTACAAGCGACTGAAACTGAGTTGAATATGGGAGTAATGAGGAGGGTTGTTGAGTTTATTAAACAAACGAAAATTGAGCTAACCTTATACACCTATGATTCATTTTTATTTAGTTATCCATTAGATACACCTAAAGAAGATGCAAGAAAGTTGAAGGAAATTATAGAATCTTTTGGATTTCCTATTAAAGCTGATTGGGGAACGGATTATGGAAAACTTTAATATTTATAAGATATAGAGATTGAAAACACCACATTATGAATAAAACGGAATTTATCAACGAATTAATATCAGAATTATCTTATCGCTCAGATGAGGGATATCCGATATTAACTAAATCTACTCATATTACTCTGATATCTGAAATATTGGATGATTGGGGATTAAGTGAAATCAAAAATGAATTAATTCAAAATCTATTGGAGGCCGATGGTAGTACCGAAGATGATAAATATTCTGGTATTGGTGGACAACCACCGATGTATGTAAAAAAATCTGATTATACAAGATGGCAATCAAACCCAGATGGATTTAGTGGTGATAAATTTAAAAAATCCGATTCTGGTAAGTATTCATTGGTTAAGGATGATGGTACTGAATCCGAAGAAGAACAAAAACCATCTACATTTGATGCATCAACTCCAGATGGATTATCCTATATAAAGAGTTTAGGAAAAGATGATGCGGCATACCAAGCGGCAGTTAAAGCTGGTTACATAGATAATGATGGTGAAGTTCCAACAAATTTACCTAAATCAAATTTTAGTGAAGGTGATGCACAAACAATAGATGGTTTTAAATCTAGAGTTGAAAAATCATCAATGAGTTCTCAAGCTAAAGCTGAGGCAAATCAATTAATTGAAAAACTTTCGGTAATTTTCGATACATCAAAATCAAAAGAAGATATAGTAAACACAATATCTGATATGAATATATCGGTATCATCTAATAGAAAAAAATTGTATTTAGATGATATGAGAAAGCATGGTGGTGGATTGTATAAAATCTTAGGAGATGGTACAAAAGGAGCTATCTCAGCAATTAACAAAATTGCAGAATATATGGAGTTGCCTGAAGATGATAATAAAATGTCAATTGAGATTGAAGCGGCAGCTAAGCCTGATTTAGGTTCTAAGAATATTCGTTCATTATATAAGAAAACATCAAAAGGATTTACCGATGAGGTGGCTGATATCAATGTTGAGAAGTTGTTTAAAACACCACCATTGGATAGGATTGATACTACGAAATTCAAAAGTGTTTTCGGACCTACGGATGATAATGGTAACTTATTGACACCATCATCACAACATTCAAAGGAGTATTTAAAATTCTCAATTGATAACAATATTTCGGTTGATAATACTATTAATGTTTTAGAGAAATATGCATCTGACGGTAAGATTTCAGAAGAATTGGCAAATTCGGTAAAAGCTCATAAACAAAGAATGAGTGATGTATTGAATAATATGGAGATACCATCCGAAGCAGCTGCAAATGCAGTTGATTTATCATACGCTAAAATGTTTGATGAGTTGATGAAACAAAATCAAGACCTTGCATCTCGTATGTTGAAGCAATTTGCAGAAATGAGATTGTATGATTCTGAGATTGCTAAAGGTGATGAAGCTTATCTACCTGGCGATGGTTCATTCCCTGCTGGTGATAAGTTGGTATTCCAAAACGGAGCCGGTGGTACTGAACGAGTATCGTTTGTTTCGGTAAAATATGGTAAGAATGGAGATGTATATGGTTGTCCTGCAAATTCGAAAGCATTACAAACCCTACATCCAGATATAAACAAAAGAGATAGACAGGGCCAATATATTGGTGAAGGTGGATACACATTAGCGGTTAATGATAATTTAGTATCTGATAAAGAAACTACTAAGAAATCCATAAAATCTATGATTGATGAGATGCCCGATGTACAGGGTATATTTAATGATATTGAATTGGATGAAATTTCAAATATCGTTTATGAATCCAAAGAAAGAATCAATCAACTTAAAGCTCAGTATGAGAAAGATGGTAAGATGGATAAAGTTGGATGGGCTAAATTACAAAAAGATATTTTAAAAGACCCATCTTTGGTAGAATTAAATAGTAAACTAAAGGATTTAGTGTCTGTTGAAAAATTCTCCAAACTTATAGGTTCTAGAAATGGTAGAGTTGCTAGTAAGTACGACTTTGGGGCAGCTCATTTTATAAGTGGATTATCATTGGCAAATCAAATCGTAACTTCTAATGGATATGAGGGGGTAACTCACAATAAACAATACTATGATAATGGTACATTAAAGAATACAACTGTTGCTGGTACAACTGATAGAGATGAGTGGTATATTAACTTTAGAATGTATAGAACTGCTGGACGAAGTGGTGGTGGGGCACAGGTATCATATATTGGTTCGGAACTAAAAGAGAAATTCGGTAATTCGCAGGTAGGTGAAATCAAATAATACTTAATTAAATATTACCCTTTTGGTGTGTTGGTTTATATTTATACCTAACAAAGGGAATTCTCAATATAGAGAAATGAATATATGAAAACACAACTACTGTGTACATTTACAACAAAGTCTGAATTACAGCAGGTTCTACAAGAAATTAGAGAAACTTATGTGATAGTGTATAACTATATCTATATACTACAAAATAAGACTGATTTGGATGAACTGTATATAACTTACAATATCAATACAGAGTATCGGCCAACACAACCATTAAGAGATACAATATTAATCCATCGTAAGAAAGAATCAAATACCCTATACACAATCAACGCACTAAATCAATTGGTGAAAGAAGAAAATGGTGGTGTATTGGATAAATCATTTGTGATAGATTGGCCAAAATTTAGAAACTCAATTATACTTACTAATACAGAAGGTACGAAGAGAATTCAGACTCGTATCTACGAGGTTATAGAATTCAATCAAAAATAAAAAATAAATATGCTACTAAAAATTGGTTCAAGAGGAGAACTCGTAAAAGATGTACAGGAAGTCGTTGGTGTTGGTGCCGATGGAATTTTTGGAAAAGGTACTGCTGAAGCAGTAAAGAAATGGCAAGCCGCAAATGGTTTAGATGCTGATGGTTTAGTTGGTAGAGGAACACTCGCCAAAATGGAATTGTTGGATACTGATAATGGTGCTGGTGGTGCAAACCCTGAAGATGCAAAAGGACTTTATACTAAGAAACCTTACACAACATCAAATGGTTTGGAAATCATTGAATACTTTATGCCGGATGATGAATACAAAAAAGGTCCTATCAACGCAGAGTGGGTATTTATCCACCATACTGCTGGATGGCACAACCCATACAATTGTATCAAACAATGGGATGCTGATAAGAATGGTGCAATCGCAACTGAATTCGTAATGGGTGGACCATCAGTAAAAGGAAATGATGATAAGTTCGATGGCGAAGTAGTTCAAGCATTCCCTGCTGGAAACTGGGGATACCACTTAGGTAAGAATGGTTCACAAAAGATGCACGTAAACTCTATTGGTATGGAGGTGTGTAACTTTGGATATGTGAAAGATGGAAAAACTTATGCTGGTGCTGCTGTTGAAGAATCACAAATCGTAACTTTAGCAAAACCATTTAGAGGACACTCTACTTGGCATAGATATTCCAACAAACAAATAGAAGCATTAGAAAAGTGGTTAAAATTCATCGCTGAACGAGATAACATCGATATCTCAGCTGGTTTACCTGCATTGGTTAAACAACATGGTGCTGATGCATTTGAATTTAACGAAGATGCATACTATGGTAGAGTAAAAGGTGTATGGACTCACACTAACACTCGTAAAGATAAGTTCGATATGTTCCCACAACAGGAACTATTGGATATGTTAGTATCACTATAAGATGAAACATAAATTAAGAGTATTGTGGTGTAAACTACAAGTAGCTTTTTTCGAAACACTACAAATGTGGTAAAACAAAAGGGGGGAAGAAATTCTCCCCTTTATTTGTTTATATCAAAAATATTTCGTATATTTGTATTCAACAAAATATGAAAGAGATGAGTACTTCAGTAGATTTAGATGCAGCAGTTGAGTATTGGGATGAATTGGTTCTTGCAGAAGGATTCGATAATGCAATCATAGGAATTCAGGAGGATACTGGTATTGTATTCTATTCAAGAGAAAAGGTGATTCAGATTCTGATAAACGAGTTAGAGTTGGAAATGATTGATGCAATCGATTATGCTGAATTCAATGTTTTCAACACCTATGTGGGAGAAAAAACACCTATCTTTTTGCATGACTTTTTTATCAATGAAAAAAAGTAAAAATAAATTTGGTAGTATCAATTTTATTTCGTATATTTGTATAACAAATGGAGAGAGACCCTCTTAAAATTAGGTTTCTTGATATTTATATAAGGTGTAGGAAAGACACCAAAATAAAACCATTAAATAATTTAAACACTTAAAATTTTAAAAATTATGGCACTAGATTTGAGCGCAATCAGAGGTAGACTGAACAAACTACAAAACACTGGAAACTCAAAAAGTAACCTTTGGAAACCAACTCCTGGTAAACATCAAGTACGAATCGTACCTTACCTATTCAACAAAGAGAATCCATTCATTGAATTGTATTTTCACTACAACATCAACAACAAAACTTACTTATCTCCATCATCGTTCGGGCGTCCTGACCCTATCGTAGAATTCGCTGATAAATTGAAGCGTATGGGTGATAAAGAAGATTGGAAAGCCGCAAAGAAAATGGAACCAAAACTCCGTACATTTGTACCTGTTCTTGTTCGTGGTGAAGAAGGTGAAGGAATCAAATTTTGGGGATTCGGTAAAACTGTTTACCAAGAAATCTTAGGTTACATCGCTGACCCGGATTATGGTGATATTACTGACCCAACAACTGGTAGAGATATTACTATTGAGTACACATCAGCTGAAGATGCAGGAACATCTTATCCTGTAACTACCATTCGTGTTAAACCATCACAAACTCCTATCACAAATGATGAGGCGCAGGTTAAACAATTGTTGGATGGACAGACAAACATTACCGATATCTATTCAGAGTTATCTTACGATGAATTGAAAGGTGTGTTGGAAGGTTGGTTAAACCCAACAGCAGAAGGTGCACAAGAAAGTGTATCACAACAATCACTTTCAGCTCCATCAACTCCACAATCAACTCCGGCGGCACCTGCTCCACAAGCAGCACCAGCGGTAGAAGATAGAAAGAAGTTGGATGATGTAGCAAACGCATTTGACGATTTATTTAACTCATAATCCTAAAACTTAATGGCAAAAAAGACAAAAGAAGATGATTTGGCAAGTTTACTTGCCGAATCTCTTAACAAACAAGCAAAAGACCAAAAGGTAGCATTCTTTTTGGATGGGGGAGATTCTCCTACCGATGTATCTGATTGGGTTTCAACTGGAGCATCAATGCTAGACGTTGCCATTTCGAATAGACCTTATGGTGGATTCCCTGTTGGTAGAATCGCAGAGATTACTGGACTTGAACAATCTGGAAAATCATTAGTATCAGCTCACCTCCTTGCGGAAACACAAAAGAAAGGTGGACTTGCAGTACTAATTGATACTGAGAACGCAGTAAGTAAAGAGTTCTTAGAAGTAATCGGTGTGGATGTATCTAAATTACTATATGTAGCAGCTGAGACAGTAGAACAATGTTTCGAATATACTGAAACTATTATTGAAAAGGTGAGAGTAGCATCGAAAGATAGACTCGTAACTATCGTAGTAGATTCAGTTGCAGCAGCATCAACTGAAAAGGAGATGGATGCAGATTATGGTAAAGATGGATATGCTACCGATAAGGCAATTATTATCTCAAAGGCAATGCGTAAAATCACTAACTTAATTGGTAGACAGAAAATCACATTGGTTTTCACAAATCAGTTGAGACAGAAGATGAACGCAATGCCATTCTCTGACCCTTGGACTACGAGTGGTGGTAAAGCAATCGCTTTCCACGCATCGGTTCGTTTGAGATTGAAGAGTATGGGAACGATTAAGGCGAAGGTAAATGGTACTGATAGAATCGTTGGTATTAAGGTAAGAGCACAGGTTGTTAAAAACCGAATGGGACCACCACTTAGACACGCTGATTTTGAAATAATGTTCGATAGAGGTATTGATAATTATGGAGCATGGTTGGCTGTTATGAAAGAGAATGGTATTCTTAAACAGGGTGGAGCTTGGTACACTTACATTGATACTGAAACTGGTGAGGAACACAAATTCCAAGCTAAAGATTTCCCTGAGTTGTTACAAAACAACAAAGAGTTGGAAGAGCAGATTTATAACAAAATATGTGAAGCAACAATCAGAGAATATAAATCAGCAGCTGAAGATTTGGATAACTTAGTAGTAGATGACCAAGTTATTGGAGATTAAAATTAAAAAATAATAAGTTATGAGTAAATTAGCAAATATGTTACGCACATCAGCGGAAGCTGATAGAGCAAAGGCACTCCTTACGTTGGAGTTGTTGGAAAACCATCCCGCTGGAATTGGTGACCATTCTACAAAAGATTTCTACGATAACGCTGAAGAAGCACTTCAGATGTTGGTAGATGCAGATGATAGATTGGAAGCAATTGAAAAGTACCTATCCCCTACACAGGTTGGATTGGTTAATGGTAATGGTTATACAACAACAACAACATAATGAAAAAACTCTACAAAGATATCCTCAACGAAGTAAGTGAGGAACACAAAACGAATCACCTTCGAGAAAGGAACAGTAGAGTTCTTATTATTGATGGACTAAACACCTTCATCCGTAGCTGGACAACCAACCCCACAATGAATGAGGATGGTGACCATACGGGTGGGGTGATTGGTTCACTCAAATCCATTGGATATCAAATCAGAGAATTTAACCCAACGAGAGTTGTGGTTACATTCGATGGTAAAGATGGTTCTAAATCCAGAAAGCAGATTCACGAAGGATACAAAGCTGGTAGAGAGAAAAACCGATTTAGAGTAAATCGTACCTATGGTGAGATGATGAGTGAGGAAGATGAGAGATTATCAATGAGACAACAATTTGTTTGGTTGAATGATATCTTAGATTACTTACCAGTATCAACTATGGTTTATGATGGAATTGAAGCAGATGATACCATTGCATATTTAACTCAATATACTCAGAATGAGTTAGATGGTGAAGTTGTTATTGTTTCAACTGATAAGGATTTTCTACAATTAGTTTCTGATAAGGTATTGGTGTTCTCACCTACCAAAAAGAAACTATATAATAGACAAGTTGTATTTGATGAGTTTGGAATATGGCCTCAAAACCTACTTTTGTATCGTACATTGGATGGTGATAAATCTGATAACATACCTGGCATCAGAGGATGTGGTATTAAAACTCTTTTAAAGAGGTTTCCTGAACTTTCTGAGGATAGGCTTATAACACATGAGGAGTTCTTCCAAATGTGTGAGGAGAAGAGTGGTAAGATTAAACTTTATAATGATATCTTAGAAGCAAAAGACCAACTTTTGATGAATAAGAGATTAATGGAGTTGGATGAACCACATATCCCAACCAATAAGAAATTGAAAATATTGGACAGATTTGCTGAAGAGGATATTCAGTTCAATAAGTTAGATTTCCTTAAAGTGGGTAATAAATATAAGGTACTTCAGAATTGGCGGGATATTAATGATTGGTTACAATCAACATTCCACAACATTATTACAAAATAAATTAGGTTTTATCACAAATTTATTGTATATTTGTGAAATCAAATTAGGTTATAGATGCAAAATATAGATACTCTTGCTAAATTCGGACAATCATTTCAAACAAAGGTGTTATCATCTTTGATTGCTGATGTTCGTTTATTAGATACATTAAGTGAAATTATACATCCAAAGTTTTTTGAAGCTGAATCAAATAAGTGGATTGCTGAGGAGATTATAAACTATCATACTGAGTTTAAGAAATCACCAACGTTAGATGTATTTAAAGTTGAGGTTTCTAAGTTGGATGATAAGGGATTTCAAAAAAATGTAATTGAGCAACTAAAATCAGTATTCACACAAATTGGTGATTCCGATTTAGATTATGTGAAGAAGGAATTTTCATCATTTTGTATCAACCAAAATCTAAAACAGGCAATTGTTGAATCAATTGATTTACTCAAAGCTGGAAACTACGATAGAATCAAAGATTTAGTAGATAAGGCTATGAAGGTGGGAGTTGATTCCGAATTGGGACATGATTACCTTTTGGACTTTGAGGAAAGAACAACTGAGATTGATAGAAATTCAGTTTCAACTGGATGGGAATGTATTGATGATGTAATGGATGGTGGTTTGGGACCTGGTGAATTGGGAGTAGCAGTTGCACCATCTGGTGTTGGAAAGACTTGGGTATTATGTGCATTAGGAGCAGCCGCTGTAAAAGCCGGATTGAACGTAGTACACTACTCATTAGAACTTTCAGAACATTATGTTGGACAACGTTACGATACCGTCTTTACTCAAATTCCATCAGCTGATGTGAAGGAGAAGAAAGAAATAGTATTGGATAAGATTAGTAAACTGAGAGGTAAACTTTTGATTAAGTATTATCCACCAAAGGGTGTATCTCCTAAGAAAATAGAAGCACATATTGAGAAAATGACAGCAGCGGGTAATAAACCTGATTTGATAATAGTTGATTACGCTGATTTGTTATTATCTCATACAAATAAATCCGATTCAACTTATGGTGAGCAGGGTGGTGTATATATTGAGTTAAGAGGTATAAGTGGTGAGTTGGGTATTCCAATTTGGACAGCATCCCAAACCAATCGTTCAGCAATTGATTCAGAAGTTATTGAAGCTGACAAGATAGCGGATTCTTACGCTAAGGTAATGAACGCAGATTTCATTATGAGTATCAGTAGGAAAGCAAAAGATAAATTGAACAATACTGCTAGATTCCACATTATGAAGAATCGTTTTGGACCTGATGGGATTACATTCCCATCTAAGATGGATACTAATAATGGATTCATTGAGGTTTATGATGGTAACTCATCAGATGGAATCATTACTCAGAAAGAATCGGCAAATGGGCAAGAAATGGAGAAGCAATTACTACACAAAAAATATGTAGAAAACTTTGGATAGTGATTGTAAATCTATTAAATTACAATTAAGGTATTTTAACACCTGAGTTATGATGGGTACTCAAAATATCAAAAAGTAATTTATAAAAAAATACTATCAAAAATTTATTCATTTTAGAATATATACGATAGTTATATTCACCCAACTCAAATAAGGGTTGGTAACTTTAACAATTAAAAATAATAAAATTTATGGCAACATCGCAAGAAGTATTCGAACAAATTCAAGAACTATTCGTAGCGTTCGAAGAAAATCACAACGGAACAACCAAAGCAGCTAAATCAAGAGCTCGCAAACATATTGGTGAGATTAAAAAATTGGTAACGGATTATAGAAAACTTTCAGTAGAAGAATCTAAATAAAACCAATTATGAGCAAATTATTTAAAGAAAGAATTCCTTACAAACCATTTGAATATCCTGATTACTATACTGAGGGTTGGTTAAAACAAGCACAAGCGTTTTGGCTACATACTGAGATACCTATGCAGGGTGATGTAAAGGATTGGAACGAACATCTTACTAAAGAAGAAAAAAACTTAGTTGGTAACATTCTTTTGGGATTTGCTCAAACTGAATGTGCTGTATCTGATTATTGGACTACGATGGTTACCAATTGGTTCCCAAAGCATGAAATTAAGCAGATGGCTATGATGTTTGGTTCCCAAGAAACAATCCACGCAACGGCATATTCATATTTAAATGAAACATTAGGGTTGGATGACTTCTCGGCATTTTTGCATGAACCTGCAACAGCTGAGAAGTTTGAACTCCTAACAGCAACAACTAACAATTGGACACATACCGATTTGGAGAAAAATTCTGAAGCTAGACAGGAAGTGGCTCGTTCACTTGCAATCTTCTCAGCATTTAGTGAGGGTGTTTCACTTTACTCTTCATTCGCTGTTCTATATTCATTCCAAATGAGAAATCTATTGAAGGGTATTGGGCAACAAATGAAATGGAGTGTTAGAGATGAATCACTTCACTCAAAGATGGGTTGTCAATTGTTTAGAGAAATGTGTAATGAGTTTCCTGAACTTAAAGGTGATAGTAGAGAATCTATCGAAGAGGCAGCTAGACTTATAGTTGAGTTGGAATCAAAATTCATTGATAAAATGTTTGAAATGGGTGATTTAGAAAATCTATCATCATCTGATTTGAAAGAATTTATCAAAGCGAGAGCAAATACCAAATTACAGGAGTTGGGATACGATTCCATCTTCGAATACAACAAAGAGCAAACTGAGAACTTAGAGTGGTTCTATCACTTAACTGGTGGTTTGACTCATACCGATTTCTTCGCAGTTAGACCTACCGATTATTCAAAGGCGGGTGAAGGTGAAGATTGGGGAGATTTATTTTAATAAACCTTTGGTAAATTGAGATAAATTTCGTATATTTGTAGTATGAAACCATTTACATATTTAAATGAATGTTTGAAAACTGATATAGCACCCTCACCAACACATGGCATTGGGACTTTTGCTCTTAGAGACTTGGAAGTTGGTGAGGATGTTTTTATCAGATGGGGTGGTGAAACTAAATCATATATAGTATCGGAAGATGAATTTAATATATTACCAGATTCATCTAAATTTTTGATTTTAAAATCATATGAAAATCGAAAAGAATATCCGTTTATTTGGTTTAGATTGTTTAAAGATTCGTATTTTAATTTATCGAATCCTTGGGCATACGTTAATACAAAGGAAGAGGATGGTAATGTTGATTCTGTAACAAAGAAGATAATAAAACCCATTAAACAAGGTGAAGAACTATTCGGAACCTACAATTTAAAAAATACAATATTAAAATGACATTTGACGAATTAATAAATAACGTAAAAGGATGGGCTGATGCTAAGGATATCCTTAAACAAGAAAACGCTCCTAAACAACTAATGAAAGTGATGGAGGAACTCGGTGAAACTGCAGGTGCCATTGCTAAGAATAAGAAAACTGATGAGATTATGGATGGGATTGGTGATACTTTTGTTACCCTAATTATCCTTGCTTATCAAATGGGATTGAATCCAACTGAATGTTTGGAAGCAGCATGGAATGAAATTAAAGATAGAACAGGAAATACCGTAAATGGTGTATTTGTAAAAGACGAAAATTAAAATGGCTAAGAATTACGGAGAAGATTTAGGTTGGGAGTTAGGTGTGGATTTCCCTGAATGGGCTAACACCGAAATATATGTAAAAACAATTTCTAAGGGGTATTTAATCAATGATGAAAAACCAAAGGATGCGTATTGGCGTGTAGCAACAAAAGTTGCTCAACGTTTAAATAAACCACAAATGGCATCGAAGTTTTTTGATTACATTTGGAAAGGTTGGTTGAATCTTGCTACACCTGTACTTTCAAATACTGGTACCGATAGGGGATTACCTATTTCTTGCTTCGGAATTGATGTAGCTGATTCAATCTACGATATTGGTAGCAAAAACTTAGAATTGATGCTATTGGCAAAACATGGTGGAGGAGTTGGTATTGGTATCAACCAAATCAGACCAGCTGGGGCACCTATTACTGGAAATGGTACATCTGATGGTGTAATTCCATTCGCTAAAATCTACGATTCAACAATCCTTGCAACCAATCAAGGTTCAGTTCGTAGAGGTGCAGCATCGGTTAACCTAAATATTGACCATAAGGATTTTGAAGAGTGGTTGGAGATTAGAGAACCAAAGGGTGATGTAAATAGACAATCACTTAATCTACACCAATGTGCGGTAGTGGGTGATAAGTTTATGAGAAAGTTGGAAAATGGTGATGAAGAAGCTCGTAGAAAATGGGGTAAATTACTTCAGAAACGTAAAGCAACTGGTGAACCTTATATTATGTACAAAGGGAATGTAAACAAACAAAACCCAGAACCATATAAGCAAAATGGATTGAAAGTTCATATGACTAACATTTGTTCTGAAATCACCTTACATACCGATGAATCACATTCATTTGTGTGTTGTCTTTCTTCACTAAATGTGGCTAAATACGATGAGTGGAAAGATACTGATTTAGTTTATACCGCAACTTGGTTCTTAGATGGGGTTCTTTCAGAATTCATTCAAAAGGCTAAGAACCTAAAGGGTTTTGAAAATTCGGTACGTTCTGCTGAAAAAGGTAGAGCATTAGGATTGGGTGTATTAGGGTGGCACACTTACTTACAAAAGAATGGTATTCCATTTGAAGGTATGACTGCACAATTTGAAACTCGTAAGATTTTCTCTCAACTAAAGATTGAATCTGAAAGAGCGAGTAGAGATATGGCAGATGAATATGGAGAACCATTATGGTGTAGAGATAGTGGGATGAGAAATACTCACCTTAGAGCAATTGCACCAACTGTATCTAACTCTAAATTGAGTGGTGATGTATCAGCTGGAATTGAACCTTGGGCGGCTAATATATTTACTGAACAAACTGCTAAAGGAACGTTTATTCGTAAGAATAAAGAGTTGGAAAAGGTTCTACGAAAAGTTGGAATCAATACCAAAGAAATTTGGGATAAGATTATGGCTGATGGTGGTTCAATACAAGATATCTCAGAATTGGATGAATGGTGTTATTTGAATGGTAAGGTGATTAAGTTATCTGATGTAGATGAAACTGAAAATGATAAAACATTCACTATTAAGAGTGTATTTAAAACGTTCAAAGAAATTAATCAATTGGATTTGGTAAGACAGGCAGGTATTAGACAACAATATATTGACCAATCAGTTTCATTAAATTTAGCATTCCCATCAACCGCATCTCCAAAGTGGATAAATCAGGTAACGATGGAAGCTTGGAAGCAAGGTGTAAAGACGTTATATTATATGAGAACTGAATCAGTACTCAGAGGTGATATTGCAACACAAGCAATGGACCCGGAATGTTTAAGTTGTGATGGATAGAGTAAACAATTAAATAAAACAATTATGATAGAAGTAAAGAAATTTTATGGAACTTGGTGTGGACCTTGTAAAGCATTGACACCAACAATCAATAAGTTAAAAAACGAACATACTGATGTTACCTTTTCTGACTTTGATGTAGATAAAGATTTTGAAGAAGCTGCAAAGTATGGAGTTCGTAGTATTCCATTAGTTGTTATAGAACAAAATGGTAAAGAAATCCAACGATTATCAGGGTTACAATCAGAGTTGGCATATAATAATGTAATCAATGAGTTAAAAAAAGCAAGTTAAATGCCAATACTAAGAGGTCAGTCTCATCCATCTTCAAAGTTGACAGATGAGCAGGTTATACAAATAAGAAAGTTATGGAAAATGGGACACCGAAATGTGAGAGTTATGGCTCGAAACAATAAGTGTTCTTCAGCCAATATTCTAAGAATTGTTCGAAATGAAACTTGGACACATTTGAACGAATTTTGGTCTGGTAGTTTATGAAAGAAAACAAAACATATTGCGATACTTCAAAACTATCGATAAGACTCATAACGAAATCGGTAGCGAAGGATATCATTGTAAACAACCATTATAGTGGATTGTGGACAAAGGTATCCTACGCTATTGGTTTATTTACCTCCGAAGTAGAAGAGCATCCATTCTTTAGTGGTGTTGAAGATAAACTAATTGGTGTAGCTTGTTATGGAGACCCAATTGGTAGAAGTGCTGGACAATCAATCACACCATTATTAGAAAGAGATGAGGTATTAGAACTTACTCGATTATTTGTATTCGATGGATATGGTTCAAATATTGAAAGTTGGTTCCTATCTCAAACTTTTGATTGGTTAAGAGAAAACGCTCCTAAGATAAAGGGATTAATATCTTACTCAGACCCTAAAGAGGGACATTGTGGAACAATTTACCAAGCAACGAATTGGTTGTATCAAGGTAACAAACTCAGATTTAACGATAGTTGGGATTTCCGTTGGGAAGAAGATGGTGATTGGCATCATCAAAGAACTTCTTATGTCAAATTCGGAACAAACAATCCAAATGAAATTCAAAAGATGAGTTCATCCACATTTTGGATACGCAAGAATCCAAGAAAACATAGATATGTGTACATATTGGCAAAAGGTGGTATAAGAAGGAAGTTGATGAAAACCATAAAACATCCAATATTTCCATACCCAAAAGAAAACGAAGAATTTGTAGAAGAAATTATAAAAATGGAGCCAATAAATTTGGAGGTTTCAAATTAATTTCGTATATTTGTATATTAAATAAAAACTGAATTATGACTGACTCGGACCACATCGAAGAAATACTAATGGAGGCATTTGCTCACAATATGAGAGATGAAGTAATCAATTGGGCTAACAAAGAAATGAAAGAAAACCCAAAACTTAGTAAAGTGGATGCATATGAAATCGCATTCAAAGAATGGTGTAAGTAATATAAATGAAGGAAGAAGGAAAACATTATTGTGATGCCACTAAAATTAGTGTAGCACCAATAGCTAAATCTATCGCTAAGGATATGATTATCAAAAAGCACTACACTCATGCTTGGACAGCATGTAGGTACGCTTTGGGTATATATCATACGATGGATGAAAAGGATGTATTTGGAAATGACCAAGAATTAGTAGGTGTAGCTGTATATGGATTCCCAGTTGGTGCTAAGGCATCTACTTCAGTTTGTGAAGGATTAACTAAGGATAATATCTTAGAACTTACTCGTTTATATGTAGATGATGGTTATGGTTCGAACATTGAAAGTTGTGCTTTAGGTAAAACATTCCAATGGTTAAAGGATAACGATAAAAACATCAAAGTACTTCTATCTTACGCTAATAATGGGCAAGGGCATGTTGGTGGTATTTACAAAGCTACCAATTGGATTTATCAAGGTTTGAACACGGACATCGCGTTGATGCCAAATTGGGGTATCTCACTATCAAATGACCCATATGATTGGATTCATAGTAGGACAGTTTATAATAATTGGGGAAGTGGTAATTTGGAACACCTTAGAAAGGAAATAGGTAAAGATGGTTACAAAGAATTTTGGAGAAGAGAAGAACCACCTAAACATCGATACATTCAGATACTTGCTACTAACAAAAAAGAGAAAAAGGATTTGATGAGTAGATTAAAGCATGAAATCAGACCTTATCCAAAAGATTTGAACGATTATAATACTGATATTGTTCATCACACAACATACGCACCAGAAGAATCAAACGAAATAAATTTTTGGTAAAATAATTAAGAAAAGATTTGGTATATTCAAATCTTTTTCTTATATTTACAAAGTAAAAGAGTTGATATCACTCTATAACGATATCAAAATTGTTAAATATGAGGTAAGGTATCACCTCAACAACGATACCATTTAAATTATTATATTATGGCATTTAAAAAATCAATTGATGCAAAAGTTCTAACGGGTGGAACTCTAAACAAACTCAGAGAATTATTTCCCTACATTCATGTAGATAAACACCAACTTCAAAGATTGTTATCCGAATGGGATGACCAAACTAAAGCTGAACATATGAGAGCTTGTTTTGAGGGTCATTCTAACATTTATACAATAGTTCTTATTAGTATAGAAGGATGTTTAGATTATTGTAATGGAATCATCTCAGATTATGATGAGGATGATACACAATATTCGGCAATAAAGGAAACTATCGATTATCTATCTGATTTAAAATCAAAAGGTAAGAAGTATCTAAACATTGATGGTCAACATAGAGTAAAAACATATGAGGATTTTCTTAAATCAAAATTTACGTTAGATAAAAATGTAATTGATTATATCAACAGAGATGGTAAAACTCCCATTGCGTATGATATGAAAGGTGTTAAGTTTAAGGATATGCCTGAAGAGACTCAAAATTCTGTATTGGAAACTCCACTAACATTAGTAATGATAAATAAGGCAACACTACAAGATATGGTAGATGTAACGATTTACACTAACATTGGTGAACCTTGGAATAATCACGAACGAAGAATCATTGTACCATCTAAATTTAATAGATTTTTAATGAGTTATATGAATGATAATCCTTTGTTGGAAGCTATGTTCAATAATACAAAAAACTTATCAAGTGCATATTCACTTTTAAAGAAGGGTGATTCATTGATGGTTTCTGAGTGGATTAGTTATTACTATAATGTTTTGAAGAACGATATCTATAAATGGCCAAAAGAATCCCAATTGGATTTACAATCATCTGTGGTAGGATTAGATGGACAATCTACTTCAAAATTAAAAAAATCAACAAAAGTAGTATCTAAAGTAGTGGATTTAACAAACACAGTTTCAAGTGTAAAATTTGAAAGAACACTTTTAGATAACTTATTCATATTACTTACAATATTAGAAACTTCATCACATCCTCTAAACTCTTTCCAAAAGAAGGTTAAGATTGGTAATCTAAACAAATTTATGGATTGGTTTATGAAAATGGAATCTAAGTTAAGAGAAGCCGATTATTATATTAAAGATAGTGATGGTAATATTGTTGTTGAACCCATTACAGGTAAGAAAATGACAAATTCAGAATCATTTAAAAGAAAATGTGGAGCTAAAAAATCAGATGATATTCAACTTAGAAGTAATCTAATGATTGAGGAATTCAATAATGATTACGATAACTTATTCGCATCTGGTGTTGTATCGTTAGTAGATACTAAAAATTACACCAAAAATGATAAGTTAGAAGCTGCTATTGAGAATGATTGGATGGATGCTAGTGGTAATGAGTTTACTTTTGAAGAATTAATGGGTTCTAACTCTATAATAGAAGGTGACCATCAAGAAGCTAGAGATGGTGGAAACGATACTTCAAAAGAAAATTTAGTTCTTAGAAATAAAAGAGCTAATATTAGAAAATCAAATAAACAAATTATAGATTAATGAGAGTATTAGTTATACCAAATTACACAAACTTTGGACAAGTAAAAGACATCAATAGGGATTCGTTCCTATTGGTGTTTAAGTCCTTTTTAGATAACACACAAATCGGTAAAGAGTGGGAGTGGGTACTTCCATATCCAGGTGGTGGAATGCATAACCATCCAGGTATTATCAATACCTTTGAATATCCAAATGTAACAATGTTACAAATGGACCCACTAGATTGTTTTCCGGCTAAAATGAGAGTAGATTATCCCCATAAATTCTTTGAGAAAACTATTGAGAAATATAATGGAGAATTCAACTTAGTTTGGAGCCATTTACCTGAATGGACTAATGAGTTTAAGATTTCACGCATCTATAATAAAATGCAACCAATCATTGGTTACTGTCATTGGTGGGAAATCAAAGATAATGGAGCTAGAGATGATAACTCATTTTGGAGAAACGTAAAGGGTATGTTACAAATGAAAGTTTGTGGTGTAAACTCACAATGGGTAAAGGATTTGGTTATTAAAAGAGCATCCGAAACATTCCAACCACATATTACTGATAAATTAGAAGAGATTATTCAACCTTGGTATTTAGGATGTGATTCAGCAACACCATCTGGTGAATATGATGATAAAACAATTGTATTTAATCATAGAGAAGGTGTTTATACTGGTTCAGAGTGGTTCTTTGAAACTATGGATGAATTGTGGAAAGAAAGACAAGATTTCAAAGTTTACACATCCCTAAAAGATATGGGTAAACCTTATACCAAATACATTGGACACTCAGATAGAGATGTATATCTAAATCAATTATCTAAGGCTCATTTTGGAGTAGGTACATTCCAAGGTTATTCAGCTTGGAGTATGAGTGCAACCGATGGTTTGAGTAGAGGTGTACCATATCTATTACCAAACGATTTTTGCTATTCTGAAATGGTGGATGATGATTATCCATTACTTTACAATAGTAAAGATGAGTTTAAAGAAATGGTTGTAAAGTTATTAGATGGTGAAATCCAAAGACCTGATGTAACTCACATTGCAGAAGCTCTTCTATGGGAGAATCAACTAAAGAGTTGGAACATCGAAGAGAACTTTGTAAATATGGCAAGAAAATCCTTTGATTAACCAAATATATTTCGTATATTTGAAACAAATAAAAAAGACTTAATGTACCAAAACGCATATTATCAAAGAGAAAAGAACTTAGTTCACATTTGGGATGATAAATTGGGATATCGTTCCTTTCCTTATACTCGATACGCTTATGAAAAGACAGCAAATGGTGAATATACCACTTTGTATGGTGATAAGGTAACTAAGATTTATAAGTACACAAAGGATGATGTAAATCTATTCGAAAGTGATGTACCTGAAACTACGAGAGTTTTGGTAGATACTTATACGGACTCAGATTTACCATCAGAAGGACACATTACACTTACATATGATATTGAGTGTGAGATGGAGAGTGGATTACCTGACCCAGAGAAAGCAGAAAACGAACTAACATCAATCGCATTACATGATTCAGCAACCAATCAATATTGGGTGTTGGTTATGGATAAGAAGGGTGAAATGTTGGAAAAGAAAACCGATAAGGCAATTGTACTTCCTTTCAGAACCGAAGAGGATATGTTGATGAAGTATTTGGAGTTATATGAGATGATTAATCCAACTATTGTAACTGGCTGGAACATTGATTATTTCGATACACCTATGTTATACAATCGTATCAAACGATTGTTGGGTGAACGTCATGCAAATCGATTATCACCAATCGGACAATGTTTCTGGTCTCCTTATCGTAAACGTTACTTTATGGCTGGTGTATCTTATTTGGATTACCTTTCATTGTATAAGAACTTTACTTATTCGGAATTAGATTCATATCGATTGGATTCTATTGCTCAACGAGAATTGGGTAGAGGTAAGATTGAATATGAGGGGAATTTGGATATCTTATTTGCAACCGATATTGAAAAGTTCATTGAGTATAACTTAGTGGATGTTGAATTGGTTGTTGATTTTGATAAGAAACTTCAGTTCATTGATACCGCTAGGGGTATCTGCCACGCTGGGCATGTTCCTTATGAAGATTTCGTTTATTCATCAAAGTATTTGGAAGGGGCATTGTTAACGTATCTTAAACGTAAGAACATCGTAGCACCTAACAAACCTGCGGATAGAAGAGAACGAATGCAGGCTATGAAGGATAACAATGAAGAGAAGTTCATTGGGGCATATGTAAAAGCACCTATTGTTGGAAAGTATGAATGGATTTATGATTTGGATTTAACATCTCTATACCCATCCATCATTATGAGTATCAATATTTCGCCTGAAACCAAAGTTGGTAAGATTAAGGATTGGGATGCTCAGAAGTTCATCAAGGGTGAGGTTGATGAATATCAAATTGGTGAGAATTGGATAAAGCGAGATAACTTACAAAAGTTATTTGATGAAAGTAAATACTCAATCGCATCTAATGGTGTAATGTATAGAACCGATACGCCAGGTTGTATTCCTGATATTTTGGATTTGTGGTTCTCACAAAGGGTAGAATTCAGAAAGTTGGAAAAGAAGTATGGTGAGGAAGGTGATAAAGAAAAGTACGCATTCTATAAGAAGAGACAGTTAGTACAAAAGATTCTTCTAAACTCATTATATGGGGTATTGGGATTACCAGCATTCCGATTCTATGATGTGGATAACGCAACTGCGGTAACAACAACAGGTCAAACTGTGATTAAATCAACTGCAGATATGACTAACATCAAATACAATAAGGAGTTGGGAACACCTGAGGCAGATTCTAACATCTATATTGATACGGATTCGGTATTCTTTTCAGCGGCACCTCTAATGGATAAACGTATTCCAAATTGGAAGGATAATGACCAGGAAACTATTGCTGGTTTTGTGAATGATATAGCTGGTGAAGTGCAGGATTACCTAAACAACTTCTATGATATATTGGCTAAGAAAGTATTCAACATTGATAAACACCGATTTGAGATTAAGAAGGAATTCGTATCTAAAGCTGGTATTTGGATTGCTAAGAAAAGATACGCACAATGGATTATCTCAGATAATGGTGTGGCTGTTGATAAGTTGGATGTAAAGGGATTGGATGTTGTACGTTCATCATATCCAGCCGCATTTAGAGAATTTATGAGTGAAGTACTTATTGAAATTCTAAGAGGTGATACTGAAGAACAACTTACTGATAAGATTTACAATTTCAAAAATGATTTGGTAAATATGGATGTAGTTAAGATTGCTAAAGCTGGGGCTGTGAAAAACTTATCAAAGTATATGCCAAAGAAGAAAGAACAAACAGCAATGTTCCAATTCCCATCAGGTTGTCCAGCGCACGTAAAAGCATCAATCGCTTATAATCAATTATTGAAACATTGGAATTTAGATAAAACTTACGCACCACTAAGAGATGGTGATAAGATTAAATGGGTATATCTAAAACAAAATCCATTTGGATTGGATGCAGTAGCATTAAATGGTTACGATGACCCAAAGGAAATAATGGACTTAGTAACAACGTATATTAACTATGATAAAATCTTCGAAAGAGAACTCCTAAAGAAATTAGAAGATTTCTATGGAGCATTGAATTGGGGAGCAGTTTTATCATCAACAAAAACGGCAGAGAAGTTTTTCTCATTTTAAATAAATAAATTATGATAGAATTAGAAAGTGATAACTTAGGGGAAATCCTAAATGGAAACAAAAAAGTAATGGTGATGTATGGGGCACCATGGTGTGGGAATTGTAGATTAACAAAACCTAAATTCAAAAGAATGGCATCAGAAAACGAAGATACTACATTCGTATATGTAAACGCAGAAGCATATCCCAATAGTAGAAATTTTGCAACTGTATCAAACTTACCAACATTCGCATCATTTGATGGTGGGAAGTTAGTTGAGCAAGATATGGGAAATAAAATAGAAATAATTCAAAAAGTGTTTGGTAGTATCAAATAATTTTTGTATATTTGTAATTCAATAATAAATATTAAAACACAATTATGGAAAAAGTAAAATTCGATGGTTTTATTAATCGTTACAATCTTGGTGGAGAGGTTGAATCGGTGATGATTAAATCTGATGATACAAACCTTTCGGTTCGTATGATTTCAGATGACAAGACTCTTTTAGGTGATGTTACAGTAGCAGAATCTGAATTCCCAAATGGTGAGTTCGGTATCTACACTACATCTCAGTTAAAAGGTTTATTGAGTGTGTTGGATAACAACATCTCAGTAGAGGAAGTAACTGGAGCTTTGAAGTTCTCTGATAAAGGAACAAAGATGCAGTATATGTTGGCAGCACCATCAGTTATCCCAGCGGTACCTGATTTGAAGGCACTACCTCCTTTCAATGTAGATATTACATTGGATAATGAGTTTGTAAACAAATTCATCAAATCTAAGGGAGCATTAGCAGATGCTGATACATTTACATTTACTTGTAAAGATAACAAAGGAGAAATCATCTTAGGATATTCTTCTATCAACTCTAACCGAATCTCAATCTCAGTTGATTGTAAATGTGAAGGTGATGTTTCACCAATTGCATTCTCAGCTAAGTATTTGAAAGCTATTCTATTGGCTAACAAAGGTTCATCTACATCATCTTTGGAAATCTCTTCGCAAGGTTTGGCTAAAGTAGCATTTACTGAAGGAGATTATGTAAGCAATTACTATCTTGTCGAAATTAAGTAATAACATTTAAAAGAAGAAACATATGAGCTTTTGGGATACTGAACCAGCAAAACCTGAATTTGTATTTGAAGATGAGAAAAGAAAACTCATTGAAAATATGGACTACCTTATGACAATGAGTGTAGAAGAGCAAACATTATACAAAAAGTGGGTTGAGCTGCAAGAGGATTCTATGATTCGAGATAAATCCCAAATCGCTACTCTTTACGATTTCCAATGGAAACCAACTGATATCAATAATAAGGAACAAACTATCAAAGAGATAGAATCGTTAGACCCTTATGTTGAGATAGTTGAGGATGATGCAAACGCATCTACAAAGTGGACTCATCTTCGTAGGATGATTCACACTATGAGTTGGACAGCTAACCCTGGTCGTAATGTGAAAATCTTTATCAAAGATAGGACGAGTGGTAAATTGTTGGGATTGGTATCCCTCGCTTCAGATGTTACTTCAATGGGTGTTAGAGATAAATACATCGGATGGACCAAAGAAGATAAATTCAAAAAGGGAAAGTTGAACTATACAACTATCGCTTCCACTATTGTTTGTACCCAACCTTTAGGTTACAATTTCTTAGGTGGTAAACTCACTGCTATGATGACTACAGTTCCCGAAGTAAGGGAATTTTGGAAAAGAAAGTATGGGCAAACATTGATAGCTGTTGGTACAACTTCCCTTTATGGAATACATTCTCAGTATAACGGAATCCCTCACTTCAAAACGTTGGGGGAATCCGCTGGGAAGATTTCTTTGAAACCTGATGATGAATTCTACGAACCTTGGCACCAATGGATTAAAGAGAATCGTGCTGATTGGTATCAAACTGCAATCACCAATGAAAGAATTCGTAATGGTGAATCTATGGGAACCGGAAAGGGAGCTAGTGGACCTGTAAGTGGTATCAAACAAAAGATTCTTGGACAGATATTCAAAGAATGTGGTATCAAACAATCTGAATATCATCATGGTTTCAAAAGAGGTGTGTATTTCGCTCAGATGTATGAGAATGGTAATGAGTTCCTACGTTCAGAAATTGAAGAATCTGAATTGGTAATGAAGAAGAAGTTCTCAGAGGGTACTGATTACATTAACAATTGGTGGAAGAGACAAGCAATTAAGAGATACTCTAAGTTACATGATGATGGTAGATTGAAAACCGACCACTTATTCTATTTAGATGGAGTTGGTGTAAGTTGGGAAGATTTTAAGGCTCAGAGATTGAGTGAAGTAGGTAGATAATAAAAACAAAAAATAAGAAATGGCATTTTTCGAACAAAACGTAGAAGAAAAAGTAGATAATAGTTTATGGGTGGAATCGTACCGTCCAACTAAGTTAGTTGATTATGTAGGTAATGAACACCTAAAATCAAAAGTAGAAGGTTACTTAGAAAGTGGTGATGTACCACACCTTTTACTATATGGTAGAGCTGGTACTGGTAAAACCACATTGGCTAAACTGATTGTAAAATCGGTGGATTGTGATTATATGGTAATCAACGCATCTGATGAGAACAATGTGGATACAGTCCGTAATAAGGTAAAGAACTTCGCATCCTCAATGGGATTCAAAAAGTGGAAGATTATTATCTTAGATGAGTTTGATTACATGTCTCCAAACGCACAAGCGATTCTTCGTAATTTGATGGAAACATTCTCACAACATTGCCGATTCATTTTGACTTGTAATTATGTTGAGAAAGTAATCGAACCAATTCAATCTCGTTGTCAATCATTCCAAATTGTACCACCAACTAAGAAGGATGTGGCTGTTCAAATCTCAAAGATTTTGGGAGCAGAGGGTGTAACGTTTGAACCAAAGGATTTAGTTCCAATTATTGATGCTGGGTATCCTGATATTCGTAAGATTATCAATACGTGTCAATTGAACTCAAATAAAGGTAAGTTACAAGTAGATACTCAAAATTTGTTGGAGAATGATTACAAAACCAAAGTGTTGGATATTCTTAAATCAAATGATGATAAGAGAAACAAATATACCAATATGAGACAAGCTATCATAGATAGTAGAGTAACTGATTTCTCAGAATTGTTTACTATGTTGTATGAGAAGGTAGATGAATACGCTCCATCAAATACAGCGAATGTAATCATCGCATTATCAGAAGGACAGAGTAGACACTTCAATGCTATTGATAAAGAGATTCCAATGGCAGCAACATTAATCGAAATATTAAACTTAATTTAAGATGGCAACAAAAGTAATAGGAATGAATGGTGGGAAACCACAAAAACCAACTCAATCACAACCAACCAATTCAACTGGACAACCTCAAATCGATTTGGGTAAATCAAAACCAATTGTATGTGGTAGTTGTGGTGATGATGTATTTGTAACGGCTGGTAAGTTTCGTAAGATATCTAAACTAATCACAGGCACACCACAAGATGTGGTAGTACCAATTGATGTAATGTTATGTGCTAATTGTGGTGAGATATGTGAGGAACTGATGCCTGAACAATTGAAAGCATTGATGCAAATGGATAAGAATAAAGAAGCTGAAAACAATGCCTAAATCACTCTTCGACCATATTAAGGCAGTAACCAATGAGCAAGACCCAAAGTATTGGGATAAGTTAGAAGAAGCTGATAAAAAGACCTGGTCGAACTATATGGTGTTACGTTTCCTATCTATGAAATATGAATGGGTGGAAACTATCGCAGCAGTTCAACCATATTTGCAAGAGGTACCACCTAAAGCAATGTATCTTGCTATGATTGATTTACTTCCAAAGGGTAGGCACTTTATGAAGTATATGAAACCAAAAACTGCTGATAAATACGAAGGTTGGTTGGTGGAATTGGTAGCAAATCATTATGAGGTATCTAAGTTAGAAGCTGAGAGTTATTTGAAGATTCTATATAATTCCAAAAGTGGTAAAGAACGTATCATTCAGTTATCTGAAGATTATGGGACAGACCCTAAGATTATTAAAAAATTAAAAATAAAACTATAAATTATGTCAAATACGGATAAAGTAAAAGAGATTGTTGCTATAATCAGAAGAACATCTGATTTAGAAACAGCTAAAGCAACTATGGGACCTGTATTACAAGCTGAGTTACCATTTCAAACTAAAGTAACATTTGATGGTAATGTTGCTAGTATATATGTTGAGGAATCACCCGGCAATATGATATTACTGAGTGTTGATTTATCATAAGATATTTAAAATATAATAAAAGTGAGAAAAGTTTGGAAATCCCAAACTTTTTTCGTATATTTGTGTAACAAACAAAAGATTTATGGCTAGAGTAAGCTTTTCACAATATTCAACATATTCATCATGTCCTCAACAATATAAGTTAAGGTATATCGATAAGTTGGGGGAATCATCCGCTAACATTTATACAATTTTTGGTACTTCCATCCACGAAACAATTCAACATTTCCTTTCGGTGATGTATGGGGTTTCTAAGAAACAAGCAATGGAAATCGATACCGATAAGTTGTTGTTGGAATGGATGAGAAAGGAATATACCAAAGAAACCGAAAAGTTAAGTGAGGGAACAATCTGCTCTCAGTTAGAATTGGAAGAATTCTATGGTGATGGTAGAAGAATATTAGAGTGGTTTAAGGCAAAGATAGATAAGTTCTATACAAAGACTGGATTTGAGTTAGTAGGGATAGAGATACCTCTTAACGCTAAGATTAAAGAAGGTGTACAATTCATTGGATTTATTGATGTTGTTATGAGAGATTTATCAGATAACTCAATCATCATTATTGATTTGAAAACATCAACAATGGGTTGGAATAAGTACGCTAAAGCAGATAAGTTCAAAAACGCTCAAATTGTTCTATATAAGAAGTACTATTCTGAACTATTCAATATTCCATTGGATAAGATTAAAGTTGAGTATCAGATTATGAGAAGAAAACTATACGAAGATGCACCATTCCCAATCCCATATATGTCAAAGCATATTCCAGCTAATGGTAAACCAACTGTAAATAAGATTTACAATGAATTTATCAACTTTGTAAATGATGTATTTGATGATGAAGGTAAATTCATAGAAAAGGAATACCCAAAGCAACCAGGTGAACGGCAAAAGAATTGTAAGTTTTGTGAATTTGGTAACAGAGGGTTATGTGATAAAAAACCATCGTAAAATAAAATATCTATATACTTATATATATGAAACAAATACATATATTATGAGTGTAGAAACAAAATTAACTACTGTAAAAATAATAAAAGGAGTGTACTCAAATTTTAAACAAGTATCGTTTGAATCGGATGTAACACTTCAAAAGTTAGTAAATAGGACAGTAGAACGATATGTAACCGATGAGGAATTCAGAAATGAAATGAATGAGTATTTAAAACTACAAATCAGCGGTTCACAATTTTAAATTAAAAAAAGGTTATATTAATAAGTTATGAGTAAAAAGAAGAAGATTCTATTACTATCCGATGATTTAAGGATGGCAAGTGGTATCGCTACCATGTCTAAGGCATTGGTTATGGGTACTGTTGATAAATACGACTGGTTTCAAGTAGGAGCCGCAATTGACCACCCTGAGAAGGGAAAGATTTTAGATGTATCATTAGATATACAAAAAAGAACTGGTGTAGAAGATGCTAGTGTTAAAATACTCCCTTGGAGTGGTTATGGTGACCAAGGTTTGATTAGACAATTAATCAACTCAGAACAACCTGATGCCATCTTACACTTTACTGACCCACGTTATTGGACATGGTTATACGATATGGAGCATGAGGTAAGACAAAATGTTCCAATTCTATTCTATGCAATTTGGGATGATTTACCAGACCCACTATACAATAGAAATTACTACGAAAGTTGTGATTGGATTGGGTGTATCTCTCGTCAAACTTATGGTATTGTATCCCGTCTAACCAATAGAACTGATAAACCAACGTGGAGACCTCACAAAGATTGGCAAGTATCATATGTACCACATGGTATCAACTCAACTGAATACTTCCCAACGGATGTACCATCTGAATTTCGTTCTGAAATACTAAAAGATAAAGAGTATGATTTCATATTCTATTGGTCAAATCGTAACATTCGTAGAAAGCAACCATCTGATGTGATTATGGCATTCAAAGAGTTTTGTGATAGAATTGGTGAAGAAAAAGCTAAGAAAGTGGCATTATTAATGCACACTCAACCGGTGGATAACAATGGTACGGATTTACCAGCAGTACATAACACATTAGCTACTGATTGTAACATCATATTCTCAGATAAGAGAAGAACTACTGAAGAACTTAATTACCTATATAACATCGGAGATGTAACAATCAACATTGCTGGTAATGAAGGATTTGGTTTAACAACCGCAGAATCAGTAATGGCTGGTACACCAATCATTGTTAACGTAACTGGTGGTTTGCAAGACCAATGTGGTTTCAGATACAACGAAACTGGTGAGTTGGTTACTTCTGAAGATTACAAAGAATTGGGTTCTTTACATAAGTGGAGAGATTGGGAAGATAAATTAGAAAGTGGTGTGTGGGCTAGACCTGTATGGAGTAGAGCACAAACTATGGCTGGTTCAGTACCAACCCCATACATTTGGGATGATAAAGTAGATGTATATGATGTAGCAACTGCTATGGAAGAAATGTACAACACTCCTAAAGAAGTTCTTAAATCAAACGGACAAGTTGGAAGGGATTCATTTATCGGTGAGTCTGGATTGAGTGTAGAAAATATGTGTAGTACATTAGTAGATGGTATCGAAGGTACTTTCGAAAATTGGAAACCACGTAAACGATTCGAATTATTTAAATTAAACTAATATTATGAATTTTACAGTATCTTCGAAAGAATATTTTAAAAATCTAAATAAAAAAGATTTAAATTTACTATCACTACAATACGCATCTGATGTTGAATTGTATGATTGGAATGGTGAGTGGTTTGGTAGTACAAATGTATTAGAAATGAACTCACTTATGTTTGAAAGTGATTTGACATTTGAGTTAATTGAATGTAATCAGTTTGAAAATCGTACATACAATGAGATATTAATACACACAGAATCAGAAACTATTAAGGTAATGGATGTATTATATTTCAATATGGAGAGTAGAAAAATAGAAAAAATTAAAGCATACAAAGGATAATAAGTTATGAATAAACCTTTATTAGTATATCAAGCACCTGTATTTACTCGAAGTGGTTATGGAGACCATGCGAGAGATATTTTGAGAAGCTTGTTTAAAATGGATAAGTACGATGTAAAAGTTGTACCAACTCGATGGGGAAATACTCCACAAAATCAAATCAAACCTGATAGTGAATTTGGGAAAATGGTATTTCCAAATGTAATAACTAAGTTAGATAGAAAGCCGGATATCTTTATGCAAATGTCAGTTGCTAATGAGTTCGAACCGAAGGGTAACTTTAACATTGGTATTACCGCAGGGGTTGAAACTACTATAATTCCAAAAGAATTTATAGATGGTTCAAATAAGATGGATTTAATAATCGTACCATCAGAGTTCACAAAGAACATTATGACTCAAACGGCATATCAAGAAAAGAATAGTCAAACGGGACAAATTGTAAATGAACATAGAATCACAAAGCCGGTTGAAGTTTTATTTGAAGGAGTTGATTTAGAACGTTACCTACCATCAGATTCTAAAGTTGATATTTTAGATGGTGTATTAGAAACTGATTTCAACTTCCTATATGTAGGACATTGGTTGAAGGGTAGTTTAGGGCAAGATAGAAAGGATGTGGGTATGGTTATTAAAACATTTGCTACGGTATTCAAATATCTACCAAAAGATAAAAGACCAGGTCTTATCCTTAAAACATCTCACGCTGGTTTCTCTGTTATTGATAGAGAAAATACGAGAGAAAAAATTGAAAACATTATCAATGTGTTTGGTGATGATTTACCTAAGATTTATTTACTTCATGGTGATTTAGATGATTCTGAAATGAGTGAACTATATAATCATCCTAAAGTAAAAGCAATGGTATCATTTACCAAAGGTGAGGGATATGGTAGACCTTTGGCTGAGTTTGCATTGACTGGTAAACCGATTATGGTTAGTGGTTGGAGTGGACACGTTGATTTCCTACCAAAGGAACACACTGTTTTCTTAGATGGTCAGTTAACTAATGTAGATGAATCAGCAGCAGATAAGTTCTTACTTAAAGAAGCTAAGTGGTTTACTGTAAACTACTCAGATGCAGCCAATAAGATGTATAAGGTATTCAATGAATATGATTCGTATTTATCTAACTCAGCTGGGTTAAAAACAAACATAGAAAAAAACTTTAGTTTAAGTAAAATGGATGAAGTTTTTGAAGAAATGATGAACAAATATGTGAAATCAATCCCACAACAAAAACCATTTAACTTACCTAAGTTAAACAAAGAAAAAATGCAACTTCCAAAACTAAATAAAGTATAATGAATTACGCATTAAGATATAAGGGTATGATGGATAAAGGTGAGCGAGTAGCAAAAACCGAAATCCAACCCTATGGGTTATATAAGATTTCCACTTACAAATATACGGAGGGGAAGCGAACAAATTTAAGAGGTGATGATGAAACATTGATATTCGTAACTGGTGTATATCAACGAAAGGTATCTGCATTGAAACTTTCAAACATTGAGCCTGTTAAATTCTTAAATTGGTTTAAGAAATTATCAAAGGGTGATGATGAGGCATTATTTGAAGGTGATAGAACTAAAATACCTTTATATGAATTTGCAACTCCAATGGATTTAGGTGGTAATAAGGTTTATGATTCTTACATAAAAAACAACAAAGATTTTGTTGCAAAGGGAGCTGCATATAGAACATATAAATTGGATGGTATTCAATATGCTACTGAATTTTATTTAAAAAACAATATACTAAAGCAATATTATGGATATTAATGTTACATACGCAATTACTGTTTGTAATGAATTAAATGAGATTACAAAGTTGGTAAACTTTCTCCATCCCAGAATTCAATCGGATGATGAGATTTTGATTCAATATGATACCGATGGAGCTACCAAAGAAGTTATTGATTATTTAAAAATTATTGAACAATTGCATTCAAATGTAAGTGTGATTAATTTTCCACTTAACAAAGATTTTGCATCATTTAAAAACAACTTAAAGAATCATGCTAAAGGGATTTTCATTTTTCAAATTGATGCTGATGAGATTCCAAATGAGTATTTAGTTGCTAATATGCATGAATTGTTAGAGGCAAATTTAGATATTGATTTATTCTTTGTTCCAAGAGTAAACACAGTTGAAGGTTTGACTGATGGGCATATTAAAAAATGGGGATGGAATGTTAATAATGAAGGTTGGGTTAATTGGCCTGATTTACAAACTAGAATCTATCGAAGAACATCAGTAATAGAATGGGAAGGTAAAGTACATGAAAGAATTAAAGGTTATAATACTTTAACTATTCTACCATTAGAAGAACCATTCGCCATCTATCATCCAAAGGAGATTGAAAGACAGGAAAGACAAAACGAATTATATAATACGATATGAAAGTAGCTTTTCTAACGGAAATGGGATTTGAGGGAACTATTCCCAACGAACATCCAAACGCTAGAACTGAGTTTGCTTGGATGAACGCTCTAAACGCTGTTCATTATCCATTAGCAAAATACCAATCGGTTAGTGGATATGATGTTGTGTTTATAATCTTCCCAAAAGGTAAGTTATTCCTATCAGCTGAAGGTTCTAGAATAGGAGATGGGGTTAACCCAGCTTCTCAATATCTAAACGAACCAATAGTAGATACTTTGAAGAGTGTAAATCAAAAAGTATATTACATTCAAGAAGGACCGCATTGGTGGTGGAATGATTATGAGATTGTAGACCAGATTCAATTCTACAACTTTTTAGCAAAAACCGATGGTATCTTTGCACACAATGAATCTGATGTAAACTACTACAAAGGATTACTACCAAACAAAAAAGTGGAAGTGATGAGAACCTTAATGATTGATAATTTAATTAGAGGTATTTCAGCAAAACCAGAAGATAAGGTTTTGATTGGTGGTAACTTTGCAAGGTGGTATGGTGGATTCGAATCCTATATGGTAGCAACCGAATTTGGTGTACCTATTTGGGGACAAGAATCTCATGCTAAGAGAAATAACGAAGGTGCAATGGAAGATTTGAATCACTTTGATAGAATGGTTTGGATTGATTGGATGAGGGAAGTATCTAAGTTCAAATATGGGGTTCATCTAATGCCAACTGTAGCAGCTGGTACATTCTCACTTAATTGTGCATACTTTGGAATACCTGTAATTGGTAACATCAAAGTAGATACTCAAAAAACACTACATCCACTAACTTCAGTTGAAGTTGATGATGTGAAAGGTGCTAGAGAACTTGCTCAGAAATTGAGAGATGATAACGATTTCTATAATCAATGTAGTAAGTTGGCAAGACAACAATATGAGAGTTATTACACCAAAAACATTTGGTTAAACTATATGAAAGATAAAATATGATTACGGCAGTATTAAATGGTTACAAACGAGGAGATAACCTCAACGAACAATTGGAAGCGTTAAAAAATCAAACTGTACCACCTGATGAGATTTTATTATGGTACAACAATCCGGGTGATAATGATTTATTGAATTATGATATTGGGAGTGAAATCCCAGTAGCTTATTGTAATTACAACTTTGGAGTTTGGGCAAGATTCTACTTTGCTATGAACGCTAGAAATCCATATGTAGTAGTATTTGATGATGATACAATACCAGGTGAACGTTGGTTGGAGAATTGTATGAATACTATGAATGAAAGAGAAGGTTTATTGGGTTCAGTTGGGTTATTGTACCCAAACCCATTACCACCACAACACTCATCTTATTATGAACACTACCTCAGATTCGGCTGGCCTGAAACTGGTAACAATGATAGGACTGTTCAAGTTGATTTAGTTGGGCATAGTTGGTTCTTTAAGAAAGAATGGTTATCTCATATGGTAAGAGAATTACCAGACCCAAAATACAATACTTGTGGTGAGGATATGCACTTCTCATATATGTTACAAAAATACGCTGGTATTCCAACATTCGTACCACCACATCCTAAATCTGATAAATCACTTTGGGGTAGTATTAAAGGTGCTGAGTATGGTGGTGATGCTAACTCACTATGGGAATCAAACCAGGCTAGTGTAGAAGGTACACCATTCAAACAATTGATGAATCAATATTTTCACGAACAAAGAAATAAAGGATGGAGGTTAGTAAATGAAAAATAAACCAATATTATTATGTTTTGGGACTAGACCCGAATGGTTGAAGATTAAACCATTGATTAGAATTATGAATAGAAGTGAATACAAACTTCTATTTACCGGCCAACATACTGATTTGTTGAAAGATGTGGAGGTTGATTATAAAATAATCATATCAGAAAATTCTAATAGATTGGACTCAATTATATCAGATTGTATGTTACAATTTCCCAATGGAGATTTCAGAGGAGTATTGGTACAAGGTGATACTGGTTCAGCGTTCGGATGTGCTTTAGCCGCATTCAATAGACAAACCCGAATCTACTATTTGGAAGCAGGGTTAAGAAGTGGTGATTTAAAACACCCATATCCTGAAGAAGGTTATAGACAAATGATTGCTAGAATCGCTGATGTTAACTTTACACCAACTGAATTATCAGCACAAAATCTGAGAGATGAAAATGTGCATGGTGAAATTTATGTAGTGGGTAATTCAGTATTAGATAATTTACTTTTGGTTGCTAAACCAACGATGGAGAATATTATTCTAATCACATTACATCGTAGGGAGAACCACCATTGGATGGACAAGTGGTTTGAACAATTAGAACGATTGGCTGTGGATTATCCACAATATAAGTTCGTACTTCCAATTCATCCAAATCCAAATGTAAAGAAACATAGGAGTATCTTAAAGAATGTAACTGTTGTTGAACCATTAGAACATAGGCATTTGATAAATACATTGATTAAATCAAATCTAATCATTAGTGATAGTGGTGGATTGCAAGAAGAGGGTTCATTCTTCAATAAGAAGGTGATTGTATGTAGAAAGACAACCGAAAGACCTGAAGGTATTGATACGGGTCATTTACATTTATGTGATTCACCAAATGATTTGTATGATTTATTTGGAAAACTCATAGAAAATCCTTATATTAGTGAAAATTGTCCTTATGGTGATGGTCACACATCGGAAAAAGTACGAAAAATATTAAGAGATGAAGAACTTTAGGCAACATTTTATAGATTTCAAAACCAAATTAGAGAATCAACAACACTTTGCATTCTCTAGATATTCTGATGGTGAAATGTACATTCTACAAAACAAAGAATTGGTTTTGGGTAATGGTGTGATTCAGATAGGTGATGAGAAGCAAGGTGGTATATATCAACAACCTGATTTCAAACACTTTGACCCAACGGAACATTCATTCTATCAACAAAAGTTAGTTGAATCACTTCAATACAAACAACACAATTATTACAAAGGAATTAGTTGTAGTTGTTGTGTAGGTAAGGAACAATTTGATTGGCAAGTTGATTTGGCTGGTGGGGATGATGAATCCTTAACTTGGGCAAATCTGTGGGTAAATGGAAACTACCCTATATTCATTACACACATTCTACCAATCTTTTATAGTAGAGATTGTGTATTTGTTGGACATGAAGATGCAAACTTAGATAGGTTACCATTCTTTGTAAAGGATTTTAGAGTAGGTTATAACGCAATGATAAATGATTATGGAAAAATTGAAGAAATCGCTGAGTGGATTAGAGAAAACAATATTGAGAATCATGTATTCCTTTTCTCAGCATCCTCATTTACTAACTTGGCAGTATATCAGTTGTTCAGAGAGTTCCCTAATAATACCTATATTGATATTGGGACTTGTTTAACACCAATGATGGATATGCCAACTCATAGAGGATATTTAGAGGCATTTTGGGGTTATAGAGGTGGACAAGATATACAAAAGATATGTGTATGGAATTAGTAGAATGTTCTCCACCATATTGGGAATTCGTAAGAGTTCTCAGAAACGATGAAAGAGTATTAGATGGATTCATCAAATCAGTTCACATTACTGAAGAGATGCAAGAATCTTATATGAGTAATCACTCTCAGTTTTACCGAATCGCTTTGGTAGATGGAGAACCTGCTGGATATGTGGGAGTGATTGATGATGATATTAGAGTATGTACTCACCCTGATTTTCAAGGAAGAGGAGTGGGTAAGTTTATGATTAATAAATGTATGGTGGTATGGCCAACCGCATTTGCAAAAGTAAAAATGGATAACGAAGCAAGTATTAAACTATTTGAAGCTTGTGGATTTTCCAAAAAGTTTTATATACTAACAAAAGATTAAAAATATGTTACACAATCCGTATAAAATTGTACGAATGTTTGAAGAGGAGATTGCTAATTATACAGGCGCTCCTTACGCTGTTTCGGTTGACAGTTGTACAAACGCACTATTCCTTATTTGTAAATACAATGAGGTAAAGGAAGTAACCATTCCATCTAAAACGTATCTATCAGTACCTCAATCAATTGTGCATGCTGGTGGTGAAGTTATCTTCGATAAGAGAGCAGAAACTAACCATTGGAAGGGTTTATACCAATTGAAACCATATCCCATCTACGATGCCGCAAAACGATTGACATCAAATATGTACATACCTGGAACTTATATGGGATTATCATTCCACATCAAAAAGTTACTTCCAATTTGGAAAGGTGGTATGATTCTAACCGATAACGCTGAAGCAGCTGATTGGTTTAAGAAAGCTCGTTATGAAGGTAGAAGTGAAAAGTACTATAAAGATGATGATATCACATTCCACGGATGGAATATGTATATGACTCCACAACAAGCTGCACATGGATTATCAATGTTCCAAAACTATCCAGAACATATGAGTGATTTGGGTGAAGATAATGGTTATAGAGATTTGACTGAGTTTACTGTATTCAAAGATAATAAAGTTATAGAGTAATGAAAGTAGCTTTATGTTTACATGGTTTATTTGATTCATTGACCGATACCAATTCTAAAGGATTGGATGGGTACCACCACATTAAGAAGAATATCTTAGATGTAGTTGATACTGATGTGTTTGTACATAGTTGGGAAATAGAAAAAATGAATGAAATAAATAATTTGTACAATCCTAAATCTTCTATATTCGAAGGTCAAAAAGACTTCACTAATATAATCAATAAGAATCGATTAAATACATTACAATCACCACCAAGACCACCACAATCAGTTCTATCACACCTATATAGTGTAACCCAATCAATCAAGTTAGCATATAATCATAATACTGATTATGATATTGTGATTAAAGCTAGGTTCGATTTGGGTAGAATCAATAGAACCACATCTGGGCCTGGTAAGGGTAATCCGTATCCAGTTCAATGTATTAACTTTCAACCCGATATTGATAACAATAAAATCTATATGGCCAATTGGCAACATTTTAATATGGGACCAGCTGATATGTGGTTTTATGGTTCACAAACTACAATGAAATCATTTACTACTTTGTATGATTCATTGGAACGAAATATGAAAGTAGATAGTGAATTTCATCAATTCGCTTCTAATATAGAAAATAATCCAAATGATTTATCAAACGCTATTGCATTTTACAAATGGTGGATGGTAAAGAATGGATTGTGGGATAAACGAATAAATTTAGATACAATATGGGAATAGATGTACCAATAGTGGTTTACACACATACAGATATGAAAGATGTATGGTCAATGTTCTTTGGGCAACTTAAAAAGTATTTACCCAACAACAAAATATATGTTGTAGTAAACGAAGATGATACGCAATTATCCGATATGATACGAATCATATACGATGATACTAAACCATATACCGAACGATGGAAGGAAGCACTACCTCAGATAAACGAAGAAACTATTATATTTCTACATGAAGATATGATTTTATTTGATGAGGTTGATATGAGTTATATTCAGAGATATTATAATTTGGTGAATAGCGGAAGAGTTGAATCTATAAAGATGATATATACCAATTCAACTAATCCACCATCTGATATTGATAGTACTTTGGTAAATAGTACATTTTCTATACAACCCACTTTGATAAATCGAAATAATTTTGTATCTTTGTTAGAATCAGTTCCATCATTAAATATTTGGGACTTTGAGAAAGAAATTGAACCTAATGATAACCATTATATGGTTAGGTTAGGTAATGAAAAGCAAAGAGGTATATATCATTGTGATAGTATCATATTCCCATATATAGCAACTGCCATCAATAAAGGAAAGTGGAATATGAGTGAATATAGTAACGAATTAGATAAATTATTTGGGGAATATAATATTAACCCATTTGAAAGAGGAATAGTATGAAAACAAAATTAGTGATTTTTGATTTAGATGGTGTTCTGGTTGAAGCCAAGAACATCCACTTTGATGCACTCAATGAAGCATTGGGTGAAGAGTATGCAATTAGTTGGGCTGAACATCTATCAACTTACGATGGTTTGAAAACAAATCAGAAGTTGGAAATGTTAAGTGAACGAAAAGGCTTACCAACTGAATTACATAAAGATATTTGGGAAGGTAAACAAAAGTTGACTTTACAAAAACTGAAAGAGTTGAAACCAAACCAAACTCTACAATCAGTAATAGCTGCGTTGGTAGAGGATGGTTATAAAATCGCAGTTTGTTCTAACTCAATCAGAAAGACGGTATTGACGGTACTTTCTAAGTTGGGTATTATGGAGTTTATGGATTTGGTTATATCTAATGAAGATGTTAAGAATTCAAAACCACATCCTGAGATGTATTGGAAAGCAATATCAATGATGAGTGTTCTTCCAGAAGAAACTCTAATCGTAGAAGATTCACCATATGGATTACTTGCAGCATCTCGTTCTAAATCGCATGTGTTGAGAGTAAAAAATCCTCAAGAAGTAACCTACACAAACATATTTAAAAAATTAACTGAAATAGAAATGGGGGTAACAAATGATAAACCTAAATGGGTAGATGAAAAATTGAATGTATTGATTCCAATGGCGGGTGCTGGTAGTAGATTCGCAACTGCTGGATATACATTCCCTAAACCACTTATTGATGTAGAAGGTAAACCAATGATTCAAGTTGTGGTAGAAAATCTGAACATAGATGCAAATTATATTTATGTAGTTCAGAAATCACATAGGGAGAAATTTAACTTAGATACATTACTAAATCTAATTACACCAAATTGTACGATTGTAGAAGTGGATGGTGTAACTGAAGGAGCAGCTTGTACCGCACTATTGGCTAAAGAGTTCATTGATAATGGTAATCCATTATTCTTCGCTAACTCAGACCAATTTGTGGAATGGGATTCAAATGAGTTCTTCTATAAAATGAATGAGAATGATGCAGATGGGGGTATTCCAGTATTCCATTCAACTCACCCTAAGTGGAGTTTCGCTAAGTTGGATGAAGATGGGTTCGTAACTGAAGTACAAGAAAAGAATCCAATCTCAGATTTAGCAACCATTGGTTTCTACTATTGGAAGCATGGTTCTGATTTTGTGAAATACGCTGAAGAAATGATTGAGCAAGATATCAGAGTAAATGGTGAGTTCTATGTATGTCCTGTTTACAACAACGCAATTAAAGGTGGGTTAAAAGTAAGAACATTCGATACACCGAAAATGTGGGGATTGGGAACACCTGAAGATTTAAAACATTACTTAGAGAATTATGGCAAATAAAGATAACAACTATACTCAAATGCAGAAGCGTACATACCATAGTGGTACGAGTAATCATCCCGAACACAACGATAACCCTAATTATTGGGATATATTATTGGGTGATTTGAAGCATAAAGATGATTGGAATGGTAAGGTTGCATTGGATTTTGCAAGTGGTAAGGGTAGAAATGTAGTTAACCTATTATCATTATGTAATTGGAGTAGAGTAGATGGTGTAGATATATCAGAGGGAAACATTCAATTTTGTAAAACACTATATGGTAATAGAATGAGTAATTGGTATTGTAATAATGGAGTTGATGTATCCGATTTAAAAGATAATGAATATGACTTCATTATGTCAACCATTGCACTTCAACATATACCGGTTTATGATATAAGAAAATCATTAATTAGTGATTTACTTCGTACATTAAAACCCGGTGGATTATTTTCATTTCAAATGGGATATGGTGAAGGATTGGAATCACCATTGGGACCTAGAAGTGCATATTATACCAATACATATGATGCTCATGGGACTAATTCACATCACGATGTTAGAGTACATAACGAATCTGATGTAATTGAAGATTTAACAAATATTGGATATACTAATATAACAACTGAAGTTAAAGAATCTTATTCCGATAGTGGTCACACTCATTGGATTTATGTAAAAGCTTATAAACCCGAATAATGACGAAATACCAAAGAATAACATTTGTAATTCCGTGTAGAAATAATTTAAGATTTTTACAACAAGCCGTAGGTTCAATTGAAGAACATTATGGAGATGGACATGATATTGTAATCTTAGATGATGCATCGGATGATAATAGTTGGGTGTGGATAGAGAGTTACGCATCCGATAGAGATAACATCATTACTTACCGAAACGATAGTAGTGATAGAGTTGGACATACGGTATTGTATGATATAGGTATTCAATTAGCTAAAACACCAATCGTATCTATACTACATTCAGATATGATTGTAACTCCAAACTATGTTGGTAATATGTTGAAACATCTCAAACCAATGAGTGTAGTTTCAGCCACTAGAGTTGAACCACCACTTCATCCACCTGGACCTGAGAAGTATGTTCAGAATTTCGGAATGGATGTGGATGAGTTTACTGATTCCAAATCCGATTTCTTAAAATTTGTATATGAAGCTGAATATCTAAATGAAGGTAAAGTTACTGATGGTATATTTGCACCTTGGATGTTATATAAGGAAGATTTCACATCAATTGGTGGGCATGATAAATTATTCGCACCAATGGAGTTGGAGGATTCTGATATCTTCAATAGATTTTTACTAAATGGATATGAACTGATTCAAAGTAGAGATGCATTTGTATATCATATGACTTGTAGAGGTAGTAGATTCAAAGATGGAATTGAAATTGAAAAGGAGATTCCACTACCCGATGGAACAATTTGGTACAAACCAAAAGATTCCGAAGAGTACACTATTCTCAGACAACACAAATTCAGAGAGTGGTGGAGAAAGTGGCATACTGATGTATTACATGATGAATTTATGATGCCAATCGTTCCAAGTAGATATGATATTGGTTTCATTGTTAAGAATTGTAATACTCAAATTCTTTCAATCTTAGAACCTTGGTGTGATACTATTTATGTGGATTGTGATTATAGCGGATATGTTGATGCTGAAAATGAAAAATCAGAATATGATATAACTGATAGAGTTAAACCATATGATAACGAAAAGAACAATCGTATCCTTATTTCATTTGATGCTACTAAATTGACAAATCAACACTTTACTGAGTTCATTAAACAATTACCATTTATTATAGAAGAAACTGGTGAGACTGGTTCATTTAATTGGGATATATTCAAATTGGATATTATCTCTTTAGAAGAAGTTGATATGATTCAACCACACTTTAAAAATGTATTCTAATGAGTAAGAAAACTTTAGTTTGTATTCACATCATGCCAAATGAAATAGAGATGTTTCAAAAGTTTATGATTCAATATCGTAAGGCTCTTATGTATTGTACTGATTATGATGTTTATTTGAAGGCAACATTGAATCTAAATCCAAAGTTGACAGATTGGGATAATAGTGAACTAAAACAGGATTATTTCATTAAGATATTTAACGAACAATTCCAATACAAAGATATAAATCAGATTAATGAGATTGTATTGGATGATTCTATGTGGGGAACTACTCAACAAAAGAGAGAAGTAATTAGAATGGATTACTTTGACCAATTTATATTTGTAGATACGGATATTGTATTACATGAACATCAATTGATGTATCAACTAAAGGCATCTGAATTACTAAATGGTAAGTACATACTTTCACCAGCTATTCCAAAGTGGTTTGATATGAGTTGGGATGTATTAGTTGATGGTACTATGAGAGATACTGAATTTAATACTAAAGAAACTTTGGATAGTGTATATACACAACAACCATCAAAAATATCACTTAAACAAATTCCAACAATCAAATTTGGATGTGGTATGCATACTTTGTACTCAAAGGAGTTTTGGAAATTCATCGGAATACCTGAATCATTTGGTGGATATGGACCTGAAGATACGTTTGGTATGATGGCATCAATAGGAGCTATTAGGAAGGGATACGATATCAAACAATATGTATTAGATGGTATATATATTACAGAGGATTGGATAAATAGAGAGCCATCTATCAAAGATAAAATTAAAAAGGCAGATTTAAAAACCGATTTCTATAAAGAAGCCAATTCACACTTACCATCCGAACTACATAGTTTCATAGGAAGGATTTAACCTTTTATTACATCCATTAATATTTATAAGTGAATATGTTGTATCAATTAGTTACTTGTATTTAACTAAATAAATATATTATGGCATTTAAAGACATTTTTAAAGACAACAATGACTTCAACGAAAAAAATATCGTTGGATTTGCATCATTTGCAGTAATGGCAATATTCGCAGCAGCGGATATCGTAACTGGTATAATGGGAACTGAATTAATAATCGATGATACGGTATTTAATTCATTTGTAATTATCACATTAGGTTCGTTTGGAATTGATGGGGCAACTAAAATATTCAAAAAGGAAGAATAATGATATGGGACACCTCCCAATAGGGGGGTGTTCACTCATTAAATAAAAATATCTTTATATTTATTGTAGAGATAGTATAAAAGAATAAATTATGAAACTATTAGAAGAACACTTAGTTGAAAAGTATGAGGGTAAATTCACTATTGAGCAATTGGTGAATGAAGGTATTCCTAAACTTTTTATGAAAATAGAAGCGGTTAAAAAAGAAATCACAAAGTTAGAAGCTGACAGAAAGAAAGCTGTTGTACCTTATAACAATGAGAAAGACCCTGCTAAGAGAGAGAAGTTACTCAATATCCTAAAGGATTTGACCAAAAAAATAAATGCACGTAGAAAGAATCTTGTTCAATTACAGGATATGGAAGATAAGTATGTTTCCAATCTATCTGCTGATGCTGAGTTAGAATTATCAGAAGATACTGATTTAGGACATCAAGATGATGAACCTGGTATGTTAAGAGCTGACTTAAGTGTTATTGAAAGATATGCCGAAGAGTTAGGTGAACTTATGGCTGAGTTTGAAGCTAGTGGTGAGGAGATTGATTTCCCACATTGGTGGCAAGCTAAAATTATTAAAGCTAAGGATTACATAGTATCCGCACAACATTACCTTAGAGCTGAATTGGATAAAGAAAACTAAAAACTAATCATGCAAACTGAATCATTATACGCAGTATTTATCACATTGGTTACCGTCTTAGGTTCCGCTGGAGCTTGGAGGTACTATGAAAAACGTGCTCAATACAAAAAAGAAGAAGAGGATTTCATCAAAGATGATTGCGCAAAGCGTATTGATAGGTTGGAGGAACTATTAGAACGTAGTTCAAACGAAAAAGATGACCTTAGAGAAAAAATATTAGAACTTACAAAGGATTTAGCAGAACTAAGTGTTAAAGTACAATATTTGGAAAGAGAAAACTTACGATTATTGGAATTAAATAATCAGTTTTTAACTTCCAAAAATTTGGATAAATCCTAAAAATTTAGTATATTAGTATGTTAATAAAGGAACAAGAAGATATGATAGCAAGAAGTTTATTCTCAGAATCAAAGAAACTAAGGGTGTTTGATTTTGATGAAACTTTGGTTCTTACTAAATCATACATATACGTTAAACAACCCAATGGTAAAGAGAAGAAATTAACACCTGCACAATTCGCAGTTTATACTGAGAAACCAGGTGAAGAGTATGATTTCAGAGATTTCTACTCAGTTCAAGAACCACAGGAGTTGAAAAGAATCACCAAAGTATTAAAGAGAATCATTCAGAAAAATAGTGGTGATGGTGTATTCATCTTAACTGCAAGACCTCAAGCAGTAGATAAGCACGTAGCAAAATACTTAAAAGATATTGGTATCAATCAAAAAATACCTGTAACTGGATTACAAAACAATAATCCAAAGGCAAAAGCAGATTGGATTGAGGATAAGATTGATAACGAAGGATACGATGATGTGTACTTTGCAGATGATTCTATTAAGAATGTAGAGGCTGTAAAAAAGATGTTAAGAACTAAGAACGTAAAGTGGAGAGTACAACATATAAAACACTAATTCCCATATTTATAAATTAATAGAACACTATATTATGAAAATCGATATTAAAGCAGGTGGTATGAAGTATTCGGTAGATTTTAAAATGATGCCGGGTCAACGAGATACTCACCTTATTGCAATTGCAAAATCTTCTAAGGATTTAGATGAATTACAAACAGCTATTCTTAATAGAGGAGCCGGCGATGATATGATTGGTGTGATTATTGCTAAAGTAGTTGAGAAGAAACTAAAGTTACCAATTGATGTAGACCACTCATATCAAGGAGCAGGTTATGGATTTAAATTCGATACATATTCAATTGCACAAAAATTAAAATAAGATGGCTAAACCTAAGATTAAACATACCATTACTAAAAAAGAGTGGAACAAAAAGCATAAGGATTTCAAAACCACAATTGATGGTGTACCTTATATAATGATGTACAGTGATAAAGATGGTACATATCTAACACCAGTTAAAATTGTTGAAGCTACTGATGCAGAGGAGCAAGAGTTCCATTCAGAATTAGATAAGTTGGTTCACAAAACTTTTGGTAAGAGTCCTGAAGAAGAGGAAATGGATGAATCGGTAAACGAAGGAAGTTTTAGTGAGATTGATATTATGGCTAAAGCAGCTCGTAACTTTAATGAGTTTGTAAAAGAATTCTACAAAGATTTCAGAGATTTCCCAAAAGATAAAGATACCTTAAAGTGGTTGAAAAGTTTATATGCTGGTAGAAGCGCATTCGAATCGGTAAACGAATTGGATATGAATGACCCAATCTTAGTAAAACTCAGAGCATTGCAGATGAGAAAGAACAAAGAAGCTGCAAAAAAGATTGATACTGAGAAACAAAACAAAAATGCCATCAAAATCAAAGCACTCAAAAAGAAGAGAGCAGAGGTAATGAGAGATATGGAGCAAGAAGCTGAACCGGAAGGTGGTAAGATTGCTGATAGATATGGTAAACTTCTAAATAAGATTGATACCGATATCATCAAATTAGGTGGCAACCCAATGAGTGAGGGAATGGTTAAACCAAAAAGTGGACACACCTACTACCAATTAACAAAAGATTTTCCAATAAAGTATATCACTGGTAAGTATGGTATGGGATTAGAAGTTCCTGGTGTATTGATTAAAAACAAAAGTGGATACATTGATGGTAAGAAAGGAGCATATCTAATTGATTACTTTAATGCTCTTTACTATGTGGATATGAAGAAGAAATTCGCATCTCCTGTTTACTCATTAAGAGACCAAGATAAATTCAGTAGAGGTAGTATCACACAAGTTGATATGGCGCCCGAACATTCTGATTGGAAAAAATATCTTAAAGAAGTAGTAAACGAAAACGATGGTGTTTACTTTAAATCATATACAGCTGCAATTGAAGCAGCTAGAGCAGCAGCTTTGAAAAAAGGATTTGAAGTTGAAGATGATGAAATGTTCACCAAAGTTGGTATGAATTCAAAAAGACCTTCAGTTGGTAAAACAACGAGAGTATCTTTGGAGTTGACTAAGGCTGGTAAACCACAAAGAAAGATGTTACATATCCAAGTCTATGGAATGAAAAACGGATATGAGTTAAACTCATACATAAACTAATTATATTAATTGTTACACTAATGAGTAAAGGAAAAGCTAGAGTATCGGTGGAGGTTCGTAATGGAGATATCAACCGAGCTTTAAAATTATTTAAACGAAGAGGGTTTGATAGTGGACATATTCAAGAATTAAAGGATAGAAAAACTTACACTAAACCAACTACTTCAAATAGAAAGCAAAAGCAAAGAGCAGTTCATTTACAAGAGTTAAAGACAATTGAAGATAAAGTTGAAAGAGGTGATTTGAAATTAAACCCACCCAAAAAGAATAAAAAGAGATAAACAAAGATGGCAGAAAATATTAAAATATCGGCGTTAAATGAGTTAGCATCCGGCTCTATTCAAGGAGCTACGATAGTTCCTGTTGTGGATGGTGGAGTTACTTTAAAAACACAAATGTCATCAATTAAGGCATTTACTAATTCAGATGTTGCAACCGATACTGAGTTAACTAATGCAGTTTCTGCTTTAAATAATACAATCAACGCATTAGATACCGATGATATACCGGAAGGTTCTGCTCAATATTATACCGATGCAAGGGTACAAACTAAAATTGATTCATTAGGACTTCTTAGTGGTTCATTACCTGCTACTTTCAATTTAGGTGTTATTGGTGGTGGAACTTCAGTAAGTAATGTTGATTCCATTACCTTATATGGTGCAAATGTAATTGATAATGGTAGTGGTGATATCGATGTATCTATCAATAGTGGTTCATTAACTGTTATAAATGGTGGAACCAATATCACTTCCGTTAATACTATTAATTTAAGTGGTGGCACTTTAACTGATAATGGTGGTGGTGATGTAACAATTGGACTTGGTTCATTTACTGTTGAAGATATCGCGGGTGATTCTATTAGTGATGTAACTAAATTAAATTTTGATGGTATTTCCTCATTATCAGATGATGGTAATGGTGAGGTAACTGTAACAATATCAACACCAGCCGCAACCGATTTAACCTCATTAAACACATTCACCGGTTCTATCGATGGTAGAGTAACTACATTAGAATCAGCTGAAGTAGATAATAACAACACATCTTTAAATACATTTACTGGTTCATTCTCATCATCTGTTGAGAGTAGAGTAACCACATTAGAAACTGCTGGAGGTGGTGGGTCTGTTGATGGAACTATTTCTGGTTCTCAACAAATAACTGATTTTGGATTTGTTTCATCATCTGTACGATTTGTTGGATTGGGATTGGTATCAATATCATCTGCTAGTAATGATTATGGTGAAAGTGTTGAAATACAAGTTACTCCTGGTGGTGGGGGTGAAGTTGGTGTTGCTTATGATGCTGATTACCACATCATATCACAATCAGTTAGTTTGCCAGGTGAATCAAATATAATCCTAACCGATGTAAAGTTGGGAACGGGATTGCAAGATTTCAAATTCATAGATTTCTCAGAATCATTAGACAGTAGATTTGGTTCTGGTGGTGGTAGTGATTACATATCGAATGTAGTATTTTCGGAAAATCAATTAACATTCACTGGTCAAAATAATGCATTCAATGGAGTTGTATCTTTAAGTGAAGGTATTTTATCATCATCACTTCAAATTACTAATTTTGGGTTCTTACAAGAATCTGATATAGCTAGTGTTTTACCACAAGGAACCATATCTGGTTCTACTCAGATAGTAGAAAACGGATTTGTTACCACCGATTCAACATCATCTTTTGCACTTAATGATAATATAACAGGTTCATTTACCGAACTATCCGCATCTATTGCATCTGATATAGCTGGAATTTCTGGAGTATCTGAAACAACGTTAGGTGATGTAACTGCATCTATACTAAATGGTGGTGCATTTGATGGTGAAGGAAACCCTATAACACTAATATCATCATCAACGCAGGTTAGTTATTCTAACTTAAATGGATTACCATATTTTATTGGTGATGGTGTTTCTATAACAAGTGGTTCTGATGTTGAATCAATACCATATTTTAACTTATCAGCGGGTATTAGTGATTATATACTAGCACATACCGCATCTCTGAATTATCATTCGGCATCTATATCAGCATCGGTTGATTCATTGATAGTAGATAGTGGTTCATTCTCAGATAGAGTAACGGCTGTTGAAGTTAGTAGTGGTACTGCTAGATTTGATAGTTTAGAAGCCAGAACTGGTTCAGTAGATAATAGTATTAATGAATTAAATACATTTACAGGTTCATTCTCAGCATCAGTTGCTGACAGATTTGAAGCTGTTGAAGGTGCCGGTGGTGGAGCAGATTATGTATCGGATGTACAATTAAGTGGAACAATTTTAACTTTTACTGGACAGGGTTCCGCATTTAATAATACTGTTGAATTATCATCACTATCTACAACCGCATTAACCGAAGCATCTTTTGGTGTGGTATCACAATCATATGATTTATCAGAAACCAATTTACAAATTGGAAATGTAGTTATTGGTGGTGTAAGTGGTGATGTTACGTTAACTACTGTATCTCAATCATTTGATAGTAGGATAAACGCATTAGATGCGGCAAGTGGAGCAACTCAATTAAGTGAATTATCCGATGTTGGTAATATAACTATTGATGTAGCAAATGGGGATATACTTTTATATGATTCGGTTGAGCAAGAATTCACACATAGTAAGGCTTTAAATGGTGATTATACTTTAACTGGTTCATTGGATACTAAAGGTTCTGTGGATGTGAGTGGTTCTATAACTGTATTAGGTACGGTAACCGCTGATTCATTTATAGCAGGTGATGTGGGTACACCAACCATAAATTCAGCAACTGACTTAGATATGTCAGCTACTAACGCTGTTAATATAGATGGTGGTGGTATTAACCTAACCGCCGCAGGTAGTGGTGTGATTTTATCTTCATCGGCTGATATTACTGTTAACTATATGTTGACTTTAGGAAAAACCATAGGAGAACCAACAACATCTCCGGTCACTGGTAGTATTATGAATAGTGGTAGTATAGATTCCGATTCTAAACTATGGTTCTTTAATGGTACTGAATGGAAAGAAATCGCATTCGTATAAACCTATAACGTATGGTAACTTATAATGTAATACTTAGAAAGGATGTAGATTATCAATCCTTTTGGGATGATATGGAAAACGAAAACGATGGGGGTAATTTATACATTCCCAATCGTAGAGTTGATTCACCCAATCTAAGATTAAATTCACAAAGACAAACTTGGTACACATTAAGTGAAGAAGAGGCTGATATTGTAAGAAACGATGAAAGAGTTCTTGCAGTAGAAATTCCACCTGAAGATAGACCCGATATTATACTTACACCAAGAGCAACTCAAGAAGGTACATTTACCAAAACAACATCGGATAGTGGTACTTATCAAAATTGGGGATTAATCAGAACATTATCCAAAGATAATAATTATGGTACAAGCACAACCACATCTGAAAGTTACACATACACATTAACTGGTAAAGGTGTTGATGTTGTAATACAAGATAGTGGTATTCAGATAGACCATCCAGAATGGGCTGATAGATTTGAATCGGTAGATTGGGGTTCTTATAGTGGAGGTGCATTTACTCAAAATGTAAATCACGATAGAGATTACGATGGACATGGTTCACATTGTGCTGGTATTGCTGCCGGTAAAACATTTGGATTTGCTAGAGGAGCCAAAGTACTTCATCAAAAGATAGCAGGTTTAGAGGGTAGTACTGATTCTGGAACTGGTATATCATATACAAATGCGTTTGATGCTATTAAAGGTTGGCATAATGCTAAATCAATTGACCCAATAACTGGATATAAAAGACCAACTGTTGTAAATATGAGTTGGGGATTTCTGAGTACATTTACAAACGCTGAAATCACAACCATTGCTTATAGAGGTGCGGATTATAGTGGAACTCAAATTGATTCAACATCGGAGAGAGAAAATAACTATGGTTTAATGTATTCTTTATTTGATTTAACACCAACCTATGCAGCTAACAACAGAATTGTATCTGTTGATACTGATATTGAAGAGTTATTAGAAGCTGGGGTTCATATATGTGTTGCTGCGGGGAACCGAAGTAATAAGATAGATGAGATTGGTGGAACTGATTATAATAACAGTTGGACTCATTCAACATATGGTGTTAAGTATTATCATAGAGGTTCTTCTCCATATGGAGATGCATTGAATGATGGTTCACCAAGAGCAATCATAGTAGGTAATATGGATTCATCAGTTAATGATGTAACAAACGATAGAAAATCAACATCATCTGAATGTGGACCCGGTGTTGATATCTACGCACCCGGAACCAATATTATGAGTGCAACATCAACTACAAACAAATGGGGCAGTGGTTCTCAGAATTACTATTTAAACTCATCGTTCAGACAAACAAATATAAGTGGAACATCGATGGCATCACCTCAAGTAGCAGGTGTGTTGGCGTGTATGTTGGAACTACACCCAGAATGGACTCCAGCCCAAGCAAAGCAATGGTTATTGGATAATGCTGGTTCGGCAATTCTAAATACTGGTACTGGAAACGATTGGACAAATGATAGAAGTTTGAAGGGCGGTGTGGCTAAAGTATTACATATGCCATTCTCAAATCCAACACCAGTTACAATAAGTGGTGGGATATCTATGAATTTCAATATAGGTATCAAAGAAAGATAGAACTTTCTAAAATTTTAATATATATAATAAAGGAATAATAAAATGATTTTTGAAGAGATAACAGAAGAAGTATTAAATGAGAAGTTAATCACCTATGGTAATAGAAAACCATATGGACAGGTGGTATTCGTTGCAGGTGGAGCTGGTAGTGGAAAGGGATTTGCCATTAAAAACTTTTTAGATTCATCATCTTTTAGAGTTAGGGATGTTGATGAAACTAAGAGCAAACTTCAAGACCTAAATAGAATGGGTAAGTTGAGTATTGATTCTATAATTAAAAAGTATGGTAGAAATATCACACCTAAAGATTTGGATTTAATTAACAAAGTTAAAAAAGATGGATATAAGTTGGCAGATTTAGAACTTACAAATCCAGACCACGTATATGTTCTACATCAATTGGTAGATGCAATGGGTATCAAAGATAAATCGTTGACAGCTTTATTGAGTGGGAAATCTAATCCAAAAACTCTTCCAAACATATTATTCGATATCACTGCAAAGAAAGTAACATCAATAACGGATGTAATAGCTCAGTTAAAAAACGTTGGATACAAAGCAGATAACATTCACTTAACTTGGGTACTTACAAACTTTGTTACCGCAATGGTTAACAATAAGAGTAGAGCAAGAATGGTACCTGAAGATATCTTATTAAAAACACACATTGGTGCGGCAAACACTGTTTGGGGATTGATAACTAAAGCACTTCCAAAAGGAATGAATGGTAGAGTGGATGTAATACTTAACAACCCAGAAAATACTGTATTTTATACTGATGAAGATGGTAAAACTATTAAAGGTGGTGTAAAGGGATTCCTATCTCTACCACTTAAAAAAGCTGGTGGTGGAATCTTCCCAGAAAAATTTTGGAAAGATAAATTGTTCAGATGGGTTAAGGATAATGCACCTGATGAGATTACAGCAAATATGACAGAATCAATTGAGGAAGCTAACAATGAGTATGTAACTTATGTTGATACTATGAAGGGTAAACGCTTAATCAAAGTACATGCATCTAAGAGAGGAGCTGAGTTATTTAAAAACAAAAACTCAGATAGGATGTTAACTATAAAGGGTGTGGAATCATTTGGTTACATGCCTAAGCAGGAGTGGGATACTAAAGAAGCTAGATACGCTATTAAGTAAATCACTTAACATAAAACAAATTAGAGAAAAGGTTGGATATTCCAACCTTTTTTCGTATATTAGTGGTACTATAAGAAATTTAAGTTTTGTGTATGAAAAAGAGATTACTCTATATTTATATACATAAGAACAGAAACTTAAAATAGTATATAATAATGGAAGAAGTTATAAACAATGAAGAAGATGGTGGAAAGTTGTTTCCACACTTAGACCCTACTAAAGATTTATCGGCTGCACCTAAGCAACGAACCAAACGAGGTTTGGGAGCTAGACCTTTAATGGAATCTGAAATAAAAGATGTTCAGCAAAAAGCACGTTCTGCTGCTGAGGCTGCACGATTGTTGGGAGTATCATATAACACATATAAAAAATACGCTAGAGAATATGGTATCTTTGAGGATTTGAAGAATCCACATGGTATTGGTATTCGTAAGGGTAGTAATCCACATTCATTAGCTCATGGATTAGATGATATCATAGCTGGTAAACATCCTGAATATCCTACTTGGAAATTAAAGAAACGATTGTTGGATAATGGGTATATGTTAGAGAAGTGTAACAATTGTGGATTTGAAGAAAGAAGGGTAACTGATTTCAGAGTTCCATTGGTATTGGATTTCATCGATGGGGATAAGAAGAATCACCTATATGATAACCTCAGAATGTTGTGTTTTAACTGCTCATTCCTTATTAATGGTAATCTTACTGGACCCAAAAAGGACTACGAATATTAATTTTGAAAAAAGTTTGGTAAATTCAATTAATTTTTGTATCTTTACATAAATTAACAATATATATAAATATAAAAACGAAGATTATGTCAAAGTATTTTGAAGTAACAGTTGAAGTAGTGGTAGCCACACTAAAAAATGGTAAAGACAAGAAAAACAAAGAAATCTACTTGGTAGATGCTATGTCAGTAACCGAAGCAGAAGCGAGAGTTATCTCAGATTTCACCGAAGCTGGCGCAAATGTTGATTATAAAGTGAGTGGAGCTCGTGAGAGTAGAATTATAAGAGTTATCGAATAGTGAAAGAACCTGAAGTTATTACCGAAGAGGTAAAAGTAAAAGTTGCTAAGAGAGTACCACCGGGTGACCGTTGGACTCCCTTAGACAACACTTCAGTCATACTTGAATCATTGACAGATGTATTGGAGTATGTTTATCAAAAGAATGGAGATACACAATTCTTTATGGATGCTAGAGAGGGTTTCACATATGTAATTAAAACAGAACAAACAATTATAGAACCAAAACCCGATAAAAAGTATTCATTGTATGGAGAAGATTAAAAAGTATTTCAAAAACTTATTAATCGGTTTAGCTACAATGGTATTATCAAATCTTCAATCAAATACCACACCTACAACAAGTAGTGGAGTTATTAATATTGAAGAAGATGATGATATTCATATGTATATTTGAACTGATTGATATTTATATTAAATTAAACTTAAAATTAAAATTATGATTATTATTTATATTTTAGCTGTGATTGGAATCTCAGCGGGAGTATTATTTTACCTACAAAAAACAGGTAAGATTAAAGATACTGATGGGGATTTTATTCCTGATGTGGTTGAAGATAAAATTGAACAAGCCGAAGCAGTAGTTAAAGAAACCAAACGTAGGGCTAAGAGAGTTGTTGAAGAAGCAAAGGATGTTGTAGATGCTGCCAAAGGAAAACCTAAGAAAGCAGCACCTAAGAAAGCAGCACCTAAGAAAACTACGGCTAAGAAGGTAACACCTAAAAAAGCAACACCTAAGAAAAAATAATGGATTACTTTATAGTATTTGGTACAATTGGAATATTGTTTTTAGTATCTATTGCAATCATTTTTAGATTAATGTATCAAATGAGTGATATGAAATATGACCTCAAACTTGGTGAGATTAATTGTCAAAAAGATTTGGATAGGTTAGAGGATAAGATAAACCAAATAGCTATCAGAGATTCACATATATACTCTAAGGAAATTGAAAAGCTAGAAAAATTACATAAATCTCTTACCAAATTAGCAGATATCAGAGATAATGAAAACCGAAAACTACTTAACGATTAAATAATGAAGAAGGATATTTCAGATTCCTATGAATGGGAAGATGAGTTTGATAGAAAGAAAAAAAAGGGTTCTGTTAAAAAGAGTACTAATTACAAACGTAAGGAAAAGTACAAAAAGAATTATTTTAAAGATGAATATTAACTCAACGCATTAATAGAAATGAAGAACCGAAATATAACCACATCAGAATACATACTATTGCTGTGTGTTTTATTATCAATAGTATTATCATCTTATTTGTTTTTAGTATTGGATGAAAAGTTATTGGGTTTATTCATTGGATTGTGGGCACCAACTATAACGGGATTAATTAATTTTATCAATATAAAGTTTAAGAAATAAAGGTTACTTGCTTAATGAAAGATGTTACAATACTGATTCAGGGGAAGATTTCTCAGGAAACATACAATTACTATGTGGAAACATTTCCACAATTTCCTATTGTTATTTCAACATGGTCTGACCATACATTGGATTTATCATATTTCCCAAATAACCTACAATTTATTCAAGCCAAACTTCCAAAAGAAAGTGGTGAGCAGAATATGAACTATCAGTTTGTATCAACTATAAATGGATTGAATAATGTAACTACTAAGTATGTAATAAAGGTTAGGGGTGATGAGTACTATTCTAACATAGATTACATTAGGGATTTGGTAGAGAGTAACCCATCTAAGATTTGGACAGTTCCTGTATTCTTTAGACATGGTACTGATTTTCCTTATCACATATCAGACCATCTTATGGCATCTACAACTGAAAACTTAAAGTTTATGTTTGGTGCTACTAAATACGCATTTGATAACAAATTAATATATCATGTGGTTGATGGGCAAAGATATTCATATTGGGAACCGGAGATAAATCTTACAAAGGGATATCTTATGGCTAAGTATAAGGAAGAATTTCATAAAAAAGAAATGAATCAGATAATGGTTGAGAACTTTGATATTATTCCACTAACTGAACTAAAACCTTATAAGATAATTGCAAATATATTCAAAACGTATTGGATTAATAACTTTACGCCTGAGTTGAATCAAAGTATTTCAAAGATAGAACAATTGTTAGATACTAAAGCACCATACGAACTACAATGATACTAATATCACATAGAGGAAACTTAGAAGGTAAGCGTACCAATAGAGAAAATCACCCATCATATATAGATGAAGCTATTGAGGCTGGATATGATGTGGAGATTGATGTTTGGTATGTAGATGGTAAGTTATGGTTAGGGCATGATGAACCTCAATATGAAGTATCATTGGAGTGGTTGGGAAATCGTTCAACTTCACTTTGGATTCATTGTAAGAATATGGATGCACTTTCTTACTTCAATGAATATGCATGGAAGAAATCAATTCAATTTAATTACTTCTCACACGATGAAGATTTGGGAGTCCTAACTTCACATAATTATATTTGGTCAACCCATTTGTATGATAGAGGTATATTAGTTTTACCTGAAGTATTTGGTAGAGAACCTAATGAAGGAACAATCGGTATTTGTTCAGATATAATTCAAAACTATAAAAAATGAAAAGAGTAGTAGCTGGAATTTGTATTAGATATGATGATAATTTACCTGAAGTATTATTGGGTTTAAAGCCAGATGGACATTGGGAGTTTCCTGGTGGAAAGGTAGAGTTTGGTGAAACCGATGAACAAGCATTGGAAAGGGAATGGGTAGAGGAATTAGATGCTCTGATAAATGTAGGTAATTTTTATGTAAATGTTGAAAATGACCCATATAATGTGTACTTCTACTTAGTAGATTTCGATACATCTAATAAAATAGATGGTTCGAAAGCCATAGCTAAAGAACATATTGATGTGATGTGGGTTGGATTGGATAATTTAAACTCAATTCCAATGGCTGTTGGGAATGATATGGTAGTTGATTTGTTAATAGAAGATTATTTGTAATATGAAAGTAAGTAAGTTAGATGATTTCTTCAAAGGATGGGTAGTTGGTAATTTTGAACCATCTTTATTTAAAACCGATGATTTTGAAGTTTCTGTAAAGAACTATAAAAAGGGTGATTATGAACCTGCTCATTACCATAAGGTAGCAACTGAGGTAACTATTATTACTAAAGGTAGAGTAGTTATGAATTTAGAAGTGTACAATGAGGGTGATATTATTGTGATGGAGCCAGGTGATGCAACTGATTTTAGAGCAACCAATGAAGTATCAACAACTGTAATTAAATTCCCTTGTGTAAAGGGTGATAAGTACTTAGTAGAATGAGATTACTATATATAGACATACCAAATGTTGAGAACAATCTTTTTAACAAAAACTTCATAAACAAAGTTGTAGAATTGGATGGTTTATTTGTACCAATACATTCCACTGGTACATCTTGGAACTACCCATCTCAGATAAAGGGTTGGAGAGACTGGGATTTTACATCGCAATCACAGGGCAAATTTAGAGAAGTTGATGAGTTTGCATTCACATCAACAGATATACTCGTAACTACTGTTAGAAATCCATTTAATTTATTATATCAGTATTTTCTAAATGATTGGGCTTGGTGTAGGAAGTATCACAACCTGCCAACTGATAATCATACAATAGATGATTTTCATAAATTTGTGGATATCTACTTAGATAGGTCTGTTGTATTTCACGCACCATCATTTCGAAAATCTTTATTTTCTCAATTGAAAGATATCAATGGTAATTGGTTATTGAATGATAACAGTATTGTATTGAGGTATGAATCCATTGAAGCTGATATTAATAAGTTTTCAAAGTACGTTGGTATAACCGATGTTGATTATAGTAAACTACCAACTCAAATAGATTACTTTGATATGTACACAGCGGAACATATTAAGTTGTTAAATAAATTGTGGAAAGATGATTTAGATTACTTTGGATATGGTATCAATAAAGCAACTAAACCATCTTTGGTAAAATCAAACTCAACTCCTATTGTTAAATCAAATAAGAAAATAGCAATATGTTTTTCTGGTGAAATTAGAGATTTGGAAAGAACTAAGGAATATTGGGGTAATCTTATCAAACAATATGATATGGATGTGTATGCATCGTTTTGGGATGTTGAGAATGAGGAGCTAGGTGATACGTTTGATAACTTCCATAGGTTATATGATGTTAAGAAAACTGAGATAGAATCATACAAATCGTTTGAACAATCAACTCTATCTCAATTAAGGATTGGAATCAACCCACCAAACTCATTACAACAACATCTAAGAGAGTCTTGTATAAATTATGGTACATTATCAATGTGGTATAAGATATGGAGAGCAAACCTACTTACTAAAAGTTTGGATATTGATTACGATATTGTAATAAGAGCAAGAACAGATGTATTTTTTGATGATAGATTAGATATCACTCAAAACGATATGTTTAATATCCCATATGGTAGAGTAAAGACTAGTAATTGGGATAGTTCAGATGGTATTTGTGATTTATTTGCATATGGTTCACCAAAGTTAATGGATTATTATTCGACTTGTGTATTCTATATGATGGAGCATTTGAATAAGGGACATTATATGGTACCACATGAATTCTTCTTACATACTCATTTAAATAAAGTAAGTGTACCAATTAGATTCTTGGGAACTAATCTGACAATAACAAGAACATCAAAGGGAACGCCTGATGAATTATATTGTAAAGGTGTTGATGTTAAAGAAGAGATATTACAATCAGACTTTATGAAGTTGGAACCCAACAAAGAACTCAATTGGAGAGATGATATTAAAAATACGTTGAATTAACGTATCAATTTTTTGAAAATCTATATTTAAGTGAGAAACTCAAAATAAATCATATGGATATCAACGAAAGAATACAAGATATATTGGATACCTTAGAGGAAGCTATATCTTATGAAGATTTTACAATGGTTGATGATGCTAGACGTGAATTACTATTTGTATTAGAGGATTTGGAACACGATTACCCATCACACGATACCGAATATTAAAAAAAGTACAATTTTATTTGGTAGTTCCAATTTTTTGTTGTATATTAGTAGGGTAATTGAGTGAGAGGTCTACTCAATACGTTAACCCAACTAAATTAAACAATATGACAAAATCAGAATTTTGTGAAAAGCACAATGAGTGGCAATCCGCTGAAACTCTTCAAACAACTGATGTACTGATGCGTATTGCTAGTAACCTATCGGACTTACACATCGAAAAACACTTATTCACTCCAGAGCAGATGGATGAGAAGTTAATCAATCTTAAAAAATACATCTTTGATTTTCATTCGGTTCTACGAATGGAAGCTCAGTATGCTAAGTACGAAAAGCAGGAGATGGACGAATTTATTTCACATTTGGGATAAAATAATTCAAAAAAAGCTTGTATATGTCAAAACCATTTCGTATATTAGTATAGTAATTGAGAGACAGAGTTAAACCCTTTAAAACAAATAATATGAGTAAATACGGAAATTCTTCTTACTGGTTAAAAGATTGGGAAGATGATGATGTTATAGTTGATACTTTGAGTGATGTAGAGAAAAAATCAAATGACCTCTACAAATTATCAGCATCTAAGAGAGCAATCTCTAACTTCGTTAACATCGTTACCAATGACCAGATTCCAGTTAAGTTCAACTCTAGAGGTGATTCTTATACTGATGGTAAGAGTGTGGTAATTGGTTCTAACATCGTTGAACCTAAAGATTTCGATGTGGCTGTTGGTTTGGCATTGCACGAAGGTTCCCACATCAAACTAACCAACTTTGATTATCTACGTGATATCTACTCAATGGTTCCTGATTATATGAAAGATGGAGCAATTAAAAAAGGTATTACCAATCCAATCTCAGTAATCAAAGATATTTGGAATGTGGTTGAAGATAGACGAATTGACCGATTCGTATTTGATTCGGCTCCTGGCTATCGTGATTACTACCGAGCAATGTACGATAAGTACTTCAACGATAAGTTGATTGATAAAGCTCTTCTTTCTGATGAGCATACTGAAGAGTGTGTTGATTCTTATATGTTCCGAATCATCAACCTTCACAACAAAAATACTGACCTTAACGCTTTGAAGGGTCTTAGAGAGATTTACAAAACAATTGGGTTGGGTAGTATCAACCGATTGAAAAACTCCTTAGATTCCTTTAATATCGCTCTGAAGGTGTTCCAAATCATTATGGCTAACCTACCATCATCTGAAAATGGTGAAGGTGAGGGTTCTGAGAATGATGAGAACCAACAACCTCAAAGTGGTGAGGGACAAGGTGGTGGTTCTTCTGAACCTCGTGAAATGACTGATGAAGAGTTCGAAGAGTTCTCAGACCAATTGACTGGTTCATCACCAATGAGTGGTGATATGGATTCTAATCCAACTGGTGGTAGTGGTATGGATGTGAACGGCCTTCCCGAAAATATGGAAGGTGAACAACCAGCTTCTCCATCCAATGGTGGTAACGAAACTGAAAAGGTTCAACTAACTGACCGCCAGAAAGAACTTCTTAAAAAGAAGATTCAGAAGCAGAAAGACTTTATGGATGGTGATGTTCGTAAGAAAACCATCTCTAAGAAAGATAATGAAAACCTTGAGGCTATTGATGAAAGTGGTTCTGAAATTACCAATGTTGGTAATGGAGTTGATATTGGTTGGGGACGAGTTTCCAAAGGTGTTCAATGTATTGTAGTTAAGAAACTGACTCAATCACTATTGGAATCTGAAATGTTCCCAATGACTTCAAACAATTATTGGAATACTTCTGAAGGTGGAGCAATTAAACGATACAATGAAAAAGAAGTTGCTGAAGGTATTCGAATTGGAACTATCTTAGGTAAGAAACTTCAGGTTCGTGGTGAGGACCGTTCTACTGTTTTCAATCGCCAAAAGCATGGTAAGATTGATAAGAGAATGATTTCTTCACTTGGATTCGGAAATGAGAATGTGTTCCAATATATTGAAACTGATTCTTACAAAAAAGCTAACCTCCACATCTCAATCGATGCTAGTGGTTCGATGAATGGTGAGAAGTGGAATAAAACTCTAACCAATGTGGTTGCACTTTGTAAGGCAGTTGATATGATTCAGAACCTATCGATTCAAGTTTCATTCCGAACTACTTCAAACAACCTACCTTACATTGTGTTGGCTTACGATTCTCGTACTGATAAGTTCTCTAAGGTAAAACAAATGTTCCCTTCTCTAAACGCTGGTGGAACTACTCCCGAAGGATTATGTTACGAAGCAATTATGAAGAACTTCTTAGGTGGTACAAATGATATGGATTCTTACTTCCTTAATATCTCAGATGGTGAACCTTACTTTGGTAACTCATCATTCTACTACTCAGGTCAACCAGCATTCGAACACACTCGTAAGATGGTGAAGCAAATCGAATCAATGGGAATCAAAACCCTATCTTACTATGTTGAGCAATGGGTACCAGAAAATGGTGAACCATCTTCAGGCTTCAAAACTATGTATGGTAAATCATCAAAACTTATCGATGTAACCAATGTGGCTCAAATTACCAAAACGATTAACGGGCTTTTCCTCCAAAAATAATTGGAGGAAAGCTTGTGTAATCCAAATTTATTTCTTATATTAGAACTGTAATTGAGAAAGAGATGAAAGAGATTAAAACTATAATTGTTACGCAAGAAGAGATTAAGATGGCTACTCGTCCTAATATCTACAAAAACAAAAAGAAGTACACTCGAAAATCGAAGCATAAAAAAGTTGAAAATAAATGAGAAAAAGTTTGGTAGTTCCAAATATATTTCGTATATTAGTATAGTAATTGAGATGGGGATGTTCCCCGAATGTTAAAACCCTAAAAAACAAAAGTTATGACAGATTTCAAAATCGGATTCGTTCAAAATGAAGTTTACAAAGTAGAAAAGTTTGGAAACTCATTTAAGTTAATTGACACCAAAGGTACTAAGGTTGGTACATTAGGTGTTACTACTGGTACTCGTAAGGGGGCCTATGAGAATGGAGAAGCTCTCCAAGCTTACATTCAAAAGAATGGTAAGAAAGTTTACCGAAAAGTTGGTATGGAAGTTTACAACAACTTAGTGGCTCCTATGGCTACTGAAAAAGGTGAAGTTCAGTTTGAAGATAAAACTGACCATACGGCTATTAAAGATTTTATCCACAATGGTTCAATCAATCTAAAACCAACTGAGTTGGTGATGACCCCATTAAAGTGGAAGTACTTAGTTCGTTCAGCAGTTCGAGCTAAGAACATTATGATGACAGGACCTGCTGGTTGTGGTAAAACTATGGCCGCTAAGGCTTTGGTTACCGCACTTGACCGTCCTGATTTCTACTTCAACTTAGGAGCAACGCAAGATGCCCGAGCTACTCTGATTGGGAACACCCAATTCGATTCTAAGAAAGGTACTTACTTTTCAGAATCATCGTTTGTGAAGGCAATCAAAACTCCAAACGCTGTGATTCTCTTAGATGAGTTATCTCGTGCTCACCCTGATGCTTGGAACATCCTAATGACCGTATTGGATGGTGGACAGCGTTACCTCCGATTGGATGAAGCAGAAGGTTCACCAATTGTGAAAGTGGCTGAAGGAGTTACCTTCATCGCTACGGCTAACATTGGTAATGAATACACTTCGACTCGTGTTATTGACCGAGCGATTCTTGACCGATTCGTTACTATTGAGATGGATGTTCTCAACGATGAGCAAGAGTTCGGACTGTTGAAGTTTATGTTCCCTGAGGTGAACGAAGAAGATTTGAAAGCTGTGGCTGAAATCGCTCATCACACTCGTGTTCAATCGATGAGTGATACTGGTAAAGTTACAGCAATGGTTTCTACTCGTGCTAGTGTGGAGATGGCTGGTTTGATTTACGATGGATTTGACCTCTTTGAGGCCGCTGAAATCTCAATCTTCCCATTCTTCTCTAACGATGGTGGGGTTGATTCTGAACGAACTTACATTAAGCAATTAGTTCAGAAGTATGTGAAGGATGAGGGTGAAGCTCTCTTCAATGAACATGAAACCGAAACGAATTCGGAAGATGAGATTCCGATGTTTTAGGGTTAATCAATTACGCTGAGAAAGGGGGGAGCTCTCAACTCCCCCTAATCTCTTTTAATTTAACCAAAACATAAATTATGAAAATACTACAAAAGATAAGCTGGAAGTTCAGAAAAATACACATCACCATATCACCATTGATTATTTACATTAATAGTAATTGGGATGGTTGGGGATTTGATATATTGAACACATCACATAACCTATGGGAAGGTTCTTTATTAAAGATTGTGTGGAATCTACCCAATGGTGCAGAAAAAAAGTTATCCATTAGTGGGGATTTACTATTCCTACGAACTATTCTATTGAGAGAATTATCCAATTTAGATGATATGAAACTATGGGGCAGTTCATTCTCAAAGTGGGATGAAATAAAACATTGGGCATTAAGATTAATATTTAAATAATGAGTAAAAATACAAGCGATTGGATGGAACGATTGGTTAAGAACTATCGCATCCCAACTGAAGAAGAGAAATCAAAAAATTCCGAACAACCTAAGATGTTAAAGGAATCCCAGTTAAAAAAGATTTTGGAAAGAGATTAGGATATATCAAATATTATTCGTATATTTACATATAATAATTAAAACCATAAAAACATGTCATACAATCCATTCCGTTATTTCACCGAAGGTAAGTATCGAAAAAGGCCATTAAAATCAAATTCACCACTTCTACTTAAAATTAGAAATGGGGATTTTGAATATTCTCCTTATTTTTTAGAAGCTAAGGATAATGAACAATTGTATGATGATATGTATAATGAGTTTATGGAAACATCTACTCTCAGAGATATCAATGATAAGAAGCATGAGGCTCATCAATATGCTAAGATGAAAAGAATCAAAGCACATAAATTGATGGAAGTTGGTGTAAATGAAGAGAACCTAAGATTACGTCAATTACGAATAGAGTTGGAAGCTGAGTTCGGAAAGGATTTGTGGGAGAAGTGTTTGGAAAAGCAAAGGGGAAAAGGTACTACTGAGGATATTTATTGGTGGTACAAAAAGCAAGTTAAGATGGGAACAACACCATCAGAGATTGCAATTGCATTAGGTAGAACAACAACAAAGGGATTAAGATAATGATTGCAGCTTATACAAAAGTTTGGAATACAATTAGAAGTGCAGGATACATCCACTTAACAAATGGAAGTGTGTTGAATCTTATAAACAACTTCAATAATATGTATAAAGATGAAGTTCGATACAATGAACTTATGGGTGATTATAATAATAAATTAAATAGTATAAATGAATAGCTAATATTTAAAGTTATGGAAGTTATTAAGAGTCGATATGGATTAGAACGTACAATCGAAAAGATTGATGCTAATCGTATCAGAGTAATGGGAGAATCTCAATTTGTGAGAACATCTCAAAATGAAGAAGGAAATACAACAATGTTTGATTTCGAAGGTGGACCTTGTCTATCTATTGGTGGTGAAATTACATATCAAAACTTAAAATGGGTGATTAAAGAAATCAACCCAAAACAATCAAAGCATGAGGGATTATCCGAATGTTTATTAGTGGTAGACCCTAAATATTAATATGTTTGGATTCTTAGGAGATGGTGATATACAAGACCCAATAATCACAAATGAGATATTGAGTAAGTTAACTCCTGCTCAAAATAAATATTTGGAAAGTGGGAGGTTGTTAATCAATCCAATTACCGGAGATACCATAGTACCTATTCAGATTTCACAAACTCAGATAGCACGAATTGTAATAAACATATACTAATGAAAGAGACATTTAAGTTCTTTAATGATGAATGGAACGAACCCACCACCGATAATGATAATCGGGGAGATAATTACGATACCGATTTTGAAGATGGGGTTGACTTGTATATACCAAAATCTACTCCAATTACATCAATAGAGGATTAAGGGGATTACCTCCTTTACATCGATTCGGTGGGGGGTGAGTCGGAACCTTGATTTTTTTTGATAGTTCTATTTCCTTATATTTATAATTAAGTGTACAAAAATACGCATTTATATTAATATGGGAAAGAGCCTCAACAAAGCCTTATTTGAATTTACATCCTCATTGGGGATACATCCAAAGTGGGAAAGGGAATTAGTGGAATCGGATTATCATCTACAAACCTACAAGCGATGGGAAGAATCCGATGTGATGTGCTCTACTAAATGTAAAGATTTATATCTAAACCGAATATCATATTTAAAGGGATGGATAGAGTGAAATTTAAAAAAAGGTTATACAAATTTATTATGAAAGTTGGTTATAATATATGGGAAGCTCAAAAGAATGGGTGGTTTCCATATTTCGTTATTATATTCTTATTTACAAACATCACCTACGGACAATCTACGGAGAAATCTCAAAAGCAACAAAAGGTGATTGAACAAAGAACTCAACGTTCTACACCTACCTATACCAATACTCCCCCAAACGATAGATACACTCCGATTCAAAATCAAAGAGCTTATCGACCTTATTACTACAATCCTAACATCTATGGATACACTCCGTATTGGAATCCATATCGAAGCTGGGATGGTAGGGAATACATTATTACTACGGATAATTCTAAAACATCACCTCAACCTCCTATGAGAATATCCATTGGGGTCCTGAGTGAGGTAACTACCCAACAATCAACCATCTCACCTTATTTGGTTATTGGACAAAAATCCTTTGCTATCTTTCAATATCATTTTGGTGGTAGAAACTCATATCCTTATTATGATAACATTTATCAATGGGAAGTGGATGAGTGGGAAGATACTCCAATGGGTAACCCAATTCAGCGTAACGAATTTGTTATAGGTATAGGAACTACCATTGATAGAATATCTCCATTTGTAGGAATGGGATTTGGAACTCAAACTCAATGGGATTCTTACTTTGATGAAACTTATACATTATCCTCTCCAAGAGATTTAGGGATTTATACTATAAATGAAGATACGGATAAACTCAGAACCTTAAAGATAGGGTTTATTTACCATTGGGAGCAAATTGAGGTTATATCACAAATTTCTACTTTTGAAAGTATATCCTTTGCGGATGGATTAAGATTAGGGATTGGTGTAGGAATAAAATTGTAAAGAAAAGATGAAAGGTTACTTTAAAAGGATAAAGGATATACTAACCTACTACGATTACGAGCCACTATTGTTCTTTTTATCAATAGCTTCGGTAGTATCCCATACTCAAATATGGTTTAGTGATTTTAGCCATGTGGAGGGTACTGTAAAATACTTTGATTTAATTTGGTTCAATCCTAATTCTTTTAACGAGTGGTTCTATGTATTTGATACGATTGTTGCTATTTCAATCGTTGGG
>Ga0255773_10000024_pt1 | contig 167283 bp, 145 predicted proteins | sample 011ome_17_FD_179971 | JGI IMG/M metagenome (GOLD analysis project Ga0255773, IMG submission 179971) | Coastal salt marsh microbial communities from the Groves Creek Marsh, Skidaway Island, Georgia - 011502XT metaG (version 2) | ecosystem: Environmental > Aquatic > Marine > Intertidal zone >... | reverse complement strand
ATTATTTTATCATTTCTTTATCACAATTTTTGTCATTTTATTGTTAATTTTACATCAAAATGCTTTTTCTGCTTTTTATTAACATTATTTTATCATTTTTTATCACAATTTTGATCATTTTATTGTTAATTTAACATCAAAATCATTTTCTGCTTTTTATTAACATTCTTTTATATTTATTTATCACAATTTCTTTTATTTTATTGTTAATTTAACATCAAAATCACTTTCTGCTTTTTATTAACATTCTTTTATAATTCTTTTATCACAATTTTGGGTAAGTTATAGATTTTTGTGTAACTTACCCAAACTTTTTAACAATGATACTTTTTACAATTTCAACAGTAATTGTTGTTAAATTAGTTTACATAATTTGGGTATTTTGGGTAAGTTACAAATCAAATCAGATTTTATGGAGATTAACAAGCCACTCTTTTTTAAAAAGGGGGTGGTGTGCTTTTCTATTGATTCTAATTTAGCATTTATAACTTACTCAACTTACCCAAAAATAATTTACTTATGTTTATTACCAATCGTTTAAAGGTTTGCTTTCGTTTTTGGGTAAGTTATCATTTTTTATAACTTACCCAAACTTACCCAAACTTACCCAAAAAATTTAATCATAATCAATATCTTCTTTTCTGTTTTCATTTAATTCCATGTTCAAAATCACATACTTTTTATACCTGTTCATTGTGTTGTAGTCAGGACAGCATCCTTTTTTACTTGTCGAGTTGCATGACCTACAGAGATGTAACTGTTTGATTTCGTATCCGTGAGTTTCTAATGTAGCGTTATCACATATACTACTCCATTTATATGTCTTCATTCCATGTTTAAACTTGATGTACATCTTAAATACATTCTTAAAATCTTCAAGGTTTGTATGTGCATCTTTCTTGTAAAGAACATAATATCTGTTTGTATCTGGTCCTTCTGATATAAACTGTGATACCATATTGCTTTCTGATTTCGTTTCTTCCTTTTTCAATACCATGCACTCCGGTTCAATTTGCCAAAAATCTTTTTTCCCTTCTGTTATTTGAAGTAAATCATGATATGATTTGATCAGTTTTACAAAAATATAGGGCACTTCATTTGATTCGATCTTTTTTCCCAAAGAAATATCCTTCATATCAGATGGTACAATCTTCATCCAAGGTACAATTGCAATTCGTCTGGTAAATGAACCCGCATCATCATTGTATCCTAATGAACGATTAAATGCTATGAACATTGGTACCATCCAATTAGGTACTGTATATTGTTGTTTGTTTTTACAGTCAATATCAACACTTTCTCCTGATATCATCGATTGTAACAAGTTTTGATCTAGTTTCGATGATAGATTAAATTTCGCATCGGGAATGATTATACAAGATGCTTTGTCTTTGGATTCTAAACAAAAGTTAGCGGATGTGTTTTTATCAATCGTAGACACTGCACCTTTTCTGAACATAAGTTTGATAGTCTCTATCAAAGTGCTTTTCCCATTTCCAGCAGGACCTTGTAATGCTGGCATAATCTCGAAATGATCCATCTCATTTACATGAAAGAACAATCGGCCAAGCAATCCTTGTACTATCTTTGAAGTATAATCATCCAACTGATATTTTATTACACTGTCCCACAATGGTGTCTCTTTGCTTTCTTCGAAATCAACATCGAAATATTTTATTGCATAAGTCTTCGGTTTTACTTCACTCTTCCGAACAAACTCCATCGTTTTTATGTTCCAAACTCCGTTCCGGAATCCATATAAATGTGCTTATTATGTAAATAAAATATGGTTAACAATATCATAAGTGAAATCATTACATACCCTATTAATAAAATCATTTTATTTATTATTTTATTTATTATTTTATTTATTATTTTATTTATTACCACCTTTTTTTATAAAGTAACTCTATTTTAAGAAAATTAACTACTTTTTACTTTCTTATCTTTCAGTACAAACTCACCTCTCTTACATTTAAAATACTTCCTCGTTTGTACATGCATATTGTCCAAACTTACTTTATCAAACTGTTTGTACTTCATTTCATCATCATCATTTTCACATTCGTTTGATTCATCTTCGATATCCACATCTTCCTTCAGATCCTCGTTCAAATAGATATCCAGGTCATCGTTCATTATCTTTAAAAAGTTATGCACTATTCGTCGTTCCTTTGGATCTCTAAATTTTACATTATACTTGTTCCTCGTTTTGTTGTAAATCTCTATGTACTTTTCCATATAGTTTAACATTGGGTCACGAACATCCTCAAACTCCATATACTCAAACTCACCTTCGTTGTTTCTTACCCTTACGCTTGATCCATACTTCTCAGGCTTGATTATGCTAAATCCTTTTGGATTTTTAGGATTGAAAAAAATATCGTTCTGTATATCTCTTATTCCATATAATTGTTTCTTGCCTACCTGTTTCAATCTTTCTATTATTTCTTTGTCTTCTCCTAAAAACTCCTCCAATTGTTTGATTCCTTCTTCACCAAATGCATTAAAATTTATGATATTGTTTGTGGTGTTGTTATTGTTATGTGAGTTTGTTGTTACCACATTATTGTTATTTTGTATGTTCGATATTGTTATTGGTTCTTTAACGATTAATGCGTTTTCCAATGGGAGAGATTCAAGTGGTTGTGGAGGAGGATGAATTGGAGGAAAGCATAGTACATTTCTTTTGTGTTGATATATACCCCTTCTTGATCCAAAAAAATTCAAACAAATTTGACACTGATTTGATTTGAATCCTTTACATCGTTCTTCGTGTCTGAGTAAAGAATATTTTGAACTTAATAGTTTATTACATAGAGTACATCCATATGTAATTCTATCTCTATCATGTTTTTCTTCATAAACATTTTGTGAATCTACATAGACATTTTGTGAATCTACATAGACATTTTGTGAATCTGCATAGACATTTTGTGAATCTGCATAGACATTTTGTGAATCTGCATAGACATTTTGTGAAATTTTATTACATCTAAACTTTCTATTTAAATGTCTAGTATAATTAGCCTTTTTATCAGTTTCATACGAACAATGGTCACAATAATATTTCATTTTAATTTAGTTTACAATATATTTTTAAATACACTGCTCAATCCAATTGAGCAGCGTCTCGTTTTTTTATAATTTGGTTGGTTATTACCAAAAGCGTTTGGTAATAATGAGTCTCAATTTATCTCAATAATCTCAAAATATATTGAGCTAATAAAAAAAAAGTGTGGGCGGATTTTGGAAAAAAGTGTTTTGAAATATAATTTTCCTAATATAAAGTTTTTAAATTAAAGTTTTATAATTTCATTTTGTTGGTTATTTAGGTAATTATGTTGTAAATATGTAAAGTATGCTTACACTTTGTTGATCTTTTACTTTTTGCAACGAAATACAACTTTATACACACATTGGTTTCTTCTCTTTCAGTACAAACTCACCTTTCTTACATTTGAAATACTTCTTCGTTTGCACATGGATGTTGTCCAAACTTACTTTATCAAACTGTTTGTACTTCATGTCCTCACCCTCATTATCACATTCGTTTGATTCCTCCTTGATATCTAAATCTTCCTTCAGATCCTCGTTCAAATAGATATCCAAGTTATCGTTCATTATCTTTAAAAAGGTATGTAAGATTCTTCGTTCCTTTGGATCCCTAAATTTTACATTAAACTTGTTTCTCGTTTTGTTGTAAATGTTTATGAACTTCTCTATATAGTTTAACATTGGGTCCCTAACGTCTTCGAACTCCATATACTCAAACTCACCTTCGCTGTTTCTTACCCTTACGCTTGATCCATACTTTTCAGGCTTGATTATGCTAAAACCTTTTGGATTTTTAGGATTGAAAAAAATATCGTTCTGTATATCTCTTATTCCATACAATTGTTTCTTCCCTACCTGTTTTAATCTTTCTATTATTTCTTTATCTTCTCCAAAAAACTCCTCCAATTGTTTGATTCCTTCATCCCCAAATGAATTAAAATTTATGATATTGTTGTTTATCGTATTGTTATTGTTTGAATTGGTCATTTGCTTGTTGTTTTGTATGTTTGATATTGTTGTTGGTAAGGTTGATCCATGTACGATCATTGAGTTTTCTAATGGTGCATCTTCAAGTGCATGTGAGGGAGGAGGCGGAGGAAAACATAGTACATGTCTTTTGTGTTTATATTTACCATTTCTATGTTTGAATGTCTTAAGACATATTTCACACTGATGTTTCTTTTCATATATGGTAATAACATGCGATACATTTTGTGCATCAAGGGTGACGCTAGGGGTGACATTTTGTGCATCAAGGGTGACGCTAGGGGTGACATTTTGCGCATCAAGGGCGACGCTAGGGGTGACATTTTGTTTATTAAGGGCGACGCTAGGGGTGACATTTTGTTTATTAAGGGTGACACCATAACACTTAAACTTTCTATTTAAATGTCTAACATAATTAGCCTTTTTATCTGTTTCATACGAACAATGGTCACAATAATATTTCATTTTAATTTAGTTTACAACATATTTTTAAATACACTGCTCAATCCAATTGAGCAACGTCTCGTTTTTTTATAATTTGGTTTGTTATTACCACAAGCGTTTTGTAATAACGAGTCTCAATTTGTCTCAATAATCTCAAAATATATTGAGCTAATAAAAAAAAAGTGTGTGCGGATTTTGGAAAAAAGTGTTTTGAAAAATAAATTTTCCCGATATAAAGTTTTTAAAATGAAATTTTATAATCCCATTTTGTTCGTTATTTAAGTAGTTATGTAGTTATGTAGTATATATGTAAAAGTATACTTACATATCATGATCACTTTGTTACGGTTTTTTATTTTTTAATTTAACATCAAAAATACTTTTTTGGAACTTTTTCTTGTTTTTCTTTGAACGAAGTCAATAATTTATTATAAACTAAAATTTATTTTACTCATTTAATTACTTTTAATTCAGATGTTATAAAAATATTTATCCGAAAAAGTCTACATTTTCATGCTCTTCGTCAATCTCTTGTAAACCATTTTGTTCGTCGTTGGGTCTTTTACCCGTACGTAAAACGTGTTCTTCTTCTTGTAAATGGTTCTGTTGTTGCATTTACCCACTTTGATGTACGGGTTGGGTTTACCACCTCCACCAAATGGAGACTCTTGTTTTTTTTTCCCCTTATTATTCGTCTTGACAATGTCGTCATAGTATCTGTCGAAGATGGTCATGATACTCGAAAAATTAAATTCTTTTTGTGTTGAATAAGTATCATTAGTAGTATTCGTGTCTATTATTGGAACAAATTTTGTAATGTAATGCAAGACTTCTTTTTCAAAACTGGAATCTCCTATATCTTTTTTAATTTGTTTAAAAGCGATACCGTTATCATCGTTTTTACGACCGTCGATATTTGTGTGTCTATATACATGCGCCATCGTCATTGCTAAAAACACATTTGCACGGGCTTGATAATTGTTGTTTTCTATTCGTTGAATATCCGATCTAGCTAATTTAATATTCACTTCTAACTTTTCGGTACTTTGTATATTGGCTAATAGTTTATCTGAAGCAATTACATTTTTATGTGTTATATAAAAACCTTTCTCATATAGGTCAAAACTACTTTCAAAATCAACAGCACTCCAGTGTGTAATCAATGGATAGCTCACCATACTCATACCATACAGTTCGTTTTTCATGTCATACTTCATTAGTTCGATCAATGTATTGTCTTGGCACGATCCTGCTCGTCTAGAGGGGTTGATACTCGAAAAAAAACCCAACATATATGGTTCCTGTTGAAAGCACTCCACCTTATCTCGATATCCGTTCGCCGTTTCTTCAACAAAACTATACATCGAATCAAAACACGAGAGCTCATGGAATACGCTCGAATTTATGTCTTGTTGTAAAGCCTGTGAATGGATCCACTTATACGGTAGATATGGAAAAATGATGAGAGATATTAAGTAAGCTCCCAACCCAAGTGCAATAGAATCCTTTTTAAATACAAAATTTCTAAAACATTCGATGTATTTATTCATTATATCTTCGAACTTTTTTTGCAAAGGTTCGCTGTAAATATTATACAAATTTTTTAGATAAGTTGATTTTGAGCTGAACTCCTTCATCGGTGATACGTAGTTAAACTTGTTTTCTTCTAAGATGGTTAAATTATGAATTACCATAGCCATAGTCGTAACATATAGTTGCTCATCCAGATTGTCGGGTGTCACGTTAATATTGAATTGTTTTACTTTTGAATGATTGAACTTGAAATCATATAAACTGCTCTGAAAAATATCACTTTGAAAAACCAAATCGTTTCGTTTGATATATCTTGGTGTGATATTTTCCCATTCAAACTCGGTGTTCTTAGTTGTTATCAAACCGAACATTGTGGCAAATATTTTCAAATCTCTGTTTGTTATTATCGACTCCCAGACTTTATTATATATGTCTCCGTAGTGTATGTTCAAGATTAGATCTTTATTTCCTTTGTTATTTTTTATTTGCACTTCGGCAATTTGCTTTAGAATAGAGGTAACAGATAAAATGTGATTTTTTTCTTTGGGTGTTAAGCATTTGGTTTCATTCAAAAGAAGATGCTCTGTGAAATCATTTTTTTCTAACAGGGCTAAGACATTCTCTACAAAAATTAACAACTTTCTTAAATAATCAGTAAGGATATTGTCGTTACGAGCAATGTTATAGTTTGCTCTTATTTCGGAGTCCAATATATCTTCGTTCATAAGTATTGTTTTGTACGATTTATTTAAGATTAGTTTTTCAATCACTTGTTTCATTTGATTGTATATTCCTTTGTAATGCTCTGTATTACAATTGTAAACTATATATCCTAAAATGTTCCGCATTATAATTGCATAAGGTTTTTTTCTTGAAGTTCTCGATATTTGCATGAACCCTACTCCTTGATTCGTATACAATTTTTGTAAGTTAATGAAGGTCTGGTTATTTAAACTATTCTTTGTTGAATTTGTGTTTTCTTTTAATTTTGATTCTTCATAAGGTTTTTCTTGTTCCAACGATTCTCTTTTGTCTAATGCTTTTCCATTTACCCCGTTCGTTTTATTGAAAAAATGCTGACTCACGAAATTGATGTCGTTCGTTATTTTCACATTCATATTTGTATCTAAAGTTTTTGCATCGATTTCTATAGTTGTAATTTCGTACATATCGGTCATAATGCTGTTCATCACTTTATTCGACTTGAAATTTCTTGTGTTGATTGAACAATTGTCAATTCGAGATTCGATATATTTCTTGATTTTTTCTATAATACCTTGAAATGTTGTCATATCTGTGCCTTTTAAAAATGTGTCCGATGATTGAATAAATATATCTTTAGTCTTAATTTCTGTTTGCAATGTAACGAATGAAATAGGATCTTCAGTTTTTGGGAAAATGGGTTGTAGATACTTTTCTAAATCAGTAAAATCGTACAAATTCGACATTTTATTTTATACTATATATATTTTTAGCTTTCAAAAAGAAATGTGGATGTATGGATTTAAAAAAAGTGTGGGTGGATTTTGAAAAAAAGTATTTTGTTATAAAGTTTTAAAAAATTAAACTTTATTTTGTTGGTTATTTAGGTAGGTAGTTATGTAGTTTATATGTAAAAGTATACTTACACATTACAGTTAATTTCATACGGTTTTTTATTTTGCAATAAAAAATTAACAACTTTATACTTTCTTATCTTTCAGTACAAACTCACCTTTCTTACATTTGAAATACTTCTTTGTTTGCACATGTATGTTGTCCAAACTTACTTTATCAAACTGTTTGTACTTCATGTCCTCACCCTCATTATCACATTCGTTTGATTCCTCCTTGATATCTAAATCTTCCTTCAGATCCTCGTTCAAATAGATATCCAAGTCATCGTTCATTATCTTTAAAAAGGTATGTAAGATTCTTCGTTCCTTTGGATCTCTAAATTTTACATTATACTTGTTCCTCGTTTTGTTGTAAATGTTTATGAACTTCTCTATATAGTTTAACATTGGGTCCCTAACATCCTCAAACTCCATATACTCAAACTCACCTTCGCTGTTTCTTACCCTTACGCTTGATCCATACTTTTCAGGCTTGATTATGCTAAAACCTTTTGGATTTTTGGGATTGAAAAAGATGTCGTTCTGTATATCTCTTATTCCATACAATTGTTTCTTGCCTACCTGTTTCAATCTTTCTATTATTTCTTTATCTTCTCCAAAAAACTCCTCCAATTGTTTGATTCCTTCCTCCCCAAATGCATTAAAATTTATGATATTGTTTGTGGTGTTGTTATTGTTCGAAATAATTGTTTGATGATTGATATTATTTTGTATATTTGATATTGATGTTGGAAAGGTTGGTTCGTGTACAGTCAATGCGTTTTCTGATCGTTGATCTTCAAGTGCATGTGGGGGAGGAGTTAGAGGAACTGGAGGTAAACATAGTACATGTCTTTTGTGTTTATATTTACCATTTCTATGTTTGAATGTCTTAAGACATATTTCACACTGATGTTTCTTTTCTGACATGGTAATCACATGGGATACATTTTGTGCATCAAGGGCGACGCTAGGGGTGACATTTTGTGCATCAAGGGTGACGCTAGGGGTGACATTTTGTGCATCAAGGGTGACGCTAGGGGTGACATTTTCTGTATTAGGTGTGACACTATAACACTTAAACTTTCTATTTATATGTCTTATATAATTGCATTTTATTTTAGTTTCATACGAACAATGGTCACAATAAAACATTTTAATGTTTATAATAAAATTATTTTAAATACAATCGTTATGTCTAACCGATAAGACTTATCGTTTTTTTATTCAATACCATAATATTGGTAGGCTTTTTATTTTTTGGTTATCCATTTTTGGTTATCTATTTATCGATTTATCGCTTTTTTTTAAAAAAAAGTGTGGGCGGATTTTGGAAAAAAGTGTTTTGAAAAATAATTTTCCTGATATAAAGTTTTTAAAATTAAAATTTTATTTTTTTCTTTTTGTTGGTTATTTAGATAGTTTATGTTGTAAATATGTAAAAGTATACTTACATAACATGATCACTTTGTTACGGTTTTTTTAACATAAAAAATGAACAACTTTATACTTTCTTATCTTTCAGTACAAACTCACCTTTCTTACATTTGAAATACTTCTTTGTTTGCACATGTATATTGTCCAAACTTAATTTATCAAACTGTTTGTACTTTATGTCTTCATTATCATTATCAGATTCTTTAGATTCATCTTTGATATCTAAATCGTCTTTTAGATCCTCGTTCAAATAGATATCCAAGTTATCGTTCATTATCTTTAAAAAGGTATGTAAGATTCTTCGTTCCTTTGGATCCCTAAATTTTACATTATACTTGTTCCTCGTTTTGTTGTAAATGTTTACGAACTTCTCTATATAGTTTAACATTGGGTCCCTAACGTCTTCGAACTCCATATACTCAAACTCACCTTCGTTGTTTCTTACCCTTACGCTTGATCCATACTTTTCAGGCTTGATAATGCTAAACCCTTTTGGATTTTTAGGATTGAAAAATATGTCGTTCTGTATATCTCTTATTCCATACAATTGTTTCTTGCCTACCTGTTTCAATCTTTCTATTATTTCTTTATCTTCTCCAAAAAACTCCTCCAATTGTTTGATTCCTTCATCCCCAAATGCATTAAAATGTATGATATTGTTTGTGGTGTTGTTATTGTTATATGAGTTCGTTGTTACCACATTATTGTTATTATTTTGTATATTTGATATTGTTGTTGGTAAGGATGGTTCTTGTACGATCAATGGGTTTTCTGATAGGTGATCGTTAAGTGGTTGTGAGGAAGGAGGCGGAGGAATTGGCGGGAAACATAGTACATTTCGTTTGTGTTCATATTTTGATTGTTTACAAGTAAATTCTTTATGACAAATTTCACATTGAAGTATGGAAAGCTTTCCTCTACAAAATTGTTTATGCCTATAAAGTTTTCCTAATGAAGACAATGACTTGTTACAATCATTACATTTTATTTCAACACGAGTATCGTCAACCTTTACCTCAGGGCTTTTAACCTTTACCTCAGAGCTTTTAACCTTTACCTCAGGGCCTTCAACCTTTACCTCAGGGCCTTTAACCTTTACCTCAGGGCCTTCAACCTTTACCTCAGGGCCTTCGATAAACGCTTTTTCGTTATCTTTTTTGCATTTAAACTTTCTATTTAAATGTCTAATATAATTTGCTTTTTTATCAGTTTCATACGAACAATGGTCGCAATAATATTTCATTTTAATTTAGTTTACAACATATTTTTAAATACACTGCTCAATTCAATTGAGCAGCGTCTCATTTTTTTATAATTTGGTTTGTTATTACCAAACACTTATGGTTATAATGAGTCTCAATTTGTCTCAATAATCTCAAAATATATTGAGCTAATAAAAAAAAAGTGTGGGCGGATTTTGGAAAAAAGTGTTTTGAAAAATAATTATTCTAATATAAAGTTTTTAAAATGGAATTTTATTTTTGCAATAAAAAATTAACAACTTTATACCTTCTTATATTTACTTATTTTTTTTTCAATGATTACGTTCTAAGATAGTCAATCCGTTGTTGTTGGTGAATACTTCACGAATCCGCCATTTATGGTCTTTCAAAAACTCATCAACAGCCGATGCGAGCCCGTGGTTGATTTCGTTTTCTGGTAAGCCCGTATCTTTTGATAATTGTCTTACGTTCAATCCAAGTCGTAGTGCCTCTCCGTGCTTGGCGTCCACGGTGGTGTCGTGCATGATGATATACTTTCGCGCCACTTTTGAAAATTTATGTAACTCGCGCTTGAGTTGACCGTACACGTGAAAAGTGTCTATAAAAACCAAATCAAAAGAATTTTCTGGCATTTCAAGCTGCAAGTCAGAGCACCATTCGAACTGTAAATCTACTTTATTTAAATTACATTCGGATTTCAAAAAACCCAAATCACATGGAACAAGGTCGTTACAAAATAAAAATTTGTTTTGCGATCCGTTTAAAGTCAAACCGTATGCGAACGCCCATGAAGAGACTACACCACGAACACCCAACTCAAGGACAGATTCGCATTGTTTTGCGTAGTTTTTTAGAGTTTCCATATGCTGATTAATATCACTCGGTCGATCTTTACGAATCTGGTAGTTCGTTTCCATTTATTTTAACAATAGTTTATAATAAACCGGTAAGTACGCATTCGTATCGATTTCAATGTGTTTAAAAGTTTTGTTGCTGAACAAACAAGACTTCTTATTCATCTTGTTATCAATATTTTGAATGATGTTTATTTTGTTGTATTCTTGATGTGCAAAGTTTTTCAGTTTATTTTCGATGAAGTGTTTGTCGCCAAAATACGAAAAATGCCACCCACCAGGTTTTATTTGTCTATCGGTTTGCATTTGCCTAATAAGTTCGGGATCATTTTTAGATTTGTATATTTTGTAAGGTAATATTTTTGCGGATGACCAATCACTCACGAAGGTTTTCAGGTTGTAGTAGTACATATGCATACAAAGACAATGGACGTCATTTAAAGGCAAATGCTTTAAAACAGATGGAATATCAGGTATTTCGTCGCAATCTCCGACGATAATCAAGTCATCGTCTCGGAGGGACAAATGCTCAATTCCTAGATGTATGCATTTGCGTTGATAACGCTCGTTGTCCCACGCATTTCCAGTATTTGGCATATCATCGACAACCACATGAACAATTTTTCCTTTAAATTCTTTAAACCTCTCTTTGTTTTCTAAATAATAAAGTGGTTTCTTATTCCCTGAATGTGTGAAGGTGGATTCACATATCACAAAATAGTCGACGTGTTTATTAAGCTCAGTAAGTCTAAAAAACAACATATCTAATTCGTTGTAAAAGGTGAAAGTATCAATTATCTTCATATATGCTTGTTATATAACATTAAAAAAATATGCATTATTGTTCAATTCGCAAATTATTTAACTTTATATATCTAAATGAAAATACATACAATAGGGGTTATTGCTTTTTGTTTGTTTGTTTTTTTAACTGTTTGGTCCATGTGTCATACTAACAAAAAAGAAATGTTTAGTGAGAAGAGTAAAATAGCTTTCGTTATATCAGGACGCAGTTATTGTTACAATGATCCACTGTCGCCTAAGTATTTAATCCAAGAAACAAACGGAGACACGTATGTTTCGTTAAATCATTCGATTGATACAGATTTTATTGAAAGTTTTAACATAGTTAAGGTTGATCACTCACCGTTCAATGTGAAAACAGAATTCGATGGATCGACGATGGACGATTTAAAGGCAATGCTAAAACACACGGAGTACGATGGGGGATGGAACGGGTTTGTTAACACTCTATCTATGCACTTTCATCATATGAAAAATCTAAATAACATACCGAAAGAAAAATACGATATCATTTTCTATATACGATCCGACATTCAAATGGAGAAATCTGAGTACGATACCATAATAAACAAGTTAAGTTACGAAAAAATAAAAGACAACACGATATATACATGTAAAAAGGACAATGACGGTGTATGTGATCAATATGCGTATGGAAACTATGAAAGCATGTCTAAATATTTATCTTTGTTTTCACATATACCAAATTATATCTCCATGTATTCCAATATATATAAAAGCTTACCTAAAATTTTTATTCCAACACGATTTAATGCGGAGAGGATATTGGCATATTACTTAAAAAAAAAAAAAATAAATATAGAAATTGTTGATGTGACATATAATTTAAACAAAAACCGAAAATCGGAAACATGCAAACTATAAATAATGTAACCGTTCTCAACATCGATCACTTATAAAGATTTATAAAGTTCATATAACTCGACAGAAATATGATCAATAACATGGTTAGTGTGTACACAAATTAGCGAATTTTTATCTATATTTAACACAATAAGATCTTGTGTTACTTCTCCTATAATGGTTTCTTTTTTATGATTTATGTTTAATATTTCAATCCAAAACCGCTCTCCGTTTCCTTCATCATCGGTCAATCTTACTTTAACAAGATCCTTTGTTTTTAATTCATTTAGATTTACATTTTTCGTGAATATTACAGAAGATGGCGATGTAGCGGCAGTAAGTTCGAATGAAATAGGTTCGGTCATGATAATTGATTATAGTATAAACTACATAAGCTTAAAAAGTAATATCAATTTTTATTGAATTTCACAAAAACAATTATAAATATGTTTTAAAATATTCTAAAAAACTGAATCGAATAAGGTTTAAGGGTATTTGACGTCCAATATTAGCATAAATCCCTTTCCACAGAGAAAAGACTCCTTCGTTACGGATGATATTGGAGATTGATGAGTTTTTTATATTGTTCATATTTCTTGTTTTGCATAAATCCAATGGATTAGATAACAATCCGGTAGTAATAGAGGAACCAATGGAGGACATCATAAATACACATCGACTGTTAAAAATACCGAAATCACTTAATTCTTGTTTCATTTGTTCATATATTGAAAATTGACATGCTGTGACAATAACAGCACGTGTCATTGTGTATTGGACCCCATTCCAAAAACTTAAAATGCCTTCATTATTGTAAGTGTTTTTTACTGTCGATAAGATATTAGGATATATATCGGGTTTGTTTTGTATTCTTACCATGATTAGGTCGAAAGGTGTTCCAATAAATGAACCCACTAATCCAGCAGTCATTCCACAAATAAACTTTCCAGGAAAGGAGGATATGTTATACTCATTTTTAAGATAATCGTATGTAAACATTTTTGTGGTTACGAATGTCCCATTTCGTAGGACGGATGCTTTCAATCCTTTAAACAAGAATGACGGACCTTTGTTATAAAACTGAGATTGTATGATCCGAATTGGATGTTTATATTGTTTGTTAGTTTGCAACTTTACTTTGATAACATCTAAAGGATGAGTTATAAATGATGCGCAAATCGAACTAGTAAGATACATAGGAATTTGATTTACATTGCTTTTTTTATTCATTAATTATATACCTTTATTCACAAAAATAATATTCACTAAAAAAAAAATATATTTGTGTAAAAATTGTCATTAACACAAAGGCAACTTATATACCGACATATGATTTATATATATATTTCTTTTTTATATCTTATTATTCTAGACAAATTCTATGTAATTTCATTTTAATTTGTATTTTTTTAAGTCTTTCTTCTAAAATTTCAATGTCTTCGCATACATCCATACATTTGTCATCATAATTATTTTTAAAAATATTGCAACAATCTTTAGCTTCTTTTTCCTTTCTTTCTAAAGATTGTTCGATCTCATATCTCTTCCTGAAAAGTTTAGACTGGTGTTTGAGATTGTTATGCAAATGTGTATATTTCCTCGTCTTTTCAATTCGTATTGAAGAGTTGTCATTACCACATCGGTGCGAGTAAATGTTGAATATTTTAAGAGCATTCATCTTATATGGTAACTAATATAGAATAATAAAACAAATTATAAAAATAATTCAATTTTTTTCTTAGTTATTCTAAGTTAAAAAAAAAGTTTTAATTTTTGGACTTTCGTTTACTTGTAAATATCATAACAGCCTGTTTATCAAACATGAAAAGAAGCAACAGGATCATCGAAAGATTTTAATTTGTTTGTGACCTGATTCACATGGACTACAAAAGCACATATATCGGTTGATATTTCATTTTTCACAATGCCTCTTTTACGATAGACCTCGTATATTTCAAGGATGGTTTTTACCTTCATAATTTTATCTGTAAACCGATCAGCAAGCTGCTCATAAAACCCATCATACAATTCTTCATCTCCTTCTCCATCCAATAATCGGTCGGGAAGAATAATATTGAAACTTTTCAAATCATTAAATGCATTCACCGCACTAATGTAATCCTCTTTGGTATACATGTTTGTTTTATGTTTGTATAAATCTTTATTGTATATTCATTTGAGAAGACTTGTTTCAATTTTTTATTATTTATTCAAAGTACACCGTGTATCTGTATTCTTTTTTGGAAACTATCATATTTATGGATACATAGTGTGAAAGCTGTAAAATATCTTTCTCAGGTGGTTATATCCTCCTTCCCCAATCAATCCCATGATTATCTGTACAAATTAGAAAATCGATTTAACGGATTAATACAATATTTAATTAAAGTAAAACTATGTTAATATCTAAGTATCTTATGTGATTAATGAAAATAATATTTTAATTATAACCAAAGTAAATTTTTTTAACAAAAAGTGAAAAAAAAAAAGATAATATTTCAAGGTTTTTTTAAAAATTTTATCCTTGCTTAATTTATCATGTTTTGAGTCTCAACATATGCTAACGGAACATTATTCCCGTTATTGTAAACATACACTCCCATTGTACATTTGTACATTGAATAATACTTTGTTCTTTTCCCAATTATTTTATTGATATAAAGTAAAATACATATGACTTTTCGTATAGGTCAAAAAGTTGAACCTGTAAAATTTAAGAATGACGACTCGAACGATTTAACATGTGTCCCAAAAAAACTTTTAGGTCAAGGGGCGAATGGTCAAGTGTACCAATGTGGTGATAAACCAGATCATGTGTTAAAGTTGGTTAATGATGAAACAGATGCATTAAAAGGTGAGTTCGATTTCATAAAGTGGACACCAACATCACAACCAACATCACAATCAAAAGAAAAATATAAAAATGTTGCAAAAATGTATAGGGTACAATGTAGTGATGAAAGTAATATCTATGATAAGTGCGAAACAGAAGACGATGTATCATATTTAGACAAAAACAAAGTAATCATTGAACAAATATATACTCTCCGAGAATATTTTAAAAAGGCAATGGCAATGGAAAAGTTGAAAGATCCAAATGCAAAAATAGAATTTAAAAAATGGTTAATAGAAAAGCTGATAAAAGCTATCAACGAATTGCATAATTTAGGTTATTGTCATAATGATTTAAAACCTGCTAATATTGGGGTTTCCATCAAAGGGGTTTCCACCAAAGGAGGTGAAATAAAATTTATTGATATGGGCTTCGCAGTGCAAATAACCGAAAAAAATAAAGATAAATACTATAAGATTACAGCAAGTAATATAAATCATGGAATCACTCCCCAATATGCCGCTCCGTTCTGTTTTGAGAATATTACACATGATCATCATAGAGACAATTGGGCTATAGGTTGTGTGATTTATGACATAGTTAATGATTTCAAAGAGAATATATTATTTGATGAAGATACTTTACTTGCTGCTATCTATTCTGTGATGACAATTAATAAAACACAATTGGAAGCTCGAATAAAAAAAGGTTTAGATAAAATTATTCAAAATGAAGAGTTTACATATAAACATAAAAATGATATTTTGGAAAAAATGATGGGACTTATGACACCTACTTTAGAAGATGAAACAACCATATATGGTCATAAAATTACAATAAGCGATGATGGAACTATTTTAAATTACAATGAAACTGAAGACACGAAAGATGAAGTAGATGCTAAAGATACACAACATGATCAAGGACCTAAAAGTATAGAAACTAAGACAGTCGGCGGCTTTCGTGTTATTAAAGGCCGCTTTCAAACATGTGATAGTACAGCACAAACAGAAGAAAATGGATCAGTAACATGCGATTCAAAACACATAGTCCCTGGAATAGTAACCGACAAAGATGGAGAAAATATATACATAACAAATCCAACTGAATTTAAACAGTACTTATCTACAAAATTTTCACAATCAGAACAATCAGAACAATCAGAACAAGCATTAACAGTAGGTGGTAAAAAGAAGCATAATACTGGTAAACTAATCACTAAAGAGCGTTATGATAAAGAAAAAAATAAATTGTCGAAAAATGTATCTCATGTGCGGAAATATAACACTAGACAAGGTCTTGTATATTATATTTTTAAGAAAAAATGAAAAATTGAATGTAACTATGACAAAAAAATACATACATATCTTTACAAATGAGCCATTACGAAGAATCGACAAAACCACCACATGTATGTATTACATCTACCAAAGTTCCTGAAAACGAAGGCATTAATGATAATGAAACTGATATTGGAATTATAGAAATAAAACCAGGTATGTATGGTGTTACAAATCCTAAGAAACTTAAGAGTTATCTTTCGAGTATTTTCATTGATAATAAGTGAAAGAAGATACTTATTTGCATTGTTAATTTTTAATATGGTTTGCCAATTTTGTTTCTTATTACAACAATTTCATATATAGAAAGCTTCTTTTTTTTCACTTTTTGTAAAAAAAGCTGAATCAAAACAAACGTATTGTAACGCAAAACCGGTTAGTACAGCGTAAGTAATGAGTTTTATTTTGACATCCTTCATGAATTTCATGCAATTGTTCATGACAGTCAAAGACACAATGGCAAAGAAAAAAGCCACTTTTGTAGCTATCATGTGAAAAGCTCTAATTTGTTGTATTGATAGGATATTTCCGGTTATATTTTGAAGAATAATCCATGAGTATGTTTTACTCGGTTCGGAACCTCTCGTATAGTTGGGATCTTCTAGTTTTTTTTCAAAATAAGACAATATACATTCGTTGTTCATGACTGCTATTCCCCAATGAAGAATTTGCACGACAACAACGAAGATCCAAAATACCATATAATATGTTAAAATACAAGGGTTTTTGTACATTTTTAAATAAATGAGGTATGGAGCTAACCACATAAAGCCAATTATATACAAAAGATGAACTAGTGCTACTAAAAAGGTACTTGTCTTCATTTAAGTTTATTAAAATGAGCAAACAAAATAATAAAATTATATGAAATAAATACACAACATTTTCTTGTTTATAAAGAAAGCTGTAATCACTTTTAATATTTTGAATAGAAAATTAATGATGTTATGTAAATATAAATGGATTGTGTATATTTGTTACCTACTACGATAGTGATAATTGTATCATTTGTTTTGACGATATTAGAACCATGCAATTACAACGAAGATCCCATCAAAAAAATGTTTTTTCTCTTTGTTATCTTTATTCACCATGCTATTCAATTCGTTTGGTTTGTTATTCCTCTTATATACGGTCATAAATTTCCAAAAAGAATATTGTATTTTATAATTACGGGTTTAATTTATGTTTTTATACAAAATGTGTTCATATTCAAAAATGAAAACACACAAACTTGCATACTATCGAAATATACCAATAGTATGTGTTTGTTATCACCAACATCGCCACTCAGAGATGTAATGTACTATTTGGGAATGAAAAAAAACTTAAATGACTATAATACTTTTTACAACACATACATATTCATGTATACATTCTACCTGTTGTATTTGGTGAATTTTAAATGAGCATACATTCTTTTGATAACAAGTGAAAAAATATAAACACAAAAATTCAACAAAAATGTAATAAGAAATTCTTTCCACAATACATTGATCACTTCTGGTAGGAAATTAAAAAAAAATGATGTTTTTTTTTTAAATTTGACGAATCGGTTTTAGAAAAGATGTGTCAGGATCTCGTATACTTTATATTCTGATCCATTCTGATCAACTCTACCTTTTAAACTTCATTGAAAATTGTTTTCGTCATCTTTATTATATAAATTATCAGTATAATTCTCTATGATTTCATGAATATTGCAGTTTTCGTCATCAATATCTTCACAGTCAAACGATTGCACTTCTTTCCTTCTCCTAAATGTTTTTTGTTTTGAATCGTACCAAAAGATAGTCCTATTAATAAGTAATTTATTGTTTATTTCTTCAATTTTTGTTTTAACAATAAAGCTTTTATGAACTGACTTGTAAATGTTCGTATGTGATTTATTCACAACATTACATTTTGTAGACGACGACAATGCCTTGATGAACATGATTAGATAAAGCTCAAAATATACGAATCGACTTTTTCCTAAGAATCAAGTTTTGATAATATAATGCAAATGAATGTTATATAAAACGAAATTTCAATTTTTTTTTCCAAGCGTAGGGACAAATCTTAAAGTAATAGTTCTAAAAGTAATAGTTTATTTATACATATAGAGTAGATGCAATAATGTCTATCGATTCATTAGTAGAAGCAATATTTATTAAAAATAATTTTGATAACGAAATACGATTCGAAGTTGATTGTAACATGAATAACAAACAACTTGCACAATTTTTACATTCTTTATTCATTAAAGGTCTTATATTAATGTATGGCAAAAACAATCAGCTTGTTCTCAATTCACTCACTATGGATCAAATCGAGAGGGCTCGACAAAAACTAAAACTAGCACATGTTAAAGCTAGGGTGTCTCTTTACGATAAAGAAACAGCCTTCGATCTTAACCTGATTCCTGAAAATGATCACACTACCATTCCTCTAGAGATATCTATTATGAAATATAATAACGATGAGATAAATAAACAACAAGACAATCTTCTAACCAAAGAGTTCGTTTTTAAAAAATATATTAATGGTAATCTTGTTTGTATTTCTTTTGAAATTATATGAAAAAACTCTCTATACTATAAAAATGATAATCTACATTATACTTTTTATTTCCCTTATTTATCTACAAATTATTGTAAAAAAACAAAAAATTAAACAAAAAATAAATACACCTGATACTGTTGTTGCCCCTGAAACTTTGTCTGACTTGGGTCACAAAATGATACCATCAATTAGTCAATTTTATATTTTACATTCCGATATCATATTGGTATCAATGTTTTTAGCACTTTTTATACTTATCAAGTCACCAAATACACTGCAAGATTTTTTTAAAAAAGGATCTATTCTTTTGTTATTACGAAGCATATCTATATGTTTAACAGATCTACCTCAAATTAATAATAACGATTGCAAATTAGGAAATCAAATATCAAAAATCGTTGGAGGAAAGTGCACCAATGATTATATGTTTAGTGGTCATACTAGTATGACTTTATTGATCAGTCTTTTTATCATGAAAGAATTACCATACCTTCAAATTCCCATGCTCAGTATAACAACTATACAAATTTATATAATTTTAGCTACGAGGATGCATTATAGTATTGATATATTTATTGCTATTTTGTTAACTTATCTTGTATATTCTTCATCGTTTTAGGTTTATATTAATTAATAAGGTATTCACCTATTTTGTGAATTTTCGCATAAAAATGTATTTACCTATTATGTGAATTTACTACTTTTTTATAGTTGAATATATAGACTTATATGTATCCTCAAAAAGGTTGTATAATTTTATTATTATAGTTTAAAAATGAATCGATACCATAGTGTTCTTAGTGTTCTTATTTTATTTATGTTTTTACTTACATGTAGTTACCTCATTTATGTTGAAACTTTTAGTAATACTATTTATCAATCGGATTCAATAACACATGTAGCTCAAAGTCCAATTATACAAACATTAAAAGATAAGGTAAATGAATGTCAAACTCATTTAAATGTAGACATATCTTCGTGTGAAAACATACCCTCGTCTCAACCTGTTTCGTGTAGCGACTGTCATTTATCTACCGGAGTAACAAATGCAAATTGCTACCTATCGAATAATAAACTTAATTCAGATAGCATTACAGAAGAGCAGTGTTGTCAGTTTAATGATGATAGCAATCGAAATGCTTGCTTTGTATGGGCAACCGAGAGAGATCATACCAATTTAATACAATCTATACAAACAGACACACAAAATGAATGTAACGACCAGAGTCAAGCGACTTTTATTAGTTGTTTGAATGAAATCGATGGTTTATCTTTATCTTCTACTGTTGGGGTAGATTCAACAAGTAGTGCTTCTGAAATGATGCCGCTAAATACGAATGTACAGGGAGGAAGTTTATCCGATTTAAAAGAATGGTCCGAATCAGTAGGAACCAGTCTTAACAATTGGTGTCAAAGTAAATCTGATAATTATGTACTATCATCGGGTAATTACTGTCATGCAAATTGTTATGACGGAAACAATCCTTTGGATCCTGTAGATAGTCGTTATCCGTGGGTTTCCGGGCCTTCAATTGTAAACAAACAGACCCATTGGGAAATTGAACATATTAATTCTTCTGACGTTGATATTCTTAAAACAGATACAACCAAAGGAAGCTACTGTAGACATTTTATTACATAATTAGAAGCTCGTTTTTAATGATATCTACAATGCCCTAAAATTTCCAATACAAAAAAAGAAAAACATCTATATGATTTGTAGTTATGCTATCGTTTCTGTTCAGTGAAATATTGTATATAAGGGGAAAAAACGATTTTGAAGTTTAAAGATTTTTTAAGATCTTCTGAGATTTTTTAAAGATTCTTTTTGTTTATTCTTTACATACTTTATTATGGTATCCAAGTACAAATGAAGCTCTACAGAATACTCTTTTAAGGTTGAATCGTAAGGTATATTTATATGACAATATTTCATTAGATAAAATCGAAAGGTGTTTAATTTATCAATAGTATCTGATGTATCTATATTACCAGATTTAAATATACATTTTTTTGATGAAGGATTAATGAATTTTCCTATTTCAAATATTTTTTTGTTGACATCTCTTGCCTGACTTCGACATATTTGCGGACAACTTTGTACAAAAGGTTCCATGATTAAAATTATATCGTCTATGTGTTTATGCAAAGCGATCTGTTTATCTGTATAGGCTTGCTTAATTGTACATACATTGTATTGGTAATCATCGTACAATGGAAATGTATCCAATAAGCTTTGAGTAAAATATAGATTTTTATTTTTATTTATTAGAGGCAAAGATAAATAAGGTGTTGACATTTTTTTATAGCTCCCAATTGAATTACTATTTTATATCAATTTTTGATTATTACGAATAAAAAAAACGCCCCATACTTTGGTGTTATATAATTGGAAATACTTTCAAAAAAGTCAATAATAAATGACCAAGAAACATCAAACCTGCTTTCAATCCAAGAATACATGTTTTATATATCAAATCTCTCTTTCTTTTTTTTTTAACACCCTTATTGGACTCTTCCTCTTTATTCTCATCTATATCATCATCTTTATCATTATCATTTAGTGTATCGTTTGTAGATTCTGGTGTATGTAGCGTGTCCTCATTATCACTTGTATTATCAGATAAATTGGCTAATCCCTTTATCAAATCTTGTAAAATAATACTGTCTCTTTTTTCTTGAACATCACCAGACTGTGATGATTTTGAATATCCACTTCTTATGCTTCGTACTTGTGAATTTTTACTATTTCTTCTTGAGTCTGTGATGCGATTACTGCTGTCTCTTCTATGTCTGTTTATGTTTTTTTTTCCACTTGAAGGGTAGATGTCATTGTAACGATCAGTTTCATTATTACAAAACCCATTGTTGTAACATTTACAATTTTGTAAACCTGTGTTCATATAATCTCGTCGGTAATTATAAAAACCTTCAGACGATCGTCTTTTTCGGTTATAATAAGGAGGCGTTTTTGGTGACTCGTCAATATAATATTCATTATATATAGGTTTATGATAACCCTCAGAATAGGGTGATCTCTTACTTAGATCTGTTATACTATCATAAAAATCTTCGTTGTAACTGTGTCTGCGACTAATACGACTACGTGTTTCATGAGCAGCATCTTCGTTACCATCTTCGCTGTTATTCCATACTCTATTATGTTTCATATTTTGTGTTCTTAACATATTTCTTTAAAAAGACCTAAAATAAAGCATTTATAATTATTTTTTATTTTAATTAAAATTGAAAAATAGTATAACGAAACTGAAATGTTTCCAACTGTCGTCCACACATAAACTACTCTGACCGAAGTAAATGTCGTTTAAAAAAAAGCAAAGAAATCCTAATCAATTAAATTACAAAATGAACTTGGACACTAAGACTAAAGTCACATTAAAATTCCGCTTAAAAATAGTGCTTAATTTATTTTTAGTTTAAAGGACACAGCATTTCATATTTTATTTTATATAAAAAAATCATATTATAAAAAACATGCAGTTTGTTACAACTGGTTTATTAATAATAGCATTTATTGTTTTATTATTAATATTTTTTTCATGTAATAAAAAAAGAACAAAAACACTCGAACCTTTTGTAAATGAAATGCGATTAGCTGAATTTATTTTACCTAACGATACTATGCGTACAGACCTTGAAATTACTTCAAAAGAAATGGATATCAAAGAAAAAACAGATGATATCTATGCACTTCTTATTGCCATTTCAAACATTGAAACGGCCATAGAAAATAAACAAACACAGCTCGAACAGTTACGACTAGATTACGCCAATTTAAATTTAGATTTCGACAACATTTTACGACTGATAAATGAATTGAATCAATATATTGCTAGTTTTGTTAATACAGACACTCCATATGTGCAAGGTATTGATGTGTTTAATTTACAAGTTGTAAGAGATAGACGAAATACAATCGCTTCTGACATTGACTCAATAAAGGACAGATTGGCTTCGCAGCTTGTTCATTACGGACAAGAAGATATATCTTCTGTTGAAAAGATCAACTCTACTATTGCAAGTTTCAATGAAATAAAGCAAACATACGATACAGTGTATTCCATTTTAAAAAAAAACACTGCTTTTATGGAAGTTTGTTCAGGATGTAATATAAATAACTTGGATTATCCAGATTATGTTAGAACATTTATTAATGAGGAATTCGATGCAAGTATTTGCACTGAACTTGTTAATGACATAAATGTAAATCAACTACAACCTTCATTAAACGATAATAATCATTTTTTTAATGCCGAAAACAATTATAGGATAGGTGAAAGCATATGTCAAGGAAAAACAGGTTCTTGTTTTTATGAAACTACTAAATATTTTCCAAAATCTTATCACATGGGAACTTATTCTCATGTTTTTCATAGAGATAAATGGCCTTTGGAAGATAGCTGTGAAGCACAATCGAATGAATGTTATCCGTTCGATCAATCTTCATTTTGTACAGACGTAGATATAGATTTATGGTTCACAAAACAAGACAACCCAGCTGCATATTATACATCTAATGTGGGCTATAGATCTCGATTATTAGAACATGAGAACGAATGGGTATGTGACGTTGATCTACCTGTACATCAACAAATTATGAATGAAACAGATATACATAATATTGCACAAAATAATTGCGAATTACAAAATAGAGGTTTCGGAAAAACAGCATACAATTGTTGGACTGTAAGTGATGAAAAAATGAATAACAGTAACATGTTAGTAACACCAAACAATAAATCCAAAACATGGAATCAATATTATGATAACCTAGATGGTTCTTTAGGCACATGTGTAATAAACAATACATGTAGAACTGAATTTGATACCGAGAATCATGTCAATTGTTTAGCCGAGAATTATTCATCCACTGGGAACTTTGAATGTTACGATCTTGTAGATAATGATGTGAAATCAACAAACAGGTTCAGGAATAGTTATGATATAAGCACAGAATGGAATTACGACACCAACGAGTTGCCTGTTGGAGCTTGTACTACAAGTGTAATAGAAAATTGTAGAACTAAGGACGATGTAGAAAGAGAAAAGGATTGCATTACTGTTGATAATTGGAACTGTGCTAGTTTTAATTTCCAACCGCATGCATCCAATATTGGTTCTGTTGAAGTTGAATCTGATCCAGCATCGTGGTATAAAAGTTATCAACCATTGGACTATAGAAATATTAACAATACTAACAAAGGTGCTGGATCCTGTGACACAGATAGTAGTTGTTTAAACCCTGCATTATTAAACACAGAGGCAAACTGTCACAACGGGGATGATAATTATCGTTGTTGGAATGTGAATGATAATCATAGCGCAAATCAAACCGAAAATAAAACATACAAATATTACGAAGATCCTGAATGCAAAACAAGGATAGAAGAATGTTACACTATGGAAAACGCATTATCTATTGCTGAAGAAAATTGTCACGCAAGTGGTGGAGACAACCGTTGTTATAAGTTGAAGGATGATGGTAGCTTAGAATTAGAACTGGATAATGATCATATAAACGAAGAAAATGAGAGTATTCATTTTGAAGAAGGACGAACCACTAAGTTTATGGAAGACTCGTCGACAAGATCTTATTGTTATACAAGATCATGTCAAACCGCAGACGAGATATGTGGATCGAACTTGGTTAGTTGTTATAACACCAAAACCGATAATGAACATATACAATACATTCATACATATGAAACAGGAATGATTTATGACGAAGCTTCTAATATATGTGCAATACCAAATGATTGTAAACAGATACCGCCGTGTTCTTATCAAATTGTTCTCACAAGTAATCAATCGGCATTTAATGTTGATGATATAAACGGTGTAGATTGTTCAGAAAATGGACAATACGGTTCAAAATATAGATGGGTTTTAGAAAGCAGTCATAGTAATTCTATATATAATCCAAATGATAATTTAAATAATTACGATTACTGGTCACCTATTGATTCTCCTGAACTAAACGAGCTATGTATAAGAGACGAAAGAATGCTTACATCGCACTTATCCACAGTTTCCGAAAGTACTGAAAGTTATATATGTAATTGCACAGATTCTAGCTATAGCACCAGTATGCATTATTTCATATCTGATGATTTCTCAGATAATAACGGTGATGGTTTTGAAACGATAGAAGGTATATGTGGATCAAACGACTGTGGTGTAAAAACATATCATCAGGCAAACGTAAGACTTAATGCTTGTAACGGTGATCGATATAAAGATGTTACATCAAATATAGCTTCGCATAATTGTGTCAATGAGGAAGCCTGTAGAAGAAAATGTTTAAACACGGGTCAATTAGACGGTTACCCTGTAGTTGTTCCTTATACAGACACCGCACCTATTAAATGTTTTGCACCAGTAACGAATAAAGAAATCAATAGATTCTCTTATTATGGAACAGATCCAAATACATGCTCTTCCAACGATTGTTCATTAACGAGGTATGCAGATTGTCCTTATCAAAGTATCACTGATAACGATGAGGGTTGGGGGACAAGAGAAATAGTAACTGGAACATCTAACAATAAATCTGATTTCACTCATATTCAAGTGGATGAAGAGATATTCAGATTAGGTACAGGATTATCACGAAACGAAAACGGAAACACAATCAATTATGATACGAGAACATATGGACAAGTAGGATGCCCTTCTCGTAGTGATCATACTGTTCATGATAATAAGTATACGAAAAAGAGCGTATATAAATATACACAAACAGTTACACAAGAAGATGATGGTGTTTGTTTTAAAGTACCTGATAAAACAAAAACACTGGTAAAATACACAATCGAAAAGGATGAAACAGCTTGTCCGAAGGATTGTGTGTACTATTGGGAAACAGATGTTAGCGGCGATCCAGTTTATGGTGATTGTAGCAGCATTTGTAAAGACACCGCTACAAGAAGTGTAACAAAAACCCAAAAACATGTAACTAGAGAGGGTAACTCAGCTGGAGAATCAACATGTCCTAGCCCTAATTCAACTGAATTGGGTTTACATACTATATATTGCGATAATATACCCTTATGTTGTACTCCAAACGATGGTATATGGGGACACTATATGTACAATAACGTCTCTTATGGAGTTGATGGTGTTTGTCCATTATGTACATTTGATGGCAAATCATTCGATCTAACACGAACAACAACTGGTAAAGTTACATGCCATCCTATAACCGGAGTTGCAGATACTACAAAACAAAGTGAAGACACGAAAACATGCACTCCCCCCCCAAACACATGTGGTGCGGAGGTCCCTGGAACAAGTAGTTCATCATGTAGTCAACCAGACGGTCAACCAGACGGTCCATGTACATTAAAAGCAGATGGTAGCTTTACAAAACCAGGAACAGAAACAAAAAGTTATAAAGTGTATTCTACAACTGGACAAACCGATAAATCGGATTTTCCCCAAGATTGTTTTATAAACTGTATAAACCCATCTCCACCTAACGGTTTAACTTTCACAGAAAAAACAGCAAATACAATCACGATCACATGGAATACTGGTGATAACGGAGATACTATAGTTGATGGATATGATATATTTCATAATAATAGTATACACAATAGCTATTTAGTTAAAGGAAATAGATACACACTAGACAATTTATATCCGAACACATCTTATCAAATAAAAGTGCAAAAAAAAACGGATCCAATATTTGCAAATTTATTTTCTAATGAAATCGAAGTAAAAACCGATTTACCAGATTGTGGTTCTGATGACTATACTGATAGTTTTATACATAATGGAAGTACATATACGAGTCTTGCTGCAGTACCATGTGTAAGTAACCATTGTGGAGATATGAATGTGACTAAAATGTATACACCTGACAATTGCAAAGGAAGTAAAGCGGATGAAACGGTAACGAAAGATTGTGGGTATTGTGTGAGTACAACTGGTAGCAATAAGTTTTTTCATATTCTTTTCCATGATACGAATGATGTAATCGATACAAGAGGTATATCTGATTGGAAGCGTACTTTAAAATCTCAGTTTAGATTTTTAGTGAGCGGTGATATTGCAGGGTATCAAATGAATGTAGGCAAAACTCCCTATGAAATGGAAACTCTTTCACAATATCATAAAGAATTTGTAACTTTTGAATTAGAACAATGTTACCAATGCACTGGAGATAAAGTCATTCAGGTTATATTAACAAAAGATAGGGGTAGTGTAAAGTCACACAGTAATGGTGATTTATATCTACATGGTGGTGGTTCAAAACTTGCACATCATCAAAACCGAGTAATAATACCATACAACGGTGTTATGTATGTTGAACATGAACTCGAAAGAGTGATTGGTTTTGGTGATAACTCTCACAAAAGTGCTATTTACTACATAAAAGAAACAAAAGGCTCTACATATGCTAAGGTTGATAGATCTAATAGTAACCCAAATGAATCCTCATTAACATGGGTAAGTTATAGAGCCAGTGCTACTCAGTTCGTTATAACGAATGATGGGTTACTTCTTCAAGAATCCGGAAATGTACCTAAGCTAGGTACAAATAGTTGGATGAAAATGTTAAAAACACAAGGAAATACAGTAATGACACAACCACACACTACTCCACTACCCCCTACGGGAACATCTTATGTTAATTCAAAACCACTAAGTAATGTTAGTGGACCCATTAAACTAATCAGTGTTCATGTTAATGCTGATACAAAAGTTTCTGCAAAAGCATTAGTAGGTTCACAAGAAGCTTCTTATCACTTTACACAAAGCTTGCTAGATACAATGCTAGATACAAGATGTATAAATGATGAGCATGAATGGGATTGGTCACCCAGAGGGACCTATAACCCTAATGGAATGATCGATTTTGGAATCGAAATAGCCAATACGGGTATAATTAATCAAACTCCTGATAGACGAAGTGATATTATACCCAACGATATTCGAGCAAGACTTAATGCATTACCACGGGCTGGTATAGAAAAATTTAAATTAGAATACGACTTATCTGAAAATGCTTACTATCTTTATTACGATGCAGGTGTGGACAATTCAATATTTTATTTAACAATGAAAAATATGATTGCTTGTTTTACAAAACAAAAAACACGAAACGCTCTCATATTATTGGAAACAGTGACACTTGATACTTTAAGTATAAGAGAACAGCCGGCGAGAATTAAAGCTTATAAAATCAAGTTTAAGACATCCGGATTATATTTAAGCGGAAATTCGTCACGCAATAATCCATTTTCTGTGAGTATAAGTCCATTTTCCCCACATTTTATCATTATATCACTTAATGATGGCGTAATGTATCCCTCTAAGTTTTAAGTTGTGTACTTTACTCTTAAACCGATCCGATCCGTAAATATTATTATTTTTTCTTAAAATATTATGGTAAATAAAAACGTTCCATATGTTTTTTTTGTATTCTAAACAATTAATAAAAACATCATATTATTTTAAAATATGTTATCAATTACTGGATTTTTAATCCTAACAATCTTTGTTGTTCTTATATTTTTTATTTCATGTTCGAACAAATCTGATAAAAAAAAGAAAAAAACTACTAAAACAATTCAAAAAGAACCGTTCGTCAATCAAATAGATTATGCCTCTAGTTTATTACCAACTGGTCCTTTACGATCAGACACAGAGATAGAAAATAAAGAAGCCGATATAAAGGTTAAAAACGATGATATACTCGCTCTTACTGCACTTATTGATAATACAAAACAACTAATTTCGACAAAAACAACAGAATTACTAGAGTTGAGATCGGACAATAGTAATTTAATTGCACAATTTACTACATTATTAACAAATATATCTAGTATGAATGCCTATATAATTGATTTCGTTACTAACAATTCTTTTGTTGATAGTGTTGATATCGCATCTTCTGCTTCAGCTCTTGCGACATTCACAAGTTTAGATTCAAAGAAAAGTACACTTCAAATCGAGATTAATAACCTTAAAACTACAATCAACAACAATTTAGTCAATTATGACGAATCGGACATAGATACCATAGAAAAAATAGGAACTATACAATCTGGTCTCATTAAAAGTTTGAATGATATTAAAAGCAACTATGATACCATTTTTACAAAAATAAAGAAGAACTCATCCTTTGTATATTTCTGTGGAGGAGATCGAACGGACTTATCTGCTTATCCTGATTATGTTCAAACCTACATAAATGGTTTTAATGGCAATTTATGTTCAGATATCGACTTACATAATGTCAATTCTTCTGTTGGCGATAATAATCATTTTAGTATTAAAACAAACAACAATATAGAGATAGGACGAAGTATATGTGAATCGAGAATAGGCGAATGCATTTATGAAGATAGATTAGATACTCCTACAAGCTATTTTACAAGTAATTATGGGTACAAGTTTCACCAAGATAAATGGCCTAATGAAGGCAGTTGTGAAGCACTATCAAATATTCCACCTTGTTTTTCACATGGAACATTAAGTGAAACCGCATGTATAGGGGATACTAAACTTTTATATTACATAGATAGTGCTGATCCTGCCAGATATTACTCTTCGAATGTGAATTATACAGCAGAACTCGTACCAGGCGAAACGAATGAATGGATATGTAATTTGAATGAAGTTAATCCAAATTCAAATGAAGAAAATATAGCTTCAATAGCCCGTGGTAACTGTGAAGGCAACAGTAGTACTTATTCTGCTATCTATGGAAACACATCAAGTTATGATTGTTATTCGTTAACAGATGCTCTCGCAAAAATAAATGCGGTAGGACAAGCTCGAACAGACCTTTCTGGAACACAAGTTAGATCCAAGACATGGTCAAATACAAACAATTTAGACGATACTAAAGGAAGTTGTACAATAGAGAATACTTGTAGAACCGAAACGGATGTTGATAATCATGTAAGTTGCTTGAATGAAGATTATACCGTATCAGGTACAAATTTTCAGTGTTATGAGTTAAATGCAATTAATAGCACTGCTGTAGCTAATGGAAAGTATAGAAATACTTACTCTCTTGGTAGTTGGATTGAAAATGATAAAAATATGGAAAATGGTTCATGTAGCAATGATTCTAGTTGTAGAACGATGTATGATATCGATGCTGAAATAAGCTGTGCACATGTTGATAATTGGAACTGTGTTAGTTTTAATTTCCAACCGCATGCATCCAATATTGGTTCTGTACGTGTGGTTGAATCTGATCCAGCATCGTGGCATAAAAGTTATCAACCATTGGACTATATAAATATTAACGATACTAACAAAGGTGCTGGATCCTGTCACACAGATAGTAGTTGTTTAAACCCTGCATTATTAAACGCAGAGGCAAACTGTCATAACAGTGATAATTATCGTTGTTGGAATGTGAATGCTGTTAATCATAGCGCAAATCAAACCGAAAATAAAACATACAAATATTACGAAGATGCTGAATGCATAACAAGGACAGATTGTTACACTATGGAACACGCATTATCTATTGCCGAAGAAAATTGTCATGCAAGTGGTGGAGAAGACCTTTGTTATAAGTTGAAGGATGATGGTAGTTTAGAATTGGATAATGGTATAGCTGGTAATATATTTATAGATGGTCGAAAATCACGTTTCGCAATATCAGATACACAAGGTACTTGCGACACAAGAACATGTCAAACCGCAGACGACATATGTAAATCGAAATCGGTTAGTTGTTATACGTCATATGGTGTAACAGAAAGCAGAAACATGGAATATCATTCGAATTCAAACATATGTGTTGCTCCTGATGGTTGTAGTGTTGAAATGTGCACTTATCAAAGTATAAGTGATGCTGAAGATGGTTGGGTATCGAATATTAAAGAGGACACTATTAACAAGGAAGATACTTTCGTTGTTCCCACCTCTACAAATGAAGAAGAAGTCGAGGTGATGCTTCCTCTTCCAAGTGATTCCTCTTCCAAGTTATCTTATAATGACGCAACTGGTACTATTTCTTATAACACGAAAGCGATCAAAAGCGATGGGGAATGTCCTAATCCAAATGATCCTACAATTACGAACCTGGGCGATTATGACCAGTCAGTTGTTGTAGAGCACACCAGAACAATAGAACCAGATATCGTCACTAATGTTGGATGCTTCGGAGTGACAAAAAAACAGGTAAAATACACAATTGAACCATATGGATCTAGATGTCCATTTAACTGTGTGTATTATTGGGGGACTGATGTGAATGATCCGAATGATTTTAATACTGAATGTCATAGGGTGTGCAATTTTGAAAGAGAAGGTGGTGATGTTCCAAGCGTATTTTTCGATAATGTATGCGAAGCACCATTATGTGATGAACAAGGTTACAGATATCCTAAAAGAAAAACAAGAAAAAAAAATAGTAGTGGTGCTGGTTGTAGTGGTGACGGAGTTGGAATCGGAATAAATGGATCTGATCAAACACCTAAAGAAGTTTTTGAACAACGAGACGGTATGAGAGTAAACTGTGACATAACTGCTTGCGCTCCCGTCGATTGTAGGTTAGGTGAACCACCAGTTTGGGGAGATTGTTCAAAAGATTGCGGAGTTGGAACAAAGACGAGAGACTGGACTATTGCAACACCACCTCAACATGGTGGTAGTAGTTGTGAATCGGTTTTGCCTCCGGGTGAAACCTTGATTGGTGAAATATCAGATAATACATTCAAATCGTCACAGTCTTGTAATACAGATGCTTGTAATGTTGATTGCGTATATAGTGATTATGAATATGGTCCTTGTACAATTAGAAATATAAACGCTTCGTGTATACCGTTGATCGGTCAACAACCCCAAAAAATAGGAACACGCACCATAATAACTCAAGGAACTGGAACTGGAACATGTGATGATTTCTTGTCAATCACTGAAGACTGTACGAGCAAGGACCTACCCAACATATGCGGTGACGACGATCACACATCTGGAACATTTGATGTTGATGTTTGCTTCACTGACCCAGAACTTTCCACATATCAAGCTGATTGTACATGGGATGGAACATCGGGAACAAGACGAGGAGAACAACGAAATCAACAATGGGTTTACGCAAACAATCTTGATGGTAGAGTTACAAGGGATAATGCAAACTATGAGTGTACATTAACTTGCACTTCCCCCAGTGCACCCACTTATTTAAGTGCAACTCAAATAACTTCGGAATCTTTCGTGCTTTCATGGACTCCTGAAACTAATGGTGACGCGACTTTAGAATCATACACTATCAGTGTGAGTCAGGACGGAGTAACACCATCATGGGAGATCTCCGCCTCATCGAATACAGACAATAGCATAACAGGATTAGATTCTAACACATCTTATAATGTTAAAGTCATAAAGAAATTCTCTTCAGGTCCCACTGTTCCAGTCGAAAGTGAGACATTAAGCGTAACCACAACAAAATTAATAAACAAAGTTAATTTGCATTTTCCCACCTTTAATTTGAGTGACAATAACACCGATATTATTTATTTTAAATTTAAAATTGGTGGAAAAACTTATATTTATAATGATTGGTATAATCCCCTTGATTTATCAAACCAAGAAAAAATTACTGGTAATAGTTGGAATTTTGAAGAAGGAGGACAGGCAATTTCTGCAGGATATTCAGGAGGAATAAATGATTTAATATTAAATAATTTCGATTTGGTAAATTTAGACTTTGTTGACATTAAGGTTTATCCAATTGAGACATCACCATGGCAAAGACCAGGACCAACTGGTGGTTATTCTGCTGGTGAAGTAAGTAGAACATTTCGTAAAACAAAAGATGAGATCGCAGAGTATATCGAAAATGTTGTCCCAACGAATGGCATTTATACAATAAGAACAATGTTTATGGCACGGACCAATACAGTTGAGCTCAGACATCCAAGATGATGAATGCTATTTATCACTTTCAAACTATATTATCCTATTTCTTTGTTTTACAATATGTTGATTTTGATTGTAACCATTAAGATTATAATAAATTGAAAACTTATTATGTTCTAAAAAACAACAACATTTGTTCGATAGAGAAAACTTTCCATTTTTTCTGGTATTTATGAAATTCATAAACATCATGACGCTCTTGTTCGAGGGACAATTGTGATGATATCGATAAAACACTTTCATGAACACCACATTCCAAAAGCAGAAAGGGTAACTTCTGTGTGTTTCGTCTATACTCAGCACAACTGTGTCTTTATCAAACACACACGCATTCTGTAAGAATGGCTCGATGATGGCTTTCTGAATGAGTTCGTTCCATTCCGAAGTTTGTTCGTTCACTTTCAAAAGGTTCTCTTTGATATTGTGTTTGAACGCCGTGTGTAAAGAAGGCATTATACGATTTCTGAATATACCACGAACCGACCATAAAGGTGTCGTGTCTTTAAAGTAGGGAATCTCGTTCTGATGCGCGATCTCGTAAATATCCCGCTTATACACATTCACCAAAGGTCTAGATATGTTCACACCTTCGATAATAGCGTTCTCTTGAATTACCGCCAGGTTTAAGATGGACCGTGCACGACATATATTAATCAATACATTCTCAACCGTATCGTCTTTGTGGTGTCCTAATAATATAGAAGAAGCTTCTGTATCGGTCGTGTTCTTATATTCTTCATGAACTTTTTTGTACAAATTAAACCGTATTTTTTTTGTTTCAATCTCATATTCATGTCGGTTTATATTGCTCTTTTCATTACGATTTATGTCCGTAATGCTCTCCACATAAATACGAATCCCATTGTGTTTACACCATTCCTCTAAGAAATGTTGCTCCATACCTGTTTCGTCTCTATTGTTGTAGTTAATATGAACCGCAATACAGTCGAATCCAATATGATGGATGACATAGAGAAGCACCATCGAATCTACACCACCAGACAAAGACACTACGAATGTTTTGCTTTTAGATCGTAAACAAAAATCCCGAACTGTTGTGTATACAACCGATCGTTTAATATCTGTGTTTGTTACGGATTTAACATCATATGTATTTTGCAACACATTGCTAAATGGTAAATAGTCCATTGACTTTCTATTAATATATAATTGACAGCGAGTCTTCTTATACGATAATCGATTTAAGCACCAATCATATATATATATATATTATTATATGAATAATGAATATTCTTTATGTTTTAAATAGTAAAACCCATATCTTTTCAACTTATGCAAAAGATAAGTCAATCGTATTCACTTCCTATGATGGTAACAAACTATCTCAAATGAGGAACATTTTGAATGATCGTTATTGTCAAACAAACACATGGATGAAACACATAGAACACGTTTATTTATTTGCTGAAAATCACATTCAAATAGACCTTATTGACAATAAGCATTGTAACATAAATGATCCAATCAAAAGTTTGGACATCACCTTATTTAATACACATAACCAAACAGACATGTCTTTTATATATCACCTAAAACATCTTTTGAATACAACTGTTTATGTCATTAAAGATCTTGAATATTCATGTCAATATGATATACCTATACTAAGTTTACAAGGTTTCTTTATTGAGTACCAACCAGAAGATATGAATATAGAACCACTGATACCTTACGAATATCTGGACTCTATATATAACAATGTCGATTATTAAAAAATATTCCTAAAAACTTGTACAACAATAATTGTATTATTAAAGTTCTCTCCTGATCTTTTTTTTTGTATTTTAACATTATAACTGATTTATTTTATTCGGTGATGTCTTACTATTGTTACATTATTTACAATGAAAATGACAGAACTTATAATGGTTATACTATAAATCTTCAACGCAGGTTAAAGCAACACAATGGAATTCTAAAAGGCGGTGCCAAATCGACACATAATAGAGGTCCTTGGAGTTTTTTGTGTGTAATTACATCGTCTTGTTGGGATTGTATATCCACTGCTATGCAGCACGAATGGTCAATCAAATACCCCACAAGAAGAAGACCTCGACCCAAAGAGTACAACGGTAAATTAGGTAGATTGTTATCATTAGAAAAGGTGTTCGAACATATGCAACGATTGCGCTGTGAGGATGTAATGTGTTATGTAATAGATGATCATATAGGTACTATGAAAGATATTGCAGAACCTTTCAGTAACTTTGTTACGGTTCTTCCTATATATGATTTAAATATAAACTAATCGTTGTTACATCCAAAAAAATGGACATATATGTATAACTCAGTTAAAATCTTCATCCCAATCTAAACCATATCTCAAGTATATATCTCGTTTTAACATACGTATCTTCCTATTATCATATATAATGTCTTCTATATCTAAATATAAGATATGACAACTTTTTTGCATGATAAAAGGTTTGTATGATGAGCATGTATGGTTTATTTTTTTTGACAACTCAACAATCTTTTGATTGTTTTGTATAACCTGTAAATCATAGTCTTTTAAAGTCTTTGTCAATCGTATTTTTTCTTGTCTACTAGTTTTACTATAAGAGCCATTGGTAGTTAATACTCTTGGATTTAAGGAAATACCCATTTTTGTTTTTGTAACATTACTTTTGTATTTCGAAACTTATTTTTAATTATTTTTTATACATTTTGAAATGATTAGCTTTTTTTTGGGGAGGGGAACAGATACAAAAAAACATTTTTTAATGAACAACAATTATAAAAAACAGAACAGAAGTGTTTTGATGTACACATTATGTTTTGCTAGCTGTTTTGTGTATTGTGAAAATTTTATATATCACACTTCCTTTTTTGACTGTTTGTAATATGTCAAACTAAATCTCTCAAGTTTCATTTTTTGTTATAAATAATTAAAGATGATATACGATTATATAATCGTTGGGTTAGGTCCAACAGGACTTACACTAGGTTTAAATTTGTTAAAAACAAATAATAAAGTATTGTTTATTGAATCTGAAAGTGGGATAGGTGGATGTTGGAAAACAAACTTTACGAATGACGGATATTTTACAGAGCACTCTCCTAAGGTATTGTCAAAAACAGGATCTAAAGAATTTAACAAACTACTTCATTATTTAAACATCGAACCTCAATATAAAGAAGTTTACGATAAAAAGTCTACTTCATTTTTGGAAAACCACGTTTATACCATGTTTAATAATTTTTCGATTTTGGATATCGTTAAACTGATATTTTATGTTTTGTTATATATTTTAACACTTAATAATAAACATATATCAATCCAAGAATGGTGTAAAAACAATAATATTTCAAAAAAATCACAATCATTTTTGAATATTCGTTCTATTGCAATTAGTAATACTTATGACAAATTAACCATGAATTCTTTCATAAAGTTCTTTTTCCAAAGATATCAATACATTTTTCATTTACAACAACTTTATAATCCCGTCGAATGGTTGAATGCGATCCACGAAAAATTTAAGAGTAATCCCAACTTTACTATTTTATTAAATACTAAAGTAAAGGAGATTATTCGGTCCAAAAACGACAACTCCGTATCGGGTGTATTGACTCATTTGAATAACGTGTTTCATGCGAAACAATTTGTATGTTGCATTCCCCTGCGTCCACTCTATAAGATAATGCATGCTTCGTCCAATCATAATTGGTTCTCTTCTATGGATTATTTCAAAACCTTTGTGGATCATTCTACTTACACTGGAATAGGATTTCAGCTGCATTTTAACGAAAAAGTCAAGTTACCATCTCAATGGTGTTGGAGCTGTTTAGAAGAATGGAAAGTTATTGTGATAGACAAAACCAATCACTTAAAAAACATATCACAAGATCCTGATATTAAACAAGTGCTTAGCTGTGTTGTTGTAGACTTAGACACGAAAAGTAGTGTTATACAAAAAACAGCAAATGAGTGCGATAACACGAACGAAATTGTAAAAGAAGCCATCCGACAATTAAACAAAATGAGCAACCATATTTTACCATCTCCCAAAAAGATAACTCTATCTAACAATATGTATCGTTCTGAACACTTCGGTTGGGAATCATTGGATTCAAGCTTTTCTTATTCTAAAGGTAAATTGCCCTATAAAGGATCACTCAAAAACTTATATTCAGTAGGACCTCATAACCATGATGAAGTGGTTGTCATCGAAACGGCTATACAAAGTGCTAAAAAATTCAGTAAAGATGTGATTCGTATTAATAATGTTTTTTAATACTAGTTTCTGATTCGGGTTTAGGATTTTCCTTTGACAGGGGTACCCTGGAATAACTTTTTTTCATGATTTAATAAAAATTGATTTTTTTTGTAAAATTAAACAGAATATATATACCGGCTGTTCTATACAGCAAACTTAAAGCAAACAACCAGTAACCTTCCATCAGTCTTTCTGATAAAAATATGGCTACTGCTGCCAACTTCCGCCGTTGTAACGCCACCCTTCAGTGCTCTCTGAAGAGGGGTAAGACCCCCATCCAGTGCTCTTTTAGGGCCAGGACTTCTGAGGGGTCTGATTTCTGTGGTCGTCATCGAAATTTTGTTTCTACAGCACCCCCTCCTCCACCTCCTGACAATACAGATTGCTCTATTTGCATGGACGCAATTTCGGGTAGTCGAACCCGTTTCACGATGACCCCCTGTAAGCACTATTACCACACCCAGTGTCTTAACAAGTGGAAGGCTCGCTCAAACAGGTGCCCCTGTTGTCGTGCATTAATGTCTACTGGACTTAATCAGACAGAGAGAGACAGACAAATCGCCTCCCACAATTTCATACCCCCTGAGGAGTTGACGAATACAAGGATTTCACCCCTTTTCACAGCCCAACCTAGGCCTCGATTAACTCCCCGTCCACAAGTACATAGACCCCCTCGTCACGGATTTACAGTGGACATACACCATGTCCGTTTCATGCGTGATACAGTGGAGAGGGGGTCCTATGAGCATGGGTATTACAGCGCGATGTACCAGAGTATGCAGGTCAACTAAGGGTGTCTCTAGGGGGTCATAGGATTAGAGATTTAGGGTTTAGGATTTTCCAATTAGGGTTAGGTTTTTTTTTCCCTCTAAAAAATGAACTAACCCTCTATCTAAAACTAAATCAATGAATGTTAGATTTAGTTGCAAAACATGTCCTTTATGTAGATTCGAACTGAAAGAATCCACATTGGATGAAATAAAAAAATAAGTAAGAGAGCTGTGTATTTACAGATGTTAAAATCAGTTGAACATTATATGTATTAATCTCTGTGAATTACAATTCTAGATGTGGATACTTGTATAACTCGATAAAATTATTGTGAATATCAAATAGACCATATTTTGATATACCCGCTTCATAATCATAATAATCTCTTGGAGGTTTAACATTGAACATCTTAATCAATAAATCCACTCCATTGGTTTGCCATATAGAATGGCTATAGATTAGTTCAAAAATCTTATTATACACAACATCAGAGAATTTTTTATGTTCTTCCAAAAACCACTTGTTTTCACATAAAAACTCAAATTGTTCGTTGATAAGAGCGATCTTCTTCTCAGTACCTTTTGTTGTCTCTATTTTGTTAATATAGGTTTTCACTTTATCAATGACGATATTATTTTTTATTTTGTTCTCCTTTAATTCATTGAGCTTATCATTAATAACCTCCGTATATCTATCATCTCTGGATAAACATCTCATGTGGATTAAATCATATGCGTTTAAATGACTGACAATGACCTGAAGAACAAATGGTTCTTCAATGGTTGTTTTAAATTGTTGAGTCATCTTATCACAAATTATCTTTTGCTGACTTCTTGTGATAACAGGCATTTTGTATGTGGTGTTCTTTTTTGGTGGTTTCCGAGAGAAGTCTTATTTGTTGTTTGCTGGAAAGAAGTTTTAGAGAGCTTTAAGATGGAATCTTAGTAAATCATGTGAAAAGTACACATAAAATCAATTTTTTTCAAACTTTAAAAAAAATCATTTGTGGATTGAGTTTCGATAATGTTCCAGATTCATCACATCCATTATTCGAGTGCAACTTCTTTCTACATATAGGTTTCGAATTATTCAGTTCGAATGTCCTACCCTTCCCCTTTCCAACATGGGGAATGATATGACCACATTCCCCATGTTGGAAAATATCTAAAATACCAAATCGTCTTTTATATTTTTATTAAAATTTTATTTTTATCGATATTAAAAGTAAGAGTTATTCATTTTCCATGAGTTCATCATCAAATGAATGTAAATGGAGAAAGTACAAAAATAAACACATAGGTGAGTATGTTACATGTGATACGAATGATAACATTTACGAATCGATTCATTTGGCGAAATATCCTAAGAAAGGTTTAACTTTCGACAAAGAAAAGATACAAGAGTACAAAGTCGTGCTTGGACAAAAAAAAGAAATGGAAAATGAAAACATTTTAACCAAAAATTTAAAAAAACTTTATATTCAACTGTATGATGGGGAAAAAAAAGATAACAATAATACCACCTTGAACAAACGATTCAAATTTATCTCTAAAGGTAAAAACGGATGGAAACCAATCGTGCCTTTGACTTCTTTGATTCCATCTAAACAAAGTGGTGGTAAGTTTGTGAAATGGATGGGATTTCCAAAAATAGACTTAAGTAATGATAAACAATGCGAAAAACCTGCAACCTCTTGTTCAATATCAAAAGAACAAAATGAATATATTCTATGTCAGGAAGAAACTAAAAAAATATATGAAGGTATTGATTTATTAGATAATCCCTCATGTGACTCCCATTCATGTGAAATTGACAAGTATTTCAGCATTGGAAAGTTTCCAGAAGGATTTGTGAGTTTTGATTCGTATCTTAATGAAAATTCATCATCTACCGAAGTTACTAAAGTTACTGAATCTACAGGAGGTACAGGCTCAACTCCATCAACTCCATCAACTCCACCAAATGAAACGGACAACAAACCCTTCTTATTCTTCAGTAATACAAAAGCCTATATTAATCATACCTTGTGGAACGATGCAAATGATGGTGATGACAAAACACGTATAGTTCCTAAATTAGAAAATGGAAAGCGTAAATCAGGTCACTCCTTTGTAGGAAATAAGGAAGAAATGGAAAATTTTAATCAAGTATTACAAACAATCACACCATATGAACACAACCATTTAAATATTCTCAACATTGTTACAGCGCCTTTACAGTACATTCTTCCACCAAATGAAGCATCCTTAAAAACAGGCGGTCCTAGACCATGGGAAAAGCGAATCGAAGTGATCTCACGCATTTCAGAAAGTGTTGTTATGTTAAAACAGCTATTTAGGAGGAATGATAAAAGTGTTGTGAATATATTCAATATTCATTTGTATGATCCTGAAGTGGAAATGTACAATTATATGAAAGTGAATAATGAAAAAAATATTTTGATGCAAGAGGCATTGAATGTTGCAGATCCATCTACTATTTTTGCAAACGAAAATTCACTTATGAATTATTTTAAAGATAGCGTAACGGCTCAGATTAAAGATCAAAATAAAGTACTTAGTAAAGCTGGTGTTCCCACTCAAAGATTCAAACCTTTCGAAAAAATGCTTTTGTTATGCGATAAAGGTACTATCGTTGGTTCTGAAACAAAAACACTTGAAAATTTCATAAAAGAAATGACTATCAACATGATCTATTGTGCTGGCGGTGAAACTCATTGGTTAAATAAACAGATGAAAGAGAATTACCTCTTTGAAACCTTAAACAAACCTGAATTTAAGCAAATCGTTTGGTCAGGATTCAGTGCGGGAATCATCAATGCAGGAAACACCACCGCTATGGCTGCAGAAAAGGTGTTTAATAAATTTGCGAATAAAGACAGGCTACTACGAGGTGTTGGTGCTGTGGATGACGTTACTGTCATAAAGAGTAAAACACCTAACAAAATATTTTGTAAAGTGTATAATACAACGGATGATAACCAAATTACACTAGTTCACACTAAGACTCCGGATGATTGTGATATGACTGGTGCCAATTGGTTTCATAATGGAGTGGTATTTCCTCATTACAATCCACTATGGATGGAGATGATTATTGATGTCATGAGTCAAGGAAAAGAAAATAAACATTTTAATGCTGTGGATAAATTGCTTATAATGGCAGATGGAGAATGTGTGCACAACTTATTACTACAACCAACTGATTTGTCACCTATTAATTTGTATAGATTACCATCTGACGAAACAATAAATAAAATGAATCATGAATTGACAAAAAGCAAAATCATATATGCAAGAAATATTACGAACAGTTTGATTGAATTTGTTCAAAGGAGGATTGAATCATAAGAAACATTATAATTCAAAAAGTACTTATGAATGATTATTTATTGATCAATAAAATGAGTTCTTTCATTATTGATGGTATTGGGTATATGGGAGGATTTTTGTTATCGATTCAACTATTTCCACAAATCTACAAAGTATTAAATACGAAAAGTGCAAAAGATCTGTCATTTCATTTTATGACCTTGAATGTTTTGGGTCTTTCTTGTATGACCACATATGGTATATTAAACAACGATTACCCTTTATTTATACCAACAAGCATAAGTCTGATTAATACTGTAACATTAATTGCGTGTTCATGGTATTACAGGTAACTACTGCTAATACTACCACCTATTTCTTTTTTATCTTGTTCATCATCATATCTTCCTTTATCGATTTCATTTTAATACATACTCCTTTAGCTTTGTGAAGTCCTTGAATGGCGAATTCGTTTTTGCTGCTCATGGCGAACACAGGGCTACCTGAGGATCCACTTGATGTGCTCTCACCGAGGTATTCGTATCTCACTCTGGTGGGTGTTCGTTTGACCACTTTACACGGGGTATACAAGACTCTACAATGCACCGAGTTTGGCTTATGAATGAGCATACAACCGTTATGTTTAAATTCGGACTTAAAATCAAGTTTATTCGGATAAATGTTTGCATCTTTTAACATGATCATTTGTGTGGTGGTTAAACCAACCATCGTATAATCCAATCCTTGGTTTTGATTTGTATGTGTCTTAAAAAACCAATAACGGAGACGAAGATGAACTTCGTCGAACATTACAATTAGCTCTTTGTTTTTACTATCACCAATGACATGATGGTTCGTGATGATACACCATTTATTATACCCAAAGTCCTTACCATCGACCAGAAAACACGACCCTCCCTTGGACACTCTACCCATAGCAGGTAAAACGAATGTTATTTCATGCTCATCTGTGGAAGTTTTGAAAGTAATTTGATAATTTCCAGTAGGTATTGGCTGTTCGAATGTTTGGTACAACTCGTTTAATAACATTTTGTTGCTAATTAGAGTGAATGTGGGTTTGCTTTCAAGGTCTAAGTATTTCATTTCGATGGTGAATTTTTCCGGTTTGTTATCTGGTTTTTTCCATGTTAAATGAATTTGGTGTCTGGTCACAAACGATACATCTGGTGACCCAAACATTTTTTTTTAATCGTTTGATATTTATATGTAATACACAAAATTTTAAAGAGACCTTAAAAAAGTTTTTTTTTTGCAATGAGTTTCAAAAAAATATTCTTAAAAAATAAAACATCAAATGAACAGTGATAACATATTTGTGGTGCTGACTTCCATTTTAAATTTCATGTTCTTTGTATCTGGATGGGACAAACTGTTACATTTTGATAAGGTTGTGACTGGACTGAGCAATCGATTGAAGGTTATATGGATGATGCCCCTTATCGTGTATAAGTTTCTTGTTTTTTGTGGATTGGCGATAGAAATAATTTGTCCAGTGGTGATCTTTTATAGTGCTTTACAAAGAAACAAAGAGAATGATAGAAGGGGGTTTTATGCCAGTTTATTGTTAATAATCTTTACCATTCTAGCGACCTTATTTTATCATTTTCCACCTACTACCAGTAGCAAATATTATCCGTTTATGTCCAACTTATCCCTCGTAGGTGGACTCGGTCTCATGACCGCTGTATTCTATAGGAATGTGCACTTTATTCCATGAAGTGATGGATTGTACCTTATTTGTAATATAAAACAACGGTACTTTTATGTAATCGTAAATGCGTTCTATAAAATCAATATGATTTGACATTCTGTTACAGTTTTGTAATATATCATTGTTTAAAAGTTTCTCGATACGATCTAACTTTGCATTGAGTTGTAATATATCATCATTATCAGACTTTTTTTCATCTGAAAATGAAACCGTGCAATCGTTTTTACAATTTGTGGATTCCATAATAATTATATATGATTGTAATACAATTTAATTTTTATAATCAACGAATAATTTAATTTTATTTTAAATTTAAAATGGATTCTACAATCATAGGTGCTTGTTTTGCGATCATGAGCATATTATGCTGTACGTATAATTTAGTCACGTTCAAGAGTATAAAAACTAAAACAATATATGACGAAAGTCATGTGATCGATGTTGCATTATAGATTTTAACGAGCGTATGACGATTGTTTGTCTTTATATATATATATATAGAATGATTTTTTATAAATATGATCTGCAAATAAAAGGAGCAGAAATGATAGCGAATGTCAAAGAGCCATAATAACGAACCTGTTGTTTACGATTTATTTGTCTTAACAGATTATGTTGTTCTTTAAAAATTAAATAATCTGACATATATGCGGTCTTTGGAGTAACAAGATAGATACTTACAGTAAGTATCATCATGATCATCAATTTAATCCAGAAAGGAACTTTTCTAAAGAAGCTGATTGTTAAAAGGGAGATACATATGGACGATATATAAATGTGGAATCTCTCTGTTTGGATGTTTTGCCATCTTAATTTTTGTGATGCATTTAATGATTGTGTGAATTCGTTTTCCTCTCTGTTAGGGTAAGCACATAAGATGGATCCTATAACGAAACCAAAACCAATAATTTTGTAAGGACAATCAGGACCACCGCCTTTTTTAAAAAGTTTTATGACATTTTTTATCATATTACAATGTTTTTGTTAAATCTGAAGAAAAAAATTTAAAAATGAAATAACTTTGATTATTATTTATTGTGAAAAGTTTATTGAACTTTCGATAAAATTTGATTCGAATATTAAACAGGTAAATATGGTATATCAATTACAAACACAGAACACATCATGACGGTATTTTCCAAGTTTATGAAGCTTGTAACGAGCAAACTGGAGACTGAGAATCTAATGACAGATGAAATCAAAATGGCATTAAATTCTATTGAGCGTCCAAGCAAGCGCAAAATATCAGAGTATCATTTGTTGATGAAAAAAACATTAAACGAGGTTGTTGCAAAGTATCCAAACGAAAAACACAAGATCCGTTTTAAGATGGCTGCACAGATTACCTCCTTGATTCACAAACATGTCTCCACTCCAGAACTCGCATGGAAAATTGTAGAGCAGCGAACATTTGGAGAACCTGTAGTTACAGAGAACACAATCGATACGGAAATCGAAACAACATCAAACGATACCTCATCAAGCGATACCTCATCAAGTGGTGTTGTAAAAAAAAGAAAACAAGATATAAAATATGACGAAGAACTTATAGAAATTCCGTTGAGTGATGTTACCAATGTTGTGAATGTCAAACCCACAATGTTCGCCACAATGACGACACGGTCTAAAGGTAAAATTGAAGAAAAAAAACTCAAGGAACCCATGAAAAATGATGAAGATGAACATAACGACAAAACAATCCTCAAACAAATGCGTGAGTTTGTAAAGAATAAACCCACAAATATGCATATTAATGATAGATATAAAATTGCAAATAAAATGTGTAAATTGTACAAGGAAGGTGAGAAACAAATAGACAAAATATACAATAAATGTTAAGATAAATATATAAAATAGTAACAACATTTCCATAATCATATCTTTCTAAAAATATTATTGTTTATCAAATATTGTCTATAAAAAGAAAAGCATATTTTTGGAATATAATACAAGATACAAGTTACTGTTTTGTTTTATTCATTAAACTTATGTACAAACGATTCTTTTCTTTGCTATAAAGTTCACTAGCATATTTTTTTGTTTCAGCAGAGACACTCTGATTAAATCTCAAGGCGACAAGATACAAAGATAGAAAGTATGCGATTGTCATAAAGATCATTCTGGTCCAATCGTTTTTGTTCATATCAATTATATTCACTGCATATATTATGGTCACGCAAGTAGTGTAAATAGGTAATCTCATGAACCAATGCTCTTGAATTTTCGTTTTTGCAGTCAAATCACTTTTAGAAAATACTTCCTGAAATTTAACAGAAAAATTAACAATATTATCAATAATTTCAACATATTTTATGTTAGTTATTGCATTGTATTCATTTGTCAAATTCTGTACATGTTGATCATCGGACAACATCCTAAAAATGTAACGTGATTTTCTATTAGTATAAATATCAATATTTTTCTGATACAAAAACTGAGTGAAACTGTTATTTTCTTTTTTTAACTCGTCTATTACATTATACATATTTTCACTATCATTCAATATGATTAATACATCATATTCATATTCTGATTTGTGTTTTTCATCTCTATATTTAATATGTTTTTTTATGTATTTATTTACATATATAAAAAAGAATATTTTTTGACATTTTCTTGCATACGAATATGCATATCTGTATAAACATTTTTGAATATTTATAACCATCAAATGAAAATTGAAACAAATATATATAAATTTAAAAACTTAAAACAATTTTAAATAAAGTAAAATATGGATGTGAAGGAAAATAAAACGAGAAGGAAAAGAAATGTCGAAAAAATATCAATTGAAATTAGCAAAATGTCAAGGAGTATGGAATTAATATCTTTATCTATAGATGATGATGTTCAAGAAAAATTAACCAATATATATAGTAAAAGTGGTAACACACATTTTATATATTCCAACAAGAAACTCCCATTTGAAAATGCTTGTCCTTTTTTGTATATGAAATAAATTTATGAATTTAATTAAAAATTCTTTTGTAGAATTCTTTGAATTTTGCATGTTTAAATAAAACAGAATGCAGTTAAGCAGATCAGATACAGAATTAACTACCGACTACAAGTTTAATCATTCAATGAGCGAAAACCAGGAAAAGAGTAAGGAAAATATGAGTAAACAATCCATTAACAAAAGCCTGTTATGTATCATCAAACTTCAGAAATCAATTATAGACTCTTATAAAACTCAACTAAATGATGCCAACGATGAAATTATCCATCGCAAAGAAAACTTAAAAATTATTAAAGATACCAATATTTTTGATCCTGATGATGTAACGAATATGTTAATTCATCATGTAAACAACAGTGAAGATAAAGAGATCTTCAGAAATGCGATTATATTTATGCAAAACAAACTGAACTTTGTTTTAGAAAAAGTAGAACAAACTTATGATCATAAAGAAAAAAATAAATAGTAAGGTAATATATATATATATTACTTTTTTTGAATACTACTTATGATATAATGTGCAAAACAATTTAAACTTGTATAATTGTGATAAAGTCTTTATCTTTGTTTTTGTTGTAATAAACATGATCAATATGTCTCACACATTCATTTATATAATTGATGAAGTTCATCGATTCTTGAATGAAAGTGAAGTAACTATATGTATCCGAATAAGCTAACATTTGTAAGATATTTTGTTTGAAATCGCGAATGCTTGAAATTATTTCTGTAATATTATTGTTGTATTCTCTTGCTTTGTTGCTTCTGAGAAGAGCTTGTTTGAATTTTACTTCAGAAAGTTTGTTTCTCATGTAATCGACACGATGTTGTAGTGTAACCAAATGAAAGTCATCATATCGTGTTTTTTTGTAATCTTTGAGAGCAGTACACGAATTTGCGCAAGATTCGTAATGATGTAATGCTTGTAAAATATTTGTGACTTTATCTTGTTGTTCATCTTCCATCCTTCGAAAGTTGTTGGTGCGAAAAACTTCGTAAATGCCTACAATTCTATTACAATCATTGTTATTCATAAGAGGGGTCACAACGCTACCCCTATGTTCACGCAACCATTGATAGAAGTGTGGATTAGAGTTTCCTCTTTTGTTAATCTCTAATGTATTCCAGTTGAATGCCGTTTTACAATTAACACAAAACATATCGCTACATCCGCTTATTCTGTGAATCAAAGTAGCACAAACAGGACAACTTTTGGTGTCTTTATTTAGCATAGAAATAGTTAACACATCTTCTTCCTTACATTTATGATTGTCATTATTTTCCTCCATACATTTAGAACAATATGTAGTATTACATAGTTCACATGTAGAATCAGTTTTGTTTACATATCCTTTGCACTCATCTTTACCACAAGGTTTGATATATTGGGGTCCTTTGCTTTTAGAAGTTACAGAAGAAGATGAAACCATTTCTGTTCGATGTGAGTTACGAACAGGATAATAGTAACTAGAATTCATTATTCTGATGATATTGTATTTCTCACGCATTTTTTTTGTTTTTTCATTACATACTTTCTTGTACTCTTCTTTAATTTCACTCAGATCGTCTTTGTTTGCCTTGTCTTTTTTATATTTTTTCTTCACTTTTGAAATATCAATCTTCATAGTATTTACAATTTCCGCAAGGACACCTTCTTCTTTTTTTAATAATTCGTATCTTTCTTTCAAATTGACATACTCTTGTGTATAAGGTAAAAGAGTCAATTGCTCTGTAAAAAGAACACTCTTATGTACATCTGAAATTTTTTTTACAAAGGAAGGACCAAAGTTTTCACGAATGTATTGATGGCTCCATGGACGATGACATTTCATACATTGGGGTGCAACAATAACGCTTTCTAAGTAAGTTCTTACACAACAAGTACAGCATTCCAATTTACAATGAGAGCAAATTATTTGCTTTCGGTTCGACTTGTTAAAGGGTTCAATACAAATAGAGCATACATCAGTGATACTCATATTCAATTTTGTTTTTTTTTAAGTGTCAAAGATTCAAATCAATTTTTAACAATTTTTAAAAAGTGTTTGTAAATATATTGTTTAAGTGTCAACGATTCAAATCAAATTTTAAAAAGTTTTTTATAAGAATCTCATCAAATCATAAAAAAAATGAGTTTTAAAAGATATCTTATGAATTTACAAAATTGGAAATACAGGCTGTAACCTTCTAGAATGTTCTAGATATACAAGGTGAAACTACAAATTCAAATACATCACTTACTCGTTTGTGTGTTCGATAGACTTTTTTATACAATACTTAAAATGGATAATATGGATATTAACTTGCGTATTCAAGCTTTACTTGAGATTACTGTTGACAGCGAAGACACCAAAGCACAAGCCGTCAATGCTTTAAATAGCATAACCCTAGCAGCAGGATACGACTGTATGCGACTCACTCATACCTTACTTGAGAATATCATACAAATGGGAAACACCGAACGGAAGCAACACGTCGCTACAATGATATGTTATCTTTCTGAACAGGCAGACAACAAGAAGCTAATTATACCTACATTGATCGAGGTTTTACGAAAAGGAAATAGTGAAGAAAAGCACTACGTGGCTTTTGCGATCAGAATACTTACAGAAAATACCGATACAGAGAATTTGACGCTCGTCAAACAAGCAGGGGGTATAGTGCCTTTGGTCTATTTGTTAAGTACAGGAAATGTAGAATGTAAGATTCAATCCGCTTGGGCCCTGACTGAGCTCGTACGTGACGATCCAGAAAACCAGAAGCTAGTCGCACAGGTTGGTGGGATAGAATCGTTGGTAGATATGTTACGCACAGGAGGAGACGATGAAAGACTCAATGCCGCTGCGGTTTTGTATTATATGACTTTTACAGAGGAGTCGAGAAAGCATATCCAAGAGTTAGGCATCACACGGGCGTACTTAGAAGAGATTGAAGAGTCGCATTTTAATAGGCTTCTAGGGACGGGTGCATTCGCTACATAATTTGCAATTTAAAATTATATATATTTACTTGATTTTTAACATCAATTGTCTGATTCGTGTTGTGTCTTATTTAAAGTTTTTTGTGTTTGTATTTTTTTTTGGTTTATTGTTTTCCATCTCCTCAAGTTTTTTTCCTGAATTAAGTTATCATAAAAACTTGCAGTAAAAACCATTTAAAACAAAGTTTTATTGAACAATCCAAATGTTAAAAGTTTATTATCGTATTAGCGACAAAGGAAAAACTATCAACAAGCCCGAATATATCAACAACCGCTTGTGTCTAGAGAATTTTTGCAGCTGTTTTAACAACGATGTTGATATCACGTTTGTGGCGGACAATTGCAACAACGACACAATCGAATGGTTGAAAACTTTCGGTAAGGAGATTGTTCGCACGTCTTTGGGGAACGCGACGTCGTGTTTGTACACCCTGGACCTTGCGCTAAGCCGTGCACGCAACGACACAGAGCTTGTTTACTTTGTGGAAGCCGACTATCTACATCGTCCCGACTCACTTAATGTATTGATGGAAGGCTTGGAACGATTCGACTACGTAACCTTGTACGACCATCCGGACAAGTATATGCTTCGCTCACCCAATCCGTTTGTGCAACACGGGGGAGAGGTGACCAAAGTGTATCTTACCGCGTCGACGCATTGGAAAGAGACCAACTCGACCACCATGACGTTCGCCGCAAAGGTTTCTACTTTGAGAGAAGATCGCATGGTCTTTGCTGAATTCTGTGAAAAACGAAACATACCGGACGATTTTCAGTGCTTTGTCAGTCTGACCAAGCACAAAAATCGTACACTCGTCAGTCCGATCCCTGGCTACAGCACGCACGGCGAGTCCATGTATTTATCTCCCTTAATAAAATGGAAATCAAATATGTTTTAGATTTTAGATTAAATTGATCAATTATCTATATGGTATCATCCCATATAAATCTAAGGATTTTTGGGGTCATACAGTTTATATATATATATGGTCAAACGTAATATTAAAGTCAATGTTATAAAATTAAATTAAAATTAAATTTGTATGTTTAATAAATGAATGAGTGATCTAAGTGAAAAAATATTAACAACAAACACATTAAATATAAATACGATACAATCAAATGATGATTTTACCATTTTATGTGATAATGAGATCCATTTGAATACTCCAAACTTACTAATAAATAATATTCGAATTGACAAGTATATAAATAATTTGTTATTCGCTGAATCAAATGTTGACGCTTACGGTGTATACCAAAATACACGAACCGCTGGTGGTTTGGGCAATTTAGATGAAATAACAAATTGCGGAACATCGAGCCATACAAGTGTGGATGCAACGAAAATATCAAGTTATAATACTTACATAAAACAGGGTCATACTTATTACGAAAACTATGTAAATTTACAATCGTCAAACAATCTTCATATAAAGGTGCGTAATTTTATATCGGGATACGAAAACGGGTATTTAGATAACAACATAATTTATAACGATACGCTTACCTCAACTTCGTATAATTTAAAAAATTATATTTATGACCTTGTGAACTTTTCTAGGGGTACGACAATTACTCCTTCACATGTTGTACCTTTATATACTGTTCAACCAAACAATAAAATACATAATATTGATTATTGGGATGTTCATGATTTTTTAAAAGGCCAGTTTGTCACAAAAACAATAGAAACATCCAATTTATCAACAATCAATTTATCCACATCAAAAGTTGATCAAATACAACCGATATTAACAATAGAGAGTCAAAGTGCTATCAATTTAGTTGCGGATACAATTATGATAAATGGAAGCAATTTAGATACCATCATCAAAGAATCGTTAAACGAGGATAATCTTTTTACAATAAGTATATTTAATACATCTTCGACTTCCACAAGTATAAGCTACAAGATAAACAATTTTGAAGTGGGACATTATGAGGACACATTTAGTTATGATATTCAATTTGATATCTTTGATGACATAGATCCATCAAATTCCCTAGGAACGCACTTAATAGATAACGTCAGACAGGGTTCTGTGATAGAATCAATTAACACATTTATAAATCTAACATCAGGGAGTAAATATAATATAATACCTACAACAGTAACAAACAGGTTTACAGGAAAAAGCTTTTCTAACATAACGACAAGTGGTGGTAGCGGGTTATTTGCAGTCAATACTGAAGTTTTTGTTATAAACATACAAGTAACAGTTTCGGAACCAGGTGAAACAGATTATCCAAGTATAAGTTTTCAATTTGATCAAGGTTCGATCGGAAATGGTTTTCATATTGATGAAGATTTTGGCCATAGCTATGATATTGATTTTAAAATATACCAAGGTGATGTAATTTCTAATGATGGTAATAGTCACGAAGTTAAAAATCTTGACAATTTTTCATCCACTCCTATTGATACTTTTGTTTTTGCATCTTTAAATCCAGGAAATAGTTTTAGGATCAACGCAACAATCACAAATATTAACACCAATAAGCTTGTTTCATCAAATGTACAATCCGATCTTTATTTACCATCTACTCCTGAGGTCACATTAGGTTCATGGAGCTTTAATGATGTTGCTCGTCAATATTATATGCCTGTATCAACAATAGGGATTAATAAAAGTATAAATGATTACAGTATAGATACTTCTTTGGAAAACAATCCTGATATAACCGACGCAGTATTTGACGAGTTTGTAAACAAAAAGCTTTACTTTACATTTAATAATGAGATATCATCTGGAAATAAAACAGCTTATATTAAGATTATTGATTCTTTAGGTTACACAGATGATCATGAGGTGTCACAAAACTTGGCAATAACTTATTCTTATGTAAATAACACAATTACATTGTCTTCACCGAAAAGATTAACCTATAATACAGAAAGTTTGAATAGTTATATATGGTTTAAAAATGATATTGTGATTCCTTCACAAAACACAAGAATATTACAATTAAGTGAAAACGAAAACGAAAACGCTACATATTCGTGTGATGTAGTTCAAAGCAACGATGAAGGAACAGGTTTTAGTAGAACTTTCACCAACAATTTTGAAATTACTTTACCCACGATATCACCGGGTAGCACATTTACTATAATTAGTATGACATCATATACATACTCGTACACTTATAACGGTGACACTTTTACAGATATTAATCCTTATGCTAATGCTACAATATCCATCGAACCAAGTAGTATCGGTCCATTCAACCAAATTGGAACCAATACATGTAAAGTAAAAATCATTGATCAGTATCAATTTGAAAATGAATTAACGGTTGGTACATTTACAGTAGTTGCTCCGACCCCTATAAGTGGTATTAGCTTTACAAATGTAAAACCCAATACATTGACAATTGGATGGAGTAATACGGATACTGATGGTACCCCTACAGAAAGCGTAACAGATATACTAATATATTATGGAGTTGAAAATATAACAGATTCTAACAAGGACATAACCACTCTTACCACGAATAGCACAAACATAACTAACCTAAACGAAAATACAAATTATCATTTCAAGATTATTAAATCTTATTTTTATTATTCAACATTTGAATCTGCAATATACCAAGTAAATACACCGCAAAAGGTATTACCTAAATTAAATAAGATTTACATTGCAAACAATAGAATATATTGGGATATAGATTTAGGAACCGCCACTGTGTCGAATATTCAATATAAAAAGTATGATCAAAATAGATCTTTTAGGACTGTTAATCACAAGAGTAAAAGCAGAGATTACTTTGTATACAATTTTTTTCTCAACTCTTCTACAAGTAAAAAAAGCGTAACCATTGCCCAAACTAAGAACTCAAACTCAAACTCAAACTCATCTCAAGATATATCCTCGATTTGTAGTAAATCTCCAGATGCAGATATTAACAGAATCTCTTTAACTATTCAATTTGATTCCTATCATCAACCTAATATAACTTCTGGGATTTTTGATGTATACAGATCAGATTCTGATGGATGGCTTAACAGTGAGTTTTATTTTGAACACTTCGATTTCCATTGTCGAACCGAAGATTTGTTCAATAATCGTGGAACAACAGATAATGAAAAGTTTGCAATAATCGTACATGATGGCAGTCATGCACTATCTACTGTTGGTAATACAACACCTGTAATGTCATGGAAGCGAGATATATATACTTATCCACATTATAATATGGAAGATTTATATTCACAAGACGGTGTAAAAAGTCCTAATCGAGGTGGTTATGAGATTTCACAGTTAGGTATAAAGAATTTAGTGGATGGAGGTCCACCAAAGATTAAATATGAATATGTAGCGATTAAAAACACATCGGATTTTTCTGGTGATACACAGAAATATGGTGCTGCGAACAACACGTATTTTAAGATAAGTAAAACGACGATTGGAATATTTTTAAACAAACTAAGATTTACTTCGTCACAACATAAGGATTCACTTAGGGAACAGGAATTTGTTGATCAAAATATTAACTCAATAAATGGTGATATGACTAGTACTAGTATTAAATACACAAGAATATATGTATACAGAGATCGCATTACATCCTATTATTTTAAAAATTTACCTTTAGTTACAGTATGGCTTGATAAAGACAACGGTGATATACCATGGAACGATGGTGTTGGTAATTCCATCCCTCCTATCGCACCTGATCCACCAAGAGCGACTGAAATAGGTAGCGACTATGTGATTTTAAGCTGGAATCCTAACCCCAATAATGACGGATATGTTCAAAAATACAAAGTTAACCGTATTATAGATGTCCATGGTGTATACGATGGATATCAATATGAAATAGAAGAAACACGAGAAACAAACGGTGCTAACAATATATTTACATGGACAGGATTAACATCAGGTTGGACGTACTATTTTACGGTAACCAAATCAACAAATATTGGAGATTACTGCTCCCATCCGTCACCGTATTTTTATTGTCAAAGTCTTACAGGTGATTATAATTATGCATACAATGTGGATACAGCCATTTCAGACAACGATCCAGAATACGTGAAATTGAGAAAAGATTACTTGAGTTCGGGCGATACAATTCAGACTTATATAAGAAACAGCTCAACTTATTTTAGTGAGTTTTCTGGTACAGAATTCGACGAATTTTATGTAAATGTACCTTATTACAGAAATGGTATACTGTCTGTTACTACCATGGCAAATTCTGGAACACCTGCACTCCCGCCTTATGGTCTTATAGGAACCGCAAGCACAACCTCTATCTCTTTGTCGTGGAGCGCTGGAAATAACAACGATGAAACCTTTATTAGTTATACTGTCAATAGAGAGGACACTGGTGGAACTGTTATCGCTTCTGTGCAAGGTATAACTGTAACATCGTACACTTGGATTGATTTAAATTCATCTCAACAATATTATTTCACCGTTCAAAAGGTTACCAATTATGGCGTTACAGTTAAATCTAATCAATTAAATATACAAACCAACGATGATTATGGTACGAATCCTGAAACTCCCTCAGTGCAATCAAGAAACCTCAAATCAGTAACATTTCAGTGGATTCCAGGGAATATAGGCAGCGGAACCTTGGTTAGTCATAACTTAGTTCGTTACAATGATAGCGGAGGTACAATTATGTATTCAAGATACGAATCAACACCCAATTATTGGTACGAGGTCATTGTTTGGCCAGAGGAATTAGAGCCTGATACAAATTACTATTTCCGATCTGAGATGGTCGTAAATTATAACGGAACTTATAATACAAGAAATTCTACAAGTGTATTCACATTTTCATATAGTAAACAATTACCATCACCTGCGGTTCTGTTTTGGGGAGGATCCTTCAACAAGTCAAGTAGCAGTTTCGATATTGGTTGGAGGATGGGATCCATTGGTGATTACACTTTAGAAAAGGTCGTCATTCATTGGGTAACTAGTGGATATTATTCAAGCGCCGAACCTCAGATATGGAATAAAACATTAACCCTATCCACATATGATCAATGGTATGGGTATAGTATTTTATCTGAAAAAAAAGAAATATATCCTGCTGAGCTAGAAACGTACGCTACTCTATCATACGGAACCCTTGCATATGTATATAATTTTGTGTTTAATAATCCAGATAATGTTGTATCCAACGATACATATTATATTGTTGTAGAGAAGGTTTATAGTGATTTAGATCTCAATGAATATATTTATAATGAAGTAAGTAATATACCAGTCATATCTATGTCTGGTCCATATAACACAAGCTCTGTACCAGCTAAAGGAATCTCAAATATTCATGCAACACTTGTAGGAGGTTCACCAAAAAGTATTCAGGTAGCCATTACCCTAACAGGAATAGATAATACAGAGGTAATATCGAGTATAACCTTTTCAAAACACCCATTAAGCCTTACTGAGTATCACGGTGAACCACCATGGACAGAATATATAGTATCATCAGGTTCCACTTTTTCAGGTACCGTTTTTTCAGAGGTATTTAGTTCATCGTCACACACGCTTGTCAATGGTGCGCAGTATAATCTAGGAGCAATAGTTGTTACTAATGTAGATACTTATAGTAAATACACTGGTGCCTTTAATTATAACACATAACATAAGATTCAAATATTCCATAAAGATAAATTTTTTAACGAAAAGAGAAGAAAATAAAATTTTAAAATGCAGTATAAATTAATATAATGGGGTCTCAATTTGGAAATTTGACAACAAAATATATTTGTGTTGAAAATATAGAATCGTATGACAATAGTAATTTGACACTCTGTTCAGAAAGTGGAATAAAATTCACCACATTAAAGTTCTTGATAAAGAATAAACCGATAGATGAATATATCAACGAACTTATTTTTAATACTTCACCATCAACTTATATTCCCTATTACAAACCAGTCGTAGCCACTGTTTCAAAAGAAAATATAACCAATTTAGGAACATTTGAAAATGACATCGTTGACGCTGCATACATTTCTTCTCGTAACAGTTATATTAGGTTAGATGACGATTTTGCTAAAGAACCTCATATAAATATAAAATCAAACAGTATTCTAAATATTGAAACACCAACATTTGACGATACAACTAGAGAAATTGTGGATTACATCGATAATATATTTTTTAATGATACCATCTTAAAAACCTATATACATAATGTAGTTAACTCAAACAATACATTATCTACTATACCCACGTATAGTAATACCCCGTATCAAGAACACATTGATTCCTATCATACCACAAATAATAGTGAGTTTTTTGATGTAGTGGGTGAGTTTTTTTCCAAAACGATAAAAACATCAAGAGTAACTACAGAGTATATAAAAGATTATCAAGCACAACAACCTTATTTAACCATAGAAAGTGGTAGCACTATAAATCTAGATGCAAATATAATTCAGATTAACGGAACAAATTTAGATGAAATTATAAAACAAGCGTTAGATGAGAATAACTTGATCAATGTCAATATAATAATTACAGATAATGTTAGAAAACTTGAATTCCAGTTTGATAAAGATGCGTTCGGACAAGGATTTCATGTCGAAACATATTTATCTACATTCACATATACATTAAAGTTTCACGCAATATCAGTAAACAAATCCACACATGATATTTCAGTAAGCGTTGATGAAAATAGTAAGTTTGTTTTTGATCCAGTTCTGGACAATCTAATCAAAGGTGATGCTTATGTGTTCAATAATACAAATCAAAAAGATTCACATCCATTAGCTTTTCATATTAATCAAAACAGAGACGAACCGTTTTTATTTTTACAACAAGACAATGGATATCTGACAATTGAAAACTTTGAAAATTTTACTTCCCTATATGCACATTGTGAAAATCACGATAATATGGGAGAAAATGTAAACGGACCAAATGGACTTTTGATCTTTCCTGAAACTATTCAAGTGAGTCATGTACAACACAATACAACACCATCTACTATATATACCATTAACAATGTCAATTCTAGTACTTCGTATGATATGTATGTGGTGGTTACAAACGATAAAACAAATACTTCATTACCTATTAATAAAATCAAATCAAATGAGCTAATACTCGATACGCCGCTAGTCTACCCTTCTTCAGTTTATGGTTTATCAGCAACCATAATAGGTTCAACTACAATAGAAATAGAATGGGTTAACTTTGGTGACAATGGTAGTTTAGACAACCCACCTGATTGGATAAGACTATATTATAACAATACACCGGTTTCTATAGAAAATCATGAGGATTATATTGTTATCGATCCTGATGCAATAAATAATATGACATCATTATCTAATTCAGAACTAGATGGAGACATATTAACCTATTCATTTATGATGATTAAGTTTTATTCCAATCAATTCGGTTATATTAATTCAAATAGAGTTTATGGATCTTTTACTCCACCAACAGGTGCGACAAATTTGACATTCGAATATGAAATTTCAAGTATAATTGTATCGTGGGATAGTCTAGGGAATGACGGAGACCCTTCGGACGTTCCTACATCTATACGATTGTATTACAGGTCGCCTAGTTTGTCTAGAGAAGAAATTACGGATATAACGGATTATGTGACAATATCGTCAGGTTCAACATCAGTGAATGTTGAAACAGATATGACTAAAAGTTATGGGTTTATTATAACAAAATCATACGACGTATATGGTGATATAAGTTCGGATAGTTATAATAGTATTATTCCAACACAAACCCCACCAACAGGTGCAAGTGAATTTAAAGTAGAGAGAATAAATTCAACCAGTTTTTCTGTCACTTATTATAACGACGGAGATCACGGATCTCCTGTAGATTCTTTCGACCAAGTTAAATTGTATTATAATAAAAGTGACAATGTCGTATCAAAAACTAATTATGAAGGCAGTAGTCTGTCTATAGTTAAAGGTACATCAGTTACTATAGATGTATCGTATGCTAATACCGATTACACATTTTTGATATGTAAAGAGTATTCCTATTATGGTCCGATTGATTCAGAAGTGTTCTATTCAAATCATCTTGAAGTTTCTCCTATGGTCTCGTTACTTTTAGGCCAATCTATAAAAAATATAAATAATGGAAGCTATGCAAACGACGATTTGAAATGGAGAAACCAGACTTGGAATAAAGGAAGCACAGTTGCTGGATTTAATGCAAATGGATTTATCGTTGGTGAAAAAACAACCATTGATGCAACTTATAAATACTTAACCACAGGAAATGGAAAAAGTTCATTTGGTAGATTCAATATAGGTAATAAAGATTTCACAATTGCATTTGTTGTATCTACGAAAGGATTGTCCCCAGGTCGACTTACCTACGGTATAATGCCAGATAATGAAATAAATATTAATGTTAATAGTACAGAGATAAACTTTTTTAGACTTCAAAGAATTAGTTCAGGGGCTGAGTTAGATGAAGAGCCCTATATTGATTCTGAGTATTTCTTTTTAATGTTTTCTTACAGTAATTATTTAGATAACGGAACATTGATCAAGTACCTTTTTAAACCTGATGGAGCGTCGTATGAAATTCCATCTGATCAATACCAGACGGGGAAAAACAATGTAAAGACGAATGATACATTTGATTCGGGAAATACAACAGATCGTATATTCACCTTAGTAACAGATAGTGATCATGACGCTATAAACATTTTAGATATGATCATAATGCCAGGAGTGTTCATGAGAATAGATGATACAGATTCAAACTTTCAGATGATTTTAAGCTATGTGTCAAGAGTGTACGGATTTGCACCGAGTTAAAATGTAACTGTTTATTGTAACACAAAACAAATATTTTTTAGATGCTGGTAACTTTACGAGTTACCAAAATATAAGAATATAAAAAAATGATCTGATCATATATAAGATACCGATGCAAGATATTACTACTACAGTAACAAATGTACCAACTATTCAGACAATTAAGATGAAATTAAACAATACACTTGATTATTGCTTACCTCTGTTTAACATCGGAAAAGGTGTAGAAAAAAACATTCGAAAAAAAATGTTAAATATTATTAAATCGAACAAAGAAATTGGTAGATTAAAGAATACAGAAGCGGTTGTGTTTACTTTGTTGGTGTATGCGATAAAAGAACTAAAGATACCGTTGAACAAATCTAAACTCAATGCAAAAATCAAAAGTTACATATCGATGAATGTTATGTTGAAAGATTTACAAAATTTAGAGATCTGAAAATATATAACAATGGTATGTTAAAAAAATAAAAGGCATTTTAAAACTATAAATATTCGCTTGATGGGTAAAATACAATAATACCAACATCAGAGATACGAAAGTGTTATTTATAACTATTCAATATCAAGTTGAGCGACAAACAAACACATTGTGATCGATGTCTGATTTTATAAATTTACATTTGTTATGCGATGTCACTGTCGTATATTTCAAGTTGATCAGAAACAAAAAGAAAATGAGGAAGCAAGTTGGTGGAGAAAGAGTGACACCTTTATTAGAGAGGGTTGAATTGAGTGAATATCAAAGGTATTTATTGTTGAAACACGAGCACGAGTTTACAAGTTGGAAAGAATGGATAATGATCCTGATCACAATTTTCGGAGGTTGTGTTGATAAAGGATTATCAGTGAACGAGATCTATTTTTTAACTTGTTTTTTTCACAAAGATTGGACGGAAAGAGGACCATGCGGAGGAAAAACGACCAAGAACACAATTTACGCAGTCTGTTCTACAACCGCCAAAAAAGGAGAGCTCCTCGTAACAAAGCACGAAAATAGATCCTTTTACTCACTCAACAATAAAAAAAAACAAATTCAAGAATTTATTTAATAATAATAAGAAATAAACAAACATATAGAGCTAACGCACAATGGATGTGTACACAATTCAGGAAGTCGAAACTCACAATAAGGAAGGTACATCCATATGGATAGTTATAGACAACACAGTTTACGATGTTAGTTCGTACATAGAAAGAGATCTTCATCCGGGTGGAAACGAAGTATTATATAAATATGCAGGCACAGACGCAACCAAACGATTCGCGGAGATTCATTCAAAAAGTGCTTGGTACGAATTAGAACAATTCAAAATAGGACGATTAAATGAGAATGTCTCGTTTTTTCGTAGAATGTATGATGTAATATCCAAATTATATTGATTATCGTCTATTTCATTTGCTATTGTGATTTAAAACCACACCATCATTGTTGGAACTTGATGTTGTTTTATTGTTGACGTTATCTTTTATTTCTTCTAATTGATGTTTTGTCATTTGTAACATATTCACAAGATTTGTGTTACACAACTGATGAAGATCCTCTTTCAAGCTTATGTAGTTTTGTGTGTTCTGATCTATCATTTTTTTCAAATATTCGTTCTCTTGTGTAATAATTTTACATTTTGTTTCTAGAATATTTACATTGTTTTCTTGTTCCTTAACATAATCGTTCAATTTTAAAACTAACAAAATACCTTCATTAATATTGTGTTGATTTAATAATGGAAGAATAAAAGTAAAGATTTGTTCTACAATACAAAGCATTGTTGGATTTTATTGTAATTATATCCTATTTTGTTATTGCGTTTAAGTTATATTTTCAACAATAATATCTTGTCTACACAACGGACATTTGTTTAGATTTAACATCATTAGTTTTTGCATACAATGCACATGAAACTGATGCAAACATCCTTTCAATGTTCCTGAATCAGTGTTTATCATAGTCTCATGACAAATAGAACAAATCTCATCATCGTTATATTTTTTACTGGTAAGATAAACATAATTACGTGGTGGATTTAATAAGGAGTTTTGAACTGAAATGAGTTTTGAAAATACATCTAACATATCAAAAGATGGAACTTTCAATGCTCTTTTGGTAATATATTGATTAATGTTATTGATAAAAATAATTTTAGACGGATAGTAATAGGGTAAAGGAGCATTAATTTCACATCGATATTTCCCTTGATAAATAATAGTCAAACCAGGAAACACGAATGTTTTCAAAACCATTTTTAAATGTTTACCGCAGGCGAACTTCTTTTTATCTTCAAACATTCCTACGATTTCATAAAGTGCATAGCACAAACATACATCTTCTGGATATGTTTGTAATGAACATCCACATTTTAGTAAATGTATAGGTAAACGAGTTTTGATTGATTTATCGATGCTATCTTTTATGGTTAAACGGAGTAGGTCATATACTTGTTGATCATTATTACTATCATATACAAATTTGTTTTCATTTTGTGTTTCATCAACAAAACTATTTAATAATACAACACTTGTCATTATTTATGTTTTTATTCGCTATGTATTTATGATATATATATATATATACCATGTAACACTTTTGTCTAAATCGTATTTTTTCAAATCATGTCAAAAATTGAAAGTTTTAAATTTTCATGTATATTCTTCATACAAAAGCAATTTAAATACGAACATCGTATCCCTTTTGATATTACTTGAAAGACGACATGGATATGAAGATGTTTTCAGATATGAATAAGTTCATGACGAAAGAGATAATGGTAAAGATCGAAATAAACAATCTGATGACCGATCAGTTGAATAAGTTTTTCCAAGAAGAGTTGAAAAATACGAAACAAATCAAACTCCTTTTTAACAAAAACAAAAGAAAACAACAAAAAAAGCTTCACAAAAAAAATGCATCTACAAAACAAAAGCGTGTACCATCCGATCATCAAATTCGTGTTAAAGATTGTATGGTGTTTTTAAAAGAGAAGTATGCACAAGTAAAACATACAACTCGTCTTGGAACTGCGAGCTATATGGCTAGTTTTTTGAAAAAAAACAACTGTAATATTGTCAATTTGAACGAACCTATTTTTGAAAAAGCACACCTTTTTGCAATTTCAAAGATAAATGAGATAAAAAAAGATACAATCTATGTGATCTCATCCTCTGACGATGATAAAGAAAAAGCCAAAAATAAAAAAGCACCATCAGAAGAGGAAGAGGAAGAGGAAGAGGAGGAAGAGGAAGAGGAAGAGGAAGAAGAGGAAGAGGAAGAGGAAGATGAAGATACAACTGATCTTGTTTCAGACAATGATGACGACGACTAATTCGCTAATATTATATTTCGAATCTCTTTATTAACATCCTGAACTAAGATACCAATATATGTAGCTAAGTGATCATCACTAAAACCTTTGTTTCGTATCATATTATATTCCTCTATATGATCTCGGATCGATTGTAAAGCTTGATAATTTTTATTTTTACATAATATGTACATATATTGATCATCGGGTTTATGAATATGAAATCCACTTATACTATTAATATGATTGATTAGCTGTGTTAACTTAGCATTGTCGTGTAAATGAATAACGCATCTACATAAGGGACATTCGTTCTTTATTTGTGTCCATTTTAGAATACATGTTTCATGAAACACATGATTACATTTTAAAATATATTTTTCGTGAATATGATTAAAACAGATTGAACAAGCCATTCTATTTGTTTCTTTTGCAACAAAACTTTTCTCTATTTTACAATTTTCAATTTTTTTTAATTTTGTTTGGTAAACATAAATTTTATGAAAAACTAAAAGAACATTTTATTCTCTTTAGATAAACTGTTTTGTAAAATAAATTCAAACACACCAAAGATAAGTACAAGTTGGACAAACGATGTAAACAATTTACACGAATTTGTTTTTGGATAAATATTACTCATTCCAATAGTACTAACAAGATTTAAAGTAAATGATGTTCTGTTTATTAAAATAGACGAATAATCATTTTTTTCATTTTCCAACCCGTACCAATGTTCTGTATCACCAAAAAACACAGTAAACGTAATAATTAAAAATAATATAAATGAAATTAAAAATAAAGTTCTATTCATATATTGCATCTTTATTTTAAAATTACAAATTAAAATTTATAACAAAACTGAATCTATAAAACTATTCACTTGTTGATCGAATGTGGCTTTCTTTTTTGAGATCACATCATCTAGAAACACAATGCGTCGCTTCTTCTTCTCTATGTCTAGATCCATCTTTTCAACTTCCGCTTGTTTTGTATCGATCAACGAATTGGCTTTTAAGATGTTCTTTTCAATGGTCTCATTTACTCCCTTCAATTCGTTAAGCTCTTTACGATGTAAAGTATCAAGATACATGATCCACTTCGAAGTGTCGTACGCAATGCGACGAAGATTGTAAATATACACCTCGCTATCTTCAACGATTTTTTTTTGTGTACAAATAAGCTGTTCGAGCGTTTTTATCTTCGATCGCTTGATCGCTAACATCGGAGTGTTTGTCGTCGTCGAGTTGTTCATAAAAGGTTGTTCAAGCTCTCTTTGCTTCTCCGTAATGATAGAACCTAACAACGCAATGATATTATTCATTTCTTCGTTAACATTTCCACTAAACATTGTTTATTTTTTACAATGATTGTATGTATGTAAAAGAGTGTACGAAAATGAGTTTAGTATATAATGAACAAGAAAACTCAAACACTAAGATTTTATAGTAGTCTGTGTGTAATACACATTTGATCATTTTTATTAAATGCGACGAATGAAACAAAAAAAATATCATGTTAAATTATTCAGTAATTCTTTGAATTTATGTGTTTTATGACTATACTAAATATACATATTCGTCTATATTAAGATTATCAATTAACTTCGTTCGGAAGGTTTTTCACAAACCGCATATTCAATGCGTGTTTGTATTCGTCACTAGCAATCTGATAAAACACATCATACAGATTTTCTGCATATTTGAAATATTCTAAACATTCTTTGTTTGGTGGTAGCTGTTTTAGAATCGACTTGTTGCTCTCATAAAACTCAGTATACGTGTCAACCGCATGCATCTCCAATAGTTCGCTTGATAAATACGCCAAGCGTGGAGAAGCCATGAATAATATCATCAATACAATATAATACATCATTGCTATGTGTCTAGCCAAAAAACGATTCCACCATTTTGAATGCCCACCCAGGGATTCCATAATCTTTAAATGATGTGTTTCGTTTGATTCTTCTTCGTAATGTTTTTTTTTTAAGCTGCTATCCAATTCCCACCACCCAAGTGTTTCATACAAGTGAAGTGTAGCTACATACGAGAAGTAAGGCATACGAGCGACCGATTCAAGAAACCAAAAGCGTTCAATAGGTTTATTCTTGTAAATTATATCCAATGTATGACACAGTGAATGATATAGAATCATCATAGGTCGTGGACAGTTGATATGATCTCGTTCTTGCTCTCTTTTCCATATATTTTCATCATTAAGTTGTAATTTTTTTAAACTCTTTCTTAATCGAAGGATACTGTAGGATTCATTTTTTGATTTGCAATTATAATATGGGTCATTGTCAAATCCATATCTCTTTTGTGTTACTTCTTTTTTCATATTTTTTACAACAAATTCAAAAAATGACATAGGAATAATATCATCATATTTTTGCACAGGATTTGTTGAATACCCATAAAACTTTTCAACGATTTCTTTTTGAGCGTTAGGCGGTTGTATTTGTTTTAAATTATTCAGATTTGTTTTTTGCATAGAAGACGAAGATTGAATTAGTTTGGTTGTATTTTGAATGTTGTTGATCATATTATTCATTGTTAAAAGGTGTATTATTTATGTCAAATATTTTTATCTTTAAGTTTCAATTTTTTTTCGCTAACTTAATGTGCTTACGGTATTTTATTTTTGAAACCACAAATTAATTGGAAAAGAACAATAATTATTTGATAATACATTTATGTAAATCGTGATTTAAAATGTACAAAATTAGTACAAAATAGTGATAGTCATATTTTTAAATATTATATTATTAAATGATCATACTTTTACCATTAGGAGGTCAAGGTGAGCGATTCAAAAAACAAGAGTATTCATCACCAAAACCTTTAATAAAAGTTTTAGGAAAGCCAATTATTTTTTGGTTACTTGATCATTTACATTTAGAACAAAACACCATAGTTTGTATTCCTTATCATAAGTCTTTGTCCAAATACAGATTTGAAGATATTATACAAAAGGAATATCCGCATTTAAGTTTTATATTCAAACCATTAAATTTAAATACAAAAGGTGCTGTAGAAACAATACTATATGGACTAAGAGCGTTGGATAAATTAAACTATATGGATTCAAACATCCTCTGTTTAGATGGTGACAATTTTTATAAGAACTTTAATATCATAAAAGAGTGGAACAAGAAAAACCAAATATTCATAGTGGAAGATGAAACTTTGAGAACATGTTTTTCCTTTGTAAATTTTGATAAATCTACCAATCAAGTTATTGAATTAAAAGAAAAAAGTAGAATATCTAATTTTGCTTGCACAGGAGCATATGGGTTTGAGTCATGGAAAATGTTGTACTCTATGTGTGAGTATATCATAAACAACAAAATTAAAGTTTTGAATGAATATTACACCTCTGTATTAATATCCGAGATGATTTCTAAAAATAACATATTTTCTGTAAAGTTAATAGAAAAAAAAGATTGGATCTGTTTAGGAACTCCTATGGATGTAATTCTTTTTAATGAACGGGACGATATAAAGAATCCCTGTAAAAGATATTGTTTTGATTTAGATAATACATTGGTAACTTTTCCGGATGTAAAAGATGATTATTCTACTGTTCGTCCAATCATAAAAAATATAAACCTTCTAAAGATGATAAAATCTCGAAATAATACCATTATCATATATACTGCAAGACGCATGAAAACACATAAAAACAATGTTGGTAAAGTCATAGCAGATATATCAAAAGTTACCTTAGAAACTCTCGAAAAATATAAAATACCATATGATGAGTTGCATTTTGGAAAACCTAATGCAGATTTCTATATCGACGATCTAGGAGTTTCTGCATTTTGTGACCTTGAAAAAGAAATTGGATTTTACAATAGAAATATAATGATAAGGGATTTTAATAACATATCCACCAATAACACAATTGAAGTGTATCGGAAGAGTTCAGAAAACTTATCTTCCGAAATCTTTTACTATAAAAACATACCTTCGACTATTCGAGAATATTTTCCTGCGTTGATCAAGTGGGATACACATTCACATTGGTATGATATCGAAAAGATTAGAGGTGTAACAATAAGTAAAATATTTTTAGCATATCAGTTGTCTGATACTATGTTAATTAAAGTTATGGATGTTATATTTTCAATACATAATTGTAGTGTTTCCGAAACATCAGAGACCATATCTATTTATGATAATTATTCAAAAAAAATAAGAAATAGATTTGATAAAGAATTGTATACTTATCTAGAAGATTCAGAGAAACACTATGAACAAATCATGTCTGATTTGATTGATTATGAAAAGAACAATTCAGGTATAATTGGTGTTATTCACGGAGATCCAGTATTTACCAATATTCTCATTGACTTTGAAGATAATATAAAATTTATTGATATGAGAGGTAAACTTGGAGATAAAAATACAATTTTAGGAGATGTAATGTATGATTGGGCAAAGGTGTATCAATCATTAATCGGTTATGATGAAATCCAAGAAGGCATAGAATTAGATTTTGAATACAAAAATAACTTAATTGCTTTGTTTGAGAAGTATTTACATGACAAAATGAATGACAAAAACATTATAAAAAACATTAAAATTATAACAAAATCATTGTTATTTTCTCTTTTACCGCTTCATTCAGATAAATCAAAATGTATAAATTACTATAAACTTATGCTAAGTTTATAATATTTTAAAATGTGGAGACTTTAAAACTTTAACTTTATTTTGTAAACCCATCTCATGTATATGAAGTCGCATCATTTTTTCACCATTTATATTATTGATACTGTATTTTTTTAATAAAGCTTCTGTGTCTTTACGCCAATAAATAGGATATTTATCAATTACTTTCAATATTTTTTTGAAATTGGATACATTACAAATAAAAAACTTGTCGGACATTGTATAATATGAAGTAAAATCTTTTGATAGATATATAGATTCTAAACTTGTTATTTCATTTGTTTGTAATTTTGTGTCAAACATTAGATCAGGACGAACACGGACAACAAGGTCATACTTAACATTCGTCTCTTCAACTAAATCAAAACATCTCTTCCACCCATAATGCATGTAAATAGACGATAATGGAGTATGATTATTTAAAAGTTCAATATTTTTATTGAATCCTCCATTATAATATTCTGTAGGGTCTTTAAGAACTTCCTTTACCACCGATATTGGATTTAACATTTTTATATATTTATCATCATACTCGTACTCTTCACTTTTTGTAAGATCATAATAATTGTCACCTTTCAATCTGCGATATGGATTACGCTTGTAATTTTTCTTCCATGTAAAAACAAACACATCTGCATTTAATGGTTTGATTACATTATCAATAATAGATTGAACTGATTTAGTATTTGCGTCTCTAAACGGACCAGATATAAGAACACAAACTTTGCTTTTCGATGAATAAATGTTTGTTTTACTTTTGTATGTAAGAAATGCGATACAAATCATAAGTATCATTAATATTACAAAAACAACGCATAAAACATGTGTTTTCATTATTTATATATAACTAGAACATTAATAATGTAAAACTGTTCAAGTGTTTTATTTGAGTATTTTTGCTTTTATTTTTTTGAAATTTATGATTGTTGTTTCATGAATAAATTCTTCTAAAACCTTTTTTTTTATACATAGAATCAGGTCATCTTGCCATGATTTTTTACAGTTAACACTATTATTTGGACGATTTAATCTATTCAAAGCACATTGCGAATAATGTTCAATCCAATTTTCCGAATTTGTTTTGTCCTCATTATCTTGAAAAGTTCTATCAATTTCAAACATTTTTGTAAAGTTTAAGTTAGGTCTAGGCGTTCTATCTTGAAATTTGTCAACAGTTGTTCTCCCAACCGCTTGATAATATTTACTGTATCTTATTTGGTATTTACAATTATTTGTACGTTGTGATGAGGGGCGTAAACAAAAAATCAAGGGCTGGTTTATGTCGAGTGTATTGATTGTACTGCCAATCAATGTATTCTTTTTGGAACTTTTTAACTCTATATGTTTGTAAATACTTTTATTGTTTAATGTAAACATTATCGTAATATCTGGGGGATAACATTTGATATTAATATGCTCGTACTCGTCATACATTTTTTTCATATTAGTCCATGCCCTCTTACAACATTGACAAGCAAGTTGGGAAAATTCAGTGTCAGGATTTGATTCTCCGTAAGACCATTTTATTTTTTGCAATTTGTATTGTGATTTTTTTAATAAACAAGCAGTTTGATAAGCAAGCTGATACACAGTGGTGTTAGAAATATAAAACATTTTGATGATTTTTTAACATAGGTTTATAATCTTATAAAGAAGATAGATAGACCATATCTTTAGGTAAAACATATATAAACGAAACAACTCATAATAAAAGATACATATACTCATTTTATAATAAAATGAAAACCAATCATAATTTGATTGTTCTCGATTTAAACGGATTGCTTATCGAACGAAAACATAAGTCAAAATGTAAAAATGTATATGGTCATAAATTTGAAACACATAACGGATATTATGTATTTGTTCGGCCATATACCAAAGAGTTTTTACAATATGTTTTCAGTTCGTTTTATATTGGAATCTGGTCATGTATGAATAAAAAAAATACACACCTGGTAATACGACGATTATTCACAAAGTCTCAACAAAAGCAATTATTGTTTGTATTATCACAAGATGATTGTTGTAAATATGATGAGTTAAACAAGAATAACACTCCTTTGTTTTACAAACATTTAAACAGCCTATGGGAAGAATATACCTTGTTTCATTTTTTTAATTTTACACTTCTGATAGATAATTCAAAAAAAATAAACACCTATAGTTCTGAGTATACAACCATACATCCTACTTCGTTTAATTCAAATTACAAAAACGACAAAGAACTTAAACATCTTCGAAGATACTTGGAAGATTTAAGTTTTTACGAAGTGCCTATTTTTGTCAAAAACAACCCATATCATTCATATCATAAACATTCAAAAACAGATTATGAGGCAACAATTGATGCTGAAGAATCAAAGTCTAAACAATTAGCACTACAACCTAATGAAAACACCTTATCAGCTCATATACACGACGATGTTAAAGATAGACTGTATTGTATGTTTAGTTTATACAAAAATGTCATACTATCTATTAGTCTTATAGGTTCGTTGTCTTTATTCGTTAAATTGAATATAACATTTTTTTTTAAGAACTAATATATCTAAATACAAAATGCATATTTTTATTTACTATTTATGTTATGAAAAATATAAATATGTTGAATGAATACACTCCTATCTTAATAGACAATACTCATGAAAACCTAACGGAACCACCTTTATTTAAAAATACAATTAATCCTTTGGATAATAACAATGATATTGAAAATGACAACATCAGTCAATTATCCATTGGACAAGACGAATGTGTCATTTGTCTAGATCCGATCGAACTATATGCAGCATATTCTTTTGATTGCAATCATCAACTGCATGTGGAATGTTTTCATAAATATTTTGTTTATAATTACGATATCGAAACAAATTACATTTCGTGTCCTGTGTGTCGACAAGAAATGTGCTTGGATATGGTTCAAGTAAATTCAAATAAAGACCACAAGTTTTTTAAAAAACTTTTGTTTAGTTTGAAAGTTTTAACCATAATGACCTTATCCACCACATCTATGTTCATGACTTTGAAGTATATACGCATGTATCTTTAGCCATTTTTTTTCAGATATTACACTATTAAAAGTTAAATTGTGTATTTAATTAACTTTGAAAATAAAAATAAATCGACACCAACAGGATTCGAACCTGTGCGGGCAATGCCCATAAGATTTCAAGTCTTACTCGTTAAACCACTCCGACATAGTGTCAATTATCAGTCTCATATGGGGCTCGAACCCACAACCTTACGATTAGAAGTCGTACGCTCTATCCAATTGAGCTAACAAGACTTATGTATACTGTCATATAAAATCTTTAAGTGATTTTTTAAAGGTTACTTAAACCATAAAAAGTTACATAAAAAAAATTGATTTTAATGTTAAAAAATATATATAATAAAAAATCTGTTTCTGAAAAGATATTTTTTAAACAACATGCAAGAACCACCACATCGTTTTATAAATATAAATTTGATTTGTGGATTTAGTGAATGTGGTAAAGATACTGTCGCCAAAATGTTTGACGAACATTATAAGTATATACATTATAAAATATCCAATTTTTCTAAAAAAAACCAACATGTAGAGACTGATTATAACACAAGCTCAGTACAAAATTATAAAGAATTATTTCCATATCTCAATAATATCTCTATGGTGTACAATTTGCTACAACATATTGAAAAAGAATACATCAACAACCCTATTACAAATATTATAAACATCGTTATATCAGATCTTAGATTCATAAATGAATACAACGCATTTTTGTATTTTTTTGAGCGATTTTCAGGAAGACTTAAAGTAAATCTTATTAAAATGACGAGAAAAGACAGTTTACGTTATTATTCAATCGATAAAAAAATGTTTGATACAGACCATTTAAACTTTAGTTACAACTATGTTATTGAAAATAACTCCGATATTCCGTCTTTAGAACGGAAAATGAAAATTTTACATAACCATATTCAAAATGATCGTTTAGAACCAGGAAGGATTAATATGGTTATCGAACAAGATCCATGAAGATATTATTAAAGATATTATGCGTTTCTCTCGCTCATCAATGTATCTATCTATATTTTCATTACATCCTTACCACACTTTAATGTGGGGAGTTCTTCGGTTTTTGTCGTAAAATAATGTTAGAAATAGTCTGGAATTTACTGTTTTTTTTACTGTTGTTACTGTCTGGAATTTACTGTCAAAATCGCCGCCATATGAACATCATTTTTGTTAGGTATTTTTTACAAATAAAAATACAAAAGAACCTATATTGAAACATATTTTACAAATAAAATATTACGATCATGAAAGCAATAAAGTATTTGAGTACTAACGACAAAGTTCATCAAATATACTAATACCCTCCTATGTACCGCCGTTCAATACATACATCTCGATGGCCGAGTCTTCGGAGGCTGGATCATCGGCTACGGGGTCGGCGTCTTATTCGACTGCTCGTGTAGTAACACCAGATCACACCAGATCACACCAGATCACACCAGATCACACCAGATCACACCAGATCACACCAGATCACACCAGATCACACCAGTTGAAGTTTCGTCAATCGAGTTGATTGACTCAATACGAGCGTCAAGTTCGTTTGAGCCCTCTTGAAACAATAAACATACCAAATCGATATATATCCATATTTCTATGTACATAACTTCATAACTCTAACTCGTAATACATACCGCTCGATGACTGGATTATCGGCGACTGGGTCGACTGCTCAATCGGCTGTTGGATCGGCGTGATATTCGGCTGCTGGATCGACTGCTGGATCGGCGTCTTATTCGGCTGCTCGTGTAGTTCAGGTAACACCAGTTGAAGTAGATCCAGTTCGTGTTGATAACCACATTCCATAAGTTTCTGCAAATCGGGTAAAGTTTCGTCTCTCGAGTCGATTGACTCAATAAGAGCGTTAAGTTCGTTTGACGCCTCTTGAAACATTAAAAATGCCATCTGTAACTTGTGATTGCACTTGTAAACGAGTAAACGATCTGTTGTAGACATTGTAGATGCGTTTATGAAGTGCTTGACAGATTGAACCGTTGAACGGAAAGACTCATTTTTATACCTTTCCAAATGTTTTTGTACCCTTCCAAATCGTTCCCATCACCGTAAATAATCATCACTTGATCTTTTCGATCCAACCGTCGAGCGTATTCCTTCAATTTAAGATCGACCGTTTTCCTTCAATTTAAGATCGACCGTTTTCCTTCAATTTAAGATAGATACAATGCGCTCTGACAGACAGACACATATACACATTTAGAGAATTGCTGTACACTCATGCTATTTGTCCTCAACCAATGAATGAACACTGAACACTTACATGTACACTGAACTACACACGTTGAACGATCACAATGACCTGTCCCCGATATTCAATATGAGACTCAACGATGGTTAGAACCGAAGCAACGTAAGGATTCACAACGGCCCTATTTTGCAAATCTGACTAAAATAAAAATCTACAATGTAAATAATCAAAAGTGTAAAACACCAAAAGTGTAAAAAACCAAAAGTCTTTTTGAATATCTTGATAAATGCTCATAATACCTTTTGTATCTTTATGTTTATTAGTAAAACATGAGTTCATCGTACACATATGAAAAGGTCGAAGAAAACGATGTAGAGGATCCACTTGGGATTGACAAGTTGTTAATATTTACATGTCAAAATGTATCAAACATACAAAACGATTCTTTGTTCAGAGATATATGTTCAGACATGAGTAGCAGAAGCAGAAGCAGCTGTTCAAGTTCTTTTGAAGTCCAATCCGACCCAACGCCTTCCGAAAAAAACTATGAAAAGTGTACGACTATGACATATTCGTCACCAACATCAAAGCCGTCTATTTCAGATGGTGTATTATCTTTTAAAAGATTTTTACCTGGAAAACTTGAAGAAGAAGAAGAGTTGGATTGTAAACGAGAAATGTCTGATACACTGCTGTGTAGATCGTCCATCGAAAGTAAAAAGAAAATAAAGAAAGAAACGGCGTATGCTTCTTTAGAATCAACGCAACAAGTGTTCGGAAAGATTTGTAGCTTTATATGCAAAAGAGGAAGACCAATTGAAAACAAACGCATACTTTTTTTCATTCAAAGGGCTTCAAATGTATCGTCAAACGTAGAAACATACTGGAAAGAGTATTCAGATCGTGTATCGTTGAAATGTTTCACGAAGGCAATCAATATGAAATTCGAGAAATCAAAAAAGCATATTTCAGTTCACGAAATACCAAATGAAAGTTTTCAAGATATTTTTAACAAAGACATACATGGTATGTTTGTATTGTATGTACAGCCTTGTTCTGAAGTAGAATCGTGTTACACAAAAAGTATAGTTATGTTGATCAACGAGTGCACGCTCTATTACGGAGGACAAAGCTATTCCCTCAATTGTAAACAGAAAACCCTCTTCAAAAAGATTCATCATATTTATCAGGTTACCATCACAAACGTATAGACGCCAGTCAGTATGTAGTTCATAACATGATCTGTAGAACGACAATGAATAGTGTAAAAAAATATTAATCTATGATTAATTTTTTTAATCTGTTATTGCTCATATTTACATATTTTTGATTTATTTCAAAGGCAAAGAAACTGATATCGTTGTTACGCTTGTTTAATTCTTTCGCAGCAACGCATTCACTTCCTGACCCAGCAAAAGGAATAACGATAGTTGTGTGTCTATATTTGTTTCGTGATGCTTTAATTAGTTTTTTACACAACTCAACGGGTTTTTGTGTTGGATGACCTACACCTTCTTTCTTACCCATACCACCCGCAAGGGTAGGTACCTTGATCACATCTCTAGGTAACGCACCAAGAGAGTGTGCTTTGTATGTAGACTGCATAATTCCTTTCAGATCGAATCGACTGCCCTTATTTGGTTTTCTTTCCCTTCCCACATTATGCTTTAAAAAGTTGGCAGTATAAGGCTCTCGAACATCGTCTCGATTGAACACAGGTGTACCTGTTTTGTAACAGCATAATATACTTTCATGGGTTCTCTGCCAGAAGTTTAGCCGTGGAGTGCTTACTTTATTTGTGTAATGCCAAATTAACCACCTTACAATTACCTGATTCATAACATTTAAAGTTCGTAAATATGCCAATATTTCACTAAAACCGTATATGTATAAAGTTCCTCCATTTTCTTTTAATACTCGAATACATTCATCTATCCACAGTGAACACCATCTTAAATAATCGTCAAACTTTTGTTTGTCACTATTGTTTCCAAACGACTTTCCAATATTATACGGAGGATCACATATGATAATATCAACTGTATTTGATGTTAATAATTTCAATCCTTCTATGCAATCTATATTCGTAACAATATTTTTCTTTAATTTTGATGACATGTATTTATTTACCTTGATCATATATATTTATTTCAAATAAATCACTTTAAAAGTACAATAATATTTTTAATTTATAAAAAAATCCATTAAATGGAAAAGATATCGACACCAAATTATCTTACTGACCTTTTGTTACAATATAAAGAAACAATCGCTGAACTCAAAAATGATAAAATAGTTTTACAACAAATTATACATAACTTTTTACCAAATCAAAAAGAAAATGATATACACAGTGTAAATGATAATAGTGATGTATCAAATGAAATAAAAAATGTAACACTTTCAGATGAGCTTAATTTTTTGTTCAGCATTGCTGATGAATTTAATTACTCATATCCAAAGAAAAAACTTACATTTCCTTCTATTGACTACTTTAAGAAAAAAGGAATCAGTAGATATATAATCCAAAAGAATAACGGCTTAAAAGCTTTAAGATATAAATATATAGAAAGTAGAAAGTAGAAAGCAAAAACAAACCTAATTTATTAGTTATGACTAAGAACAAACACTATGAGATTCAAGAGCTCGAACAAAATAAAACAACTGTAGCATTCATTGATGGAACACCGTCTGTTCGTAGAGCAATCATTGATATAGGATGTTCTATATATGACAATATTGACTTAATCAAAAAAATAAAAAAAAAAGAAAATGATAACACATTATATGACGAATTGCAAATTAAATTACAAAAAGTTATTTCAGAGAGAGATCAATATGTAAATGATATTATGTTACCAAAAATAGATGAGATAGAAAGACTAAAAAGACAACTTGAAGAAAACGATCAACACTTTACAAAAAAAATTAAAATTGAAAGAGAGTATTATGAACTACATCGCGATAAAACACAACAAGAAATAAACGATTTTGTTAATATGTCTTTGAAACCAAAAGATGTTGAAATTACTTTTTTAAAAAACTATATCACTGAAAATACTACAGAATGGAATAGACAAAAAGAAGACGAAATAAATAGAATAGAATATCACAACAATAGATATGTAGAAACCCTGAAAGAACAAATTGTTCAATTACAAAGGATAAACGATTATCAACATATTCAACTCAGTGAACATGACAGAAAAAAAAATATGAATGTCGTGAAAATAGGACAGATAGGAGAAACGTATGTAGAACAATATATCAGCGAACACTTTATAGAAGGCACTTTGAAAAATACAGCCAAAACTGGTGGTCAAGGAGATCTACATTTTAACTATAAAAACTGTGACATTTTATTGGAAGTCAAAAACAAAGACCGTATTACCCCTGACGACATTTCTAAATTCGAAAGAGATATTCAAGATACAGACTGTGTTGGTGGCGTTTTTGTTAGTATCAAAACAAATGTTAATGTTCCATGTCATTCAGTCTATGATGTAGAATGGATTCATGGAAAACCAATCATATATATTACGAATTTCGAAGGATTACCAGATATGTTATATTTAGCCATTAAAACCATTTATTATTATTTTGTCTATAAACAGGATCAAGAGCAACACACGAACACTACAGAAATTCAAAACAAACTAATCAAATACAAACAAGATTTAGACCATATTATTGATAATGTGAAACTGTTTAAACCTATCTTGGAGGATGCTTCTTTCAACGTATCTAAACTTAATGAATCCATTTTGAGGATGCAATATATCATAAAAAATCAATTGCAAAGTTTTTTTATAAATGAAGATTCAATTGAAGACAAACTAAACTTCATTCTAAATAAGATAAAGCAAAAAACAGATGAGGGTAAATCACCAACTTACGAAGAACTGATCAAAACACCAGGAATTTCAAAAAAAGATATAGCTACATTAGGAGGAATGAAAAAAATTAGAAGCGAATACAATAAAAAACTCACACAGACAGAGTAATCAAAAAAATGTTATTTCTTTCAAAAATTGAAATAAAAATACTTGCACAGTTTTTAATAATAATATAATCGAATCATAATGTCACAATTAGTACTTGAAAATTTAGATATATTGCATGAAATTTATAAGTTTTTAGATTTCGCTACAATATCAACGATTGCACCAGTATGTAAAACTTTTGCAATGCTATCTGAAGAATATTACTCTAAAAAAATAGATGAAGAAGTGTTAATTCCTGCGAAGATGTCATACAATAACTTTTATGAAAAAACTGTAAGATTGTATTTATCAAAAGATCAATATGTTTTACTATTTCATGTTCAGAGAGCCAGTTTTGTCAACATGTTATACGAATTTGAAGCGTTCATAATTCCGTTTACCCAAAACAATCATTGGTTATTATTTTTGTATGATTTAAACATTATGGAAAATATGTTTGTATTTGTGTCACGAATTAATCAAATCATTGAAAAAAATAAAGATATTGTCTTTTTCAATCAACAATTACCAAATTACTTGGAAAGGACTGAGTTGTATTTTAGACTTCAATCCATCTTTGATATATTAGACAATTACTTTTATATTGAATATCCTGATCTTTATATTAATTCGCAATTGCATATGATGGCAAAATTCAAGAAAATAAAGAAACAAAGTAATATGAAAAGATTTGCTTTAATAAAAGCATTACAAAGACCATTAAACGAAGTGTATTATATTTGAACTATATTTTGAGTTGTGATTTTTACATAAGTAATAATATAAGTATCTACTTTATCATATTTAAATTGCACACATTTTAAGTTATTATGTTCATTCGAAGTAATTCGATATTCATTAATAATGCTACGACCAACCAAGATAAATATGGTACAAGCAATGTCCTAGTTAAAGGTTGTTCATCGATAGCAATTAGCGTAAACAAAGTAAAAATCAAAAATGCTATCATAAAAACACCTGCTTTGTATTTTTTGTAAATATTAACAACAGGGGTCCAACATAAATTGATAAATAAATTGATGCTAAAAATGGCTAACATAAATGCAAAATATTGATTTGTATTTTTTTGTTGAAAGAGCAGAAATAAATAGTATCCTAAAAAGAAGTAAATCATTGTCCATACAATAGCAAACACATATCCAGGTGGTTGGAAGAAAACTTTTTTATTGTCTTTAAAATTACTCGGAAATGCAATCTGTGTAAGTATGCTTAATGTCTGTGGAACAAACAACAGAAAATAAGACATTTTTAACTATAAGATATATATTTTATTTTTTACATTGGAAGTGTTGTACTCTCTTACTCTTGATGAGTTAGAAATGGAAAACTATATGTCATATGGAACTATAAATCATATCAATGTATTGATTTCTTTTTATTTACAGTAATTTCATGTAATTCTTTTTTTGAAAGAGGTAAATCCATTAATCTCTCCATTCTGATACTTTAGGAAAATGCTCAAACATTTTTATAATGTATTATTTTGATTTTGAATAGAATATTAATTTGTCGTAATATTAATTTGTTTATCACAGTTTTTGTATCATTTTTAAGATTTATGTCAAAAATTGAAATAGTCATGTTGAACCATGATAAATAGATAAAATACAACTATAAAGCTCAATCATGGAGATTATTCCATTGCTTCAGTCAAAGTGTTTACCGAACGATATTATTTTTCACCATATCTACGACAAACTATGTAGAATCAAGATTATTAACAAAGAAATGAAGGATGCGATCATTCACGATCATTATCGTTTCAAGAAGATATTGTTAATGTACTACAATAATACATCGAATTATTCTAGAAACAAAAAAGACGATGATTATTTTTTGATATGGTTAGAGAACGATTTAGTGGGAATTTTGAATGACGATTACTCTTTGTGTGATGGACTAACGGAAAATCTCAAAAAAGAATGGCCTACATTGACAAAGGATTATTTGCTAGGAGGAGATATTGATCATATACAAAAGAAAGTGTACGAGTTATGGAAAAATATGACACCTTACAAGAGAACTATAATGTATGAACGCACAATGTTAGTGTAGAGTGTCGAATAGTTTTGAAATAAATGAATCACGACAAGTACAGTTGTATTTGGATAAATTATATAACTGTTATGTTTTTCTTAGTACTTATCTAGGTGGACTAATTTTTTTTCATATTAAAAACCGTTAAAATATATCAGAAATAGAATCTATTTTAACAACACGGTGTCGTAAATGAAGTATTACAAAGATATATAACTCTCTCCGTTATTCAAACCAAAAGTAAACGCACCCGATCTAGAAAGGATCGCTTTTTTTCCAGAAATTTGATCAGTATCTACCTTTATCCATGCACTTATCGTAATTTCATCGTCTATGTTTGATGAAATATTGCTTCCCAAATCAACGAAATCGTTATTACCATTAAACACGATCGCTTTGTTAGTGTCTCCCAAAATAGGAACAAGCCCAGGTTTGTAACTAATTAAATTCGAAGTTGAAAGAGTACCATTATACAATGTGCTACCGCCCCCACTTGTGTCAAGAACGTTATCATCAAATAACAAATTTACAAGAGGTGTAACATATGTAGAAGGATGATCCCTTTCAGTATATGAAAACACCGGCTCGTTAAGTTGCATTGCACTTGAAGATGTCGAAAAAAATCTGGTTCCGTCTCCAAATTGCATAGACGGAATCCCATTGTCAATTCCAAAACGCATAACGTTATTTTTACATATAATAGGTTGGAAACCAATCATATCATTCAAATCGTCAATATTTACCCACGAAGATACAGTCGTTTGTTTGCGTTTTGATCCATCTAAATTTGAATTACTCTCTATTTCGATATATTCACTTATTCCATCCAACTCTATGGCATTCTTAGTTATGGGTATATTTTCTTGAATAGAAACATTAATATCATTATTGTAAAATTTACCATGATTATTATGAACAGACTCGTCAAATATTTTATCAGGAATGGGTGATGTATTATCTGTAAATAACTCAAAATTATACCTCAATAACATTTGTGAATCAAAAACTTCTGTGTAACATGACTTTATTATGTTTCTTGATAGTGTTTTTTTATATATATTCAAATGATCTATTCTCGTATTTGTTTCACCAGAAACCTTCAAATTTGTGAAAATAGCATTAAAAACAGTATGTGTATGATCTTCATTGGATAACCCTTTAAAGACACCATCGTGATAAAAACATACAATATTATCTTTAAGGACATATGTTAAATGATGCCATGTGTTATTTGTCAATTCTAAAGAAACACTTTTATAAGTATGTTGTATATTGGAAACATTTGTCATTTTTGCAGACATAGATATAACGCCACTATTTTGAGATATACCTAGTTCTATTTTTTCAGATGTAGAACCAGATAAGGTAATTATATTATTCTGGACCACCGAAGAATATGGATGATAATACCAAAACATAACTGTAGATTTATTTCCATGAACCGACACAGACGATATATCTGTATTTTCTAAATACGAAGTTTTTTGGTCAATACTCAAAGCGGACGCACCAATTCGAGGATAATATGTATTCAACGATATATCGTTTCCTACAAGATATAAAGGCAATTCTACATTTATGTTATTCACAAATATATTACTATCCGAAATTGTACCTATTTTGTTAAAGCGATATTCGAACGCTTTTTCTTTAGAAGATAAATAGCGTGTCTGTTCTATCTCCGTTAGAGCTCTATTTACCCATTCAAGCGGTGTGTGAATGGTTCCTTGGAGACCTTCTGTATGTGACGAATTATTACCATACATGAGAGAGTTTGTTGATATATTAATTGTATAATTTGGTGAAGTAGATACAACTGACTCATTCACAGAAACTGTTATTATTTGTTGAACACTATCTAAAATAAATAATATTTCATTTCTTTTATTTAACTCTAATATGGAGTGAACAATAAGGGGAGAAAGATTATCTGTTCCCCATTGCACTAATAGTTTTCCATCTGAATTTACTTTAATATAATGATTATTAGATTGGTAAATTAAAGTCATATAAGTTGATTCACTTGGAAAAGAAGTTGGTGTAAACGACAATGCTATGGTAAAAATGGGTTCATTTTTTAAAGGAGATACATAAAACTCATCGTCATAAATAATGTAAGAGGAGTTGTTCGTAATGATATCAACATCTGAAACAGTAGCATTGTTTATGGTAGCAATACTTATATCGTTACGGATATAACTATCACCATTTACAGATGTTACAATATTAGCATAATTAAGATTTGTAATTAAGTCTGTGGATGCTGACACAGATGTTACTTGTGGAACACCAACTGTCACATTTTTCCATTCGCCATAGGAAATGTTTGAATCATATCCAGTAACAGTTTCATGATCAATAGCATAATAAAATAAACTATAACTCTTTTCTGTTTCAATATCTGTTGTTGAAAGCCCCTGTTCAATATAATGATTAAAAGTAAACGAATGTGGATTAATAAAGGCTGCTTCAGATGTTCTATCTGTAATATGTACCGATTGAACAGATTGAAAAGATACATTAGAAAAAGTGTCCAAATTTGATTGTATGATATTTACATAATCAACATTAGAATCAACATTGGTATCAAAAACACTGTCGAATAGTGCCACATAAAGAGTCATATCATTCAAAGTGTCATACACTTTAATATTTTCAACAAGAACTGTGTCTATTGTTGATTTGACGACAACTCTGTCTGTTTCTGTGTTGATAAAAACAGGTACAAACGTATCAGCTGTTAAGAAAGTGTCTATAACGGGTTTGACGTCGAGGCTAACATTTAGAGCCCTATCGGTGACTCTTGCCGAAACTTTGTATTCTTTACCTGTGTCTAATCCATCTACCATAAATTGTGTGGTAGCATCTGTATTTGAATCTAGATCGAATGTTTTAGAAATCTCCACAATATCGTTGTAAAATAAATCAAATGTTATTTTATAACCTGTTTGTGTTGTATAATTTTCTACAGTATTAAACTGTAAGTTATAAAATGCGACTGATATACCAGATATAGAATCAGTATCTATTTGAAAAGTAAACACAGGCGCTTCTTTATCTATAGTAATTGTGTTTTCTGAAGTTTCGAATTTTCCTCCGGATTGAACATGTGTAATTTCAAAAGTTATTTCACTATTGTGAATTTGAGTACTTAGGACTGTTGCATTTGTAGTCCAATCCGTATTATTAAGTGTACTTGGTGTTACAGTTTGTCCCATGAGAACAACATTCAAAGCAGCAACAGGAACTTTAAATAATGTCTTCCATGATAACTGAATTGAGTCTCCTACTTTTGCTAAACCAGTACCAGCATTGGTAAGATTTACAAGTGATGCGCTATGTACAAGAACACCATAATCAATCTCAATTGTGGAATTATTTTGCGTAATTAGTTGATTTGTTGAAGTATCCTTGCAAAAGAAATTGATAATGTATGTAGAATCTACACTGGACACTTGTGTTGTAGATGTATACGGAGCTTTATAAAAATGTGTTAAACTTTGGGGGGGAATATCCAAAGTAGTTCCAGCTGAGTGTGGGGCGATAGGGGTCAGTTTTAGACCTCCTCCGTTGGAATAGAACGCATCCAAATCTGTAGGAAGAGCATCGACAAACACACCAATGTACGCATTAAAATCGCTAGTTGCATCTAAGAAATCCGCATCAGCAATGATGGATAAAACACCTTCTGCACTTATGTCAAAACTTTTGTTGATATTGCTGATTATTGGAACGGATTCATTCAATGTAACATTGGAGGATACGCTGCTAGTTTGTTGTAAAATATTGGTTATATCAATCTTTTGTTCATATGACGCACCTTCTATTAATTCATTAAAAATATGCGAATTTGTAATTCCGCCACCTGTAAATGATCCTGAAGAATGAGTCACACCATTGAATGTATAGGGGCCTACATCTGTCGCACCGTTTAATCCGGTCAAAAATAAGCTCACATCAAATGGTCTGTTACCATCATAAATAATTTTATCTGTAGAAGGGATCACATCATGTAAAAAAGATTGACTACTTATACCATTAATTGTTAAGCTTTTTTCAGTTAAAATTGTATTATCAAATACATCACTTTTCAATCTGATTTCTTTTTGCACTATAATAGGGTATGTCCCTACTACAGGATTACCGGTGTAATCATTTATTTTTAAGCTATAATTTATATTCATAGCATAAGAAGATTCAGACATTATAGAACTATTATTATAATATGAACAATTTTCTAAAAATTTAAAATATGAAAAACCATATTATAAAATATAAAAAAATGATTTTTTTATACATTATTCAATCATATATTTTTTTTGTTTAATCTTCTGAAGATACAATATTTTTGAACACAGGATAATTTCTAGTGGTTGAATTGTTTAGAGTTGCCCATGTAACCCATTTGGATGTATCATGAGTGCCTGTGTTCACCTATCCGGTGTAATATTCTAATTTCATCTCTCTAGGTATTATAAACCGAATACGTGTACTCTACACTTTCCGGGGTACTTGATGATCCGCGGTTCTCACTTTCGGCTAGCTTCAAAACGCCATTCTGGTATATCTTTAAACCCGGGGCGTTCAATGGTCGATGGTATGTAATGCCGAATAGGGCAACTTCCGAAAGAGTCACAAGCTCTATCAAGGTTGATCCCACCTCGACGCTGGTAAAGGAAATATAACCCCCGGTCCCACTATTGGTCAAAGACAAAACGTGTCTTTAGCAGTGTCGTCGCGATCTCCTCCGCGCTCAACACCCGATCGAAAACCTGAAACTGTCGCAACTTTCCGTCCAAATAAGCATGTCCTCGTTGTTCAGATTTCCAAATAACACCCTAAAACCCTTTATCCCAGATGGGTTCTGGCAAGGCAAACAAAGACAATTTATAGGATGTTACAACCAAGCCAACACTAACGTTGTGCTACTCCTCTACCAAACTGATGAAATGGCACCGACCGGCCACCCTGAAATCAACATCGAACTCGTCCGAGACAAACTAGCACAGTGGTTCCTGGCGGAGACTCCAACCAATAACCAAAACGCAACTGTACTGACAGACACCGGAGTCCCTATTAAGCACTTCCAGAAAGCCTGGACCTCACCTTACCCAGCAGAATGGAAATTTTGGAAACCTATTCCAGACTACCTTAACGACACCCTAGATCGTAAATATCCCGGAGCGGCGATGGATGCTAACTTCGGGCCAGAGAACCAGGTACGACCCAATTTTTGCTACCACCTGGTAACACATTGATCTCGAATGTGTATTTGAATGGGAATGTTTACAAAGAATATGATACCCCGTAATTCTGTGGCAGTGATTCTTCGCCATGATTTGTTGTTTCTGTATGAATTAACACGTCATTCTCGTAAATCTTCCATCCCGGAGTATAAAGAGGTCTTCCGTAATATATTGTTACATTTTCAACCTTTTCTGTGAAATATAAATTGAACAGTTTGCTACCGACCGGTTGAACATTGGTCCTCCAATTGATATAAGTATTCGAGCTGTTTATGAATAAATTGTTTATAACCATGTTTTGATCGTGAATCGAAAGAGGGTACACAAGCATTTCTAATGCACCAAATGTAGCATTATCGGATAACACCACTCCGTTTGCTTCGATATATCCAGGCACGACCCAATTATTGCTACCACCTGGTAACACATTGATCTCGAATGTGTATTTGAATGGGAATGTTTGCAAAGAATATGATTTCAAAGTCGATTCTGTAAAATCTGGACCAGATGTACCACCATTAGAAGTATCTACGTAAACAACGTTTCCGTTTTCAGATATCTTCCATCCAGGTGTAAGACTCGGTGAATTGCTATGTATTTCAAAGAGTGTAACACGTTCGGTTGTTACTATCTCGAAAAATACTGCACCGACACCATTATTTGGAGTACTGTCCCAAGCTGCAACGTTACTGGCTTCTTCGACAGTAATGTTTTCAATCGGATTTGCAGTCCTAGTTGGTGAAATTGCTGTTGCTGCTACATTGACAAACTTATCCCAGCTGTTCAAAAAGTTTCCATTTGCTTTTACATACTTTATAATATATCCCAGACCATGGTCTCCTGTGTAATAATTTGAAGCTACCGAAATTTCGAATGTGTATTTGAATGTAGGGTCGGTCTTTAGCAGTGTCGTCGCGATCTCCTCCGCGCTCAACACCCGATCGAAAACCTGAAACTGTCGCAACTTTCCATCCAAATAAGATTGTCCTCGTATGTCTCTGCCGATTTCCATGGGCTGATTCGCGTTTCGAATGTTGAGCGGTTGGTCGCCCTCTAAAAGAAGGTCAACCGTCATGTGGACGCCGTTGTGATATACCTTTTGTGTGGTTCCATCGTAAGATAATACCACGTGGCTCCATTGGTCAATACTGTTGGGAAACCCAGACGCAGCGCTCTCACCCTTAGTGCGGAGCCCCCAAAAATCGTAAGACCACGTACAATACCCACCAGCGTTTCGAGAAATGTTGAAACTAACGGCACCGTATAAGTCAGAAGTGGGTCCTATGTGAAACACCTTCATACTACTTCCCGCTGGGCTGTCGCTTGGAATGTAGATCCAGAAGGCGATGGTATGCGCCCATGCACCTGACGTATTGCCTATATTGTCGACTTTCATGTAGTCGTTCAAGCCGTCGAACGCCACCGAATTGGTACCGGCGTCCACCGCGGGCGACCCGTATACCGTTAAGTCACGGGCATTGCTTGTGGCATCTGGTAAAGAACTACTTCCTGCGACATATTCACCCATGTCGTAAAACGCAATAGAATCCGCAATTTCGAATGGTAATACATGTTCGAATGGTTGTGAAACCGAATACGTGTACTCTACACCTTCCGGGGTCATTGATGATCCGCGGTTCTCACTTTCGGCTAGCTTCAAAACGCCATTCTGGTATATCTTTAAACCCGGGGCGTAGATTGGTCGACCGTATGTAATGCCGAATAGGGCAACTTCCGAAAGAGTCACAAGCTCTATCAAGGTTGATCCCACCTCGACGCTGGTAAAGGAAATATAAGCCCCGGTCCCACTATTGGTCAAAGACAAAACGTTGTCGATATTGCGTAACGTCGGTGTTTCGTGTAAATGTTCATGTAAGGGTCTGATTGACACGAACTGGTCCCATGCGTCCAACGTATTGTTATCGGCCTTGAGTTGATTTATGACCACGCGACCTACTTCGGCGGTTTGTTTGTGATTCACCTCGAATGTGTAAACGAACCCTCCGACGAACCCGGTAGTGGGCACGTATAGATTTGTGGCCACCGTGGTGGTACCGCTGGCGTCGAGCAGTTCCGGGACGCTTGTAGGTTTGACGTGGTTGGGTAGGTACACATGCGTCAAGGTACCATTGGTGTCCAGCAGATAGGTCACTGCGACAATGTCACCATTGGTATCAATATACGAACCTAGTAACAAATCGCTAGAAATCCCTTGTGTGGGTAAGTCGTATGTGTACACTTCATCAATCGGGACTTCCGCGGGTCCGAGGTTGGTACTCTCTGAAACCATCAACACCCCATCCTCATATATGTTCCAGCCTGGGCCATTCCATGGGCGTCCGTTAACGATTTGGAAGCTTGTGATCCGTTCCTCGAAAACCAACTCAAATATACGAGTCCCGGGTTCGTCAACGTCGAACCACATCCACACAGTGCCACCAGTTGCAGAATCCAACATACCGTTAATATCCGTTTTTGTATGGTAGACTGGATCCACCAAGGCTGTCGCTGAAACGAACTTGTCCCACGTGGCTATATCTCTACCGTTCGCCTTGATGCTCTTGACATTCAAGCCTCCCCACTCAAAATGATGTTCGTGTGTAGTGTGAGTCGAAAAATAGTTGGGTACATTGACCTCGAACGTGTAACGATATATAGTAGCATCTATCCCGACGACGGGGATTCCACTAGTCCCGTTAACACCTGATCCCATATCTGCATGGACCCCGCAGTGCGCGAACAGCGCCGAATGCGCGGCGAAGTGCGAGACCGTGACGTACCCGTCCGCGTCTTGGGAGTACGTGTTGTTTAAGGAATATATCACATTATATGGGCGTGGTTCCGATGCATCTCCATGATTTGATGTATCCGTATAGACTACAACATCATTCTCGTAAATCTTCCATCCTGGTGTATAAGTAGGTCTTGCATGTTGTATTGTAATATTTTGTACTCTTTCTTTGAAATACAGGTTGAACAATTTTGTACCTACTGGTTGAGGATTGTCCCTCCAATTAACATAAGTTGTCGTATCAGAATCGATTAAATGATTGATATTTACATCAGAAGCATATGCTGATTGAGGATACACAAGCACTTCCAATCTATCAAAGTTATTATTTTCAAACAAGGCAACCCCATCAGCAATTATATGCTCAGGTACGATCCAATTCGCAGAATGTCCAGATAACACACTCACTTCGAACGTATATTTGAATTCTGGTCGCTCGTTGCTGGTGTGGAAGTTCAGCGGGTGATCCGCGGCGTTGGCCGTGTTGTCGAAGACGTACGCCTTGCTGGTGTCGAACGCGCTCACCACGGGATCGAACACGAACTTCCCGTTCACCACACTCACGGTGACACTTGTCTTGGGGATCGAGTAAGTGTTGGTAGTAATATCATAAGTAATTTTCCATGACATTTTATCATCATTCAAATTGAAAAGACGCACATTATGAGAGTCACTCACACCTAAGTTGTACACAATACGAGTTTTTTCCTCTGGATAAGTTGTATTAAACAGTAAATTTATGGTGTCACCATCTGTGCCGAGTTTATCATCATATTGATTTGTAGTGGTAAATGATTGTACCGTAATTGTTTGGGGAATTTTAGGAAGATTATGAACAGTCGGATACCAATCATTAGTTACACCCGCTACCTCAACAGTTCCTATATTCTTAATTGTAGCTACTACATGAGCGTAATATTGTGTTTCTGTCAAGATATCAGTAAGGGTTGTTCCATCAAAATATTGAGAAAAAGACACAGGAGAAGGATTAATAACTGATTCACTTTGATTTTGGTTCGTAAAAGCATTCAAACTATTATAATTAGTAAGTTTCAAAGACGGATATGTTGTAAATAGAGAAGTGTATTCCGTATCTGTGTATTCTGTAGCACTATCACTTAAAACAACATAAACATCAATCTCTCCAACTACAAAATAAATATATCCATTGATATCATATCCTAAAGTGGGTGGAGATTTAAATGTGTTAACAGTTAAGTCGTTCGTTGGTATTGACCCATCAGGGATCTTAGTTTGCACTGTAAAAATATTGGATATATACGAATTACCTGCTGCATCCGTTATATTCACCTGTATATCATAAATATTACCACCTACGAGATTAGAAATCACTGTATTCGTAGGATAAACATCATTAATAATTGTACTTTTTACAATGGATGGTATAGATACATGTGTTGCAGTGAAAATAAATTCATAACCGGAAAAATCGTTACCTTTTGGATTTTCCGAAGTCTTTAAAGTATCTAAATCAATAAAGTTTATTGTTGTCTCTGAGTTGCTTGTATTTCCTACACGATTGACATTAGATAATGTAATATTCATCTCAGGAGCTGTAATATTAATACAAATAAGGTTTGGGAAAACTATTTCGTTTGTAAAATAACTCACGGAGAAAAATTGAGGATCACTCAAAGAACGATTTGTAGACCAGTCGACAGGTAACTGTGCAGTAATAGTCCAGTTCGTACCATCTGTAGATGTAGGAATTAAAGGTAAACCGAATATATTTGCATTAAAATTTTCACTTTTGGATATATATGAAGTCTGCCATGTGAGTGTTACACTATCTCCATATGTAATCATTGTATTGTTTTTTGTATTATTCGTAACCGTTGTCTTATCACCAAAATTATTGGCTAAAATGTTGATACTCACTGTGGATACAACATGAGAATCAAAACCAGTATTATCAATAGCATAAACATGCAAATAATATGTTGTATTAATATTGGAAGCTAAGGTTGTCAAGTTTTCATAAAAAGTAGTCTCATCTGTGAAACTAAGAGAATGAGTTATATTATTTTCACCTTGGTTTAATAGAACAGTGCCATTTCCGTTATCTACAAAGAAGGTTTTAAGTTCTTGTTTGGTGTATTCATTAAAGAAGATAGCATAATACATTGTCAATGTGCTTGTTTTATCAAAAGCAGAAATATCACTGGACATTTTTACAACACCTTCAGAGCTCATAGAGGTATTTGTGATTGATAATATTGGTAAATCGTAACCTGTATAAAAGGTTTTAGATATAGATTTAGAAAATCCGGCTTTTGTGGTAATTTTAAGTGTCATCTCCAAATTGGAATGTTCCTCTAAATTTTCATAAAGGACAGTATTCAGAGATGGTGTAAATGTTTGATCGTCATTATTATATGTTACGGACAAATGTTTAGGAGTATCGAGTGTTTTATTATCGAGACCCTCTATAGGATAAAGACTCATAACATAAACTTCTCTACGGGTTAAATTTCGATTAAACATTTGGAAATTCCGAATTTTACCATGAAAATATGTACTATTTTGAACATCTCTACCAATCTCTATGGATTGGTTAGCATTTAGATTTAATAGTGTGTATTCATCGGTTGCGTGTTCACTCCAATATCTGTTAGTTGTATCTAAGAGAACGCCGTTGGTATATATTTTCTTAATATTTAGCACACCATCGTAGGTCAACATCATATGTTGCCATTGGTCCAAATATTCAGAACCTACATTGATTTCAGTTTCATGCCATAAAAAACTATAGGTCAATCGTATTTCTTGGGAACCCATATATATGTATTTGAAAGCGATCGATTTCATAGCTTCTGGTTGACCGATGACAAATACCGTTTCTTGAAATTCAGAGGGTTGTGTTAGGATGTTTGAATCTAAATAGATCCAAAAAGCAATTGAATGCGACCATGCCCCAGCGGTGTTACCTATATTTACATTTTTCAAATAATCATTTTGACCATCAAAAATTAAAGATTTCGATGTTGAGTCAAAAACAGGAGACCCATACACGGATACATAACGAGTGTTTGATGTTGTATCATTTATGGTGAAATTTCCTTCAACAAATAAACTCATATCGTAAGATGATATAGCTTCGGTTTGTATAGAATCATATTCTACTCTACCTGCATTTGTAGATAAATCAAAAAAGAAAGGATAACCTAAGCGTATATCTTGATTTATTCCAGTGTTGTCTTGTAGTAAAGAATTTGGTAATAAATCTTTTAGTAATGTATTGGTAGATCCTTTCACGGTGACATTGTTATGAAAATTAGCGGAATCGATTGGTTGGGATTCAATTAACCAATCACTTTCGATAAAATTTAAGGAATGTTGAATAAAAACTTTACCATTTGTTTCAGTTGGAGATACACGAGATCCATTACGATACAAAGAATAATTCAATTCAGCAGCTCTTGTATTTTCAAAAACGGGTATAATAATTTCGAATTCGGTTCCTGTTTCGTTTACAATGTTGTAATTAGAGTAAGATATACCATCAACAATTAGTTCATATGGTGTGTCTAGTTCTTCATAAAATTTCGTATCCCATCTAAAACTAATTTGATCACCTGTAATAGCGACCTGCTTTTCAATTGTATCAGTGAAGTCAAAGTTAGGATTAAGCGAAAGTAAATTGATGGTGTTAACATTTTGGATGATTGTGATTATATTTCTGGGAATTGTTAGGTTATTTAAATACTGAACAAACGTATTTTCTGACAATTCACTAGAATCTTTATTCATCATGTATATCAAATAACTGGAATCTACTTTGATATTACTAAATGAATATCCATTGTAAAACATAGACAACGCTGTATCTCCGTCCAAATCAAAAGCACCTAAATTAGAGTTTGTATTGGACAAGCTTTCCATAACATGAGTGTATACGGAGTTATCCAATAGCACGGTTTGTAATTTATTTTTATCTTTTTCTTCTGTAAGATCATACAATACATCTGTAGAAGTTACAAGAGCATACACATTATACGAAGTCTTTTCATCAAATGCATAACCATTCACAGAGATTCTCGCTTTATCACCATCTCCAGAAATGGAAAAGTTTGTGATTTTAATTTCAGGTGCATCTAAATCCCCTAAACTAACTCCTGATTCTGTACCATAAACTGGAAAGTATTCTGAAATATTATTCATATGATCGGTTACAAAGACAAAACATTTATAGATGGCATATAAATCAGTCACATTTGCAAATTGTAAAAGATTCAAATCATCATCCACATCAAGAGTAACAATCAAATTTTGAGGATGTAAGTTTAAGTCAAAGGTTAAAGGATCATATGTCGCAATATCCACCAAAAACGCAGTTAATTTGTAGGATACACCGGTAGTAGAACCATTACCACTAGGAAGAGCACCATTAACTTCGCCTGTTTGTAAAAGAATTGTGTTTTTGAATGTATTAGCAGAAATGGATACACCACTTGAGATTTCATTATCGACCACATGAACAAATTGTACTTTAAAAATACTATTTTCCGAATCTAAAAAGGTCACATTAACATCCGTTGGTTTTTCATTGTCGACTACGGGGTGTATGTTATTTACAGTCAATGGAAATATATCAGTCTCAAAGATTATATCATCTATAACAATGGTTGCCCTAGAAAATATTCTGAAATCTTCGGATATGGTTCCTGCGCAATAATGTACATCATTTATAGTCTGTGTAAATCGACATGTAAACTCGGCATTATTAACATCATCATACACTACAACTTTTCTATTGGATGAAGGATAATTACTTTTAAAGGAATATTTAACACCACTTTTTGCGTTTTTGCTGATATATAACGAGTTGTTATAATATGCAGTATTTTCATAAGAAGCGACAATATCAGAAGGAACACTGTCAAGACTTGTTGTAAGGAAATTTAAAGGATAATTTATGGATTTTGATGAAAAATCAGCATTAATAAAACTCATTTGACAAATATCCATTTTTCCTTCCCAAGTAGGTTCATTAGTCCATCCGGATGTTCCAATTAATAATTTTCTGTTAGAGGTTGAAAAGTTGTATAAATTAACTAAACCTTCAGATGTAGAATTAAGAGTATCATTGACAAACAAAGTAAGTCGGTTAAAAACATCAATATCAAAGTTAGGATTATAAATCACTTTAAAAGTGTAGGTGGTATTATCACCGCTAACGATTCCTACAGCACCTTCAACAGGGGTCGTTTTTTTTGTATTCTCTGTATATTTACCAACTATACCAAGTACTGGTACATTTTTTAATGTTTCACCTAACGACGGATCTGTACCGATGGTGATCTCACCAGAGCTTTCACCTTTTATATGATAACCGAAAGTAAAAATGTTTCTTGCTTTCGTGAAATCAATAGCATTAGGAAATGATACATTGATCTCTATTGTATACTTATCATCAATATAATGAAAATCATTCAAATCTACATACATCAAATCTTCATAATTATTAATATTTATAGATGAAGAAATGTTTGGATTTTTGTTGTTAAGTTTTTTAAATGGATTGGTTGTATACGCAGCATCGTCAACCTGTTTATTTTTATTTTTTAACACACCTCTGCTGAAATTCCCATTCACTGGCCATGTAAGAGATCTTTTGGGCGGCATTTTTTTAATTGAAATGAGAAATTTAAAAAATTAAACAATAAATATTTATACAGTTTTGAAATACAGAACATCATTTTGATACACAAATACATTACTTATATTAATTCTTATTCCATTTGTTGTTGTACTGTTTCCTATATCAGAAGTTATAATCTCGAAATCTTCGGAGGTGAATTGTGCTGCTTTAACATCAATATTAGTGTAATCCTCTTCGCTGACTTCTGTAATAGCACCATATTTTATATAAGCCAATGTGATAGTCAATAACGATTTTAACAATTCAGGATCGAAATGGGCTATGTTTACCAAACCGTTAGTGTCAAACCAATTAACAAAAGTTTCATATGCTGCTCTTGATGTAGTCATATTATCCATTGTATTCTTCCAATTTACAAGACTAATTTTAGGAATGAGATAATAGTCATTCTTCATAAAATGTGATAAGCTATCTTCCGCTTTGTAATACCATATTCCATTCATTCTATCTTGGATATTATTTGCGGTAAAGTATGCAGTATTGTATGATGATAAAGGCGTATCGTCATCTGGTATACGTGAGAGAATGAAATACGAGATATGTTCTACCAAATATTTGCCATCATCAATTGGTTTCGGAATATATCGTACAGATCCACCTAAAGTAACTTCACCTGTTAAAGTTCCCCAAGGTGAAAGAATTGACCAATTTTTACCAAAAGGGTTGAGTAACATTCGATCGTTATAGAAAAAATCGAAATCTGATTTAAACTTCTGAGAGAATTCTGTTGTATTGGGCATGAAAACTTTCAGATTAATTATTTCGTTTCCATCTTGTGGCTCGTAAGGTGTTAAATACAACCCACCTTCAATAGGTGTATTATCCTCATTTAATAGATCCATACTGAGATGTATATTATTTTGTTGATGTATGAGTTTTACATTTTCTCCGGAAAGGTTGATATTGCCTTCGCTGTCGGGTAATAAAATACTTGCATCACCGTTTAATATGTTATATACATATAATTTACTCATTTCGGTTCTAATTTTGCTATGGGTAATACTGAATTGGAATGTTCCTTTAATAGAATATGATTCGTAATTGTAACCATTTTTATATACTTGAACAGTAGGGTTTATTAACTCATTAACACGTTCACCACTCCCACCACCGACACCACTAAATGATGATATGGTGCTTCCATCTGGAAATAATATTCCTTTTTGTAAAAACAGTTGTTTACTTACATTCAAATTATCATCTTGATAGCTTAATATGACATTGCTGTTTTCACCAGGGTTACCTATATTGAGTGTGGATGTATGTACCGTAGAGAATCTTGATGTATCTGAACCTATTGTTTGTGAATCGTGAGTATGAGGGATTAAATCGGTTACAATAGTATCTAATGTCAAATTACTAATACCGAAATCAACTTTATATACTATATCATCATCGAATTCACTCAATTTAAAGGTTGATATCCCTGCAAGTCCACTAATTTCCCCGTTAAATACATTACTATGTGGATTATCTAAAAATTTAATTACATTAACATTTAATACATCAGCATTCACAGTGTTTACGTCAAAATAGTTGAAATCCACTAAATCATTTGAGAACGAAGTTAAAAGCACATCGGTTTGTTCGTAGTCAAACCATGTTTTACCGGTGCCTTTGTAAAAAGAGTCAAGTGCTAAGTCATTACTAAATCCTCCTAATAAGACTATGTTTTGATTATTTTTTATCCAAGTACTATTGTTGGTGTCTGGTATGGAATCAAAATGAAGCGTAGAAGTGTTCCCATTAAATATGATAGGATCGTCGGTACCTGATATTACAAACCTAAGATTTTCAGCGTTTCGTATAGAATTTCCTGAAATTATGAGACCTGATGAACCCATTTCAATTGCATTTTCAACATACATTTTGTTTTTGATTTCGATTGAGTAATTCATATCATCTGTAGCATTAGAGGTTCCTACAAGAACTTTACCTTCCAAATAAAATATATTTGCACCTTCTGCTTCCCATAAAGGCGATGTGTTATCTCCAAGCATTAGTTGATCATTTGGTTCATAATTGGATTCGGCAAAAACCGGAAAATTACTGAATGCATCGTTTTTTTTCACAGAGCCTTCACCAAATGTGGCTACTCTTGATGTAAAGTTATTACTTCTATCATATTTATATAACTCAAGTGTGTGGTTATCGGTAACTCGAAAACCAAATCCAATACTTATATTAGAATCCTCTACAAGACCTATATTCATAGAACGGGAAATAATATGTCCATTTGTGATAATATCTCCTCCAACCTGAGCACTACCTGTGAACTTTGTAACTCTTGCATCCATCTCAAATTTCTTTTTCATTATCAACCCATCTGGTAATTGATGATGACCTGCGTCGATTATGTTTTTACCTTGATACGAATCGTAGGTAAAAGTAGTTCTAGATACTCCGACAGTTTTACTGGCATCGTTTCCACTTATCCACAAAACATCTTTACTCGAAAAGTTCAAGACATTATCCTCATCAACAGACATTCTTCCCATATTATCATATCCTTGAACCAAAAACTGAATATCACCTGTAGAACCTAATGTTAATATTGTATCAACACCATCTTGTTGTAAATGATCAGGCATTGTAATAATGCTATTAGTCAAAATTGAATTCAAAGCAGTAGCCGCTGTAGAGTATTTTTGATGAATGTTAATCGCTGAATAGTCTTCAGTCGCCATTTTAAAAATTAAAAACTTTTTTAATTGAATAAAGGAAAATTAAATTATGCTAAAAAATAAACTGACTAAAAGCGCAAATAATTTTATTATGAGAATTAAATATTTACAATAAAAGAATGGATGACATTGGGACAAAGATAACTTCCGCAGTATCCACACTTATACTTAATAATCCCTTGTCTATTTTAATTATTATGGTTGTATTCATATTACTTTATTGGTATTTTACATCAGATTATAAATTCAAAATGCCTCACCTTTTTGCATATAACAGCGATCTACGATCTCAAGTTTTATATTGGACAGAAAATTTTAGCGAAGATATCATGAATCTTTATAAAATAGGTGTAAGCGACCTATCCGTTGAAGACATTCAATTGGTACTCGGTCAATCATTTCAAAAAGACATATTAAATCAATTGAAACAAAAGGTTGATGCGGTCTTTCATGACGATATCAATATTCTTAAGGATGTATCAGATATGGAAGAAAAACTTCAAGATAAATTAACATGGGTTTTTGTTACCATTCATGATGATGAAAATATATACGAACGAAATGCTCAAAGCAGATACGCATTATTTGATTTGATTATATTTGTTTCTAATAATTTTGCCAATCTTAAAATACAACATCAACTATTTTATTCAGATTATGAGTATGAAGATAACATTAAATACTTTGTTAAAAAGGCAAAAGACAAATATAACAAAAATATTAACATATCACCATCTTTACAAAAAAACGAAATTAAAATTGATTATTTAACAGACGGTAGTATAATCCCGTATGATAGTTCATTTTTTGAGACTATATTTGATATAATCTCCTATAATGAAGGTGATGGTGAACTCCCACAAAAAATAGATAATACCATAATTCATGAAGAATATAAAAGCCTTTTTCATATGATAATTAATAAAGTTATTGACCAGATAGATGACTCAATGTTGAAGAAAAATGATGAAAGTTTCGTACAAAAAACAATGAATCAGTTCAATAAAGAGATATATGATGACTTATCAAGAAATGAATTGTTAATAAAATATAATGACGAAATTTTAAACAGTTTTTTCGAAACAAATGAGAGTTTTTTTAAAAATTATTTTTATGATTTATCAGCTAGATACAGGAAAGATACAGAAATAACCAATTTCTTGTCAAGAAACTTTGTCAATTATATAACCAAAAACACTTTGTTTGAAAAAAAAAATAAATACGAATTTGAAAAACTACTTTTTGATTTCAAAAGTGAATATGGACGAGGTCTTCTTATGAAAGATTTTTCTTTTATAGAGGATGTTATGCAAAAGTATCACAAAATAACAAATCTATATCTTTTTAATAAACATCATTCAGTAGTAAGAAAAGCATATACTTTCTTAAAATCAGGAAAAAATAGTACAGATATAAAAAATGCATTTACATCGTTGTATAGGTTACATATATCGTTATCAGACCAGTTTCCAAAATTATTATATTATGATACAAAACACAGTGTAGATAAAGGAAGACTCAACCTATATTACAATAATATATTTAAAAGTATTTTTGACAAGATAAGCTTTTATATAAAAGAATTTCTTGAAGGCTTACCTCAATTATTTACGAAACAAAAAATAAATTTGCATAAAAAATATGACAATTTTATTTTAACTTCGTTAATTGATTTAATACAAAAGGCTCGTGATTACTTTACTTGGATTCGAAAGAATCTATCGACATATATCAAAGATACAATCAATAGTGCATTAGAAGGATATAAGGATCATGAAATATCTGACATATTAGAGAAGTTTGTCAATGATAAAGAAGAGTTCAGGGACATATCTGGTAATGTTGTAGAACCCTTTGTATCAACATTTATCAAAGGAATTGGTAAGTCTATAGCTAAACCATTTATGATTGTCATAAGTGCATTTAAACTAATTTTTGGTATATTAAAACTTATTACGAACCCGGTTGCTATTATCCGATTACTTGTCTCTGTTTTTATTATGTTCGTTGTAATAGTTTTATCGTTTGTCGATATCATAAAAATCGTAACAGGTACTTTTGCTTTAGTAGTTATTTTAACCTATATGATAGTTGCGGTTGTGTATCTGTTGTATTATCTTATAATTATGCAAATATTGCGATTATTTGACATTTCAATTTTTCAAGGAAAAGCTTATAAAATAGTTTATGAATACTTAATTGCAAATGAGAAAGATATTCGTAATTGGTTTATGACACCTTCTTATGAACAGGGAAATGAAAATCATCGATTACTGATTGTACCTTTTTCATCATGTCCTGAAGGTTACAAACCTGGTATTTTCTTTTGCGAAAGAATTTCTAAATTTGTTCCGACTTACTCATATCATGCAAACATTCATAGACAATCAGAAGGAATGAGTGTAGAAGGTTCACCCTTTATGAAAGAATTTGTACCAGAATCAAATTTCCACAAATATCCTGAAAATAAGAAAAAAAGAATAATTATGAGAGCTAATTTAGAAAAAGAACAATATCTTAAAAAGATGAACAAACGACTTTCATTGTACCAAGATTATACAAAAGCAACATGCTTTACAATCGACAATATTGACGGATTAAGCAGCGATTTAAAAAATAGTATGAAACAATTTTGCAACAACCTTTATTGTCAAAATGGAAATTTTGAAACCTTTTGTGGTGTTTACAACAATACTTCAAATTCGTATAATGATTACGATCTAATAGAAACCTATATTCATTTAACATCATACATTTTAGTTCTCATTGCAATTATAACTATAATTATAGTATCATTCTACGATAAACAAGTAATATATTTTCCAAAACAAATATCCAATATATTTTATCCATTGAAAAGGATTTTACATCAAATTTGATAGTTATTAATTATATCATACCATTTATGTTTTATGAATGAGAAAAAACGATAAACAGATGCATCAGAGTATAAACCGATCGCATCCTTATGTTTATTTGTCTGTATAAACTCTTCACATAAAGTTTCTTTTCTAAAAAGGTTTGTTATCTCTTTTTGTATTACTATTCGTTTTATTTTTTCGTTTTTTAAATCATTTATTAATAAAAAATATTTATTTTGTAAATCAAATATTTTATTTGTCAAGATCTTGTTTTCTTTTTGCAATATCTGAATATCGTCTTTCATTTATCATATAAGTTATAAATAATTAAAAAAGTATATATTTAATCAAAAAAAAATGCTATCTAATCTACGTGCTACTTTTTGTAGTAAACGCGGATACACCATTACTATAGGTAGCCATAACAGCTAATGTGTAAATTGATCCTTCTAATATACTAGCTGTTCCACTTTGACTGTTTAATGCAGTAAATGCTTTATCACTATAAACAATATCAGTGAACTCTTTCAAAGCATTAATCGGTGAAGATGAAAGAGGTAGTAGTGTCCCATTATTTTTTATGAATGTTTTCACTGTATTTATATCTGAAAGATCAACACTTTGTTCAAATATTATATATTTTACATTGGAAATGAATATGCTATTTGAAAAAACTGATGTTGAAAAGGTAACACTACCACCACCAGTGTTTACGACTAGGGTGCTTATATGTACATACGGTTCGTACACATTTGAAACGAAATTTACAATACTTTCCGAAATGATATAGTCTTTATTAATGATCAATGTATTTTTATTAAGCAAAAGATCAGAAAGTGTATGAGTAGAAACTAATAAATAAATATGAACTTTTGGAACGACGTTGAAACTCTTGTGAGTTAAATTGTCAAATACAACATTAGTCAATGATAAATCAACAACAGTATTTGTTGATATTGAATTAGTGATAACGTTGGATGATGCTGTCCCATTCATGATATCTAATATGTTTTGTTTGGGTGATTTAGAATACGGAAAAGCCATAACATAATAATATGTCAATGTTGTAGCTCGTATGGTTGCGTTAGTATTAACCACATTTGTTATTTTATCGTAGGTGGAACTAACATCATCTATTTTTTTATTGTTAATATTGAAATATAACTTACCTGCGTTATTAATTCCAATTTGCATTTCACCTTGCATCAACGATTTAGTCAACAAAGGAGTGTTTTGTGAAGTTAATGTACTTGGATTGATCCAAGTTGAGAATGTCATCTGTTTCAAACTGTAGTTATTATAATCTTTTTCAGATACTTCAATATGTGACGAAGAAGAGCCATCTAAAGTAAATGCAGAATTTGGTATGTTATTATAATTTCGCGAATTTGTGGTTACCGAATTACCAATTGTAATATCCGATTTTAAAACGCTAGCATCGCCTGAAGTTTCCAACTGAAATATTGGAAAAGTTGCGTGATTATCTTCGATCTGTTCATCAGAAATAACTTTATTATAAATTGTAAAATTGTCCATTTCACCTAAAAAGTTACTAGCTATACCATCACTATCATGACCAATTTTTAATGATTCATCCGAATTAAAAGAAAAAAGTGATAAATCTGCATTGTTTACCGAAACATTACTGTTATTAAGAGAAAAAGATACTTCGTTTGTTGATTTTTTTAATTTTAGGGCTAAATGATTCCATTGATTTGGTACTACTGTTTGACCAGAACTAATCATATTTTGTCTATTACATTAAGATTAGAAAAATAACAATACAAAAAACAAATGTACACCTTGATAACTCAATACATTTTTTTTTAACTTAAAATGATACCCAATACAGTTTTATTACCCAATAATCGATCACCTATGTTTATTAACAGTTTGATTTTATCATGAGGAATAAACAGATCCACTCTTGAGCCTAATTTTATCATCCCATATCGATCACCTCTTCGGATTTTTTCCTTTTGTGTTACATCTGTAACGATTCTTCTAGCAACCTGTCCTGCAATTTGCACTATTTTAATTTTATCATTTATTTGTGGTAAATAAATGATACTTTCTGTTCTTTCATTATATTTAGACTTTTGTAACATGTAAGCTGGATGAAACCGACCTTCTTTATGCTTGACAGATTGAACGATACCACTGATCGGACACCATTGAACATGACAATCAAATATATTCAAAGACACTACAATATGTGTGGTCACTGAATTAATTTTTTGAATGTGAACAACTTTTCCATCACATGGTGATACCATAATATTCGATGGATACCTGTTTTCTCTAACAGGAAAACGATAAAAATACATGAGAAATAACAAAAAAATCGTATAAACAACAAATGTATAAAGTTTTTTTTTCTTTAAAAAAATGTCAATGAACCCAAAAAATACCGTAACTACAACAAATAGTAATGGAGATTCCTTAAACAATAAAGTTTCCATATTATAAACTATTATTCTAAAAAAATTACTTAAAAATATTTCCAATGTAAATTGTAAGCATTTCTACTTTGGTTGTTCGTCGGCAATCCGTTTGTAAAAGTACGAAACTGCTTTAAAAACATTCTTATACCAACTAATTATTTTTATATTTTTCACATTGTTTTTATGTGACAAAAATTTAAAGATTTTGCTATCAAAACATTTATGAATAATGGATGTGTTTTTTTCTAAAATAATTACGGTCAACAAATAAAAAGCACCATGAATAGGTGGTCTATAACCATCCCACCATATGGGACAAGCTATCGCATCTAACTCCCCAATAGATTTTCGCAATTTAAAAAGGTAAAACACTTACAAACCCTACGGATTTTTTTTATATATACAATTGAATTCTTTATTAAAAAGGATTTAAAAGTAATACAATAAATGTATTTGTAATAAGATAGTCGATTACCCTAAAATTATTTTTACAAAAATCAAATGAGTTGAAGCAAATGACAGTGTACTCAAGTCTGGTCCAAGAGGAAGCACTTAAGCTGCTTTGTGTTAAGCACTCGCAGGTTCGAATCCTGCCACTGTTATTTACTTTGCTTCAACCCATTTGATTTTTCAAGTAACTTATTGTTTCTTTTTGAATACATTAATATGAAACATTTGATAGTTTCAAGATTTTTTTATATATGATTATGATTATGATTATGATTGATCATCTCCACATTTATCAATTTGTATTTTGGTAGGAAAGCATACATCGTTTGTTACATTAGATGATAGAGTGTATTTAAGAAAAAAATATAACATAGTTCCTAAAAATGATTGTAAAAAATCATCAGTAACTGCAAATGCAACGGATGTAAAAACAATTATTTGGACATATATTTTATGCATAAACCTAGCTTGATCGCATCCGGAAGGGATACCAATATCTTGTGCGAATACCTGAATAAGACCGTAAGCCCCGATCACTCTCATAATAAATTTATATTTTATCATACTCGACGGGTTTTTAATAATTTCATCTAACATCAACCACATTTTTTTAATTATACAATATATTTATTTATTTTCATTTTTGTTCCCACTGTTTCTATGAGCGACTAGGGTACCAATAACGATACAACCTATCAATATCTGCAAATTCTTCGAAACGAATATGATACCAGGTTGTGAAGTTATTAGTGTTGTGCATGTGTTCTATTTCAACTGAAACTCCATGAACATTGTTGGTATTCAACACTTCAATGACTTGTAGGTTCTTGTGATCCGTATCTAACAAGTTGGTTTGGAATACGTTGTTTGGTATTTGAAGCCTCGAAAGGTATGTGCGTATCACTTTGTAGAACCCAGTAGTACTCTTTGTCAAGAAAAAGAGCTTTCGGTGATTTGCTACTTCAAGTCCACAATATATATAGACGATACTTCTGTCATCATATTCGGTAACCACTGTATCTGGAGCGCCGCCTCCTCCTCCTCCTCCTCCTTCGTCCTCTTGCTGCTCTTGCGGCTCTTGCGGCTCTTGCTGCTCTTGCTGCTCTTGCGGCTCTTGCTGCTCTTGCGGCTCTTGCGGCTCTTGCTGCTCTTGCGGCTCTTGCGGCTCTTGCGGCACTTGCGGCTCTTGCGGCACTTGCGGCTCTTGCTGCTCTTGCTGCTCTTGCGGCGTTTGATGATGTTCGCCAGGTTTTCTCTTGGGAGGTGATAGAGATCTCTGAGAGGTCAAACGGAGTTGGTATTCGAGATGTTGATTTTTTTGTTCATATGAATGTACAGTCCTTCGAAGGGACCGTATGGTGCGTGCAAGTGAATGTACACTTTGAGATTCTAAAACTTCATGGGTGTCTTTTTCATAATCCAGAGTGCGTTTTGGCATTTTTTTGTGTAATTTTTTTTTGGATAAGTGTAAAGTGATCCTTTGTTAAAGGTATCTATGTTTTTACAGGCGATATCTATATATAGATGTTTGATATTCGGATAAGAACGGAGTACGTATATATGACGTAATAAAATATCAAAATTTTACAAATATTTCAAAAAAGTTGATAAAATTAGCGCTATGTGATCATTATAAATTACTCAGTTTTACTTTTTTGTATAAAAAATTGAATTAAAAGATTAAAGTAAGTAAAGTATCAATACCATATTATCATTCATCCTAATTTAATAATGTCAGAAGATACAATTTTTATGTTTAACGCTAATTCCGCTGACAAACCACCTGGTTCAGGTGTAATGGAAATTATATCTCCTTGTGATAAAAAAAACAATGTATTTTCTATGTTAAGAAAGATTGCAAATTGGAGAAAAATGCTATCAAACGAATTTATAATGGTTAACACAAAATTGGGCATTAACGGATTGTTAATTGATAATAAAAAATGGGCATCTGTTGAACATTTTTTATTAGGATCTGTTGTACATCATAAAATGCCAGACGAGTATGAAAATCTTATGTTTGATGGAATACATGGTCATAATGATATATCTAAAATAAAATCATTGTTGAATATAAAAAAATATGATGTGAAAGAGAGTGATCTACAAAAAGCGTTACATTCGAAATTCGATAATGTAATCAATCCGTACATGTGTAAAGTTTTAAAAGCAACAAAATACGCAAAACTCACTTCATGGAAACGGGGTATGCAATGTCATCAAGATGAAATGGGTTTTAAAATTGCAAAAGATAGTTTTTTAACCGACGAGCTTATGAGAATTCGTAGCTCTTTATGTGAAAATAACGAAGAAGAAGAATGTGAAAAAGATGTTTCTAATGCGCAAAAACAGAATAAAATCGAAACCGAAACCGAAACCGAAAACGAAATCAAAACCGAAAACGAAATTGAATCGGGTTCTTGTTTTCCAAAAAACATTAACAACGATACGATGACAACAAATAGGGAACAGTTTTTCGAAACAAAACATGTAACAACTGATAGTATTCACAGTGCAATAAAGATTTTATCCAAAAAAGAGATCGATAACTATGAAGGTTTTATATCGAAATATAATCCAAATAATAATACAACCAGTAATATATTAACCATCTATGAGAAAACGAATGTTATAGGGATTCGTATGGAACAATTAGCTCTCGGTGCAAAAAGTTATCTAGATCATGATTTGGCCATAAGAATAGGTAATGTCAAGAAAATTGCAACAAAAGAATTTGAGGAAAGAAAGATTCCTTTTTTGATATGCAGAAGTTTACCTGATAATACAAAAGAATATTGGAAATTAGACGATATGAAATTTTCACACATCTCTTACATCTAAAAAAATATATACTATTGTATAAAATGTATGACATTATTCTTTTAATTGTACTGTTCTTTGTTCTATTTTTATTAATCGTTTTTAATGCTATTAGAGTGATACGTAACAAAAAAAATCATATTGTTTCAACAATAAAATTGCATGATAATGATGTAAATATGTATGAAATTATTAACAATATAACTACTGAAAATGAAACTTTAAAAGCTCAAGTCCAAGACAATAAAACTTCGACTAATGATTTAAAAAAAAACCAAATTGATATACAAAATGATATAAGAAGTCATTTCTTATATACGGACGTAAGTGAAGAGAACTCTTTAAACATTAAAAACATTGAAAATGAGATTGATACTTTACAAAGTAAAATGTATGATTTACAGCAAAATTTAAGTAGTGTTCAATATCTAGAGTAAATCTCTTATACTTTGTTCAACCATAACGAACCCGAAGGTATGTCTATACAAACAACCGCTGATGAATCAAAGAACAATCGAACGTCATGTAAGTTTTCTAAAAAGGATAAGGTATATGACATCCAATAGCTTTCGCTCGAGTTAATAGGTTTATCATTTGGTGATTTACATTCCATGATCTCTTCTGTAGCTATTGATACACATCTAAATGGACATGCTACATAATATTTACAATAAAAAAAATGTTTTTTATCGTTATTTTGAATAAACATATTTTTTAGTTTATTGGTACCTGATACTTTCCATACATCATGTGTGTTTTTGACATTTTTACCATATATTTGAATGTGGTTACAAATTTCAATCCAAAATGATTCTCTCTTTGATACAGAACACAGTATTCCATTGTGAAAGCTACCTTCAATAGAATATTTATCATCTAAATTGGAACTATTATACCATTCTTCAAACATAAGAATCTTGCAGTTGTTTTTATCTTCTACTATGCTATTGTCAATATCATAAAACAAAATATCGGGATCTGTAAAAAGGTCATTAAATGACTTTATTACATAAAAGTCAATATCAATGTATATACCACCGAAATGATACATCAATAATAATCTAAAAAAGTCGCATTTTATGATATTAAAAGTAATAGGTGATTTAAAAAAATTATAATAATAAGGATATTTCTTTTTTATGAAATCTTCTGCATCACACAATGACCATAACTTGTATTTAAAGCCATAGTTTAATGCCATTGACTGAGTATGTGAGACGAGTTTACAATGATCATGAGTGAATACTGAAGTGTCATTGAAATCAAACCAAATTTGATGAACATATTGTGGAAGTTTTTTAATCCACTCATAAGACATGTTACACTGTTTTGTAAATTGCAAACACATTTTTTTGTAACAAAATAAAACTAAAAACATTTTTTAAAAATAATTATATAAACATATAAGTTTTTTCAATTAGTTTTTTACAATTGAGGTCAAGAGGACAAGACTAAACATGGATAATAAAATAAAGTCAATAAGGAATAATACCATATAATAATAATAATAAAAGTCCCGAACAACAGAATCAGAACATTTACAATTGGACTGCTTTAGGTGTTTCATGTACATAAATGTGGAAACGGCTACAGTTATGTTGTAAAAAGTTAGGAATATTGCAGTTGTTTTTGGCATTTCGGGTACAAAAAGGAGTCCGAAAATAATTATATAATTAACAATGATCATACCTTTTGTTACTTTAAGACCATTATATCCTTTTGTAGAACATGGACATTTTTCTAGTTTATCAAGATAGGCAAAAAGCATGTAATTAAATAAAACTGAAACAGATGCACTTAATATTTTTGAATTATTAATAGTATTCATTTTATAAAATAGGGAGAGAAAAATTGAAAAGGAAGTGACAAAAGAAAGTTTAGAATATTTTAACTATGAATAATATAAAAACGGAAAAATTAATTTCAATTGCTCTTAGAATGTATGATGCTATGCACTCTTCTAACAAAGAGAGGTGTTCATACAAAAGATTTTTTGGGAAAATTAATTTGCAGATAAAAAACGACACTAAAGATAATGTGAACATAAATGCACTCAATAATAATATTAAATACATATCACATCATCATATATGTTTTTGCGCAAGCCATTACGCAATTAAATACCACTTTTTTGAAGGTTACGCTTTCGATACTTCATTAAAATTAGGATGTAAAACATGGAATGAAATGAATGATTCATCATATTTTATCCTTGATTTACATGATACATTATACGTAAGCGTAAACAAGGACACTGATAAAAAAGAAAATCTGATAAGTACAATATGTAGAGAGCAACATCTATTGGTAGATAAAGATATTTTGAAAGAACAAACCAAGATTATTATCAAAAAGAATAAAGAATATATCAAAAGAAAAACATATTGGGAATGCTTTAAAGAAGCGATGATATGTATTCCTAAAAATAATGAAACAATAACAAGAGGTATTATTTATACATATTTGCAAAAATGGAACGATAAAAACAATGTCAAACTATTTATACCGTCGTAAAAAGTTTGTCGTAATTTTCTTTTAAATGTTTAAATGCTTGTTGTTTATCAGAGGCATCAACATCCATCCTTCGAGTCGGAAAACTTATATCGAATTTTACAAGAAGACTACTATTTTGATAGATCCCTTTACCTGGTATTGTTACACGTGTATCTGGTTTTATTATATCATGTTTTTTGGTATAATCAATTACAATGTTTTCCCCTGATGGATGTTGTATTTCAAATGTGGTCCCTAATAGACAATCGATCAAAGATATATGTTTTGTATAACACAGATCGTTATTTTGTCGAGTAAAATATTTTGGGAAATGAATAACAACATTTACATCAACGATATAATTAATTAAAGATGGATGTTTGATGTGGGTTGAGAAATCGTGATAAGTTCTATTGGGTAAAGACACTTTAAACTTATTTTTGATCTGTTTTTTTTTTGTGTTATTACAATCTTTGCATAAAAATCCTGGATTTTTAACTGAAACTTTTCCGGAACCATTACAGTCTTCACATCGAACCATATATTTTTGGGTTAAAATAGCACATCCTGTTTTCTTTGTGACTAGTTTCTCTGTCATTTTTTTTCCGTTACATGTTGGACATGTGTTATTACATGAATTACATATTTCGTCAATGACAACTTCTATGACTTTTTCACAACCAGTATATGCTTCATGAAGATCCACATCAACTGTTTTGTTGATTTTTACAATTGAAGTTCTATTTTGATTAAACATGTCTTGTTGAAAGAAGGATGACATAAAAGGCGAAAATGGAGATTGACGATGTCCAAAAATATCGCTTAAATTTATCGAATCATTTCCACCCATATCATACTTTTGTTTTTTTGAGGGATCACTCAGTACATCATGAGCTTCATTAATTTCCTTAAAAGTTTCTGGATTTCCACCACGATCTGGATGATGTTTTAAAGCTAATTTTCTAAAACTTTTTTTAACATCATCAATAGATGCATCTTTTTTGACATCCAAAATAGAGTAATAATCTTTGTTACTCATTTAATATATATATATTATGTATCATTAATATAATTCCTAAATAAATTATAACGTTCTGTACAAAGAATCTACATTTTGTAAAATCACAATGCGTTTGTTTGTAATAGAACGAAGCCGATCACAAAATAATACATGCTCACATAATGATTGATTATTGTCTTTGTTATAACAAACGGTCCCCCAACGAATATTTGAGTTATTTAATATATCACTTTTTATGAATACAAATCCACCAAAACCTGATGATATATCAGTTATGTTAGATTCTAATGGTATTCTTTTAACTTCTGATGGTTTTTTAGAGCATATCAAACATTTATCGAATGCACATTCAGGATAAAAAGTATGTTTATTTTTATCATAGAGGGAGTAGGTATCATAAAAATGTTTCATAAGAAGCGGTTCTTTTGTTTTTGAATGAATATTTGGAATAAGTAGTTGTTGTGTATACATACACATCATTCCAATATTATCATCGGATGGTTTTTTACATGATGAAAAAATATCTGTTAGTATGGTTGGTTTAAAATAAATATTACTATCAATAAACAGACACCATTCGTTTTCGGGAAAGGGAATACAACCATCGACTAACTTGTTACGAATTTTAGCTAAAGTCGATGTCCTATTAAAGTTACGACCATCCCCAATATTTTTGTAATCTTTTTTCAGGTTATATATGAAAAGTTTACTATTTTTTTTATTTTTTATAATATTTTTGAGAGCTTCTTGTGTTTTGTCGTCTGAATTGTTTTCGATAAAATAATACCTAAATTCTATATTATCGTACAACTTTTCCATTTCGTTCAAAGTATCGGCTAAAAAACTGTTCAAATATGTTTCATTTTTTCTATACATACCCAAAACATGTATACACTTGATTTCAAGGTTACCGTCGTACAATTTCATTTATACCAATTCTGTAAATGTTAAGCTAAGAAAACATTTATATACTTTTGAAAAAACGCATAAACCATAATTACAAATGTTCTTTCATCCATTTAATTGTTGGTTCGTGATAATTGTTATTTAAAACTATATCTGTGATAAGACATGCCATAGTTTCGTTTGGATGTTCTGTTTGTCTAATAGCATTATTATGCATTAAGTCGTAATAAATGTACAACTCTTCCATATTAGCTAACCTATCATCGTCAATATTAAATGGTAGATTGGATGCACTGTACTCTTTTGTTTGCGCATCATTAATTCTTAATGCATTTTCGTTATATTCAGATATATTGTAAATATATTCATTTTTAACAGGTGAGAAAAATGCATAAACAATATGATTGATATCAGGGTTTGATCTTTTTGGTACTTCAAATGATCTTAAAGAATAAGGAATTATATTCCAATATTTTGTAAATAATATTTGAGTTTGAATAGGGTATTTTCTTTGAAATATATGCAGCTTTTCATGGAGAAGTGTGTCTATTCTATTTGATACATTTGACTGAATATATGAACTTGGAAGGAATATAACATCATTATGAGTGTGGGGAAAATTTTGTTCGACATTATCTTGTAATATTGCTATTTTCCAATGCATCTTATACAAAATATCATATGCTCGAAGTTTACTATCAATAATTTTAACATCTTCCGAAATGATATGTTTAACCTTTTTGGATATAGTATTAATAATATATTCAGAATAGTTTGTAAAATCTCGAACACTGACATCAGTTTTGTTGAAATTCTGTATGTAATTGATAATGTTATGTTTTGTATCTTTGTCTATTAAACTGATGAAATAAATCATTATTAATATTTTAATTGTTTTTATTTAAAGATGTTTTAAAACACAACATCATGAAAAAATGAATTCAAACGAAAATTGTATAATGATAAAAACAGTCCAAGCATCAACTATTAAGGTTTTAGTTGAAGCATTAAAAGAGATTCTTACGGACACGGTTTTTGAGTTTACAGAAAATGGAATAAAGATATGTACAATGGATAGTACGCACACAATATTGATACATTTGAGACTGGATAGCACGAAATTCGAGCAATATCATTGCGATGGTCGTAAATTTGTTGGAGTCAATATGTTAAACTTAAACAAAATTATAAAAACAATTAACAACAATGATACTTTATGTTTATTTATGACTAAAACTGATTGTAACGTTTTAGGAATTCAAATAGAGAATGTAGAGAAGAACGCTAAACGTGTAACATACATGAATTTATTGGATTTGGAAAATAACAATATTGAAATTCCACCAGCCACATTTACAAGTGTTATAACCTTACCTTCGAGTGATTTTCAGAAGATATGTAGGGATATTAATGGAATTGCAGATTTTCTTGAAATAAAGAACATAAATAATCAATTAATACTATCATGTAAAGGTGATTTTTGTTCACATGAAATCACTATTGCAGACAGTGAAAATGTAACTGTTGCACATAATGAAGAATCAGAAAAAGAAATTTTTCAAGGGGTATTCAATCTTAAATATCTTGTATTATTTACAAAATGTACCAATCTTTCAAACACTGTTGAGTTATATCTCAAAAACGATTATCCATTAATCATTCGTTATACAGTCGGATCCTTAGGAGAAGTGAAACTTTGTTTGGCCCCTCAAAGCAACTCTCCAGATATAAATGCTTAAATCACATTTTACATGTATTCGTCTTGAATATAATATCACCATAATATTCATTTTTTAGATTAAACAACGAACCATCCTGTATTTCACAGTTTTTTAACCAAATTTTAACAATGCAAAAATGTTTCTTTGGACTAATTGATATTCCATTTATAACTTCAGAAAATTCATGATTATCTTTTTTCAACAATGTTTCATTTACTAAGTTAATCAAAACATTTTTGCAAAAATCTTTAACTTTATCCTTTAGTATTTTGATAGATAAGAAACCACCATCCTTATTTTCATTATCATTCCATTTTGGGAAAATGTGATCTCTCATAACAAAAAACATCCCTACATGTAAAATGTCTTTAATATTGTCAAACATGATCCAAAACTCATAAATGTTACTAAAGTTATACAGTTTTATATATCCATTATGGTCCCAATTGTCATCAAATGGATCGTGAAAATACAACGACCATGAATCGTTTAACCACAGATCCATTTATTTGATTACCATAAAATAATATCATTTTCTTTAAATACATGTTCATCAAAATCTTCATTCATAATTGTAATTGAGAGAGGTGTTTTAAAAATATCGATTTTTTTATTTCCCCTTTTGTTCAGAAAATGAATAAAGTCGTATGTGTTAATTGATGAAATATAAAAGCTATGTGCTACGTATTTAAAAAACTGTGTAATTATTTCATCAGTATTTGTATAAACTAGCATAATACTTTTCAAATGATCTGGTTTTTGTGTTTTAAAATCATTATATTGCTCTTTTAATTGTAATGTCAATTTGTCGATGTTGATAAAATTATGAAAAATACTTTGCTTTTTTAAGATTGTTGTGACCTGCTCGGTATCTGTATTATGTACAATTTCCAACAAAGAATCAGATTGACAATACATTTCATTGGTTAATGAAGGTAATAGAGGAAATAAATAAGATGTCCAATAAGAGTAAATTAGTTTTCGATTAGCATTTTTGTAACTATAAACATAAATTATTTCGTTTGCAAAAAATTGAAAATACAACTTTATTAAAGAGTTATAACAAAAGTCGACTGAGTAAATAATATTAGAAAACACACTGATATACTCATTCATTTTGAAATAAAGTATCTTATTTTAAACAAAAGTTATATACTGTATTTAAATACTTTGTACTTTTTAATGATTATCAAAAACATAGAACTTCCTACATTGTACAAATTGAATGCATCAGGTACCAAGTGGATGACTTGGAATGCTCAAGTTTATGAAAAAGAATCCAATAAAATATGTATAATTAAACGCGTACATGGTTACGAGGATGGAAAAATGACACATTCTGAGAAAGAAATTAATAAAGGTAAAAATATAGGAAAATGCAATGAGACATCTATATATGAACAGGCATGTAATGAAGCAAAATCTATGTGGTTAAAACAAAGAGACATTCAAAAGTATGCTGAAAGCAAAACAAATGTGATAAAATATCCTCAACCAATGCTTGCGCATTCATTTGAAAAACAATCCTCAAAGATAAAATACCCTTGTTTTACACAACCTAAGCTCGATGGAGTAAGGATGATATGTAACTCGTATGTTTGTATAAGCAGGACCGGTAAAGAATTTGCTACAGAACCGTTGGGTTATATTTTAAGTGATATCCGAACTGTTGTGCAGAATCACCCTTTTATGGAAACCTGTTATTTTGATGGTGAGTTATATACTCCAGAGTTATGTTTTGAAGATATAGTAGGTGCTTGTAGAACTAATGTGAAACATGACGAGAACAAGTATAAACTATTACGGTATCATATTTATGATATTATACCTACTCAAGAACAAAATAAAAACTTAACTTACGAGAAACGCTATGAAATATTAAAAGAAATCTTTAACGAACAATACAAATATTTGGATTTTGTAGTATCATGTAAAGTTGAGTTTGAAAAGGATATATTTAAAAAACACGAAGAATATTTAACAAATAATTATGAAGGGATCATGATCAGAAACACAAATGGAAGTTATCAACAATCTCGAAGCTATAATTTACAAAAATACAAGCATTTTACAGATGAAGAATACGAAATTGTCGATATAAAAGAAGCTACTGGGAATGACACAGGGACAGCTATACTACAGTGTAAAACCAAGAATAATTTATTATTTTGGGTCAGACCAAAGGGATCGAGAGAGTACCGTGCGTCTATTTTACAAGACGATACAATAAAACATAAGCTTCTTACGGTTCGTTATCAGAACCTGACGGATAAGGGCATCCCACGATTTCCAGTAGGAGTAGTAATTAGAGATTATGAATAAAGAAAAAAAAGTATTTTAGAATATAAATATGCCTAAAGAAAGCGTTGTATCTATAATTCAAAAAAATATAGTGTCACTCTTTATCATTACGACAGTGTGTGTTATTTTCTTATTTTCTATTTTATGTATGATGAGTTCATATGTAAAAGAAAACAATAAACAAATAAGACAGATCGAAACTTTTATCGAACAAGAGAAACAAATAGATCACAAAAAGAAAAACGCAGATTTAAAAAGTTTTGAAAAAATCGACTCAATGTTTAACAAGGGAAAGTTCTCATTAGCGTGTTGTCCTTCAGCTTTTTCTACTGACAAAGGATGTTTATGTGTTGACGAAGAAACCAAGCATATGATGGACACAAGAGGGAAAAATACACAAAACCCGCATGTAAAATGTAAATAAATCAGTTTACTTTAAGAGTTTTTTATAAATGACCTACAACACATAATTATAATGAATATATATAATTGTAAAAGTTGTTTACACACTGGAACTGTTAGGGATGACCTTAAGGAGGGAGTATCTGTATGTGTGAATTGTGGAATTGTTCAAAGTTCTGATCTTTTTTGTGATATTCAACCTTATTATAATAATGAATATTTTGATGAATTTATAGATTTAGAATGTTACGATTATTACCCTTTTTTGGGCATTGAAAATGACATACCTTGTACTTTTGTAAAGATTGCATATAATCGTGCAACTCAAGCTATAAAAAAATCTAAATGTAGGGGTCAAAATAGAATATATATACATGCTGCATGTGTATATCTAACTTGTAAAGAGAACAACATTTACAAATCGTATGAAGACATATGTAGACAATATCAGATTCAATTTTTCAATCTATCAAAAGGAATAAAACTATATGCACATTTTTCCGATATAGCTAATGAAACAAATATTTGTGATAATACTGAACATATATTGTTTAATAGATATATTAGTCAATTCACAATAAAAGAAAAAAAACTGTGCGTATCAGTGCGAAAAAAGTTTTTTGAGTTGTTGACACAATGCCAGAATATAATGATTGGGAGATCTTCAAAAACGGTAGTTTGTTCAATATTGGCGTATATATTCGAAAGATCGGATATATGTGATCAAATTGCATATTCAAAAACAGACATATCAAATTATTTGAACATTACGATAGTGACTCTGAACAAGAATATAAAATTAATTAATGAGTTTGTAGAAAATAAATAAAAAGAAAAGATTAAATTTGTGTTTATTTAATGTATTCTTATTTTTAATAAATGTCAAAAGCTGTTTTGTTCGGAATAAACTACATACACACACCTTCTGCGCAGTTGAGGGGATGTGTAAATGATGTTAACAACATGGCAAAATATTTAACAGATGAAGAGAAATATGATGTTGTTAAAGTTTACACAGATGAATCAAATGAGTATAAAACCAGGGCAAATTCTATCATCAATATTTTATACAAACTTGCAATTGATTCACATCGTTTAGAGTTAAAAAAAGTATGGATTCATTTTTCTGGGCATGGTTGTTATATTCCAGATCACGATGGTGATGAAAAGGATGGAAAAGACGAGTGCATTGTTCCTTCAGACTTTAGACAATCTGGGGTTATAACAGATGATTTAATCAAAAGAGTTTTACGATATTTTAATAAAAACACAAAGGTCACCTGTGTTTTCGATTGTTGTCATTCAGGGACTGTTTGTGATTTGAAGTATATCTATAAAGATAACAACAAAGAGCCCGTGGAAGTAAACACTTTTTCCAAATGTGAAGCAAAAGTGTGCATGATATCTGGATGTATGGATAATCAAACATCTGCGGATGCTTATAATGTACAAGGAAAAAGAGAGTTCTCGGGTGCAATGACATCCTGTTTATTGCTGACACTTTCACAAGATAAAAAAATATTCAATGTTATGTACAAGTTAAGATCTCTATTAAGACAAAAAGGATTCACACAATATCCACAGTTAGCATCAAGTTATGTTATAACTGATACTGAGTCATTTTGTTGAACTATAAACTACGCACTATTTTGAATACAACAACTTACTAATAGATTTGAATTTTTTTTTGTTCAATCTTAAACTGACAACTAGAATGTCTTCAATATTTTCGTATTCTTCTTGAAACAAATGGTATAAGATACATGCTGATACATAATCTATACCTACAATTGAAAAACTCGCTTTATTGTTCACGATATAAGTGCATTCTTTCTTTATCTTGAATGAAGTTTTTCTTTCCATGGAGATGATTGTGAACACATCTGTAAGGAGTTGAAAACATCTCTTTTGTAAGCATACTATCCAATCTTTTTCACAATTGTTTGTGCTTTCTGTGTGAATGTCAAGAGCATTCATCTTTTGTAAACACACCGTCACTTCGCTCTCGTCGACTGACATTTTAGAACTCCATGAACGAATTGAAGTCATTGATACTGTTGGTGCGCTGTGAAACTCGAAAAGATTAATAACACATACAGCTGTTCGGATATTCTTCATCGAACTTCGAGCCAAATTGCGCTGTAGCCATTCTTCTACTGTAGATATGATACTTGTCGAGATCGAATATTTATCACATATCCGCAATATTTTTCTTTGATCTGTCTGGATATTATTATATACATTAGAATGTGTCGAGGTGTCGAACGATACTCTAAAACTACATTCCCGATTAATCACGGTTGCGCAATTAATACATATACAATCTCCGGTAGTTTCGTCATCAAATACATTCTGCTGACTATCACAAATATTACAAAACACGAACATAAAAAAAATGTAATGTTCTTTGTGTCTACTTTTACTCGTTTATCTACAAGTATATATGTGAATGTAAGTCATTGACAACCTTATCTTTGATAAAGTAATCAACTATATCACATGTTATCTTTAATGGCAATATACTTTGGGTGTCTTGATTTATAGTAAAACACTTTCCAATGATTCCTTCTTTATTTTCAATATTTATCATTCTTGTTAAATTCACATTGCTGATGAGAAGCTCCAGAGCGCGCTTTAAATTTCTCACCCCAGATTCTTTCTCTGTCTTCTTGTTGATATACTCTATAACATTATCATCAAAAAGGATATCAAATTCTCCAAATCCAAATTGTTTAAGTAAATCCGGAATAAGATATTTGTTTGAAATGACTAATTTATCATTGTTGTTGTAATCTTTTGTTGATATTCTTATCATACGATCTTTTAGAATAGGATTAAGAATCGAATCATTGTTGTATGTAAAGATGATAAGACATTTGGACAAATCTAAAGGAAAGTCAGAAAAGTATTTATCATAAAAACTGTCATTCTGTGAAGGATCTGTAATATGAATAAGAAGATTGATAATTTCTTGGCCTCTTGGTGTATCACTCACTTTGTCAAGCTCGTCGAAATATAACACAGGGTTCATACACTTTGCTTTTATAAGAGAGTCTACAATTTTACCCCAAGTGGAACCTTCGTAAGTGTAGGAATGACCTTCTATGTATGAAGCGTCTGATGCACCACCTAAAGGTATAAATTGAAAAGGAATATCTAGTGCATTGCATATGCACTCTTTTACAAGCGTTGTTTTTCCTACTCCAGGATTACCATGAATACCGATAACGTTTCCTTTTGATTGCGGATTAGATATCCATTGTGCAAGAATACGAATAATTTGTTCTTTAGCGTCATTATGCCCATAAATCTTATTGTTGAAGAATGAATACGTATTTGTGATGAAATTTAATATTTCTTCTTTCGACGATGAAGATTCTACTGGAAGTTTCTTACAAATGCCGATTGGAATCTTGCATAGGGATTCGACATAGTTCATTAATTTGAATTTTTCACCATTAGAAGCATCCAACTTGTTCATCAGATTTATTTTTGAAAGAGCGATCGCTTTTGTTCCTTTATCAAAAGATGAGCTTAATATCTTGAATCGAAGTGGTACTTTTGTGCAATTTATATCAGCTAAATAATTTTCATCTTGAATTATTAACTGTCTTTCTGAATCGTCCAAAGTGCGAAAGTATTTTTTTTCTTCTTTACTCAAACTTGATTCATACAGTTTCACTGTTTTCTTTTCATCTTTATCTACATCAATATTATCATCTTGTTCTTCACAGGCAAACTCAGAAGCTTCTAAACCGTGCTCTTTATCTTCCGAAGAGAAGGGAAATTTAAGAGGAATAACAAGTACTGTTTTTCGTTTAGAAGATGATGATGATGTCCTTCTCACTATTCTCAAAGCCTTTTTAGGAGTCGATTCGTAATCCTCAATTTTGCTATCGGAATTTTCACTTTCATTTTCACTTTCATTTTCACTTTCATTTTCGCTTTCATTTTCGCTTTCATTTTCACTTTCATTTTCACTTTCATTTTCACTTTCATTTTCATTTTCATCATTAGTATCAACTATAAAGGACATTTCTGATAAACATTCATCGTCGTTAATATTTGAAGGAGGAATATAATCTTTATCATAATTTTCATCATAATTTTCATCATAGTAATATCTCTCTCTTTTTTTTGAAGATGGATTTTCCGTGATTATGTAATCGCTAGTTTCGTCGTTGTTTACTTTTCGTTTATTAATAAACAAAGGTTCTTCTGGATGAATGGATAACATTGTCTGTGTACAACCATCAACCAATCTAGGTTTTGCGAGATTCTTTTTATAACGTGTCTCCATGCTATGCATATTGTCGTAAAATACACCAGAATTACAATTTACTAAAGTAAAACAGATAATATTAGATAAGTTTCAATTTTTTAAAAAATGACTTTCACAATGTAGATAACCTTATAAAGTAAACGACCTGAAAACAATTCTAGATTTAAAATTTGATTTTATAGGTAATACAAACAAAATCTAACAAATATAAATTTCATAATATCTTTTCAAAAAACTTAAAGAATAAGATATATTTCTTAATATTAAAGTGAAAAATGTCTTCTATTTACAAAGAATTGTCATTTGAAAATGATACTGAATTAATCAATGGTATTCAATTCACTGTGATGAGTCCTGATGAAATTCGAAGAACTTCTGTGGCTGAGATCGTATCTACTGACACTTTTTCAGGTAATGAACCTGTAATTGGTGGTTTATTTGACAATCGAATGGGTGTAATAGAGCACAATAAAATTTGTAAAACATGTGAACAGAAGAACACATTTTGCCCAGGTCATTTTGGACATATAGAATTAGCCAAACCACTCTTTTACATTCAATTTTTTGATATGGTTCGTAAAATTTTAAAATGTGTTTGTTGGAGATGTAGTAAGCTTCTTGTTGATGTCAGTAACTATGAAGTACAGGCTATTGCGAACAAGAAAATATCAAGACAGAAGAAGTTTGAACTGATCTACAAAATGTGTTCCAAGATAAAACGGTGTGGTCAAGAAAATGTGGATGGTTGTGGTGCTAAACTACCAAACAAAATTACAAAAGAGAAGATAGGTAAAATTTGTATGGAATGGAAGGAGAACAATGAAGATGAAATTAAAAAGCAACTTTTCAATGCGGATGAAATTTTAATGATTTTAAAAGGTATTACTAATGAGGATGCTGAATTAATGGGAATGGGTAAAGATTACAATCGACCAGAGTGGTTAATTTGTACTGTGTTTCCTGTTCCTCCTCCGTCAGTTCGTCCATCCGTTCGCAATGATACAGGACAACGTTGTGAAGATGATTTGACTCATAAACTTTGCGATATCGTAAAGACTAATAATATGTTGAAGCAAAAGATTGAAAAGAATGCCACTAAGGAACAGATGGAATATTGGGCTATTTTACTACAATATCATATCTCTACATTTGTTGACAATCAGTTACCAGGTGTTGCACCTGCAAAACAGAGAACAGGGCGTCCTCTTCGCAGTTTGACTGAGCGATTAAAGTCAAAGGAAGGTCGTATTCGAGGCAACCTTATGGGTAAGCGTGTTGATTTCTCTGCCCGTAGTGTTATCACACCAGATCCTGGTATTAGTATTGACGAGCTTGGTGTTCCTATTAAAATTGCAATGAATATTACATTTCCTGAAGTGGTAAATATATACAATCGAAAAAAAATGTTGCAATTAATTCAGAATGGTCCTGATGTTTATCCTGGTGCGAAATACATTCGTAAGCACAAAGAAAACTATAGAACGATTCGTTTGAAAAACATTGATACATCAATGATTGAACTGTTGAATGGTGATATAGTTGACAGGCATCTGCAAAATGGTGATTATGTTTTATTCAATCGTCAACCTTCTCTTCATAAAATGTCTATGATGGCTCATAAAGTCCGTGTAATGCCGTACGATACATTTAGATTGAATGTCTGTGTAACTCCATCTTACAATGCAGATTATGATGGTGACGAAATGAACATGCATGTGCCTCAATCTCTTCAAACTGAGAATGAACTTATTCAGTTAGCTGCAGTGCCTACGCAGATTATATCTCCTCGTGACGCGAAACCAATCATATCAATTGTACAAGATATTGCACTTGGTGTGTATCGTATTACTCACGACCAAGTGATGCTATCTCAAAAACATTTCTTTAACATTTTGTGTAACACGAGCAAGTTCAGTGGTACATTTGAATCTTCTAAATTCAAAGATGAGTATGGAACTCCTAAGTGGTCTGGTAAGCAATTGATATCTACAATCATTCCACCCAATGTAAACATCAAGGTTGGAAATAAGTCATTCGATCCAGCGGATAAGGAAAATCCTTATGATGACAAAAACTATGTTCGTATTGAAAATGGCAATTTAAATCAAGGTATACTTGATAAAAAGATATATCAAGACATGACGAATGGTCTTATTCATACAGTTTATAACGAAAACGGTCCTATAGAATGCACAAATGTATTTGACAACACACAAAAAATGATTTGTGATTGGTTGGTGTATGATGGATTTAGTGTTGGAATCAGTGATTTGTTAATTGATAATACAACCAGTGATCGTTTGAAAGAGGTAACTAGCAATTTAAAAACAGATGTTTATTCAGAAATTCGAAAAATCCATCAGGGCGAGTTTGAAAACAATTCCATAAAGACAAATGCAGATGCTTTTGAAGATATTGTAAACAATCTACTGAACGAAGCTACCCAAAAAATTGGTAAGATTGGTATGGATAACATCGATGACGACAACCGTATGTTAACTATGATAAAAGCAGGAAGCAAGGGTAATACAATTAATCTTGTTCAGATGGTGGGTTGTTTAGGTCAACAGAGTGTGGAAGGTAGGCGTATCAATTTTGGTTTTGAGAACAGAACTCTACCACACTTCACGAAATATGATGATGGTCCAGAGAGTCGTGGTTTTGTGGAAAGTTCTTTTGTGAAAGGTTTAACACCTCAAGAGTTCTTCTTTCATGCGATGGGTGGTCGTGAGGGTCTTATTGATACAGCGGTGAAAACGAGCGAGACTGGTTATATCCAAAGAAAACTTGTAAAAGCGATGGAGGATTGTAAGATTAATTTCGATATGTCAGTTCGTAACGCATCAGGAAATATCATTCAGTTTTTGTATGGCGAAGATGGAATGAATTCAATTAAACTCGAAAACCATAAAATATGCTATATTGATTATGATGTTAAAAAGATGGAGAAAGAATATTTGATTACACATGGAGATATGTTAGAAAATTTATTAGATAAAATGACAACTGCTGAATTTTATGGTACAAAGGATTGGAGTGAAAAGATGTATGCATATTATCAGATGGTTTGTATGGACAAGGAGTATTTCGTGGAAAAAATGTTCAAAGGTAAGATGGAGAGCAAGGTTGTATATCCGATTGCGTTTCAAAGATTAATAACTTATGTGGTAAGTGTTTATGATTTGGCCAAAGTAAAAACACCAAGCGATTTGAACCCGTTGTATGTGTTAAAGACGATAGAAAAACTCGAAGAGGATTTGAATGTGAACCGTGTAAAGAATGGTAAAAAACTATTGGGTATGCTTTTGAGATGTTTTCTAAATCCCAAGGCTTTGATCATGAAATACAATATTACAAAGGATGCGTTTGATTATATTGTTCAGAAAATAAAGATTAAGTTTTATGATGCTATTGCACCGCCCTCGGAAATGGTGGGTGTTGTCGCTGCGCAGAGTATTGGTGAACCATGTACACAGCTAACACTTAATACCTTCCATCTAAGTGGTGTAGCATCCGCATCCAAAGCAGTTCGTGGTGTTCCAAGAATCAAAGAATTATTAAGTGTATCAAAAAACATGAAAGCCCCTTCTTGTATTATCTACATGAAAAAAGAATTATCCGGCGAATTCGAAAAGGCACAGCATCTACTAAATGCCATAGAAATTACACACATAAAAGATATTATTAAAACTTCTGATATATATTTTGAACCTAACATAGGTGTTACAACGGTTGGAAATGATAATGAATTTTTAAAGTTTTACAAAGCATTTGAAGAAATCGATAATGATTGTGATACAAAGGCATCTCCATGGGTGTTACGAATGGAACTGGACAAGATGAAGATGTTAAATTTAGAATTACAGACATTTGATATTCATCACTCTATTTACAATTTTTATGAAGATACAATAAGCTGTGTATTTAGTGACGATAACTCCGATAACATAGTGTTCCGAATTAAATTAAATGATCCAAATATCGAGGATGCAATCACAGAACTTAAAGCGTTAGAGTACAACATAATGCAAACCATTATAATTAAGGGAATTCAAGGAATTAAGAAAGTAAGCCCACGGAAAAACGATTTCTTGGAATTTAACAAAGAAACTGGTGTATTTAACAAGGAGAAAACAACTGAATGGATTCTTGATACAGACGGAACTAATCTATTAGATATTCTAAGCAATCCTATGGTTGATGCCACACGAACACTTTCAAACGATGTCAACGAAATTTATAATATTTTTGGAATAGAGGCAGCCCGTGAGTGTCTATTAAATGAAATCAACGAGGTTCTAAATGATAGTACAAGTGTTAACTATAGACATATAGCCCTGCTTGTTGACACAATGACATCTAAAGGATATATGCTATCTATCGACAGGCATGGAATTAACAGGAGTGACATTGGGCCACTTGCTAAATGTAGTTTTGAAGAAACTTCAGATATGCTTATAAAAGCAGGTATATTCTCAGAATACGACAAGGTTAACGGCGTCTCTGCGAATATAATGATGGGTCAAATTCCACCTTGTGGTACCGGTGATACTCAAATTCTCGTTGACGAAGAAAAACTTTTAGCTATGGAAGAATATACTGATGACGAAGAGGATGATTATGAAGTCAAATTTACGAATAATGAATTAATAAATGATGAATGTATTTTGGATAATATGCAATTTACACATTCATTTAATGTAGAAGAGTTGTAAATAAAATGACACTAATAATTGTTAATAGAAACATATATCTGGTTTTTTTTTTATCAAATTTATAGACTTTGTATATATCTATAAAGATGTAATATATGCATGTAAATAAAATGGTTAAAAATGTACTATTTACATCGTATCTGTTTTTGAATTTATTATGATTAATTAGCATATATACAAAAGGTAATTGATGAAATATAATATCAATAATGATTAATTCGTGTCCTTTTATTTGTAAATTATCGATTTGCAATTCTTTGATATAGTAGGTTATATACAGTCCGAAAAATGAAATAATCATAGATAACACATACGTGTTGATAATTGTTACGTTCAATCCGATATCAAGAATATATATGAATAAAAACCATAATGTAAGGAACTCATAAAACAATATCATTTTACATTATAATATAATAAAAATGATATTAGATTCAGATAAAAACTGTCTGGTTTATATGTTTATTTCAGGCATATTTTTATTATTATATTTTACGAACCGAAGATATAAAGATATGGAAAGATACTATATTAATAACAACAAGTTTAAATATAAAATTGTATTATACTCTAAATATGTATTGATATTTGCTTGTATGTATAACTGTAAATTCCTAGTATATAATTTACTTAAAAAATTAAGAAAGTAAAATATTTATTATAAAATAACATGCCTCCTGCAATAGGTATTGATTTGGGAACGACATATTCTTGTGTAGGTGTGTGGCAAAATGGAAGAGCTGAAATTATTTCCAACGATCAAGGTAATCGTACAACACCCTCATATGTTGCTTTTACTGACAATGAACGATTGATTGGTGATGGTGCAAAGAATCAGGCATCAATGAACCCGACGAATACAGTTCATGATGCGAAACGATTGCTTGGTCGTAATTTTTCAGATAATCATGTTCAAAGTGATATTAAATATTGGACTTTCAATGTGAGTTCCGATGGTAAAGACAAGCCAAAAATTAATGTACAACATGCAGGTGAAGAAAAGAGTTTTTATGCTGAAGAAATCAGTGCAATGATTCTGACCAAAATGAAAGATATTGGTGAAGCATATATTGGTGAAAAAGTAACTGATGCGGTTATTACTGTTCCTGCGTATTTTGGCGACAGTCAACGACAGGCTACAAAGGATGCTGGTGCTATCGCTGGTTTGAATGTACTTCGTATTATCAACGAACCAACTGCTGCAGCGATCGCTTATGGTTTGGATAACAAAAGTTCTAAAGAGAAAAATGTTTTGATTTTCGATTGTGGTGGTGGAACTCACGACTGTACTCTTCTATCTATTGAAGATGGTATTTTTGAGGTTAAGGCAACAGCAGGAGATAGCCATCTTGGAGGTGAAGATTTTGATAATCGTATGGTTGATCATTTTACACAAGAGTTTAAGCGAAAACACAAAAAAGACATCGGTGAAAACAAACGAGCAGTTCGAAGACTTAGAACCGCATGTGAGCGTGCGAAGCGTTGTCTATCATCAAGTGCACAAACAACTGTTGAGATCGACTCTCTTTATGACGGTATTGATTTTATGACCAGTTTAACTCGAGCAAGGTTTGAAGAAATGTGTTCAGACATTTTCCAGAAAACAATGGATCCTATAAATACTATCCTATTGGATGCGAAGATTTCGAAAAATGAGGTAGATGAAGTCATCTTGGTGGGTGGTTCTACTCGAATTCCTAAAATTCAAAAGATGCTCTCAGATTTTTTCAATGGTAAAGAGTTGTGTAAATCCATTAATCCGGATGAAGCGGTTGCAGTTGGTGCAACTATTCAGGCCGCAATTCTGGGTGGTTCTAAAGACGATGCGATCAAAGATCTGCTACTTTTGGATGTAACGCCGTTGTCTCTTGGTATTGAAACATCAGGAGGTGTTATGACTAATCTGATTAATAGGAATACAACAATTCCTACAAAAAAATCTCAAGTATTTTCAACTTATGCGGATAACCAACCCGCTGTAAACATCAAAGTATTTGAAGGTGAACGAACATTTACAAAAGATAATCGTCTCATGGGTGAATTTGAACTTGGTGGAATTCGTCAAGCGCCTCGAGGTATTCCACAAATAGAGGTCTCTTTTGATATTGATGCAAATGGTATTATGAATGTTAGTGCACTTGATAAAGGAACAGGTAAATCACAAAATATTACCATCACTAATGAGAGTGGGCGTATGACTAAAGAACAAATTGAGGATATGATCAAAGATGCTGAAAAATTTAAAGAAGAAGATGAGGTACAAAAACTGCGTATTGAATCCAAAAACTCTCTCGAAAATTATTTGTATAGCACACGAAATACATTGAATGACGAAAATAGCAAACTAGATGAGGAGACAAAAACCAAAATTAACAGTATCCTTAATGAAAAAATTATGTGGTTTGATAATAATACAACGGCTTCTAAGGATGAATATGATGATATTCTTAAAGAAACACAGGATGTCATTAATCCTTTGATGACAGGTTCGTTTTCTGGTGGTAATCCTGTGTCTGATTTTAGTTCAACCGAACAGGACCACCCTTCGTCTTCTAACGACGAAGGCCCTAAAATTGAAGAAGTAGATTAAAGTTAAAACCTTATAAAGTAGCACTTAAATCGTTAGTGTAACCATTTTTGATTTCTTTATTTATAATGTTATCTCCAAATGACACTTTTCTTTTACTTTGATCCGATTGGGGTATTGTATATATCGGAGTTGTCGGCGTATTGTCATACAATGACCTCATTAAATCAGAACTTTCTTTCCTGGACTTATTTTTTATATATTCGTTTAATCTTTTTACAGTTTGAAACTGATATTCCGTAAAATTTTGTTGCTCATTTTTCTTTCCGTTTTCTAAATCACAATATGATAATCTCTCGTCATACAATCCTACACGAAAAGAACAATTTATTATATCTGGTACAGTAAACTCTACTTTAGATTCTAAGAAATCTGTGTTTTTTATAAAGTCTTTAAAGAGTGTTATACACATTGGATGTGGATCCGGATTTTCATTATAAAGTCTGTCGTTCTCTTTCAACGCGTAATTTAATATTTCATGTGGAGGGCCTCTATCTATTCTTGACATGCTTAATTTTGTTGCAATATAACGGTTGAAATTTCCAAACTGTCTTGCAGCAGTATCATGTAAAGCTGCTTTTTCAGATGAATTGTAAAATTTAATAAATGATTGACTTATTATGTTTAACATTCCGACAAATCCCACAAACATCATCAAATACTCTTTCGGAAATAAACTCTCCATTGCTCCCATCATAGATGTAGCTGAAGTTATGGACGATAGTATTATTCCACAATAGTTTAATTGCGTATCCAATCTCCTCCATATATATGCCGATTTTATATGCATCCAACGCATACCTCCCGATTTCTCCCCCCACGATCTTAACAAAGTCTCAGTATTACTTCTCTCCCATGCTTTCAAATGCAGAGCTTTCTCTGTATCACTATACCAGTTATCACCATTATCTTCCAATATCTCATCCATCTTCAATTGTTTTCGATCTTAATTTATATGCATTTACAAAATGAATGTACTCATTGTACGGACAATTATATGATGGTAAACGACTAACCTCTCTTCTACATACTGGACATGTTGGTTGTTTTATTAACCACTTCCATATACATTTCATGTGAAACTTATGATTACATTCCAATGTCTTCAATTGACTTTTCTTCTGAACATTTGATACACATATACTACAAAATGATTTACTTTCCATTTTACTTGGTGTGGTTAGTTTTATTACATATAGTGTTTTCTATTTAAACATTCTTTACATTGAACCTAACGAACCTATACCACCCAACGAACACATGCTCATTAAACGTAATTTGGTCAACTGCTTACAAAAGATGACATCATTATCGACAGAAAACACAATTTACATTTTCATAATGATACACACTTATATCAATATGGATTCTACATATGATTTATAAAGTTGTGTACTATCAAGCTTCCAAAACACGAATCGTTTAAACTAAACAATACACCATAATGCTGATTGTACATAAATTTGTAACTTGTGTCCATATATGTACTTGTACAATACGTGATAGATTTGTTTTCAGATTCGTTTGGAATTATAATCCTGTTTTCATAATGTTTTAATTTTACACGGTTATATATATTATTTATATTAGAGTGTATCATATACCTCTTATCTGCTTTAATTAAACAGTCTGAGTCTTCGTCTGTACCCTTATTTTTTACAATAGCGCAATTATAGTGTTTTGACAAAAATATGCATGCGTATCCACACGCTAATACAGGTTTTTTTTTAAAATATTCAAAATAATAATTAAAAATGTCTTCGTCTGTTTTTTTTAAATTGATGATCATACTATCATATGTATCTAAATTATACCTTTGATCATGAACAGTATCTATCTCAACCATACTTTTATTTTCATAATTTAACAATGTAAATAACGCGTTTTTTTCAATATCTTCATAATCAACTAATAAAACTTTTTTGTTCTTTTTGAGAGACATCTCTTTTAACGTAATTATATTTTGTAATTAAGATGATACCTTTTAAAAAAAAATTTCTTATATTATTTTATATTACAATGGATGAAAAAAAAAAAAAAATATATAATTTTAATATAAAAAATCGGTCTGACTTTAGAAAATGGTCAAAAAAATTGCATCCAGATAAAACAAACGATCCCTTAAAACACGAACAATTAAAAAAAATAACAAATATCGTTAACGATTTACTTCCTGATAATAACACACGAATAAATTGCAGATCTTCTGAAAACAAGATATTATCATCGTCATCATCATCATCATCATCATTATCCGTTTTCAAAGACATTGAAGAGCAATCTGATAAATACGAAGAAACAAGTAGAACTTTACCTGTTGATTTGAAAAAAGCATCCTGCTTCAGAACGGTTGAAAATTGGAGCAAGATTCAATCACATCACCGTTTCGACAAGCCTTCATTCAATAAAAAACAATTTTTGAAGGATATGCCTATTATGTCTCCAAAAATGACTGAACTTTTAAACAATATAAGAGAATTGGATGAGAATGACTTAAAAAATGATAAAAAATATTACAAACATTTCATATTTTCAGATGTCAAAAAAGGTGGTTATGGTGCTAAAATAATAGCATCTGCACTCTCTGCAAGTGGTTTTAATCATTGTTTTACACCTTCACTTAAAATTGTAAAACCAAAAACACATGAATCAAATGAAACCTTCGGTGTTTTATCTTCAACTTCTATTTTCGATAAAACATTTTCACAAAAACATGTCAAAGATCTTCTTAATATGTATAACAAACGACCTGATAATGTAAATGGAGAAAACTTACGGTTTATTGTTCTGGACTCAGGATATAAAGAAGGAATCGATTTATTTGATGTCAAATATGTTCATATTTTTGAAAATCAACAAAATTCTGCTGATTTAGTTCAAGCAGTAGGAAGAGCAACTCGTTCATGTGGTCAATCGGGGTTAAATTTTCAACCGAACAAAGGATGGCCTTTGCATGTATACCAATATTATCTTACTTATGAAAATGAAAAACATAGTGTGTTTAATGATTACATACAGTATAAAGGTGTAGATTTAAATTTGCACTTATTTAGTCGTAATATCGAAAAGTTAGCTATATATAGCGCAGTTGATAGATATCTAAATATAAATATTAACAAGTTTCAAAGCAAAGTTGATGATAACACAATGTCGGATACTTACCTATTAAAAGGTAGTGGTGGTAGTCAATCTTACAACTTTAACACTGGATGTAATGTATCTGATAAATGCGGTGTTCGTTCCACAAAAACAGTGCCGTTTTCTATAAAACTTATGAAAAGTATTTACAAATCGAAACTACCTTCCACATTCAATATATTGAGTACAAAAGAAAAACGAGATTTCTTTTGTAAAAAACTTCAAGAAAATTATGATTTCTGTAATTTGGTTAACAACGCATATGCTCGCTCTTTAGGTTTATCGACAAATGAAAACAAACAAATCGTGTTAAGAAAAAATACTCCAAATGATAACAATGACGATATTGAAAATATCGTTGATGAAGAACAAAAAAAAGCAATACAATTAAAACGATCCGTTCGTTTCAAAAACACAGAAGATATGTCGTATGAAGAATTTCAAAAATATGTAAACAAAATGTTCAAAAAATACAAATACGAACCTATCAAAATAGAAAACAATTGCATAAAAAAGAACGACAGTAATATTGATGAACGCATTGTTAATTTCACAAAATCACAAGAGTTCGTCACTAACTATTTCACACCTAACCATTTCGGTAAAGGATTGTTAGTATGGCATTCAGTAGGCACAGGTAAAACGTGTACTGCAATTTCTGTAAAATCTTTCCTCTATGAACGAATGAATTACTCGGTCATATGGGTCACAAGAACGACTTTAAAAGAAGATATTTGGAAAAACATGTATGATAAAATATGCGATCATATCATTCGTCAAAAATACGATGGAAGCCAGGACTCTAAATCCCTTAAAAAACATTTATCTAAAAGATTCCTCCCTCCTATGTCATATCGTCAATTTTCAAATATGCTTGAAGGCAAAAACGATCTTTATAATCGATTAGTGTCTCTGAACGGAACAACAGACATTTTGAAAAACACGTTAGTTATAATTGACGAAGCTCATAAACTTTATAGTAACGGGTTAGAAGCAGCTGAAAAACCTAATATGAATATTATCGAAAACAAAATTAACGAATCAAAAACATGTAAAGTTCTTCTTATGACTGGAACACCAATTGCGGACGATCCAATGGAATTCATGAAACTCATGAATTTGATAATAAAACAGAACAAAAAATTACCAGATAGTATTCAAAAGTTTAGAACGACTTTTATGGATCAAAACAACAAATTTACAGAAAAGGGTATTAGCGATTTTCAGAATCGTGTCAAAGGATTAATAAGTTATCTTAACAGGAAATTTGATCCTCGACAATTCGCTCAACCAGTTTTTTTCAAAAGACCTGTGATTATGTCTATCAGTAACAATAATTTTGACGATTGCTTAAGAGAAGCTGATCAACAATTAAATACTTGTATCGATAATATTTCAAAACCTGACGATAATAAAGCTACTCAATTGAAAAATAACATCAAACAACTTTATGACAGCATCATTGATATTAAAGGGGATCTTATTCTTGAACCCCGTAACAAAGATATAAAACAGGTTATACAAATTAAAAAAAATGAGCTTAAAGCTCTTAAAAAAGAACTCGCATCTGAAAAGAAAATAAATGCATTAGCACAAAAACAATATAATAAATCAAAAATCATATGTAAAAAACAACATACATATAATAAAAAACAATGTAAACAACAAAATAAATTACAAGAACACTTTCAAAATAATATGTTAAAAAAATGCTGAATAATATATATATATATATTCACAAATTTATCTTACATCATCTTATCTTTTTCCAGATTATCAACTATTAGATCGTATCTATATTTGTTACCATTCAAAGCGTCATTTAAACTTGTACCATATTGTATGAAATCAGTCTTCGGTTTATTTTGATAAATTGTTACATTAGTGAAAACCACATTCCATATAGTTAAAAATATGATTACATCTATCAATGTGATTAATATAACATCAAATGGATTATCAGTCATATATACGATCTGTAATACAATCACAATTGACATCAACAATACAAACACTCTTTTTTCGTAAGTGTTAAACACTTTGTTTAACATATTTCCTTATTTATTATTATTGACAAAAAAACAAAACATTTTTCTAAGATAAGTAACATTCTGAAAACTTAGGAAAAACTCTCAAAACTTCATCATACAAATATTCTGCATGAGTATTCATAGAATAAATATCCTCCAAATTATTTACACTGTTCTTATCGTACCTCTTTTCTCTTTCGTTTTTTTCATTCGTACATCCATTCATCGGAATATTCGCCTCTTTTTCAAATACAGCACCATAAGAGTTAATGATATTAAATGATTTTACAACATCATCCTGTTCCAATATTTCATCTACAAGGAGATTATAACAATTAGAACTGACAATACAAACAACAGTGTCGTATGCGTTTTTCTTCGAGAGTAATCTTAAAACAGACACAAGTTTGTTTACTTCTGTTTGAACATCACAAAACTTGATTTCTAAGTTTCTAAATTTACACAGAGTTTCGTAATCGTACTGATCAGCCAACAGATTACACTCGACATTCAGAGTAAACATATTGTCCTTGTAAAAAATGTTCGTATTGTCTGTAGATTTATTAAAATCAATAAATACTAACATTTTGGAAAAGGGTGACGATTTATCTTTTCTAAACATCCCGTATCCTAAAAAGAACGGATAAAGTATAAGACCGGTATAAATAAAGGGTAACGCTGTATGAATAAGGGAATCCATTGTTTAATGAAAATATAGTCTACTATAACTCATAACTTTATTTATAATTTTTAAGTCAATTTGAATAATTTATTCATTTACAAACTGATGATAAGGACTTCCTCTACTATCAATTAATTTGTGATAGTTTGGAGGCATGAATAACATTTTCCAGAAACTCATACCGTTGTTCTTTGATTGATATTCATAGTTATCATACGCTGGTTCAAGTATACGAAGATCAACCTGAGACTCCACCTTTTCAGGGTCTGGAATAGCGTTATTCTTCTTCCACTTGATTGTATTTTTCATTGAATCTTTTTGGGATGCGTGTTGTCTCATTATTGATTGTTCTGCCGTATGAACCTCATTAACCTTTATAAAGGATGACTCTTCGTATTTGTTTTCGTCGTTTGGTAAATATATTTTGTCTTTATCGGATATATTTTTTGACCGTTCAAAATACTTCTTTATAACAGTTATTATATCGGTTGTTGTTATTATTACGATAATAATTAATATGGATATCGTTATAAAAAACGCTATCACTTGCATATACAATTTAGTTGTCTTATTGGATATCTTTTGTTGTATTTTATAAATTCTCTCCTGGATATCCTCATATTCACTAACCGCTTTTTCCATTACATCATTGATTAAACTGTTTTGCGAACTCAATTCTTCCCCGTTCATTATCGTTTTAGGTAATTTAAATAATTTTAGAAAAAAAAAGATTGGATATATTAATTAAAGAGTCACGAACTATGAATAAAAAAGATAGCGATTTAACTAAGGATTTTGTAGAAACAGGTTTCGATATTATCAAAGAAGCAACTCGTGAACATGAAAAGATCATATCATATTCTAAGTTAAGAGATCTTATCGTAAATAAAGATATTAAAGAACTTATAAATGACTCGAATATATTATCGTTTAATGATGATGTAATAACTTCTATTACAGAAGAATATAAAAATTTCATAAAAAAAGAAACGGTATTAAAAAATAGTAACGAATATGAAGAAAAAACTGCATCTAGTTCTGAAGAAAATGCAAGCGAAGGTTTTTTAAAAACAGCAATTGTACTATCTTCTATTGCGTTTAATATAATCCTTATAAAGCTTTATTTTGATGGGGACTTCAGATTGTTGCAATTATGTGGTGGTATTGTTATTATCATTGCTCTTACACAAGCTGCATATAAAGTTATCGATTTATTAAGCTATTCTGTAAAAAATGGTACAGAAAATGTTGATAAACTTTTGACAAGTGCTAAAAGTAAACTTAAAAATATTTCGAAAAATGAAAAGGAAACCGAAACTGATAAAAAAAAACATATTTTAGAATTTTTAAAAATCTACTTCGACATGGAATCTTCAACAAAAAATAGTCATGTTAAAAGCAAACAAATACTTGAACACTTTTTGCGTACACAAGAAAGTTTTATGATAAAATCAGAGAATATTGGAGTCAATAACAAAAAATACGAAGATCGTTTTTTTAAAATATATAATTTCATGAAAAATACAGACATAACCAAAGAGTTGATTCACAAATACGGTAAAAAAGATGACGATCATTCATATACTCGAAGTCATTTATATCAAACATTCGATAATAAAAGCCTAACGGAAACTTTTAAAAATCTTTACAAAGGTGTAAGTGGTGAGGAAACGGATTTTAAACCTGAATTAAAAGAATCAGGCATCAAAAACGGCGACTATAAAGATGAATATTATCATACACTCATAAAATCAGACACTTCCAAACTGAATACAGCAATTAAAGAGTTAGGCTACAGTCTAAACAATATTAAACCAAATGCACCGACATACGATGATGAATTTGGATCTATTATCAAGATTAACAACGCCTTTGAAATATTACGGCTTACCAATCTTCCTGAATACGATGAAATTTGTAACAATTACCTTTTCAAAGGAATGCCCGAATTCAAAAAGATCCAAACTAATAAAGACCGCTTCGCGATCCCTGATGAATATAATGCCTTGATAAAACTTAAAAACCATTTGCTTAACTGCGATTCATTTAGTAGTCATTTATATATTAAAAAGATTTGTGAAAAAAATATAAAAACATATCCAAATGACCTTGGTTTGTCAATTAAACAAAATGTTAAAGATATCATTAGTAAAATCACAGATGATAATAAATATCTTGAAGTTTTGGTTGATAAAGTTTTTAAATTTAATCATATTGTAATGAACGATGTAGTATTAAAAAAAGATCTTATAACAGGCAAGTTTGATGAAATAATGGATCTGTATGAAACTATATTCACTAAAGTGTTTGAATATTCAGGTGTTATTCGAATCGATATGATCAACTACTTCGTAGAAAAAACAGATAAAGAGTTCGCTACCGAAGAAAATAAAGGAAAAAATCTATTCAAGCATAATGGTCGTAAAATTATTGACATTATATTTGATCGGTACGATATAAACAACGATAATCTTAAAATCATAAACACTTCCCCTGAAACTCAAAACAAATTCAAATTTATCACATACGATCAATACATGCAAAAAATGACCGCTTATGATGATAACTCTATACACGAAATGCATAAAAACTTTCAGATTGTTTATAATGATATGGACAATATCATTATCGAATATCGAAGTGGTAAAACTAAAGATGATTCGTCATCTATAAAAATTAATATTCTAAAAGATATGGTTCATTATTACATCGCAAGCAGTCTCTTCTTTATGCTCGATTACTTTATCAGTTTGTTCGTAGATAGTTATAGCGATAAGAACAAGTATGTTGCTTTCAAACAACCAATCAAAGATCAAGCAGGTACAATTTACAATAATGTTACGGGTGAAGTTGATAAAATTTTAGATGGTTCACTTGTACCAGATAACCCCCCACAAGGAAATGGTGCAAGTGAATCAGATAACCCCCCACAAGGAAATGGTGCAAGTGAATCAGGTAAAACCCTACAACAACAAATTTCTGATATAAAAACTCAAATAAATATAATGGAAGGATGTAACAAAAAACCAAAACAAGATGATGCAGGAGGAAAAGATTGTAAACAATTAAAGAATGAGTTACTTGCGCTACAAAAACAATTAAATAAACAAGAGGCAGAACAAAAGAAAGAGATGACCAAGAGTAAGTTAAAGAATTACGAGAATGGTATGAAATTTATGACGGTATTTAGCATATGGATTTTATCTGTGGTTCTATTTTACAGTTTTTGGATGAAAATAGATAGCGATTATAACTACAATGATATGATTGCTATAAACAATAGTTTAAAAATGAGAGAACACCTTCAAAATATGGCAAAACACTCAAAAGACGCTTATACTAATAAACACAACAGAGAAGAGCATTTACGCTTACTCTATGAAGCAACAAAAGATTTGCTTGTGGTTCAAGAAAAATGCAATTTGACCAAGCAGAGTCAGGGAGTAATGTTCCCCACCAGTGATGTGTTCATCGGTGTGATTATTATCGGTATATGTGTAGTGGTCATTTTTACGAATAATATGCTTAACAACCCTTTTGAAGTTATGAAGAAGGTCAAACTGATCAAATCGGTTATGACCAACGAGAGTGAAGTATCTAACGAATTTGATATAAATACATACATCAATTTGATAAAACTATATGCATACGAAATTAAAGAAGATCTATTAAAAGAGCTAATAAAAACATCTGAAAATCCTGACGGAATAAGAACAATACTCGATAAATTGAAATATAATGAATATCCAAGCAAAGTCGAATATGAAAAATCTAAAGAACAACTTGAAAAGGTACGAAAGGATGTTTTGGATAGAATGACACCTTATATTGATAAACAAGAAAATTTCAAAACAAAAACAGAGTTTGAAAATATATTTTCAAATGAAGCAGAATCTAACACAATCCAATTACAAAAAGAAATGATCTACCAAATTATTATGAATCACCCTGAAGACTGGTTTAGAAAAGATGGTTGGGAATACATTTTTAATACATCAATAACATACACTGATAATTCTGAGAATATTCTTTTCAAAGAGAAAACTAATGCTTTGAGTAAATTTTTACAAAATAAAAAATACAATGAAGTATATGATTATGTGAATAGTGTGATATCTAATGGTGATGAAACAGATAAATTTAATGTTATTATGAAAGTAATTACTGCTGCAAAAAATACTACAAAAGAGAAAGTTCTTTACAGTAGTTATTATGATCAATATAACAGGTTAGTAACAACTGCTCCAAATAAAGAAAGAGAAGAGTTTTTGAATGAGGTAGACAAGAACACAGCCATTTCACTTTTAGAAATGAAAATGATATCAAATGTAATACCTATTACAATTGATCGTTTTATAGAGATGAGAAACAAACCAGGATTCAACGAACAAGTCATGAGTAAAATTGATAAAGCAGTATCGGAAAGAAACAATCAGATCAATAATTTAATTAATGAACTCGATAAAGAAATCATAAATCCATACGAAAGAATAAATTTTACTAAAATGAAAAGTTTAACAGATCAGGAAAGAAAGGTGGGTGTGCTTTATGGTGGAGGAGGACAAGAACCTATAACAAAGAGTGGAAACGACAATATTACAATTCTACAGAATGATCCGAATTTTGATGCTAATTCTGCAAATATTGATTTGAATAATATACTCAGTAAATATAACACGGATGAAGCAAATAGTAGATTGGAAAAGCTACAGGGGATTGAAAGTACCCTCGTTAACATGGAAAATATAGAACCGATTATAAACACAAGTGTGGCTTTTTCTATATTTATGCTTGCGATATTCATGTCCTATAAGATTATGAACAATGCCATTAAATATAAAGTGGAATTGTTTAATGGTAAATTATTTGGTGAATCCATCTGTATGTAGAGATTTACAATACCACCCACTTTCTTCGTCTGTTTCATTTAAGAAAATACGCTCATTAGCTTGTAGACAAATCATTTTGAGTTTCAAATTATCCTGAACATATAAATATTTTTTATCAAAATGTGAAAGGATATACTTAAAAATATATTGATTAGATACATTAAAAGCATATCTTTTATCGATATTAGAATTCATAATTAATGAATTACTTTATAGCGAATTCTTTATGTGATGTTAACATCAAAAATTTATTAATCGGAAACACTTATAATACTCCTACTCGTGAATTTACTAATATTTACATAAGGGATGAAAATAGGTCTAAAGATTTACTGTTATCGACTAAAAATTTATGCACTCCATGGAACAAAACATACACAAACGACGAATTATCATTTAATATAGAGTTTTGTAATCACGAAAATAACTTTATAGACGAATTGAGTGTATTATGCAATAAAATATTCAAAAGATTTTGTAAAAATAAATATGTAGGATTGAAGATCGAACGTGGAAATGACCATTTTAAAGTATATCCAAATGAATCGAAAGTGCTGAGATTTTTTAATGTGAAAACGAGCGATATTAGCGTATATGATGAAGATGGTAGTGTTTTACACATATCGAATATAAGTAAAAGTGATATGGTTCAGTGTTTATTGCATATGAAGGCTTTTTGGTATAAAGATAACAAGGTCGGAGTCGAGTTATGTATTGTGCAAATATTACGTATATCTCCTTATAGAAAACTGAACGATCAAAATATGCTCATATCACAGGTTAAATCATCCGTTAATAATGAAGATCATGAAATCATAAAAGAATACACAAGAATGATTCAAATTGGTATACCTTTGTTGACTGTTCAGCATATTATGGAAAACAACCACACCATTTCAGAAGTACAGAAGGAAATGATAAAGAAAAAACTTGGATGGGTTTCATCAATACCTATATCATGTATGGAATATCATCAACACCCTAATCAATGTATACCAAAACCACCCCAACCCCCACCAAAGAAACAAGAGGATGATAAAAAATCTGACTGTAAAAAGGTTATATCAGGAGGAGGAGGAGGAGGATTGGGAAGAATTACTATTAATGATTTACAAAATGCGTTGACGAAAATGAAAAGGATCTCAGACAAAAAAACATAATTAATTGTTTTTTATATTTATTGATTTACAATAAAAACGGCAATTTTACTTTTTTTCTTACAATAAAAAAGATAGAAGTAGTCATAATGATACATAATCAGTTATTTTGTGAAGAACCAACAATGGACCTTATAATTGAACTGTTAAAATGTTATGGTTTGAGTTCATTAAACGACAATATAGAATTTAGTAAGGCAGATTTGTGTGAAAATAAAACCGTTGAAAAAATGGAAGATATGATACATGAACTCATTATGTATTATCTCCCATGTAAAGCTAAGATATATTTGGATGTTATCACAGAAAAAAGAGCTATAACGATACTTTCTCAATTTATTAAGCTTTTTAGTTACAAATTAGCAAGAAAAGAAAGGATAATAAACAAAAGAAAAGTTATTTTTTACAGAATACAAAAAATAGAGGATACAAAATTACACATTGACAACTCAAGTACATACCAATTGTTATTCTAAACTAAAATTGGTTGTACTAAATTAACACCATTACCGTTGCACTCGTGTAATTGATACTTCATGTAAGTTATGATATCAAAATTTATAGGGAATAAATGAACAAGTCCAAGTTTGATATTTGTATAATACTCTCTATACTTTTCATTTGGAATCAAATAGGATGATGAGGGTGGTAATACCATCAACAATTGATCTAAATCTGTTATTTCTCTATGATATTTTTTAGTGTGAGCTTCGTCCTCTAAATTATGTAACAGATTGACATAGTTGGACAAATCAATAAAAGTAGGCGAATACATAAATGGATAGAACCAAAACTCATCGAATTCTTTTTCAAAATAATAATTTGCTACCCATATCAAACCCTGTACATAAGATGTACATATTCTTTTGATGATATCTGAATTCAAATTATTTTCAAACAGGTAATAATAATAGTTCCTTCTCCAACCTGGTTTGTTAACATTTATTACGGACGGAAACTTTTTATATTTAGGATATTGTTCCATCAGTTGTGTTTCATTTTCAATAAAATTGTTTTTTTTAGAGTTTTGATTTATGTTGTTTGTAAAATTATAATAATTAGTTTCGCATTTTTGATATTCAGAGTCTTCATTTTTTGATAAAACATCAAATAAAGATACTAAAAAATCTAAATTTATTTTGCTATGTTGATTAAGAATGTGTGCATTTAGTTTTTGATAACTTTGACGATAAGCAATCAATAATTTAACCAAACCATCATTTCTAAGTGATATATATGTAATATTTGGTATAAAATCATTTCCAAGCATAAATGTTAAGAATACATAACACTTTATATAAAAATTAATATTAGTATCATCACGAGAACATTCAACATAATCACAGAATTGTTCATATATCTGTTTGGATGTGTTTTTTAAAATCATATACACAAACTGTTTATTGTCTGTCGTCGATTCCCTAAGCAAATAGGTATTGTTACAGTTGTATGATAACATTCCCAGTAAAATCATATCAGCGTCCATGCCATAAATTACATCAATTAGTGTTGAACTATTATCGTAACGGGTCCTTTCAATATAATTACAAATGTTATGCTCCCCTTCGCCTTTTTGGTAATCTAGAATCAATTCGACATTATGTTCTAATTTGAATTTATTTTTATAAATTGTGAGTTCATCTATCAACTTTTTCATGAAAAGAGTTCCTGGTGTGATTGCATTAGAGTTCCATTCATGACAAAGCTTTTCACATTCTTTTATCTTTCCTAGTTTAGTACTTTTATTAATTAACTCATTTCTTTTCCAATCTGAAAAATATCTTCTTTTTCTTTGTTGTGAAATTTTAGCCATTGGTGCAACTCCGTCGATACTAACATACATTAGTTTAGTTGGTAATATCATATGATATAGTTTATCGATCATTTTCTTGCATTCTTCAATCAACAATATTTCAAATTCTGATTTGCTTATGAACGCATTTGTGATGTCACACTTCATCGAATATACACATTTGTGGATAGCACAATTAAAATCAAGGAACAAACGATCACATGTCTCAAAAGGTTTTTGATTAACAACAATATTTTCGAATTCATTGGTCAACTTTTTAAAATAAAGTGGGATACCCATGGTGGTTGGTTGCTAACTATCAATATGTATAAAAATGTAATATGAATTTAAGTATCTTTTTTTACTAATTCAATTTTTTAAATCTTATTGGATATAAAAAATGAATATACACAAACCAACACAACTTGTTTTTGTATCGTTTGTTTTTTTATCTATTACACTTATTGTACATCGCCATTTAAATGCCAATGATAGACTCGCTATACTTGCAATATTAACTATCGCTATGTTACCTTCCTTGTACAGTATCAACTGTTTAGTGGGAGGAGACTGTGTCATATGGGCATGGTATCATTCTATTATATTAACTTTCTGGTGTATTTCAGCAGCATTAGTATCCATAAAAAACAACAAAAAAAACTTAAAAAAGAAAAATTGAATATAAAGCTTTTAGTTGTTTATAACTCAACAGTAAAAAAACTATAATAATAAACCATGCGTTATTTGATTATTGACACGTCTTATTTTGTATTTTTTAGATTTTATGCGTTGATAAGCTATCTAAAACTAAGTGATAAAAACTTTTGCAATGAAAACTTTACTATGGATAATGAATTTATAACAAGATTCTCTAATTTATTTGAGAAATCTATAATATCTTTATTAAAACGACATTTTGAAATAACACGAAATAAATTTGTGAACATTACGGTTATATTTGCAATTGATTGTTGTCGTAGCGATATATGGCGATTACAACTGTTTTCTGAATATAAAGCGAACAGAGATGTCACCAGAACAAACGATCTGTTCGATGCTCGAATTTTCGAACATGTATATAATGTTTTACTCCCTTCGTTAATTCGTAAATATTCATTCTTCCGACAGATCTGTAATCCTAATGCAGAAGCAGATGACGTTGTAGCAATAAGTGTTCGATGTTTGAACGAAGAACCCGGTTTTCAAAATGAAAAATGCGTTGTCATTACTAACGATAACGATTATCTACAACTATTAGACCAAGTTCATTCTATTTACAATTTACAGGGACATGATTTATCAAGTAAAAGCGTAGGTGGATGCGCAGAGAAAAATATGTTATATAAAGTTTTAATTGGTGACCCATCTGATAATATAAAGGGTGTTTTAAAAAAATCCATTGTAAACAAGCTACTTTCTAAGCACGACGATGTAGAGTCGATCGAGAGAGAATTCAAAGAGCTCGCTACAGAAGAACAACTCCGTGTATTTTATATGAATAAATCACTCATCAGCTTCGATCATATTCCCGAAAACATATGCTGCTCTGTAAAAAACACTTTTTACAACCAAATTTTAAGAAGTTCTATTGCATGACAACGAAGCTCGTCTACATTATTGTATGCAAAGAACTGTACATTTCCACTATGATCCACTGCAAATGAACCACTCTTTCCGATCTCGTTTTTTACCTTTACAGCACATATTCTCCCTCTTTTTTTACCGTCAAGTTGCATGATTTGAGGCAGAATAACACGATGGTTGCCGAACAGTTTAACCAGATTCTGAATAAATCCAATGTATCTGTCCTTTCCGATTGCATTTGGTCTGCGCATATTTGCGTTGATCATCTTTTTCTGAATTTGATATTCTGGTAGCTCGCTTACATTCATGCATAAACGTAAAACAGGCTTCACAATAAGCTGTTCAATCAATATGTTCATCAAACCATCATCCATTTTCTTCTCGAATATCATCTTTCCTAAGCCACCACTTATCTTGATCTTACCATTTTTGAATATAAGTACTGATATGTTGATCTTTTTCATCTCATAGGCGATATGCTTCAAACCGAATTTCACAGATAATGAACCAATACGTGACGAGTCCTGTGTATACTCTATCGTCTTCCCTAAAGAACCAGGTGCGAACGCCTTTGTTGTCATACCCTGGATCTGAACTTTGTCGACAATTTCGAATGCGTACTTATCTTCCGTAGTATCAACAAGTTGGATGGACTGCATAGTAGAGTTATCCGTTGTATTTGCACTTTGAGCGTTGAGAAAAGACCAAATACTTCCCAAATCGTAAGATGTTGATGTAATATAATGTGTCATATTCACTATACATTGAAACATACTCAGTGTAATATAATTCTCTTCTGTAGACGGCGGCTCCATAGTCGTTCTTTCGTATGGATCGATCAACATAAAAGATTATAAATCTTCAAAACTAAAAGCATTTATTCACCTTTATAAAGTTAAACTTTTGATCATTTTATGTATAGATTTACTTCTGTATATATTTATTCTATAGTAACAAGATTCATATTTAACAATTCATCAACATTGTTTTTATATGACTCAGCTCCTGCAAATAATTGTAAAAAAATCCGGAGATATTCTTTTATCTTTTCAATATTATCAAAAACGATAATGATCGTTTTGTTCTCGTTTACATATGCATGACCGATTGTATGGATCAAACTTGTACTGATCATCATGTCGCAGTTTGATTTTAAAATTTGAATTTTTTCTTTACTTAAAGACGAAATTTGTGTTTTAAAGCTTTCGTTTGCAACGATATCTAACAGAATTATCTCTTCACATTCTTTTAGTTCTTGCATATTCATTGTATTGTTATATTCAGTAAACTCTTCTTGAGAAATCAAAAAGAAATTTGAAATAAACTCAAACAAAACCATATTTATAAATAATTCTGCTATTAATTGTTAGATGAAATGAATCCCGATTTATCAGACGAAGATGAAATATGGAATCATTTAAAAGAATTAACAGATAATGAAGATACCGACAATGTATCAAATGTTACCACCATTCAGGATTCGGAGTTTAAATGTAATAATTGTAATTATATTAATAGCTATCATTTGAGTGATGGAGATTTTGTATGCAATAAATGCTTTACATTGGAAAACCGAAATATTGATGTAAATGCAGAATGGAGATATTATGGTTACGATGATAATAAAGCAAGTAACCCAACACGAGTAGGTACACCCTCAAACATATTCATTCCTAAATCTTCTTTAGGTACAATAATTGGTACTGAAAATGTAAAGAAAAATGCGTACGATTTTCAAAGAATTCGTCGCTATCAAATGTTTCAATCTATGCCATACAAAGAAAGAAGCCTTTTGCATGTTATGGAATCAATGAATACAAACGCATCAAATAACGGTATACCATCTTCCATTATCGAAGATGCTAAAATGATGTATAAAACTATAAGTGACCAAAAGATTTCACGAGGTGATAACCGTAACGGATTGATAGCATCCAGTGTTTATATGTCTTGTAAAACGAACAATGTTCCAAGAAGTGCTAAAGAAATCGCTAAAATGTTCAATCTTAACATTTCTACTATGACAAAAGGATGTAAAAAATTTCTTGATATCATGAAACTTACAACCAAATCATCGGATCCTTATGATTTCATTATTCGGTTTTGTTCAAAATTGAACAAAAATGACATCGTTGACATTTGTCAATATGTTATCACTAAAGCTGAAGAATATAGCATTGTCAGTGAAAATGCACCACCTTCTATAGCCGCTGGATGTATCTATTTAATTAGCGTTTGTTGTTCTTTAGGAATAACAAAAAAAGAAATATCCAAAGCTTGTGAAATTTCTGAAGTGACTATCAATAAATGCTACAAAAAACTTTACGAATATAGAACATATCTTTTTCCAGAAGATATCAAGGTAAAATTTCCAAAAGCTTTTTAAAAATCAACATCATCTACATTATTAAAATACAATTCCATAGTTTCTTTTTTACCACCCACATTTGCCTTGCTATACTCGGCAACTCGGACTTCGAAAAAATTAGATTTGTTTGTTATGGATATCCTTTCCATAAAATCTAATGGACAATTGTGAATAGCATATAATACATCATATCCCAATTGCTTTAACAAACGATCTGCTATGAACTTGACATACTGGATCATAAGATCACTGTTCATTCCAAGTAAACCACAAGGTAAACTGTTTTTTACAAATTCAACCTCTATATCCACTGCTTCTTTCATTATCTTATGTACATCCTCTTGTGTCATCTTATTTTCTAAATGACTATACAACATTATCGCAAATTCTGTATGTAAAGACTCATCTCTACTGATTAACTCGTTACTAAATGTTAACGAATGCAATAATCCTTTCTCTTTTATAAAATAGATAGACGCAAACGCTGAAGAGAAAAATACACCCTCTACTATCGCAAAAGCTACCAATCTTGCAGCAAATGGTGAATCTTTGTCTTCAATCCATTTCAATGCCCAGTTTGCTTTTTCTTTGATACAAGGAACTTCTTCAATAGCATTGAACAGTGTCTCTTTCTCTTTGTTATCTTTTACATAGGTATCAATCAATAAAGAATAGGTCTCGCTATGAATTGATTCGATCGCTAACTGAAATGTATAAAACGCCTTCGCTTCTGGTAAACTAACATCATTCATGAATCTTGAAGCTAAGTTTTCATTTACAATACCATCACTTCCTGCAAAAAAAGCTAACACATATTTGATAAAATGTTGTTCGTTAGAACTTAAACGATTCCATTCATCTACATCAGAAAAACTGATCTCTTCCGGTGTCCAAAAACTAGCTACTGCTTTCTTATATATATCCCAGATATCTTTATATTTAATTGGAAACATTACATATCTGTTTATAGTGTTTGATAAGATAGGCTCTGTATGTTCGTTATTCAATAACTCTTTTAAATTCATTACTATGTTTATATATATAATAATATCTTTCTTTTCTTAAATATCTTCCACCTTTCGTTTCTGACATTTATTTTTATAAAGCTCCCTTTCACACTTTTCTCTACTCTCCGATATACAACCGTGTAGGTTTTCACATCTATGTAGCTCAGGTAGTAAACAAAACAAACAAATGTTATCTTTATTACAATATTTACATGTCATTTTTATATGTTGAGAACTCTTGTTACAAATAGAACAACGCTTTGAAAATGTTATCGTCATGCCTTTTTAAATACGTAACATGCTATATTTTTTTACATATATTTTAAAATCAGTTTTTTATATATCAATAGAATACGGACTGTTATCTTCATGTAAACATCGTTTTATATTTCTCCATTTCTTTTTAGGATCACAATACTTTATATTTTGTGAACAATCTGGGTTTTTTATCATCCGAATCACCAAAATATAATACCTCAAATTAGGAGTGCTTTCTAATAATCTTTTTCGTAAACAAGAAAGGGTCGTCGATGCTGAATATTCTACATTGTTAATTCTAGGATATATAGGTGCTACAGGTTTAGTCCGCATAAGTTCCTGAACTTTATCATCTTTATATTTAATTAACCAATACACAAAACTGCTTACATCTTTTTTATCATCCTTTATTTTACCCACATCTATCTCATAGTATTGATCGACATAACTAGCATATTCATCTAACTTGTTTTGCTCTTTCAAATAACACCGAAGTTCCTCTTTACATATCGGATCATCTAACACCTCCTGTAACTTTCCTTTGTACTTTAACACACATTTTATCCATTTCTTCCTTTTCTTGTTATATTTTCTTAAACGCTTATTATACCATATCTCTTGCATATCTTGTACTTTTAACGCTTTTGTTAAACTAGTATCTTCTATCAGTTCATCATATATTTCACATTCTATAATTTCTAACTCTACCGATAAACAACAAATATTTGTCACGTTCTTTTTTAATATATGTTGTAACGAGCTATTCAAGTATCTTTTCTGTTCAGTTATATCCTCTCCAACATAAGGAACACCTGTTATCTCAGAATAATCGTTAACACCTATTGTAAATCTCATATTATTTGTCTCCTGAGAATGACACGAGTTGTGAAATGAACTCGCATATTTTGGTATATACATTTCAAAATACTTACATATATTCAACATAATGATATGATTCATTTTTCTCGGTAATTTACCGTTTCGTACAATCTGTTTAACCTGATTGGAACTTAAATATTTATATATGTTTGATTTAATACAAAACTCCTTATATTCAGTATTGAAATTCTCACCATGAGGCATATATCCACCTAATATGTGAGGCATTATGATATCGTAGTATGGTTTTGATTATTATCCCTAAGTAACAAATATATAACATTTTTCATTATATATTCAATTTTTTATCCTGATGTATGTATTCTTTTTTTTATTTACAATGCAATATTGAAAACATCATCATTAGTAAAAGCGTCTTTCATTTCATCATTATATTTATTTTTATCAAGTTCTATTACCAAAAGCATGTCTTTTTTTTCCTGTGAAGGCTTACAATAATATATACTAATTATTGTGACCAAAAAGGTAATGCCTACAACGATGAAAGTCATCATTATAGATCCTTATTATAAATGTCATTTTTTTTAGATTATACTGTATTTCATAAGCTGTTCTTTTTGTTTTTTTTTATTCATTTACATAAACCATATCATAATGGGTGCTACTCAATCTCTTGTAAACCAAACCAATAACATCACATCAGAAAAAAAAGGTGTATTTGCAAAAGATCTTCAAAAACTTAATGATGTTATCAACAGTATCATATCAAATGACAGTTCCTTTAAAGATTCAAGTTATAACTTTTTAAATTCAAAAGTTTGCGATAAATACTCTATGGTTATGGAGTCTAATTTACACAAACATTTGAAACTACACTTACATGATGTGGCTCAAAGTATATATTTGATTCCCAAAACAAATGAGCAATTAAAACTCAAAGATAATTCATTAGTTTCTAAAAATGAAATATGTGGATTAATTGCAAAACATTACACCAAAACTTTACAGATTCTTTCATTGATTCGGGAAATATATGATTTTGAAAATGGAGGAGATTTTAGTATGGCGGGAATCGTTTTTAGAAATTTAAAAACAAATCAAGATGGTATGTTGGAAGTGTCGTTCTGTGGTTTAGAGCAAGAACCTTTATCTTCATCAGAAAATGTTCGGATAGACTTTAAAAATCTTAAAGGTCTAGATACATTTGTAAACAAGTTTTTAACTCCTGAAGAAGCTCACACTTTTATTGGCCATTTACGAGAACTATTTGGATCCTACAACAAAAAAAGAATCACCGAGTCTATTTGTAAAGATACAATCGTTTCAAAGAAAGAATATAATGATATTTATGAAACATTAAATATATACTCCGCTAAAAGCGGAGGTGGTTACAAATCAAAAGCAAATCATAACCTGCTGTTTAAAGTTTCAAAGAACAAACCCATCATATCGTATGAACTTTGTTTTGACAAACAGAAATTGTTAACTCCTTTGAAAAATAAAACAAAACAGTTGTTTAACAAATTCACTTTGGATTATCAAACAAATTTACAACAACTTTACGATACTGTAAATTTGTTGGTCGTTTATGATCATTCCAAAAAGAGTTATGCTCTACGAAATCTTAGTTTTCTAGAGCTTAAAGCAGTTGAATACAAAGTTAAAAAAAATGTTATAATTATGTTCGTCCAAAGTTTGGTCAACTATTTTAAAATTTTAAATCATGTTAAACAAGTAACAAGTAAAATATGAAAGATATAGAATATTCATTGAGACTAAATAACGTAACTGAAATCTGCTATCATGTTGTTAACTATGTTTGTAAAAACAAAATAAAAGATCTAGCTCGATTTTATATTAATCAGTTTTCTTCCTTTTATATTACCAGTAATATCCATGTTATATTTGGTATATGGAATAGGTTAAGAAGAATATCGTACATCATTAACAACTCTTCAGATAAAGATTTAAAAACTTTGTTTAACAACCGTTCAATTCGTATTAATATTTGCGAGTTATTCGTCATATTAAGCCAAATTAATAGATCTGCGAATCTAATTCAATTTAGAAAACCAAGACAACAAATAGAAACTTTAGAGTATCCGAATAAGTTTACTTTTCGTTCCCCTGATGGTAATATAACAATTGTAGATGATTTTTTAAGTAATATGAATATTCCGTATCATAAAGTTGAAATATTCAAACATCTTGTATATATTTGCAACACATCAAAAAAGAAAAATGGTATATGTACCACAATAAATTCCATATTAAATGATAAAGATCTCATTTATCATTTGGAAGCGCATCACCAAAATATATATACTATATTGTTTCAACTTTGTAAATCATTATGTGTACATAATAGGCTACCCCTATGTAAAATTTTGGAAAATATGTTTAATTTATATAATAATAGCAAAATATGTGATACTCATCGTTTTAATTTGCTTTTAATGTGTTTTGATTACGCATTTTGCGATGAAGTATCTTTAAAGTATGAATGTACCAATAAATATATAAAACCAATTATTATTCAAACTGCTATTAAGATTGATTATATTTATTCTGAAAATCAAAAGGATTATCCAAAAATTTGTTTACATGGAAATATAAAAGATAATATTAAAAATAATAAAATTATTTCTAAGAAGGATGAAAAAACACAAATGAAGGATATAGCTAAAACAGATGATGAAATATTTTATAAAGTTGTTTTATTTTCAACACCTTTAATATGCAAAAATCGTCAAAAACCTTTTGTTACACCATATCGTTACGATCGTTCACTTTCCAAAATAGTAAATATAACAGAATTAAAAACCAATAAATTAAAATATCACATTAAAAAAAACGATGAATCGTTTATTTGTTGATGACTTTACAACTAAAAAGAAACATATTGATTGCTCTATAGGTTACTTATTACGCAAAGAATGTTTGAACTTAGACGACGGAACCATAAAAAATAACGATTGTTCTAAAAAACTACAGAAAAAAATCATATTACATTATTTAGCATATTTATGGTACAATAACTCTTCTTTGGCAATATTTGGTGATATAAAATCGACAGAATCTTTTAAGAAAGTTACAGTAAATATGATTGAAAATTACATTAAAGAACATCAGCCATCTTTTTCAGAAAAGGTGCTAAATTCGAATGGAAGTTTAAAATACATCACAAACACCCTTCTCATTTCATACGTTAATCATCTGATCATCACCAACAAAGATCTATATGTTTCATTTGAAAGGGATAGCAATGTTTATAATAACTACTTGGATCATAAGCTCGAAAAACAAAATATAGAATATCATAATTTATTAGAAAGGATAAAAACAAAAATAAAAAATCCTGTTATCAGGTCGGTTTCTACCGAAACTAGAACACAGAATGGTGGACCCGTGCTAGCATCCGTACAGGTGACACAAGCCTCTCTTCGAAGAAATTCGCAAATCTAAAACAGATACATTATCGTATCGATATAGATATAAAAAATAAGTGTTTAAATAACGAAGATACATCTAAAAATTTAACAAATTTACAAAAGCTTATTGCTGATACGATATACAATAAATCCATGACGATAAAGTTATACCATAAAGGAATACACTGATGTTATAGGGTCATGTAAATGGATCTCAATCATTTTATCAGAACAAGTTCGATAAACCCAGTTTAACGGTAGAATGATACAATTCATCGGTTTTAATATAAAATCTATGACATTTTCATAACTATTATCCAATAATAACGGAGATATGTTAAAATTCTTTTTTACAAAATGTGAAGACTTAAAAGACAGCCCATTTACAATTGTTCTAGGATGCGATATAGATATCTTTGTTTTTTCTTCTTCATTATCATTGTATATTATCACATATTTACTCAAGTTTCTTTTTGTTAAATTCTTATTTGATATAGAAAGCATATGATACATATATTGGTATTTAAAAATGGTATTTAATAGATCTGCAGGATTTACTATTTTGTCATAAATGTAAATCGGTTGTTTTTCGTAAAGCATATTCAAATCAAATGTATTTAATTTGGAATGAATAAGGTAATAATCAATTGGTGATTTAAAGTAACATTGTAAATAAAAACATACACATATGACGATAAAAGAAATTAATAATTGTTTGTTCATTATTTAATAAAATTCCTTCTTACATGTCTGTTATAAATTATTTTGCCTTTTTTTCATGTCAAAAACAATTAATGAAAATGTCTTTTGTTGAAAACAAAAAGAAATTCGATAAATAGTATTCGTATATTTGTGCTATAGGGAACCTGCTCGGATTGGCCAGGTTGTACAATGCGGCAAAAGCGAAGACAAAGACATCAGACAAAGGCGGATTTATGATGAAAATCTCGAAGCCCTCGATAATAACAACCAAGTTTTTAAATCGATATTTATCGGACCTGGAAAAATAATGTATTGGAACAAATGAACAAGTTGGTCGAGTATCATAAGTTCATACAACCAATTGTAATAAAAGGTATTTATGTATTATTGTATTATTGTTACAACAAAATATAAACAGGAATAATCCATATTAACTTAATGTATTATAGTATCAAAATGAACATTTTTGATAATGTAAAAAAATGACCGACCCGACTGGGACTTGAACCCAGGTCTCCTGCGTGACAGGCAGGGATACTTGACCACTATACTATCGAGTCCAATATTTAATGTTAAAAATTTATTTTTAAATCAGTTTTTTAAAATATTATTTATTTTCATTTACTGTATTATACAACCATTGGTACCATGTTATTTCTTTTTAATATTAATACATTTAGGTTAAGTTTTTGAAGTCCGATAACTTCTAATATATAAACTATTTTTGAAGCAGTATCTGAACAACGAATTGGTACCTCAATGTGATATATTATCTGGACCAGATCGTGATACATTATGTAATTCCAATTGTGACTCATTGACAGGTACTGAATTAATATTATGTTGTGATAATCTGACGAATGAGACGGATCGTAGAAACTGTTGTATGAAGATATCTGATCTGGATGAGCGTAAAAAATGTGAGGACAGTATTGATGGGAAGTCAATCAGAATTAAGGCTGTGAAAGAAGTTAAATTGTTGATTAACGATAAGAGAGATTTATTGAACGTTAAGATGTGCAATTATATAAAAAAATATAAAAAGATCGAGGATATAAGAGACGCTAGGAAGTTAGGAAGTTTGTGAAATCCACTATAAAAAACATTCAGCAAAAGACCATGATGAATTACAAGAAGGAGAATGGTGTATATGTTAAAAATAGTGTTAAAATTTGAAATCTATGAAATCCTAAATATAAAATGGTGTATGTAGTCATTTTTTGTAGAAATTGATAAAAATTGATAAAAAATATATTAAAAAACAGACAGTTACTACACACAACACCAATGGATACGATTACTATCGAGAAACTAAGCCAAATGGGTGAGATGATGCAATCATTGAGCCCTGAAGCACTTGAAATGCACCTGACCATTCTGGAAGAGACCTCACGTCGTTTTCCCGAGAATTCTCAGGAACGGTATCTGTTGGAGATGTTTTTGAAATATTTCCAGGAGTAAAAACCCTCAAAAAACATTACAAAAACAAAAAAAACCTTAAAAAGTTTTTTTTTCAAAAACTTCGTAACATTAAGTTGTTTAAGTCCGATAACTTCTAATATATAAACTATTTAAAGATTCTTATGATATATGATTTATATTAATTAATACTGGTCTTTAGCAATGGAAACCCCTGATAATATGAATACTGAGTGTAATAAAATGTGTGTAGATGAATATGTTTGCGACCAAGAACATGGTAAACTTATCGGTGTATGTAAATGGTTCAACAAGAAACTCGGATATGGTTTCATTACCATTTTACAAGGTGAAAAGAAGGGGATGAATGTGTTTGTACATCATTCGGGAATTAAACCTCTGAATAGTCATTTCAGGACACTACGAAAGGGCGAATATATTCATTTTGATGTAGAGGATGGAAAGAACGGTCTTCAGGGTGTCGGTGTAACGGGTATCCTTGGTGGTCCGCTTATGTGTGACAATCTCACAATAACTAGCACTACTAAGTATCATCCACAACAGTGAACAACACATACAAAGAAATCAAGATGTAAAAAAAAACAACTTTTGAAATGGTCTTTTAATTCATTATACATTAATTGATTAAACATAATACATACATAACAACATTACCTTTCACGATCTTGTAACAATTTAAAACTCCGTCAAAGATTTAAACAACTCTACAATTTTTTTTCTAATTCAATTATTTCATCAATCTAATCTAAATATTTTCTTTTATTGAAGACTATTAAGATACTTGATAAATGAACGTTTTTCGTATTTGTTCTTACATTTTTCATCATTTCTATTTGGATTTAATTTATAATTAAAATGAAGGTTTTTTATGAGTATTCCTTGATTTTTCAAATGTATTTTTAGCAATACCTCTCCATTTTTACGCCCGTTGTGTAAAGTGAAAGTTTTTGATTGCAAAATAGACGAAATATGAGAATACATATTCAAGTACTTTTTCATGGAATACAAATTACCGACTGCTATTTGGTCACAAATACCACCATAATGGTATGCACATATATAAATCTCATTTTCTATAAAATCATGTGTTGCTATAAAATTACATAATTTATCATATTCACTTTTGTCTGCTTTAATGTCAGTTCTCGCATAAATGATAACATCATAATTGTTGTAATTTGAGAGCATTCGATAATTATTTTGATGATGATAGTACATTGACAGAATATTTTTTAATACACTAAATCCACCACCAAATTCAGTATTTTTCACTATTTGTTTAAAACTATCAATTTCTGTTTCTGTAAACTCTTTTAAAATATCAAATTTGACATTATAGTATTGTTTTACATTGAACTTTTTGATAAACTCTTTGGATATTTCATGATTCAATGAAACAAATGTGTCGGCATTCATTTTATTTAATATGTATTTGATTGAACTATCATCATCATAACAATAAGATCTTCCAGAAAATATTAAAGCAATTCTTTTTTCAAATAATTTGTCTTGAATCATATTATATCTATAAATAAACAATCCAATATTGATTGTATTAATAATCAGAACAATTATGAAAAAAACATACCATTTGTTTATTTTCATGAAAGTTTACTTTTTATTATATATGCATATTATGTTACTACAACTTTTTGTACATTCCAATATTACATAATATCAAAATGTAGCTTTTTAAACTTTGAATCTGATAACGTTTAAATATTACACGTGTAATCTTTAAATTTATTGTATCAACTTTTTCATCAATATTTTTTTTTATTTCTTAGATCTAAATAAATCATCATTATAAAATGACTGTTCATAAAGAAAAATCGTATCATAGTAGGAATAGAAAAAATTGTAAAGATGGGGGATCAGCGATATCAGCGATACCAGCGATACCAGTATCAAAGGGACAAGTAGTGACAGCACTACCAGCGAGACTACCAGCGAGACCAGCGCCACCAGCGCCACCAGCGCCACCAGCGAGACTATCAACGGGACCAGAAGTGAAGAGACCAGCGCCATCAGCGAGACTATCAGCGGGACCGAGACCAGCGAGACGAGTGATACCGGCGCTATCAAAGAGACCATCAGAGGAACAAGCGAGCCCAACATCATCAAGAGTTGAAAATTTATTAAGACAAAATCCATTTACACCTCAACCAGAGTTGAATCCTTATGAATTAGAAACATTGGAAAAAATCATTTTCATCCAAAAAATGATGAAAAAAGACATCATAATAAAATTTAACGAAAGTTTTAATAAAAGTTTTAATAAAAGTTTTGATAAAAGTTTTAATACTGAATCAACATCGCCAAACATCATTCCACCATTACTACCCTCCTATGAATACTTACATACTCTCAAAAGATATGTACAGGTTACAAATAAACTTAAAATACCAGGGTCTTCATCTGGCGGTAAATGCAAATCAAAGCATAAGTCTTCGTCGGGTAAACGATATTCCAGGAAAAGAGGTGGTGGTACAGCATCAGATACAGCATCAGATACAGCATCAGATACAGAATCAAAATACGATCATTTAGACGATTATCAAACGACTATTCTGTCGAAAACTTTTAGTTTTAACGACGATTCTGCAGACTATAACCCATTTACAGACGACACAGGTCTTAAACAGTTTTTTACAGATCTCAAAGGCTTCCCATATGAAATTAACGCATCTCTTTTAGAAATGATACCCAAAGAACCAACACAATCATCATTATTCAAATTAAGAAAATACATGATCGCTTTTATTACATTTATATTTCTTATATTCATGTCATTTCAAAGCAAATTCGATATACCATTTATGTCAACAACAGTAAATTACGATATCGTAAATCACAACATTAACACAGAACCATATTTTAGCGTGGAACCCCATTCCGTTACCACCTACACATTAGACTCTTCGAATAAAACAGTAGCTCCAATAAGTACAGAAATTATAATCGATCTATCATCTCAAACAAAAACCCCAATGAAATCAATGAATGACTTAATCAAACACCATATGAAATATTTAGAACCAAAGACTTTAGAACAAGCTTTCATTCCTATTGAATGTAGACTTGTCTCTACACCCGAAACATCATTATCCCTCCAACATCAGTTGTTCGCACATAAAGAGAATCTTTTAGAATCGTTTATTGAATTGGTTTTTTTTATTGAAAAACTATCAAAAACTATAAAACTACCAGATGAAATTAGTGAACACTTTTTACTCGATAATTTAAAAAAAGAACTAACTGAAGTTGTAAGATTGACATTTAATAATGCTAATCCTAATGGTAGACCAAAAAATTATATTGAAATCGTAAACGAGGGACTATTACCAGCAATCATCAACGCCTTTAATGCTTTTAGTAACAAATTATCTGAAAGTGATGGTAAAAAGACATATATTCATGATATTTTTCAAAAAATATATGAACTCGAAGATTTCAAAAAGAGATCGATCTATTTTAAAGCAAGAATGTTTAATTTTGCGGAAAACCTTTCCAGACATTTCTATCATGTAGAAAAGAAATCAATTCAATTTAAAACCCTTGATCATTGTAAAACAGAAAATACGGATGCAAACAAAATCATTATACCATTGCGTGAATATCAACAAGGTTTGTTGTTCGATCTGCGTATGAACTATAGAAATATCGCGCACCGACAGATTGAGCTCTATCAAGATTTTAAGCCGGTCCTAACAAAGATTTTAGAAATATATGGTCAAATATTAAGAGATGAAGGTACTGCTGCTGATCCAAAGTTACAAATTGATACATTAAAAAAATATATCAAGTTGGTGGAACAGTTAGAGAAAGATTTAAATCTTCATGAAGAGTTACTAAGTGTAAACATCCCATTAGGACATATCAATACTATTTTGAACAATGAAAATACATTAGGTCCACAAGATAAAATAAAAGAGATTGTAGATCATCTAAAAAAGGAAATTCCACAATTTAATGAAGAAGTGGTCAAATTTGAGAATATGGCACACTATAATGAAATGATTAAAGCGATGTCAGCTAATACATTCAGTGCTGCAGGAATTACTATTACTAAAATATTTCATGGAATTGAAAGTTTAGGTGTTGGTGTGTATAATATCGGAGTATCGACAGGTAAACAAGCTTCGATGGTTAGGAATCAAATTACTGATAATGTAGCACCTAAATTAATGATTTCAATGGGAAATGTATATAGTGATATTGTTGTTAGTTTAAACACAGCAGCCCCTAGTCCTGAAGACAAGAAACTTTTTAACATGGTTGCAATAGATCAGCTTTCAGGAGTCATGTATAAGCTTGTAATGACTACTGATTTTGCAAAAGGTTTTGCAGCATCTTTAAAAGAGGAAGCAGTAAAGCGCGTTCCTTTTTTCGAACCCATTTACAAAACAATGAAAGATATATACAATCAACAAAAAACTGAAATCAATGAACAATACATTAAAAATAGTCGATTTGCTATGCAAGTTTTGAGCACACAATTGCGAATTTACAAATCAAAAGTAGCGACCTGGAAGTTAGTAAACAATATGGATCTCGTCAAACTTGTGTACAAATTAGGAGTTACAGAGTTTCAAAATACATATCCTTTAACAGGAACTCTCAGTAAATATGGTAATAAAGAATTTGCAAAACTAGCCATGAGTGTAGGAAAAGATTATGTAAAGGCTCTATTAAGAATTGAAGAGCTTGAGATGGCGTTAATATTGTTACATTTTCAAAACGATTTCTTATCAAATTCTTTAAAAACAACACTACCACCAGATAACAAACACATAGATGATTCTAATATGGAAATCCTTAACAAATACCATTTTATTAATTCAGAAAGTAGTAACGCAATCAACTCATATTCGTCTGAGTTATTAAAGAAAATAGTAAATTTGATGATGTATAATTCAATGTTAGATACACAAAATCAACAACAAGGTGGTCACCGTGGGCGCAAACAAAGTGGTGGTGGTCGTGTTAAAATAATTACTAATAAAACGAACAATATTTTGTCGTCTTCAGGTGGTAAATCGAAAGCAATTAAAAAAGAAAAACAAGGAAAAACTGTACCCACTCCTTCTATTCAAAAAGAGCCCAAAGAAGTAAAGAACCCAAAAAAAATAAAAAACACGCAACCCAAAAAAGTTAAGAATGGTAGTGAAATCCCTAAATATCCCCCCAAAAAGAATCCTAAAACTCCTCGTTCCTGCACAAAAGAAAAAAAGAATTAAATTGTAATATTTTGTGAACACTTAATTCTTTTTCACCTCTTTATAAGGGTTAAACATTTTGAAATATAATGTCAAAAACATAATTTGCATACTAAAAACATTTAGTGCAATAGATTGACTTGTTGATTCTGTAAGATCATTCGCATAACAAGTCAATTTCACAAAAATGAATGTACATACAAGAAACACAATGTGAGTAATCACACTAAATTCGTTCTCTTTTTCAATAATCTTAAATCGAAGTACATTTTTTTTTTCTTTGTTATCAATGTTAGTTTTAAAATTGTTTAATTTTGATCGTAACTGAACATATTTTGTTTTTATAATGTCAAGTTCGAGATTTGTTTTATAATTATCCGAAGTTAATTTCTTGATGTTCTTATTGAGTTTGTTTATTTTATATTTATACTCAATTTTTGATTTTACTTGTTTTTTAACAGTCTTTTCGAAGTACTTGTGAAATTGGTTTGAATCAGTCATTTTGATTGATTTTTTTTTAATATACTCTATGTTTTGTATTTGTAAACAGTTTAATATTCAAATATAAAAATCAAATTTTGTAAAAAATCAAAAGTATTTTAGAGCATAAAAAACACAGGTTTAAATTCTTCGTTTCCTTTAAAAATCAAAGAGAACGGTTCTTTGTTATCTTTAAAAAGTCCTCCTCCTTTTGTTATAGGTCGATCGTTTTCGCTTTTTTTACCGCTGCTTGTTTTATTGGAAAAAACATTAAAATACATTTTTAATGCTTTTTGCGTATTTTTGGGATCTTGCATAACGTCGCTAACATTGTGTATACCATAATCATTTAACTTATTCGTCCATTTGTGTAATTGCATAAAGTAGTTGCGTAAACTGTCTCCTCTATGTGATAATGCAAATGTGCCGTCCTCTTTAACATATCCATTTTTAGATAAATACATAGCATCCAAAAAACTCATATAATTAGGGGTAGAATAATAAGTGTTCCTTTTAAGATTGACATTCTTCTCTCCTTCCCCTCCCCCTGACTGGTATTTTTCATATATCCCTAATCGATTTACAAACTTTTCGATCTTCATTAGTTCTTATTTTTATAAAAATAACAAAGATATTTCTTTTTTAATTATTAGTTTGATTAATTCAAATATTTTTACACATTAGACATTTTAAGCCATTATTTTGTTACGAATTAGATAACCTATACCAAATCCAAACAAATCCATCAATACATCAGAAAACCGACCAAACCACCAAATATTATTTGTTTTAGAATTCACATTATCGGTTGTTAATTTCTTACAATTTAGGAAGCTAATATCCTTAGTTAATATATGCATAACATTATCTTCAATCAGTTCCCATAAAATACCCATTATCATGATAATTACAAAATGTTTTGTATATAGATAACCTAACAACGCGAAGAAAACGATATGAGTAATAGACCAACCATCAATATCCCATATCCCATATTGTATTAACAAAGGATCTTTAAAATCTTTATTTTTTTCATGACATCTAAATGCTTGATATGCTAAAATTGAAAAAACACAAATCGCACATAAAATTCCAAATGATAATTTCTCTGATCTTCTCATAATATAGTAATAAAAAGAAAAATTAAAAAAAACAACTTAAAAAAATATGTCACACATAAATTTAGTTTATTTAATTCAGATGAACCATCAAGATTGGAATCAAGTTGTATTTACAAACAATAAGAACACTAAAAGCTCCAAAAGTTTAGACAACTTTACATACGAGTATTCAAACGCAACAAAACTCGATCACGAAACTGAAAATGTAAAGCATGACCAACTTGGTTTGAGTATAGGAAAGAAGATTCAGTTTTCTAGAATGGATGCTGGTTTTTCTTCACAAAAAGCATTAGCAACTGCTATAAATGTAAAACCAGCTCTTATTGCCTCTTATGAGTCCGGAAAAGCGATTCCGGATAGCAAAATCCTTCAGAAATTAAGAATGATTCTAAAAACCACACTATGAATTTATGATGAATGTATGCAATGTTTAAAGTAAAATGAAATAATACTGTTTGCATCTTTAGGTCGATCATCTGGAACAATTTCAGTGCATGATGTTATTAATTCTAACATGAGTTTGTTATCTTGAATTTTACAATTATCTAAGAATGATCTACAATTGTTTGTTTTTGCATAGGCTATTTGGGCTAAATTGGTATATTCTGAATAAGGTAATCCACCATCTGTTATAATATAAGAAGCAAGCAATCCAAATGAATAAATATCGCATCTTTCATCATAAACTTTATTTGTATCTTTAAGGAGTTCGGGTGCAGCCCATCGAACGGTCCCGATTCCTGTATGTGAAATATCTGATGAATCATGAGAATGAGATACAATCAAACCACAAGACATTGATTTGGGTATACTGTCAGCATTAGTTTTATTAAACATTTGTTTTGATACACCAAAGTCACAAATTTTAACAGCACCATGTCTATTTATGAGAATGTTTGATGGTTTAAAATCTCTATGTAATATTTTTTCAGGAGTTCTCGACGAAAGATAATTCATACCAATTAATACAGAAATGAGTATTTGTTCTTTTTCTTTATATGTAAGGGTATTGTTTTTTATATAAGACTGTAAATCACCACATTCCATGTATTCAAATAGCATATAAACACATCCGTTGTATGTTCCTGTTCCAAGAAATTGGCATATTTTTGGATGAATACATTTTGATAAAATATCAATTTCTCTTTCTACCAAAGATTTGTTTTCTTTTGTTAAATTTATTTTTTTTACACAAACTTCTTGATATTTCCTCCATTTAGCCTTAAAAATTTCAACATGCTCATGAGAACATATCAGTTCACCAAGTTCGACATCGTCTTTTATATTAACATACATATCATCATAAAAATCCATCATTTATATATTATATTTGATTATCAGTCACTGATTCTATATATATATTTCATATATTCAAATTTTATAAAACAAATTTTGAAATTTGTAATCAAGAAAAAGAAAATTGATTAAACACTAAAAAGTACATAAGATTTGTATTTTTTTACATAATATCGTTCACTTTGTGTATATTTTTGCCCTACAATTAGGGCAATTCTTTTTCCTTAAAAACCACTCATTCACACAATCATTGTGAAATACATGGCCACATATTAAATGTTTAAGTTGACATAAAGAGTTATTATCATTTTTTAAGCAAATACTACATATGAAAGAATCATCATCAAAAAGTGGCTTGTGTTGATAAACAACTATTTTATCAAACAAGAGCTTTTTGTAGCAACATTGGTTATTCTTTATGAACCTTCTTTGGTATGTTCTTCGTACATCTCTTTGTAAGATAGGAGGAGAGGTTTCTTGAGGAATAATACCGTTACTTTGCTGTGGTGTTACGATCATTTTTTACACTATTTTATATATTTTTCATAAAAAAATCAATTTTTCTCGAAAGAACTCACTTAAAGTAAAAAATATTCTATGATTAGATATGATCATATGACTTAATTTAGACAATGGCAGAAACAATTCGGCCGCTTTTTCATTCGTCACTTCCAGTATATATTGTTGTGGATGAAATTTTCGGAAAACATTTGTACAAATCTTATTCACCATTGAATGATTATCAGAAAGAGAGCATCGTGTGTAAACATTTTTTGTTTAGAAAGATCCTTATGAAATATTACCACATGTACGAAGGAGAACAGGTGTCCAATATGAAATTTTTAAACATGTTGGATAATGATTTGTTTTTAGCGATCAACGAAGGAAATACATTCGACATCAAGTCCAAGTATTTAGAGGAACATTTGGAAATAGTACATGCATGTATGTTATACGTCCCAGAAGATAGATTGTCTAGATTCGTATATGATGTATGGTGTATGTTGGACAGCGAAAAAAAAACAGAAGTGTACGAGTATTTAATAAATCGATAATTTAGCAAGACATGACATGCAAACGAGTTAGTCGTCGTATATTTGATTTTTCTATAATACCTTTGTTTTTCTTCTTTGTATCAATATGATTTTTCATAAAATAATACATGGACCACCAGGAATGTGTATTGTATATTCTTTTTACATTTTCGTATGATTTTGTCATTTCTTCATGATTTTGTGCTTTTATGATCTTGATAATCTGTTTGCATACACTTATATACTTATCTTCAGTAATCATACGATTGATATAAAGCTTCCGTAAGACACTGGCAAAGATGGTAAGATCATTGTTAATATTTTTGTAGAAAGACATGATTCGTGTGTTGATATGGCTTTTTATAAGATTGCTTTAAGATATAATTTTTATATTTAAACTATTTTATGATTAATAGTTCAATTTTTTTAGAAAATAACAAAAAACAAAAAACAGAAGCAGATTTTTTGTTAATCGTTAAATTACAAGTGTATGTTTTTATCGTCTCTACGGAGTTATATAAGTCGTTATCTCTAAAAACAGCTTTGTCTACATAATTAGTAGTAGACCATCGTGCGTTTTGATTTGTACCTTGAATAATATATATTCTAGAATTTTATAATTTAGATTTAATATTATAAGTATATTCGATGTATACAGGGTAAAGTTACATTATTGAAAAAAAAAAATTGCATTAATCCGATACACGTGTGAGTGTAAGATCCATCCTAATTTATGATTAAAGTTTAAACATACGATCTATATTGCGTCCGATTCGTATAGCCATATCTATCCATATATCATACCTCGCTTTTGAATCCGAAATTAAGTTTTTTTTACTTTGCAAGCATTTCACGTAATGCTTCTGAATGGGTTCTTGTGTATGGAATATGATTAAGTGGTATATCCACGACTTGGAAGTCACTATTAATATTAAGTGGTGTTTTATTACCAACCAATACATTTGTTAACACATTATTATCGCCACTAAGTCCTACTTTGAATTGTTTAACTGTGGAATTAGAATTTGTACCCACTCTGGTAAACGTTTGATAACCTCCATAATCATCATTCACCCACATTCTTATTTTAGAAGTTCCAGTGCCCTCTTGATTGTATGACATGCAAAAATGGTTGTTATCGTTCATTAGTGAATAAGTTTTCTCCAGATACAAAGTAGATTCGCTTAGTCTTATTCTTATTTGAACTTTGCCATCGCTGTATGTAAATGCATATATATCATCCCCAACTCCCCAATTTTTAGTGAATTCTAACTGAAAAAGCCGTTTTTCGGAAGAGGTTGACACCTTTCTGAAGAAGAAACTAATAAACCATGTAGCATCTTGTACTTTGACAATATTATCTATATACGGATGTTCTGATCCCAAAATTGTTAGCATACCGCTTAAAGACTTCCCAAAACGATGAACAAGCATGTCATTAGCTCCATTCAAATAATAATAATTCTCCACAACTTGCGAATTTCTATATTTCATGCTGACAACAGCAGGACTTGATGCTGATTCACCAAAAGGTGTACTATGCCAAAGATACTTGAAGTCATATTCACCGTAACCCAAATCTCGTAAATAGTAATCGTCTGTATCGTTGTCTGCATTTAAACGTATAACTTTTTTGCTAATGAAGTTTGTCATGTTGGTTTTTTTTGTAATATGAATATGAAGGTTGTCAGATCCATTGGTAAGGGTATTCGTGACTTCTTTCTTATTATTATTTGTAAAGTTAACTGTTTTGGTCATCGTTTTACTGTTATTTGACGAATCAGTGATGACCGTACTTTTGTATAGTTTTCCAGATGAATCCAGTAAGCGTTCTTTCGTTAAGGTAAAGGCAAGTGATCCGGAACTGTTCTCTACGGTTGTTGTTGACAATATACTTTGATTGATAACTGGAGTGTAATTTCCTTTGATTCTGAGCTCCATTATTTGAGTTTTGTATTTAGCTGGATAAAATTCAAGGAAAAAATATCTACCAGTTCTATTGTATTTCGTAAAATAATCACTTCGATTACAGAAACTGTATCTATGATAACCACTATTTAAATTTTTCGTTATTGTTCTTGTCGGATCATTACTTTTACCAAATTCATGCCATTGGCTTGTGTTTATGCTTCCATTATGATAATCGACGCCATTATCATTATCTCCAGTTGACAATGCATTCTGCTCAACTAATTTATTAATATCATTTGTATAAGAGAAAAAATACATATTCTCTTCATCTGGTAAATATGAATCAGTCAACGCTACATTATTTGTAGCATATATCCTAAAATAAGTAGGAGTGAATTCAACCAACGAATTAATCCATATTCTTATGCGCTCCATCGTCATCTCCCTTCCCATATCAATCCACCCCCATAGAGATTGGTTATCACCGTTTCTAACCCAACCAACATCACGTGTTGTAGCATATTGATTGTTCCATGATTTTGTTATATTTTGACCGTTATATATAGGACATTGCGCGAGCGCAAGCGAGTTACCACCATTTGCATTTGGATATTTTGAAGTCAATGTTGCGGAAGGCTTACTATCAATCAAATATTGTTTCGGTACATTTTGAAACCAAGTAGATTCGATAACAACAGCTCCCTCTTCAAACAAAGTAGAGGATACAATAAAATGTTTCGACGAATCTAATTTTATTTTTTTTGAATCCGAAAATGGATTAAACTGTATATTGGTTCCATTGAGATAAATGCTTATGATTTTGTATAACATATTATCAACAACAAAAACAATCACATTCTCACCAACAGTATTATAATTTGGATTGTACATGTACTCTCGCATCACATCAAATGTTTCTATAATACCATCGTCGTACTCTAATTGGTATTCGATGGTTTTTTCTTTCAGTAATGCGTTGTATCCAATCATTAATTTGGTGTTTTCTCCGATTGATACAGTAATTCTATCTTTTTCAAATTCATTGTCAATGTATATAATTTTAATAGCGAAATCTTGACTGGGAAAACTCTCATTAATGGATATTCTTTTATGCTCCATAGTGTTTTATTTTTATAATATTTTTTTTCATTTTGATTGATTACAAATGAGTGTTTGTACACCATTAGTTCATATGTTTATAACACACTAATACCTATATTACCATTTACATCTTTCGCAAACAAAACAACCTGATAAGTGGTTCCATCAACAAGCGTCTCGGTTGTATTTGAACTAAAATCATCCGAATTGAATGCATTCGACAACTCAAAATTGGTAAATGCTTCTGATGTATATAGTACCGGATTTATATTTGGAATAGTCGTTCCATTTGTGTCCAAAAAAGCTTTCAAGCTACTCTTATTAGATAAATCAAAATTGCTCGTAAACGATGCTACTTTAACCTCAACTATATCGGCACCGGAAGAAAACACTCTACCCGACACATTTAATTCGTTCGATGTAACTTCAGATACATTAGTAACAGTTAAATATGGAACACTGTGATACAAAATACCTATATTACCATTTACATCTTTCGCAAACAAAACAACCTGATAAGTGGTTCCATCAACAAGCGTCTCGGTTGTATTTGAACTAAAATCATCCGAATTGAATGCATTCGACAACTCAAAATTGGTAAATGCTTCTGATGTATATAGTACCGGATTTATATTTGGAATAGTCGTTCCATTTGTGTCCAAAAAAGCTTTCAAGCTACTCTTATTAGATAAATCAAAATTGCTCGTAAACGATGCTACTTTAACCTCAACTATATCGGCAACGGAAGAAAACACTGTACCAGACACATTTAATGCGTTCGATGTAACTTCAGATACATTAGTAACAGTTAAATATGGATCAGGAGAAGTAATTGCTACTCGCCCAGCGACTAAACTTGGTTTATTCAATAATTCGCTCAACTCGTTTGCGCTTAATGCTGTTTGATACACATTCACGGCGTACAGTCTAAATGGTACGGTCCCTTTAAGTCCAATATCAAAAACGACGGGTCCATAAAAGTCCGCAGATATATTATTCAATGTTGCATTACCATTCATATACACAGTTAAATGCGTACCTGTATATACCCATGTATGTCTTAAAAGCATATCGTACTGTACATCGAAGTCATAACTGTTCGCCGTTCCACCATTTGCAAATACAATACTTAATTGCGATGATGTTTGTCCGCTGCCGTTGTTACAATACGCTCGTCCATTCGTTCCTCCAGTAACTCTATATACGTAATCGTTGTCTACAAATGAGTATGATTTATGGAATTTGAAACATATATCAAATGTAAACGGATCATTAACTCCAGATGTCGTATTACCGAACAAACTTACATATTGATCTAAATTCAACTCGGTTTCGTTAATCTTTGTCAAATTCCCATCAAACTCTATGTATTTACCATCATGATCTTCACCAGTTATGAGTACATTTGTACTGTTATAATCAACAACCGCATTGTTTTGATTTAATGTGAAATCGTTTACTACAGAGTTGCTTGTCAAACTTGACATATCCAACGCCATAACTATTTGTTGACTTGATTCTAAAGCACGATCCTGTTGAAATATTGTTACCGGTAATATCTCTCGATTTACAATTGAATCATACCCTTCATTGCCAAAAGTAGCATACACATAAACATTTGTATAATTAACAGATTTGGAAGGTATAACAATATTGTTTATATCAATAACATTTGTAAGAATAGAATCTGTAAATTTAATATTCGTTCCAGAATATACTGTGTCACTTATAATTGCTGTTGGATAAGTATTCGCATTTATAATTGACACAATTTCACTATTGGTTACATTTGGATTAGTTGTTGCAATAACATGATAAGTTGTATCGTTAGTTCGGTCTGCCGAAACCTCACCTGTCAAGATTAAGCCATCTGTCGATGTTAGTTGAGAGGTAATTATTTTAGCTCTTTGAGATGTATGTGAACTCAAATGAATTCCTAAGTTTGTTAGATTGTTTATATGGTTTGCGTCCAATGCTTCGTCAAATATTTTGAAATTGCTTATTTTTCCTATGAAAGGTAATTTATCTCTTGGATCTTTACCCACCATTAAGTGAGAGTTCGCCTCCAAATTCCACACATCCGCATTTGTGGTGTATCCACTATTAGTATCATTAACCAATGCTTTTTCAACTCCATTTTCATAAACAGTTACGGTATTTCGATATCCATCGCATACGATCGCTATATGTACCCATGCGCCAACGACAAAACCATCGAGAGCCCAATTGTTAGGTAGATGAGATCTTGTTCCAAAAGAGACCCCCCATCTGAATGCATTACCGTAGCGTTTTAAAATTAGACCCGATTGTGAAACAGCACCATTACCCACTAACCCATTCTCTATATATGATGCGGATCTTAGCGCATACACATACCCTTGATGTGCTTCTGGCCAATCATTCGGATCTGTATACATCCAGAAAGAAACGGTATGAGACCATCCACCACTTGGATTGTTGATTCCAGGTTGTAACAGGTAATTCCCTAAATCGGATGTAAAGGTATGCGTATCCGTGGTGATATCATAGTCTGTTGTTCCATATGTGGTAAAAGATAACGGTTGTTCTACATCAATAATGTTACGCGTATATACAAACATTCCTGATGAATGTATAGATTCCATTACAGCGTTTCCACCTGAAAATGATATATTTTCAGCATACATCACAGTTTTGTTCGTAATCGAAGTAGAATGACCTTCTAGTGACAACCACGGATCTTCTGGATAAGAATCTCCCCTACTGTACCATAATGCTTGATAAGGGTTGTCACTTATAGAGGACCGTTTTATCCACCGATTTGCATTGGTGTAAGTTCCTTCTATCTCTGTTTTATCTGCAATCATCCAATGAGACATATCCCCTCGTGTGAAAAGAAATTGGGTACCAAGTAAGGATGATTGGTTTATAATATCCGTACCATTGTAACCTTGTAAATCATCGTCACCTGTAAACCACTTCGTGGAGCCACCTTCCAATGATTTGATGAGTCGCCAACCTTTCCCAAAAGTATTCTCAATCGTCGTTTGAGTGTAATTATCATACATATTGTTCAATATATAACTGGACGAAAGCGACAATTTGGCGTTATATTGTTCATGTAACATATACCAAAAGACGTTATTCATCCACCCACTCGTATAATGTGTGCTAGGGTATAATCTCCCTACACGAAGATCATGAGCTGTGCTGAAACCTGAGGTTGTATGACCATAATATAATCTTTTGACATATCTATAGTTAGAGCTTGTCTTGTCGATGCTTACGTTATATGTGGGGCTGTTTATGTATCCGGATGATACACCGTTTACATGCATTCTAGATTGAAAGCCATAGGTTGCACCATTATCCGGATATAAGTAACTAATCGCAAATGTGTTTAGACTACCATCTGTTTTTATATAACTTCTTGCGTTGTCTAAATCTAGTATAGTGTCCCATGCGGCTGTCCTTATATACAGACGAAATCGGTTGGTACTATGAAGATATGCCATATAAACATATTGAAACGCGGCAGAGGAACCTGGTAATGGAGCGTTTAGCTCATACCCTATGAGATTAATATCTCCAGAAAGTGTATTGAAAAATCTATATTTGACTTGAACAAACCACATTCCATATTTTAAAGGCATAGAGTCCGTAACTATCGGCCTTATATTAAAAGGTATATGCTGCCAAGTTCCATTGTTAATTGCTCCGTCTGCATATACTCTAAAGGTATCGATGTGGTGTCTCATAATAGTTCCTAATTTCACATTATTTAGCATATATTCTTCTGATTTTTTGTGAGTAACTACATCATTAACATATACATAATTTACAGAGTTTGTATCGCTTGAACTATTGAAAATAGAAAACTCTTTTATTTCACTCCATACACCGTTTACTTGAAATTTAATTTGAGAAACTGGAGAGGTCGACATATGATAATGTTCGATTCTAATTTGGTTATCGGTTCCGTCTGTGGTTAATATTGTACTCACATTATCAATGAGTAATCCATTTGCATCCCACCCGCTACTACTTGCATTTGTTGTTCGTACCCATAATCGTATTTGATCTGTATCTGGGTGATATATAATTTCTGAATGCGCAGTTTGGGATGAACCACCAGGGAGACTTTGATTCAACCTTACCGTAAAAAGATTTACTTGATTCGTATAAGCAGTATTGTAATCAGTTATACTTGACAAAGTCTTGTAAAATTGTACATTAAAGGAGACATACCATGAATTGTCTACTAACCCAAAGTTATTTATTACATCTGTCGGGAGGTTTGTGATGCTATAACCTCCAGGGGATGGTATATTCGGATAATTCGCGTCAAGCGATAATGTGTATATATATGGGCTCGTACCAAATTTCTCTATTCTAGAGTTTTCTAATTTAGAGTTACTGTCATAAGTATCTGAGATGTATACAGGGTAAGTTACATTATTGGAAAGAGGATTATTTTGCATTAATCCGGTATATTTGTGGGTGTAAGATCCATCTGAATTTATGGTTAAAGTTTTATCATATGATCTTGTTTCATCCGCTTCGTATAACTCTGTAATAAACCTATCTCCTGGTTTTTTCTTTAGAATATACAATTCGAGCTTATTTACATCACTGTAGATTCCTAGTTTAAGAGTATTAATAGTGGTCATAGGATCATATTCTTCGACCCATTGGTTGGATACAGTTGCACTAAGCGGATCACTTACGCGCTCGTCTGTTAAGTTATAGTACGGGATCATAATAAATGAATATTTCCCAGGAATTGCGGTTTTTATGTTATCATAATTCATTTCACCTGAATTATTTACCATATCACCTAATCGACTATAATTGGTATTGAAATCATCAGGTGTATCACCAATATTAGACGGTTCTATGGTTGTAACTTCATCTCCAATAACGCGATCAATCAATACCCATTCGTAACCATATTTCCTACCTCCATAAGTAAGGGTTGTTGAATACGTGTTATATTGATCATATAGCAATACATTATCAAACAAACTTTTTGGGTTTTCATCAGTTTCAACAGTGTCCACAGTGCCATCATTAGTATTGGTAGTTGTTGTTATTGTCTTTATTAATGTTCCGTTAGCATCTTTGACTAGAGTTGTCACCTCATATACACCTTCTGCAATGGTGACTGGAGAGCTAGATTCATTGATTGTTTGTATATTATTTATATCTATATTTGTTGCGTAAACGGTGGATACACTTGATTCATCAGGGTTAGTCTCGGTCACCGTGATTGTGTTATCATTGGTGTTTGTTGTAGTTGTCGTGGTTTTAATGACAACATTCGAAGCATCTTTTTCTACATGAACAACCTGTGTAACTCCTGTATCAATAGTTAAAGAGCTAGATATTTCTACCAAACTAACAAACACATCTGACAAATCGGTAATTGTTGTTTGAAATTCGAATGCTGTTGTATCATATGTATTATGAATTGTTATAGTTTTGGTAGTGGTGTCTGTTTCAAGAGTGGATGTGAATAATATGTTTTCATTTACATCTTTGTGAGTTGTGACAGTTGTAATGACACCCCCTACATCCGAAGAAGCTGATATTTCTACCAAACTAACAAAGGTGTCGGACAAATCGGTAATTGTTGTTTGAAATTCAAATGTTTTAGAGGTGTCTGAAATGTTTTGAATGGTTGTGGTTTTGGTAGCGCTGTCTGTTTCAAGAGTAGATGTGAATAATATATTTTCATTTACATCTTTGTGAGTTGTGACAGTTGTAGTGACATCATCAACTGTAATAGGATATGATGTTTCTACCAAACTAACAAAGGTGTCGGACAAATCGGTAATTGTTGTTTGAAATTCAAATGTTTTAGAGGTGTCTGAAATGTTTTGAATGGTTGTGGTTTTGGTAGTGGTGTCGGTTTCAAGAGTAGA